>Ga0075426_10000791_pt1 | contig 22121 bp, 23 predicted proteins | sample SoiMethybrSBSTD5_FD_75304 | JGI IMG/M metagenome (GOLD analysis project Ga0075426, IMG submission 75304) | Bulk soil microbial communities from a Populus tree surrounding site in Tennessee, USA - Soil MetaG P. TD hybrid SBSTD5 | ecosystem: Environmental > Terrestrial > Soil > Tree plantation...
CACACCGGGCGACCGGCCTCGACACGCGCGCGCAGCCGCGATCCCCGCTCGAGCATCCCCGGCGGCACGTCGACATCGAACTTGACGTTGCCGAGCACGGCGGCCCGGGGCGCGCCCAGCTCTTCGAGGCGGCGAGCGTCGCTGGCGCTTTGGGCGGCGACTCCGGCGAGGTTGCCGAAGGCCCAGCGCGCGAACGCGGGCCAGCGCGCATAGCGGCGCGCCGAGCGCTCGGAAAGGCGCGCGTTCGCGAGCACAACGGGAATGCGTGCCGCCGCCGCCTCGTCGAGAAGGCGCGGCCACACCTCGGTCTCGAGGATCACGCCGAAAGCGGGACGAAAGTGCGCGAGGAAGCCGCGGACCGCGAAGCCCATGTCGTAGGGAAGCCACGCGCGCTCGACGCGGTCGCCGAGAAGCGCGATGCCGGTGTCGCGTCCCGTCGGGGTCATGTGCGTGACGAGGATGCGATGCGACGGAAATCGCTTCGCGAGCGCCGCGATCAACAATGCCGCGGCGCGCGTCTCGCCGACGGAGACCGCGTGCACCCAGATGCGCCGCGCCGTGGGCGCCGCGCCATAACGGCCGAAGCGCTCGCCCAGGTGCTGCAGGTATCCGGGCTGCTTGCGCGCGCGCCACGCGAGCCGCGCGATCACGAACGGCGTGACGAGGAGCCACGCCACGGCATAGAAGAAACGCATCACGCCGGCGGCGCGAGCGACTCGATCGCGCGCTCGACGTCCTCGACCGAAGGGCAGGCGCCGGCGGCGCCGACGTTGATCGCGGTCGCCTCGCCGTGGAGCCCCGTGAGCGCCGGATTCGAGGCGCAGTAGATGCCCACCGTCGGCGTGCCGAGGGCGGCGGCGAGATGCGTGAGCCCGGTGTCGACGCCGACCACGTGCGACGCGTGCGCGAGAAGAGCGGCGGCCTCGACGAGCGTCATCGCCGGCGCCGCCATCGCTCCGGGGATCGCGGCGGCGAGCTGCGCCGCGGTCGCGCGCTCCGCGTCCGATCCGCCGGGAATCACGGCTCGCGCGCCACGGGCCGCGAGCGAGCGTCCGAGCGCCGTCCAGCGCTCCGCCGGCCAGCGCTTGTCGTCGCGGCTCGCCGCATGCAGCAGCACGGCGTAATTCGACGCCGGCGCCCAAGCGGGGCGAGCCTGCGGGCGCGAAAGGCCGTAGCGCGCGGCGCCTTCGGGCCGGTAGCCGAAGATCTCGCCCACGAGCCGGCGGTTGCGCTCGACCGCATGCATCGCGCGCGGCACGGCGACCTTCACGTCGTAGAAGCGCGCGGCCACGCGCTCGCGTGCGCTCGCCGCATCCAGCCCGAACGCGGGACGCCGCGCGAAGCGCGCGACCACGGCGCTCTTGATGAGACCCTGCGCGTCGACGACGTAGTCCCAGCGGCTGCGCGCGAGCCTGGAGCGCGTCTCGGCGATGCGGCGCCAGGCGCGCGCGGCGAGCGGGTTGCGCCGCAAGCTCCTCAGGCTCACGGCGAACGCCTCGCGCACCGCCGGATGCATCGCGACCAGATCGACATAGGCTTCCTCGACGACCCAGCCGATGTGCGCGTCGACGCGGCGCTCGGCGAGCTCGGTGACCGCTGGAAGGTGGTGGATCACGTCGCCCAGCGACGAGAGCTTCACGAAGAGGACGCGCGGCCCGGGCATGGGGCGCATTCTAATCCCGCCCCTCCGGTTAGAATGGCGCTCCTACCGAGCGATCGACGCCACGTGGCGCAGCCGCCCGCCGACAAGCTTCCGATCACCGTCGCCGTCATCGCCTACAACGCCGAGGCGCAGATCGGGCCGTGCCTCGCGAGCGCGGCGTTCGCCGACGAGATCCTCGTGGTGGATTCGGGCAGCACCGACGCGACACGCGCCGTCGCCGAGCGGCACGGCGCGCGCGTCGAGCAGAAGGAGTGGCTGGGCTTCGGGCGCCAGAAGCAGCACGCGGTGTCGCTCGCGAAGAACGACTGGGTGCTGTCGCTCGATGCCGACGAGCGCGTGAGCGGGGAGCTCGAGCGCGCGATCCGCGCCGAGATGCCGCGGGCGCGCTACAAGGCCTATCGCGTGGCGCGGCGCAACCGCTTTCTCGGCCGCTGGCTCGCGCACGGCGAGGGTTATCCGGACTGGTCGCTGCGTCTCTTCCACCGGGCGCACGCGGGCTGGTCGAACGACGAGGTGCACGAGGCGGTGCTCACGACCGCCGAAGTCGGTAGGCTCGAGGGGGACTTGCTGCACGATTCCGCGGAGGACATCGCGACCTACATGGCGAAGCAGAACCGCTATACGAGCCTGCACGCGCGTGCGCTGTACGCGCAGGGTGTGCGCGCGGGCTATTGGCGGCTCGCCGCGAGCCCGCTCGCGCGCTTCGTCAAGTTCTACGTGCTGCGCCGCGGCTTCCTCGACGGCGGCCCGGGCTTCGCGCACATCGTCATCGGCTGCCACACGAGCTTCCAGAAGTACGTGAAGCTGATCGAGCTGCAGAGAGCCGGGGAAAGGGAGGCCGCATGATCCTCGTCACCGGCGGCGCGGGCTTCATCGGCTCCAACTTCGTGCTCGACTGGATCGCGGCGGCGGGCGAGCCGCTCGTGAACCTCGACAAGCTCACCTACGCCGGCAACCTCGCCAACCTCGCGACGCTCGCGAACGATCGGCGCCACCGTTTCGTCCGCGGCGACATCGGCGACCGCGCGCTCCTCGACAAGCTCTTCGCCGAGCACAAGCCGCGCGCCGTGGTGCATTTCGCCGCCGAGAGCCACGTCGACCGCTCGATCCATGCGCCGGGCACGTTCGTGAAGACGAACGTGGTGGGCACGTTCGAGCTGCTGGAAGCCGCGCGCGGCTATTGGGAGAAGCTCGACGCGCCAGGGAAGGACGCATTCCGTTTCGTGCACGTCTCGACCGACGAGGTCTATGGCTCGCTTGGCGAAGCCGATCCACCGTTCACCGAGGAGACGCCGTACGCGCCCAATAGCCCGTATTCCGCGTCGAAGGCCGCATCGGACCACCTCGTGCGCGCGTATCACCACACCTATCGCTTTCCCGCGATCACGACGAACTGCTCCAACAATTACGGTCCGTTCCAGTTTCCGGAGAAGCTCATTCCGCTGATGATCGCGAACGCGCTCGAAGGCCAACCCCTTCCCGTGTACGGCGACGGACGCCAGGTGCGCGACTGGCTCTACGTCGGCGACCACTGCGCGGCGGTGCGCCGCGCGCTCGAGGCCGGGAAGCCCGGCGAGACCTACAACATCGGCGGCAACGCCGAGCGGCGCAACATCGACGTCGTGCACGCGATCTGCGACGCGCTGCAGCGGCTGCGCCCGCGCGACGGCGGCTATCGAACTCTCATCACCTACGTGGGCGATCGTCCCGGGCACGACCGGCGTTACGCGATGGACGCGGCGAAGATCCGCACGCGGCTCGGCTGGTCGCCGCGCGAGACCTTCGAGACCGGGCTCGCGCAGACGATCGCGTGGTACCTTGCGCACGGCGCGTGGGTCGAGCAGGTGAAGAGCGGCGAATACCGCCGCTGGATCGAGACCAACTACGCCGCGCGCGGCTCGGAGGCACAGGCGTGAAGCGCAAGGGCATCATCCTCGCCGGCGGCTCGGGCACGCGGCTCTATCCCGCGACCCGCGTCGTCTCCAAGCAGCTCCTGCCGGTGTACGACAAGCCGATGGTGTACTACCCGCTCGCGACATTGATGCTCGCCGGCATCCGCGAGATCCTCATCATCTCGACGCCGCAGGACACGCCGCGATTCAGGGAGCTCCTCGGCGACGGCCGCGACTGGGGATTGCAGCTGAGCTACGCGGTGCAGCCGCGCCCCGAAGGTCTCGCGCAGGCCTTCGTCATCGGCCGGGAGTTCGTGGCTGGCGGGCCGAGCGCGCTCATCCTCGGCGACAACATCTTCCACGGCCACGATCTCGCCGCCTCGCTGCAGCGCGCTTGCGCGGCCGAAGGCGGGGCGACCGTCTTCGCCTATCCGGTCACCGATCCCGAGCGCTACGGCGTCGTGGAGTTCGACGATCGCGGACGCGCGGTCTCCATCGAGGAGAAGCCGCAGCGTCCCAAGTCGCGCTACGCGGTGACGGGACTGTATTTCTACGATGCGGCGGTCGCCGGAATCGCGGCGTCGCTGAAGCCCTCGGCGCGCGGCGAGCTCGAGATCACCGACGTGAACCGGCGTTACCTCGAGGATGGACGCTTGTCCGTCGAAGTGATGGGACGCGGCACGGCATGGCTCGACACCGGCACGCACGAGAGCCTGCTCGAGGCCGCGCACTTCATCGAGACGATCGAGCGGCGCCAGGGGCTCAAGATCGCATGCCCCGAGGAGATCGCCTACCGCATGGGCTATATCGACCGGGCGCAGCTCGAGCGGCTCGCCGATCCGATGAAGAAGAATTCCTACGGCCAGTACCTGCTCGCGGTGCTGAAGGATCGCGTCTTCTGATGAAGGCGACGCCGATGGCGATCCGCGACGTGCTCCTCATCGAGCCCGCGGTGTTCGGCGACTCCCGCGGCTTCTTCTTCGAGAGCTGGAACCGCAAGGTTTTCGCCGCCGCCGTGGGGCGCGACGTGCAATTCGTGCAGGACAATCATTCGATGTCGCAGCGCGGCGTGCTGCGGGGGCTGCACTACCAGCTCAAGCGTCCGCAGGGAAAGCTCGTGCGCGTGGTCGCGGGCGAGGTGTTCGACGTCGCGGTCGACCTGCGCCGCAGCTCCCCCACGTTCGGCAAGTGGGTCGGCGAACGCCTCTCGGCCGCCAACCGCCGCATGATGTGGATTCCCGGCGGCTTCGCGCACGGCTTCGTCGTGCTCTCCGACGCGGCGGAATTCCTCTACAAGACGACGGACTACTACGCGCCCGAGGACGAGCGCACGCTCCTGTGGAACGATCCGGCGGTCGGCGTCGCGTGGCCGCTCGAGGGCGCGCCGATCCTGAAGCCCCGCGACGCCGCGGGAGCGCCGCTCGCGCAGGCGGAAACCTATTCGTGATGCGCGTGCTGGTCACGGGCGCGCGCGGCCAGGTCGGCGGCGAGGTGGCGCGCGCGCTCGCCGGCCGCGCCGAGGTGATCGCGCACGACCGCTCGACGCTCGACCTCGCCGATCGCGGCGAGATCGCCGGGCGCGTGCGCGAGGCTCGCCCCGACGCGATCGTGAATGCGGCGGCGTACACCGCGGTCGATCGCGCCGAATCGGATGAGGCGAGCGCCCGCGCCGTGAATGCGGTGGCGCCCGGCATTCTCGCCGAGGAGGCGCGCCGCGCCGGCGCGCTCCTCGTGCACTACTCGACCGACTACGTGTTCGACGGCACGAAGCGCGGCGCCTACGTCGAATCGGACGCGACCGGTCCGCTCAACGTGTACGGGCGCACCAAGCTCGAGGGCGAGCGGGCGATCGCGGCGAGCGGATGCGCCTACGCGATCCTGCGCACGAGCTGGGTCTACGGGCCGCAGGGCGGCAACTTCGTGCGCACGATGTTGAGGCTCGCGCGCGAGCGCGAGGAGCTTCGCGTCGTCGACGACCAGCGCGGCGCGCCGACTTCCAGCCTGCAGCTCGCGCGCGCGACCATCGACATCCTCGACAGGGCGCGCGATGCGCCGGGGTTGTACCACGCGACCGCCGCGGGCGAGACGACCTGGCTCGGCTACGCGCAGGCGATCTTCGACGAGCAATCGCGGCGCGACCGCGCCTTTCGCGTGCCACGGCTGGTTGCGATCGCCACGCGCGACTATCCGACGCCCGCGCGCCGTCCGGCGAATTCCGTGCTCGACAGCTCCAGGCTCGCGCAGACCTTCGGCATTCGCCTCGGCCCCTGGCGCGACGCCCTCGTGGAGACGCTCGCCGCGCTACGCTGAGGCGGAGGCGCGCACGAGCGCGAAGCACACGTCGCCGTCGCGGTTCGTGGCGAGCTCGACCGCATAGCCCGCGGTCGCCGCCTGGCGCGCGGCATGATAGAGCCCGATGCCCAATCCGTCGCCGCGCTCGATCGGCTCGCGGAAAAGGCGCCGTGCAACGGACTCGTCGACGGCCGACCCGGTATCGCACACGCGCACCTCGATGTGGCTCGCGCTGCAGATGAAGCCGACGAAGATTTCCACGCCCGGCTCGCGCGCGGCCTTGGCGCGCGCGTTTTCGAGCGCGTTCTCGACGAAGCTGTCGAAGAGCGAGCCGGGCACGTCCATCGCCGCCTTGCACTCCCCGCGCAGCCGGATGGGCTCCGCGCCGAGACGCCGCTGCAGGTCGTCCCACCATTCCTGCGCGCCCACCGCAAGCTCGCGCGTCGGGATCTCGGGCGCGCGCAGCTTCTCGAGCGTGGCGCCCAGGCGCTTCGCGAGCGCGGGAAGCTGGCGCTGCAGCAGCGCCCCGTAGCCATCGGTCGGCTCGCGCGGCGCCATCGAGGTGACCGTGTAGATCGATTGCAGCAGGTTCTTCACGTCGTGCGTGAGGCGGGCGCCGGTCTCGTGCACCGCCTGCAGGTAGGAGTTGCGGCGCAGCGCCTGCTCGCGCCGCTTGCCTTCCAGGAACTCCGCGATCACGCGCGCGAGGAGCCGCATGTGCAGCAGCAGCGCCGGCGACAGGCTCACCGCCGTGAAGAACTCGATCTCGAGGCCGTGGTATTCGAAGCGCGATGCGTGGTCGCTCGTGGCTCCGACGCGCCCTTCGCCGTCGTCGGAGCGCCACACCGCGCCGCGGATCCACGGGAACTCCGCCACCGCCACGAACGCCTGCTCGAGGAAGCGCTGCGGGTCCGGTTCCGTCTCGGCGAGCTCGGCGACGCGCCGCATCCACAGCTCGAACGGCATGCCGACCGAGAGCAGGTAGCGCGAGAAATACATGCGCAGCCCGCCGAATCCGCCCATGGGATTCCACAGCACCGCGAGCACGAAGAGCCCGATGCCGAAGCCGAGCGCGGTGAGCGCGACCGCCGACATGTAGGGCTCGTTCATGAGGCGCATCATCACGATCGAGCCCAGCACGAGGACGAGCCCCAGCTGGAAGACGAGCACCGCGTAGAAGAAATCGAACACCTGCGACTCGCCGCCTTCGCGCGGCAGCTTCAGCACCAGCAGGAGAAGCAGCACGAGCGGCAGATAGGCGCGCGCGAAGTGCGCGACCGTCTCCGGGACTTCGCCCGTGCCGAGGATGAGCGCGGGCACGGCCCACAGCAGCAGGACCGCGAGCACGTAGCCGAACGCGACGAGATAGAAACGGTCGCGCGGCGCCGCCTGCAGCGTGAAGACGCGCCCGCCGAGGATGCCCAGCAGCACGAGCAGCCACATCACGATCACCCACCCGGAAAGGAAGGAGATCGTGACGATGGTGACGATGAAGAGCAGCGCCGCGGAGAAGAGCCTCAGCTCGCGCTCGCCGGCGATGAACGGCTGCCAGAGAAGGAACAGGCCGAAATGCACCAGCAGCCAGACGCGCTGGAAGTCGCCGCCCGGCGTGGAGACGAGCGCGGCGTGCAGCGCCGCGAGCATCGCGACCACGACCCAGCGGCGCCGCGCGGTGACCGAGACGGCGAGCTGCTGAGCGATGGTCGGGCGAATGGCCAAGACGCCTCCAGCGTCGGGGAGCCGACAGCGGCTGTCGGCGGGCCGGACAGTCGGCGGGGGTCTAATCCGTCGGCCTAACTGGATTGTGCCACAAAAACAAAGCCTTAGCTCTTTGGCATACGGCTTGCAACGCTTCAGTCACCAGAATACGGATCACCAAGGAGAAACGCATGAAATCGCAACAATCGGGCTTCACGCTGGTCGAGATCGCGATCGTCCTCGTGATCATCGGCCTGCTGCTGGGCGGGATCCTCAAGGGCCAGGAGCTCATCAACAGCGCCAAGGTGAAGAACCTCGCGAACGATTTCCGCGTGATTCCCACCTACATCTACGCCTACCAGGACAAGTTCAAGGCGCTGCCGGGTGACGACGCGCAGGTGACGGCCCACATCACCGGCTCGACGCTCGCGACGACGCCCGCGGCCTCGCAGGGCAACGGCGTCATCAACGGCAACTGGAACTCGGCGACCAACACCGACGAGTCGTTCCTCTTCTGGCAGCACGTGCGCCTCGCGAACCTCGCCGCGGGTCCGACCGACCCCGCGGACCCGACGTACATCCCGACCAACGCCGTGGGCGGCAAGCTCGGCATCTCGAGCTCGACCGCGGCGCAGCTGCAGATCGCCGGCATGACCGGCACCTACCAGGTGTGCTCGGCGGGCATCCTCGGCAAATTCGCCAAGCAGCTCGACATCCAGATGGACGACGGCAACACCGCCACGGGATCCCTGCGCGTCGTCGACGACGGCGCCGCCGTCGGGGCTGCGGCCAAGGCGACGAACACCGTGGACGACGCCACCAACTACACGGTGTGCATGACGTTCTGAGCGCTACGCATCGGCTTGCCCAAAGGCCCGCCTCGCGCGGGCCTTGTTTTTTCTAGCCCTGCAGGAGCCGTATCTCGGCGCGCGCGATGTCGCTCGGCGTGCCGAGGAGCACCACGACGTCGTCGGCTTGCAGGCGCGTGTCGGGGGCGGGATTGACTTCGCGCGTGCCCTTGCGGCGCACGGCGGTGACCTCGACGCGCATGGAATCGAGGCGCAGGCTCGCGAGCGTCGCGCCGATGCACGCCGCGTTCGGGCCGATGAGCACCGTGTGCAGGCGCGGTTGCTCGCCATCGGCCGCCTCCTCGTCCGTCGCGCCGCGGAAAAACCCGCGCATGTGGCGGTAGCGCTCCTCGCGCGCATCGCGCAGCCGCCGCAGCACGCGATTCAAGGGCACTCCGAGCTGGATCATGGTCTGCGTGGCGAGCATGAGCGAGCCCTCGACCACTTCCGCCACGATTTCCGCGGCGCCCGCCTCGCGCAGCCTCCCCACGTCGCTGTCGTCGAACGTGCGCACGATCACCGGGAGCTCGGGGCGCAGGTCCCGCACGTGCGCGAGGATCGAGAGGGCGCGCGGCGTGTCCGCGAAGCTCACGACGAGCGCCGAGGCGCGCGCGAGCGCCGCGGCGACCAGCACCTCGCGCCGCGACGCATCGCCGAACACGACGGAGTCGCCCGCGGCGGCGGCCTGGCGCACGCGCTCGGGATCGGAATCGAGCGCGATCACGGGAATGCCCTCGCGCTCGAGGAATTGCGCGAGCGTCTGGCCGGTGCGTCCGTAGCCGCAGAGGATCACGTGGCCGCGCGTCGCCATCGACTTGACCGCCAGCGAGTGCAGCGCCACCGCGCGCTGCGTCCATTCGCTCTCGACCACGTGCAGCACGATCGATTCCATGCGCGCCATGATGAGCGGCGCGGCGAGCATCGAAAGGAGCGTGGCTGCGAGCACCACCTGGAGCGTCGTGCGATCGAGCGCACCGGCGGTCTCGGCGAGCGCGAGCAGCACGAAAGCGAACTCGCCCGCCGGCGCGAGCGCGAGCGACGTGCGCAGCGCCGTGGGCTTCGCCGCGCGGAAAAGGCGCGCGAGCGCGTAGATCACGGCGAACTTCACGACGAGCAGTCCCGCGAAGATCGCCGCCACCGCGAGCCAGTGCGCCGCGAGCGCGCGCGGATCGAGCAGCATGCCGATCGTCACGAAGAAAAGCCCCAGCAGCACGTCGCGGAACGGCTTGATGTAATCCTCGACCTGGTAGCGGTAATCCGTCTCGGAGATGAGCATCCCCGCGAGGAAGGCGCCGAGCGCGAGCGACAGTCCGGCGCTCTCGGTGATCCACGCGAGCCCGAGCGTGACGAGGAGAACGAAGAGGACGAAGAGCTCCGAGGACTTGAGTGCCGCCACGCCGTCGAAGAGCGGGCGCATCAGGCGTTGCCCGAGGAAGAGCACGATCGCGAGCACCACCGCCGCCTTCAGTAGCGCGATGCCGATCGCCGAGGCGATCGCCGAAGTCGAGAGCGCGAGCGCGGGAATCAGCACGACCAGCGGAATCACCGCGAGGTCCTGGAAGAGGAGCACGCCCATCACGTGGCGGCCCCACTCCGTGTGCAGCTGCATGCGCTCGGAAAGCACGCGCGAGATGATCGCGGTGGACGACATCGCCATCACGCCGCCGACGATCACGCCCTCGCGCCAGCTCGCTCCCGCGGCCACAGCCGCGCACGCGCCGAGCGCCGCGACCAGGGCGACCTGCGCCGCGCCCAGCCCGAACACGATGCGGCGCATGTTCATGATCTGCGGCAGGCTGAATTCGAGCCCGACCGAGAACATGAGGAAGACCACGCCGAACTCGGCGAGCAGGCTCTGCGCTTCGGTCTCGGGGACGAGGGCGGCGGCGCGCGGGCCGATCGCCACGCCGACGATGAGGTATCCGAGGATCGCAGGCAGCTGCAGCCGCCGGAAGAGCACCACGACGCCCACCGCGCAGCCGAGAAGGATGAGGACGATCGGAAGTACGTCGTGTGTCATTCGATTTATACTTTCCGATCCGGCGCTTCGCGCGAGGCGACAGTGACGAATCTACTACAACCGAATGCGCGCGCTTCCGCCGAGCACTTCCTCGAGCTCGCGCGCAACGTCCTCGACATCGAGGCCGACGCCGTGCGCGCGCTCAAGGACGGGCTCGGCGAGGCGTTCCTGCGCGCGCACCGCCTGATCCTCGAGACGCGCGGTCGCGTCGTCGTGACCGGCATGGGCAAGTCGGGACACATCGGGCGCAAGATCGCCTCCACGCTCGCTTCCACCGGCACGCCCGCCTTCTTCATGCATCCGGGCGAGGCGAGCCACGGCGACCTCGGCATGATCACGCGCGACGACGTCGTGCTCGCGATCTCCAATTCGGGTGAGTCCGACGAGATCCTCGCTGTCCTTCCCGTCATCAAGCGCCGCGGCGCGAAGGTGATCGCGATCACCGGGCGCGGCGATTCGACGCTCGCGGCCGAGGCCGACGTGTTCCTCGACGCGGCGGTCGAGAAGGAAGCCTGCCCGCTCAATCTCGCGCCGACCGCGAGCACCACCGCCACGCTCGCCCTCGGCGACGCGCTCGCGCTTGCGCTGCTGGATGCGCGCGGCTTCGGCGCCGACGAATTCGCGATGCATCATCCGGGCGGCTCGCTCGGCCGCCGTCTCCTCGTGCACGTGTCCGACATCATGCGCACCGGCGACCAGCTGCCGCGCAATTCGCCCGACGCTCTCCTTCCCGAGGCGATCGTGGAGATGACGGCGAAGGGCATCGGCATGACCGCGATCGTCGACCGGGACGACAAGCTCCTGGGCATCTTCACCGACGGCGACCTGCGCCGCACGCTCGCGAAGCACGACGGCATCAAGAAGCTGCGCGTCGCCGACGTGATGACGTGCAATCCCATCAGCATCAAGCCCGAGCGGCTCGCCGCCGAGGCCGCGCAGGTGCTGGAGCAGAAGAGCCTCGGAGGGCGCCTCGTCGTGACCGACGACGCCGGCAAGCTCGTGGGCGCGGTCACGTTCCACGATCTTCTCGCGGCGAAGGTCGTCTGAGGTGCAGCGCGGCGGGTCGTCCACCAGGCGTGGGGACATCGGAAAGAAAGCGCGCGCGATCCGCCTCGCGATCTTCGACGTGGACGGCGTGCTCACCGACGGCACGCTCTACATCGGCGCGAATGGCGAAGCGTTCAAGGCATTCAACATCCTCGACGGCCACGGCGTGAAGATGCTGCAGTCGGCGGGAGTCGCCTGCGCCATCCTGTCGGGGCGCGAATCGGCGGCGGTGCGCCACCGTGCCGCCGAGCTCGGCATCGCCACCGTCGTCGAGGGGGCGGGCGACAAGCTCGCCGCGTTCGAGGCGATGATCGCGCGCCTGGGAGTGGCGGCGAGCGCGTGCGCGTACGTGGGAGACGACCTGCCGGACCTTGCGCCGATGCAGCGCTGCGGCTTCGCGGTGGCGGTCGCGAACGCGGTGCAGGCGGTCAAGGCGGGCGCGCACTACGTGACGAAAGCCGCGGGAGGACGCGGAGCGGTGCGCGAATTCTGCGAGCTCGTCATCGCCGCGCGCGGGAAAGCGCGATGATCCGCCCGACGTCGTGGCTGCCGCTCACGATGCTCGCGATGCTGGTCGGGCTCACGCTCTGGCTGAACCAGCTGGTGCAGCCGGGCGCGGCGCGCGCCGACGGCGCGCGGCGCCACGATCCCGACCTCATGGTCGAGCGCTTCAACGCGCGCAAGCTCGGCGAGGACGGCGCGGTCCTCTACACGCTCGCGGCGAAGAAGATGGTACATTACCCCGACGACAACTCGGCGTTGCTCGAGTCCGTCACGCTCGAAGCCTTCGAACCGCGCCAGCCCAAGATGACCGTCACCGCAGACCACGGCCGGATCGAGGAGGGCGGCGACCGCATCTGGATCGAGGGAAACGTCGTCATCGTGCGCGACGCGGACGCCTCCACCGAACGCGCGCGCCTCACCACCGATCGCATGCTGGTGCTCCCCGACGAAGGCAAGGCCCGCACGACGAGCGAGATCGAGCTCGACAGCGCCTCGACGCACGCCGTCGCGCAGGGCGGCGAGATCGACAACCGCGCACGCACCGTGAAGCTCGATCGCGTGCGCGCGACCATCAGCCCCGCTCGCCGTTGATGCGCATCGTGCCGGCCCTCGCCATCGCCTCGATTCTCGCCGGGCCGTCGGCCGCTCTCGCCGAGAAGGGCGATCGCGAGAAGGAGATCGTCGTCGGCGCCGACCGCCTCACCGCGGACCAGGCGAGCCGCACCAGCACCTTCGACGGCAACGTCGTCGTGACGCAGGGCACGATGCGCATGACCGCCGCGCGCGTGGTCGTCAAGGAAGACGAGAACCGCAACAAGTTCTACGTCGCCACCGGCTCGCCCGTGACCTTCCGCCAGAAACGCGACAACGTCGACGAGTGGATCGAGGGATTCGCCAACAAGGCGGAGTTCGACGACCGCAACGACGTGCTCAAGCTCTTCAACCGCGCGCGCGTGAAGCGCAACACCGACGAGCTCACCGGCGAGTGCATCACCTATGACATGCGCAGGGAGCTTGCGGACGTGGGCGGCGTGTGCGGCCAGGCTCCGCCTGCGCGCGTGAAGATGATCCTCACGCCGCCGAAGAAGGAGGCCGAAGGCGCGGCGAAGCCCGCGCCGAAGCCCGCGGGCATCGAGCTCAAGACCGACAAGAGCGAGCGGGCGTCGCCCTGATGGTCGCCACGCCCACGCCCGCCCGCCAGCACCTCACGCTCGTGCGCCCGGAGCCGAGCCCCTCGGTGCTGCGCGCCGAAGGGCTCATGAAGCGCTATCGCAAGCGCACCGTGGTCTCCGACGTCTCGCTCACGGTGGAGAGCGGCGAAGTCGTCGGGCTCCTCGGGCCCAACGGCGCGGGCAAGACGACCTGCTTCTACATGATCCTCGGGCTCGTGCCGATCGATCGCGGCACGGTCACGCTCGACGCCCGCGACCTCACGCACCTTCCGATCTACCGGCGCTCGCGCCTGGGGCTGTCGTACCTGCCGCAGGAAGCGTCGATCTTCCGCAAGCTCACGGTGGCGCAGAACATCCAGGCGGTGCTCGAGCTGCAGGGCGTGGAGTCGGAGGACGTGCAGGGCCGGCTGGAAGCGCTGCTCGACGACCTGCACATCGGGCACTTGCGCTCCAGTCCCGCGCTGTCGCTCTCCGGCGGCGAGAGAAGGCGCGTCGAGATCGCGCGCGCTCTCGCGACCAATCCGCGCTTCATTCTCCTCGACGAGCCGTTCGCCGGCGTCGACCCGATCGCGGTGCTCGACATCCAGCAGATCATCCGCTTCCTCAAGGAGCGCGGCATCGGCGTCCTCATCACCGACCACAACGTGCGCGAGACGCTCGGCATCTGCGACCACGCCTACATCATCAACCAGGGTGCGGTCCTCGCCTTCGGGAAGCCGCAGGACATCATCTATAATGAGGCCGTGCGGAAGGTGTACCTCGGAGAGAACTTCCGCCTCTGAAGGGCGGTCGATTCCCGGGTGATCCCGGCGACATGAAGCACAGCCTCCAGCTCAAGCTATCGCAGCATCTCACGCTCACGCCGCAGCTCCAGCAGTCGATCCGATTGCTGCAGCTGTCCACGGTCGAGCTGAACCAGGAGCTTGAGCGCTATCTGTCGGAGAATCCGCTCCTCGAGCGCATCGATCCCGCGACTGGCGAGGAAACGCCGGCGCCCGCGAACGGCTCCGGGCCGCCGCCCGCGCCCGAGGCGACGAGCAGCGAGGAGAGCCGCGAGGCCGAGCCCGCGTTCGACGACCATGGCGGCTTCGGCGACGATGCGCCGGCGGGCGGCGGCGGCGCGCGCCACGACGACGAGGAGCGCGACGACTTCACGCAGTTCGCCGCCGCCGCGCCCACGTTGCAGGAGCACCTGCTGCAGCAGCTCTCGCTCACCGGCCTCACGCAGCGCGACAAGCGCATCGCCGCGATGCTGGTCGCGCACCTGGACGAGGACGGCTACCTCAAGCCCGAGCTGGAGGAGCTGCGCGAGGCGACCGTGGCGGCGATTCCCGACGTCGAGATCGAGGACCTGCAGATCGCCCTCAAGCACGTGCAGCACCTCGAGCCCACGGGAGTCGGCGCGCGCGACCTCGCCGAATGCCTCGAGCTGCAGCTGCGCGCGCTGCCCGAACCGACGCCGCATCGCGATGCGGCGCTGGAGCTGGTGACGAAGCACCTCGACGTGCTCGCGGCGCGCGATTTCAACCGCCTGAAGCGCCTGCTCGCGGTCGACGAGGACGAGCTGCGCGACATCCGCGGCCTCGTGCTCTCGCTCGATCCCAAGCCGGGCCGCGCCTTCAGCCAGGGCGACGTGCGCTACGTCGTGCCCGACGTCCTCGTGCGCAAGCTCGGCGGCCGCTGGACCGCCTCCCTCAACCGCGACGCGATGCCGCGGCTTCGCATCAACAAGATGTACGCCGACATCCTCCAGGCCTCGCGCGAGAACGGCGGCAAGCACCTCGCCGGACAGCTGCAGGAGGCGCGCTGGCTCATCAAGAACGTGCAGCAGCGCTTCGACACGATCCTGCGCGTGACGCAGGCGATCGTCGACCGGCAGAAGAACTTCTTCGAGCACGGCGAGGTGGCGATGCGCCCGCTCGTGCTGCGCGAGATCGCGGAGGCCGTGAGCCTGCACGAATCGACGATCTCGCGCGTCACCACGCAGAAGTACATGCTCACGCCGCGCGGCATCTTCGAGCTGAAATACTTCTTCGGGTCGCACGTTTCAACTGACACCGGCGGAGCCTGTTCGGCGACCGCCATCCGTGCTCTCATCAAGCAGCTCGTGGCGGCGGAGGACGCCAGGAAACCGCTATCCGATCACCGCATCTCCGACATCCTCGCGCAGCAAGGCATCCAGGTGGCGCGGCGGACCGTGGCCAAGTATCGCGAGGCCATGCACATCCAGCCGGCCAATCTCCGCAAGTCGATCTAGACGTGGTTGCGCAAGCACCGTCAACGAAATCGAAAGGAGGACCTCCTTGAACCTGCACCTCACCGGTCACCACGTCGAGATCACGCCGTCCATCCGGCAATACGTGGAGTCGAAGCTCGAGCGCATCAACCGCCACTTCGACCACGTGATCGACGTGAACGTGATCATGACCGTCGAGAAGCTCGACCAGAAGATCGAGGCGAACGTGCACCTGTCGGGCAAGGACATCCACGTGCGCTGCAACGACGGCGACATGTACGCCGCGATCGACGGGCTCATCGACAAGCTGGACCGGCAGGTCATCAGGCACAAGGAACGCTTCCAGGTGAGCCGCCACAAGCCCGGCATCAAGCGGATCACGCAGGCCTGAGGTTTGCGCGCGCGGCCGATGAACCTCGTCTCTCGGCTGCTGCCCCCCAACCACGTGCTGCTCGACCTCGATGTGAGCAGCAAGAAGCGGCTCTTCGAGCAGATCGGGCTGCTATTCGAGAACACGCGCCAGATCCCGCGCGCGCGCGTCTTCGACAGCCTCTTCGACCGCGAGAAGCTCGGCTCGACGGGCCTCGGCTACGGCGTGGCGATCCCGCACGGCCGCATCCGCGCGTTGAAGGAGCCCGCGTGCGCGTTCGTGCGCACCGCCTCCCCGATTCCCTTCGAATCGCCCGATGGCGCGCCGGTGAGCCTCGTGTTCGCGATGCTGGTTCCGGAGCACGCGACCGAAGCGCACCTGGAGCTGCTCTCGGAGCTCGCGCAGATGTTCAGCGACGCGGCCCTGCGCGACGCCCTCGCGCGCGCCGCCGACGCAGCGACCGCCCACCGGCTGATCACCGAATGGTCGCCGTATGCCCCGGCTCAGCGTACAGCGGCTCTTTGAGGACAGGCGCGAGCGCCTCGGTCTCGCGCTCGCCGCGGGCCGCGCCGGCGAAGCGCGCGAATTCACCGGCGAGATGCTGCGCCGGCCCGGCGTGGGCCTCATCGGGCACCTGAACCTCATCCATCCGCTGCTCGCGCAGGTGCTCGGCCGCCGCGAAGTGGAGTACATCGAGAAGCTCGAGGGAGCGACGAAGGCGCATACGGTCGAATCGATCTGCGGCGCCGATACCGTGTGCGTCATCGTCTGCGACGGCATCGCCGCGCCCGCCGTGCTCACGCAGGCGGCGGAACGCCGCGGCACGCCGGTCCTCACCTCGACCGAGGCCAGCCAGCACGTGATCAACGTGCTGCGCCCCTACATGCAGCAGGAATTGGGCGAAGTCACGACGATTCACGGCGTCTTCCTCGACGTGCTCGAGATCGGCGTGCTCATCACCGGCGATTCCTCCATCGGCAAGAGCGAGCTCGCGCTCGAGCTCGTCTCGCGCGGCCACGGGCTGGTCGCCGACGACGTGGTCGAGCTGCAGCAGATCGGTCCCGAGACGATCCAGGGACGCTGTCCGCCGATGCTGCGCGACTTCCTCGAGGTGCGCGGCCTCGGCGTCCTCAACATCCGCTCGATCTTCGGCGAGACGGCGGTGAGGCCCCGCAAGGTGCTGCGGCTCATCGTGCAGCTCGACAGCCCCGACGCCACCCACGAGCGCGACCGGCTCGCCACGCGCTCGGGCACGCAGGACATTCTCGGCGTCGAGATTCCCACGGTGACGCTCGCGGTGGCTCCGGGCCGCAACCTCGCGGTGCTGGTGGAGGCGGCGGTGCGCAACCACATCCTCCTCACGCGCGGCCTCGATTCGACGCGGGAATTCATCTCACGCCAGGAAGCGGCGCTCGCCGCCGGCGCGAAACCCTCCGACGAGGCGCAGGACTGATGCAGCTCGTGCTCCTTTCGGGCGTGTCGGGCTCGGGCAAGAGCGTCGCGCTGAAGGCGCTCGAGGACGCCGGCTACTTTTCCGTCGACAACCTGCCCGCCGACCTGATCGGCGGGCTCGCCGACTACGCGAGGGCGAGAGGGGAAACGAAAGTCGCGATCAGCGCCGACGCGAGGAGCCGCGAGACGCTCGGAAAGCTCCCCGGGATCGTCGAGCGCGAGCGCGCGAAGGGCACCGACGTGCGCGTGATCTTCCTCGACGCGAGCGACGAGAGCCTCGTGCGGCGCTTCTCCGAGACGCGCCGCCCGCACCCGCTCGCGCGCGAGGGCCAGTCGCTGCCGGAGGCGATCGCCGAGGAGCGGCGCGTGCTCGCGTGGCTCGCCGAGATCGGCCAGAGGATCGACACGAGCGCCCTCATGCCTTCGCAGCTGCGCACCTGGATCCAGGACCTCGTCGTCACCGACCGCGGCAAGCTCACGCTGATCTTCGAATCCTTCGGCTACAAGGGCGGCGTGCCGCTCGACGCCGACTTCGTCTTCGACGCGCGCTGCGTGCTGCCGAACCCGCACTACGAGCCGCAGCTGCGGCCGCTCTCCGGCCACGATGCGCCGGTGCGCGAGTTTCTCGAGCGCGAGACGCAGGCGGGCATCTTGATCGAGGACATCCAGCGCTTCCTGCAGCGCTGGCTTCCCCGCTACGTGCTCGATCAGCGCGCCTCCCTGACCATCGCGATCGGGTGCACGGGCGGGCGCCACCGCTCGGTGTACATCGCCGAGCAGCTCGCCGAGCGCTTCGCCTCCGACTACCCGGTGGTGCTGCGTCATCGCGACCTCAAGGACGAAGCGCCGCGCGCGAAGCGCGCCGCGAGGCACGAGGCGTGAGGCTGCTGTTCCAGGGGAAGAAGCGCGAGACCGTCCCGATCTTCCCGCTGCAGACGGTGCTCTTCCCCGGCGCGGCGCTGCCGCTCAAGATCTTCGAGGTGCGCTACGTCGACATGGCGAAGGCCTGCCTCAAGGACGGGAGCCTCTTCGGCATCGCGCTCATTCGAGAAGGGCAGGAAGTCGGAACGCCCGCGGTCCCCGAGGCCGTCGGCTGCCTCGCGCGCATCGCCGAGTGCGACGTCGAGGAATTGGGCGTCCTCAAGGTGCGCGCCGAGGGCCTCGACCGCTTCCGGTTGATCTCGAGCGAGGTGAACAGGCACGGCCTCATCATCGGCGAGGTCGAGCGCATCGATACCGAGGCCGAGACGCGGGCCGCGCCCGGGCTCGCCGAATGCGCCGAGTTCCTGCGCAAGGCCATCGCGGGCATCGGCGCCGAACGCTTCGTCGAGCCCTTCCGCTTCGAGGACGCGACGTGGGTGGGATTCCGCCTCGCCGAGATCCTGCCGTTACGGATCGACGTCAAGCAGAAGCTGCTCGAGCTCACCGACGCGACGATGCGGCTCGCGGTGCTGCACAAGTTCCTGCAGACGCAGAAGCTGATCTAGCAGCTTTCGCACCGGCGCGGGAAGCGCGGCGCCTCCGAGCTCCGAAAGCGGCATCCACGTGAGCATCGACCCGCGCGCGGGCTTCCACCCCGGCGCAGGCCCGCGCCGAATCATCACGCGCAACGGCAGCACTTCCAGCGTGAAGTGCGTGAACGTGTGTTCGAACGGCGCGAGCTTCTCGACGCCGCTCGCGACGAGCCCGCAGCGCTTGCGCAGCGCACGCTTCGGATCCTCGTCGACGCCGGCTTCGGGAAGCGACCACAGCCCGCCCCAGATGCCGCTCGAGGCGCGCTTCTCGAGCAGGACCTCGCCGCGCGAGATGACGACGAGCATCGCGATTGCGCGTCGTGGCTTCGGCGCACGCGCTCGCCGTCCGGGCAGCTCCGCGATGCGGTTCTCGCGCCGCGCGACGCAGTCGCCCGCGACCGGGCAAGTGTGGCAGAGCGGCCGCGTGCGCACGCAGACCGTGGCGCCGAGATCCATCATCGCCTGCGTGTAGACCTCGATCCCGCGTCGGGGCAGGCGCGCCGCGGCTTCCTTCCACAGCGCCGCGATCACGGCGGGTTTCGCCGGATCGCCGCCGATGCCGGCGTGGCGCGCGATCACGCGCTTCACGTTGCCGTCGAGAATCGCGCGCCGCTCGCCCGCGGCGAACGCCGCGATCGCCCCTGCGGTCGACTCCCCGATTCCCGGCAGCGTCTCGAGCGAAGCGAAATCGCGCGGGAAGACGCCCGCATGCGCGCGCATGACCTCGCGCGCCGCCCGATGCAGGTTGCGCGCGCGGCTGTAGTAGCCGAGCCCGCTCCACAGGGCGAGGACATCGTCCTCGGAAGCCGCGGCGAGAGACTTCACGTCCGGAAACCGCGCGACGAAGCGCTCGTAATACGGGATCACGACGGCGACCTGCGTCTGCTGCAGCATCACTTCCGAAAGCCAGATGCGGTAGGGATCGCGCGTCGCCTGCCACGGGAGGTCGTGCCGGCCGAAGCGGCGCTGCCAGCGATTCACGCGCGCGGCGAAGGAAACGGGCGATTTCATGGGATGAGGTATGGTAGCGGTCAAACAAGCCCGTGGGAGGAATGATGCATCGTCGCCGATTCATGCTCGGGGGCGCATCCGCGCTCGCGTTGCCGTTGGTCGGAGCCTGCAGCCGCGGCGGCGGCGGCGACGACTCGCCGAAGCCCGTCCCGATTCCCGCCTCCGAAGTCGTGATCCGCATGCCGGCCGACCAATACATGCATCGCGGCGCGCCGACGGAATGGTGGTGGCACATCGGCACGCTGCGCGCGGGCGACCGCGTGTTCGGCTTCGAGATCAATGCGGCCTCGTTCACGCAGGTCGCCTTCACGCAGATCATGCTCACCGACGTGAAGAACGCGCGCCACCTGCAGAGGACGACCTTCTACGTGCCGCCGCTCGCCTTCGATCCCAACAGCTGGGCCGAATTCGACGTGGTGAAGGACTGGTCGGCGGCGCTCGGCAGCCCCGTCAACCTGCTCTCCGGGATCGCGGTCACGAATCCGGGCAGCGGCTACACATCCGCTCCCACGGTCGAGATCAGCGGCGGCGGCGGCGCTCTCGCGCTCGCCGTAGCCGTGCTCGCCGGCGACAAGGTGGCGCAGATCCTCCTCATTTCACCCGGCGTCGGCTTCACGTCGTTGCCCACGGTCACGCTCACCGGCGGCGGCGGCAGCGGCGCGACGGCGCGCGCGTTCAATTCGTACGCGACGATGAACGCCGCGTGGCCCGATCCGACGAAGAACATGGCGATCAAGGCGCGGCTCGTCGACGATCCGAGCCTCGCCGTGGTCGACTTCGACCTCACCATGTCGCAGCAGGGGCCGGTCTTCATGGTGCACGGCACCGGCCTCGCGGCCTCGGGGCAGGGAAGCGGCGGGCACCTGCAGGCCAACAACTATTACTACTCGCTCACCAAGCTGCAAACGACAGGGACCATCACGGTCGACGGCGAGCGCTTCCAGGTCTCGGGGACGACGTGGATGGACCACGAGTACGGCTGGTTCGGGACTTCGAGCAATCCGGTCAAGTGGATCCTGCAGGACATGCAGCTCGACAACGGCGTGAGCATTTCCAATTACGCGATCCTCGGCACCTCGCTTCCGGCGCTCAACGAGAGGCGGCCGAGCAACGCGACCGTCATGCGTCCGGATGGGACGACGTACTACGAGCCGACCTTCATCACGCCGATCGACCACACGTGGACGAGCCCCGCGTCGGGCAAGACGTATTTCCCGGTGGTGCAGGTCGACATGCCGTCGTTCAACGCGTCGTTTGTCGTGCGAAGCCTCATCGACGGGCAGGAGTTCACGATGCCGGGAGGCGGGGGCGTGTATGAGGGCGTGGCGAGCGCGACCGGGACCTTCGAGGGACAAAGCGCATCGGGCGCCGGCTGGAACGAGCAGGCGATGGGGGGATCGGCCGCCCTGAGCTACACGCCGCCCGGATAAGTCTCCGTCGCCGCGCCCGTCAGTGGCGCGCGTCGCTCGGCGGCGCCTGCTCGAAGCGCTCCTGCGCCTGCGCGTACGGCGTCTCCGACATCCGCACCGGGAGCGCAGTGAGCTCGCCGTCGCCGCCCGCCAGATGCGAGAGCCGGCGATTCGCCGCGGCGCGCGTGAACAAGGCACCGCCGATGGTGCCGAGCAGCCACCCGCGCAATCCGCCGCGCAACATGCCCGTCGCCGCGAGCGCCGCGCCCAGGGCGCCGGCGGCCACCCGCGCGCTCGGCGACCAGTTCTCCTGCAGGTATTCGGAGCGCGCGCCGGTGCGCGACTCGCCGCCCTGGAGCTCCGGGATGTCGCCCGCTTCGTCGTGGCGCGTGAGGTGGTCGTCAACGCGCTCGACGCCGCGCACCGCCGCAACGCAATCGAGCAGCATGCCGGCTTCTTCCGCGAGCACCGATCCCTGCAGCGACACGACGCCGGAGCTTGCGCTCACCTCGATCGCGCCGGGATGCGACGTGAAGCGGCCGAGGGCTGAACGCACGCGCTCGGCGAGCACCGCGTCGTCCGCCGGCTCGTCGTGCCGGATGGCCCGCCTGGCCTGCGCCATGAGGCCTATCGCGCGGTGGCTCGCGTCGCGCACGACGACGCGCTGGGCCTCCTCGAACCTGCGGCACAGGTGGTCGTACTGATCGCGCACGAGCGAGCGCCGCCGCCGGCCCGCCTGCGGATCGAAGAAATACATCAGCCCGGCGCCGAGACCGAAGCTCGCAAGGATCCACAAGCCGGTGTCGGAATCCTTTTCCGTCTCGCTGGAACGAGAAGCCATGGCGTCCTCCTCACTGGGAAATCCAGCAGGTAGGACGCCGCGGCGGTGCCGGCAGTTCGAATCGGGGAGTGCTTCGCTTGGAGCGGGTGAAGGGAATCGAACCCTCGTCGTAAGCTTGGGAAGCTTCTGCTCTGCCATTGAGCTACACCCGC
>Ga0075426_10000793_pt1 | contig 22105 bp, 20 predicted proteins | sample SoiMethybrSBSTD5_FD_75304 | JGI IMG/M metagenome (GOLD analysis project Ga0075426, IMG submission 75304) | Bulk soil microbial communities from a Populus tree surrounding site in Tennessee, USA - Soil MetaG P. TD hybrid SBSTD5 | ecosystem: Environmental > Terrestrial > Soil > Tree plantation...
AGTACCTAAGTCGTTGATCTACACGGGCTTGCGATTGTCGACGGTGGCCGCGTCGGTGGCACGGCAGGCGGAATGTGTGGCACCGTCGCAACACGACGATGGGCTGCGGCAGACTACGCCAGTGTCGCCACAATCACCCGAGTGACTCCCTGATCGTCGTCCACGAGACGCATGCCCGAGTAGGCCGGACTGCGACTGACGCGGCTCGCGACAAACGCCCCAGTTCCGGCTCCGATCTCGAAGCACAATGTGCCACCCGACCTGAGAAACCGCGGCGCGTCGGTAATGAGGCGTGTAATGACGCTCAAGCCGAGCGATCCCCCGTCGAAAGCCAGACGCGGCTCGTGCTGCGAGATCTCGGGCGCCATGGTGGACACGCGCGCCGAGGTGATATAAGGCGGATTGCAGGTTACGACCGCCGCGCGTTTGTAAAACTCTGGTCCTTCCAGCGCCGCGAACAGATCACCTGTCACGAATGAGACTCGCCCCGCCATTCCCAATCCCGTGGCGTTGCGCGATGCCAGCGAGACAGCATCACTGGAGAGATCTGTTCCTACGACGCGACACTCTGGATCGCTCGCGGCCAGTGCGAGCGCCACATTGCCCGAGCCGGTGCAGACGTCGATCGCAACTCGCTCGCCGTTAGCGCAGCGGAGCGCTTCGATTGCGCTGCGGGCAAGGATCTCCGTTTCGCGTCTCGGAATGAGCGCCTCTGGGCCGGACAACAGCTCCAGTCCGGCGAAATGCTGCTTCCCAGTTAGATGCGCAAGCGGTTTACCGGCCAGCCGTGCGTCCAGCAAACTCCGAAATCGCGCCTGGGCATCGCCATTCAGCGCCGGTAACGTCGCGTCGGCGCTCCGAACAACCGACCGTGGATCGCCTGCCGCAGCAAACCAGAGCGCCTTGGCGGTTGATCGCGATGTTTCTTCCGGCTTGTCGGGCAGAGCACGCCACGCGGCGTCCAGGCGGTCGAGCGCATCGAGAAAAAGCGCACTGTGTTCCGGGTCAGTGCTCATCGATAGCTACCGAGGAGTCGATCCTTGCTGCGACACTTCCTGCGCCGCACGCAAATCGAATTTCCCGCTCGAAGTTCTTGGCAACGAATCTCTCGCTTCGAATCTGCCCGGCTGCAAATACGTCGGGAGCTCGGCGCGACAGAATTTATGCAGAGCGTCAGTCGATCCGTTTTCCTTGAGCACGACGTAGGCAACGATCGATTCGCCTCGAATCTTGTCCGGAACGGTTCCGACGACAGCCTCGACGACTTGCCCCGAAGCATATACGACATCGGCGATTTCATCAGGACTGATACGGAACCCAAGGCTCTTGATCAATCGATCCCGCCGGCCGACGTAGTAAAGAAGCCCCCCGGCGTCCCGTCGAACGAGATCGCCCGAGAACACCACGCGTTCGGAATCAGGAGCGCCGCTCAGCCGAAGCGGATTCGGCCGGTACACCCGCGCCGTCGTTTCGGGATCGTTCCAGTAGCCCGCCCCCACCGTCGACCCACGCTGAACGAGTTCACCAACCTCGCCGGGTGCGCATTCCGTCAGATCCTCTCGCAGCACCATGATCTCAGATCCGGGAATGGCGATGCCGATTGAATCCGGATGCTCGTCGACCAGGTGCGGCGGCAGATACGTCGCCCGGAACGCTTCAGTCAGGCCATACATCAAGAACAACTCGGCCTGTGGATTTGCCGCGCGCAGCTGCCGCACCGCTTCGACCGGCACGCGACCACCGGTATTCGTCATCGCTCGGAGACTGGGCAAGGGCGTTTCGCGAAAGGCGGCGCTGCCAAGAAGCTGGAGCCAAAGTGGCGGAACGCATGGTAACACAGTCACGTGATGCGCCCGCAGACTCTCCACTATCTGCTGCGGCAATGGCGAGCGCTCGACAATCAGACATGCACCGGTGCCAACTGCACACAGCAGTTGATTGAATCCGTAGTCAAAGCTGAAAGGCAGCAGACTCGCGATGCGATCGTTCTCGTTGATCCTCACGTACGACGTGACCGCGCGCACTCCGCTCCAGAGGTTGGAATGTGTCAGCACAACACCCTTTGGGAGTCCGGTTGAGCCCGAGGTGTAAATGATCTGAACGAGATCCGTACCAACTCGCGGAACGGGGGTGAATACGTCGTCGCCGCTATTTACGATGTCCGCTATGTCGCGCTTGATGAGTGGGGTTGTAATTTCCCGAGGCTGTCGCGAGAGCATCGACTTGCTCGAGATCAACGCAGCAGCGCCGCTGTGAGACAGAATGTGTTCGATCTGTCTCGGTCTCAGCGTTTCGTTGATGTTGATCGCTACCGCGCCGCAGGCGACCGCTCCAAAAAATGCGGCAGCTGCATCAGCTCCACGCTCGAGAAATATTCCGACGCGATCACCGGGCTTGATCCCACCGGCACTGAGCGCACCGGCAACGCGCCCAGCCCGTATTCTCAGTTCAGCGTAGCTCGTTTCGCTGTCGCGCTCGACAATCACGGGCTGGTCTGGACGCTTGACAGCACTGTCCCATAGGAGCTGTGCGAAGTTGCTCGACAGAACGGGCACCGCGATGCCGGCCGCCGCGCTCCTCGGGCTATAAGTCGAGTGGGTCCGTTCAACGGTTAGTGTCATGAGGCGGTGTGCGGCACCATCGCGTTCCGCGTCGGAGCCGCTGGAGGGTGATTGGGGAAATCGGCTTGAGGCGTGCGAATAAAACCGGCCGGCGCGAGAAGCTGGGCAACTGTAGCTGCGCACCGGTTAAGACGGTCAAAAAACGCCTCGAAGGTCTTCGACGAACGCTGCCAGGGATCGTCTATCGCCCGCGGTAGTCCTCCTTTCGGATCCAGATCGCCGGCGAGGATGATCCGCGAGCGCGGCACTCCGAAATAGGACACGAGATGCGATGCATGTCCTGGTTCCATCACCACTATGAGATCGGCGGCTCGGGCGACAGCCGGGACCAGCGCGCGCGAGCGAAAATCGGAAAGGTCTATTCCTCGATTCGCAGCCGCAGCGATCGCATTGACTGGAACCGTCATGTCTCGCCCCAGCAATCCAGCCGATGTCACTTCCACACCGCCCAGCTTTCGCGCGAGCACGGCCGCCATGTAAGGGCTTCGGCACAGATTCCCTGTGCACACGACAAGTAGTCGGCGCACACGGTGCAACCGCGCGAGTCGCATTCGAACAGCCGCATGCCGTCGAGAATGCAGCAGGCGATCAGGGAGCTCGAACAGCACCCGCAGCGCCGGTCGAAAGGCAGTCGATCGTTTCACAGGAATGCGCCTCGAGGTGCGGTCTCGGGCAAACGAAGGCTCAAACGGCCGTAAGGCGCGGCTAGCCAGTCAGTCAGTCGCGCCAGATCTCCGTCGCTCACACGCGAATGCGTCGGGAGAGTGAACAGTCGATCACGTAGATAAGTCGCCCCGGTTCCGGCACTTTCGCCGGACCGAAGCTGTGACTGAAGTTGCTGGTGTTGATCGAGCGCAAGTGGGTAACCACGCATCACACCCAATGCCGGCCGGGTCTCGAGATTGCCGTCCGCGTCGATCAGCGGCAGTCGAAGGTAGCCAGACTCCCCGGCGCTAACGGCGCGGACAGTCGAAACTGTTTTGCTGCGCGCGCATGCCGATAACAATTGGGAGGCATTACGTCGACGTGTTTGGACTTCGCTGGCATCCAACGCAAGAGCCGACCGGACGAGCGACACTGCCGCTCTGCTCATCGCGCGCGGTTCTCTCGGTTCGTGATAGACCATTTCGCCTAGCCGAAGACCGGGAACCGATGCTGGAACTCTGTACAAGTGCGAGCGGGCGAATAACCATTGCGCGGCAAGCTTGATCACGCTATCGACGCCGCTCGCCGGATGTTTCAAACGTCCGGTTTTAATCGCCCAGTCTGAGCCACGTCGCGTTCTGAGCAGCAAAGCCCCTCCCGCGCCAGCAGTGATGCCCTTGCCGCGGCCGAAGCTGATTATCGAGGCGGCGCCCAGACTTCCGAGCGGCTTACCCGCGAGCGAACCGCCGGAGCCTTGCGCCGCATCTTCTATCACCTCGACACCGTAAGATTCCGCTAGAGACTGCACTGCGGCGACGTCGGCCGGATAGCCGAACAAATGCGAGACGACGATTGCATCCACTCCGCGCCTGAACGCCTTCTCGATTGAGCCGAGGTCCGGGCTCAGCGTGTGCGGGTCGAGATCGTAGAGCCGCACCGATACACGCGCGCCAAGCGCCGCGGTTGTGAGATCAATACATGCATAACCAGGCATAGCGACGGTGGCGCCGGGCCCGGCAAAAGCCGTCAACGCCAGAATCAACGCGGAAGTTCCGCTGTCGGTCAGCACGACGTCGCTCGCCCCATAGCGCGCGCGAAGAGTCGACTCGACTGATGCCCGATCAACGTGATCGAGACTCATTGCGGCCGCCAATGCTCTGGTAATCGCGAGCGGTCGTGACGGCGAATAGACCGGGGGCACCATCCGCCAGTTCACGGCAGGTACCTGACGATGGTTGGACCAACCGCGGTCGCAATCGCGCGAGGCAGGCGACGCCAGAGCGCTGGTCCGAAGCGGAAGGGACCTGAGGTCGGCGAAGGCGTCTCTGTCCGGGAGCTTCGCGCGAAGTCGTACCACCATAACTGCTCGTCGCGTCCGCCCCATTGTTGCTTGAAGCGATGGGTGCCAGTGCCTGGCGTGCAGCGGCCAAAATTGAAGCGGCGTACACCCTCGCCGATCATGCGCTCCATGAAGGACCAATAGAGGAGCATGTTGGGAGCATCGCGATTGAACTCACGTAGCGCCGAAGCCCACGTCATTTCGAATTCATCGTCGAATCGAAAACCGCAGCCCCCAGCGACTGGTAGGCCATCACGCCACACACATCCGAAAAGGGCATCATCAGGAAACTCTTCGGCGACGGCGCGGAACAACGCGAGCGACTGAGTCGGTGTGCCGAGGTCGCGCATGTGCCGGGCAAAAACGCTGAAGAAAGGAGCAACCTGGTCCGGGCCGAACCGAACGGAAAATCCGCTCTTGAGAGGCCGACGAATCTGACTCCTGACTTTTGCATCGAACCGTCGGAGCTGTTCTTCCGCAGACGGCAGCAAGTCGAGAACTACGGTGATCTTTCGATGTGATGCTTCGACGCTCACGGGCAGCGGTATGCGACTCCGCAGCTCCAGCAGCTTGACGCCCTCGCGCTCCCCAATTGCTGCCGCCTCGTCGACGAGAGCGAGGATTGCCTCCGGTGTTCCGAGAGGCCCCCCGTAGTTGAGGAATGGCATCGACACGAGATAGTGGCCGAACACCAGGCTTCGCACGCGCACCAAAGGCAGGACTCCGACCAGCTCCCCATCCCAGTCTCTTGCCGCGAGATAAATGCATTCGTGGCCGAACACGCGTTCGATGAGAGCGCGCCATCTGAGCCGATGAAAGTGCGTATAACCGTGTTGACTCGACGCGAAGCCGTCCCACTCCTCCTCGGTCCCGCCGTAGCGCTCTATTTCGAAATTCAAGCGACCACCCAGTGCGTAGACTCCATCGTGGAAATCCGGGGAAGTGCCGACGAGATCCGATCGAAATGGAATTCGGATAACAACGATTCGATCCTGCCCAGTGCGGTGCTGAGGCCGCGATAGTGTCTGATCGACGTCAGAGCCGAAACGGGAAGCCGTGGTTGATCTGCATCGATTTCCCAGGGGTGGATGTAGAAGGTCTGGCTCTCGCCACGCTGATTGGCTTTTCGAAAAGCGCGTCGAATGACGCCGAGTGGGAACTGTCTAAGGTATGCACCGCCAGCTGCGGGAACCTGCACCGCGAGAAGATTCGTCGTCGCCAGCGGGAACTCGGCGATTCTGCCAGCTGGCCGCACGACTACGTATGGAACGCGCGGAGCACTCGGATACCCATAGCCCGGTCTCCGAATCGGAAAGATGCTTGAATCGTATTGGTAGCCCTCCTCGATCAGAACATCGAATGCCCATTCGAAACCAGGAGTAATCGAGAAGTTCGGCGCGCGATAACCGACGACCGGTCCGGCAATCAGGTCCTCGAGCTCGCTCTTCGCAGATCGCACGTCCTCACGGAACGCTGACGGTCGAAGTCGCGTAACGCGATCATGACCGAAGCCGTGCGAGGCGATTTCGTGTCCGGCATCGGCGATGCTGCGCACGACTTCGGGTCGATAGCGCGCCAGCCAACCAAGAACAAAGAAGGTTCCTTTCGCGCCGTGGCGATCCATGCGCTCGAGCAGGAGATCGATGCTGCGACCGACGCGCGAAGGAATGTTGCTCCAGGCATCGCGGGGGACGATTCCCTCGAATGCCCCGACCTGGAAGTACTCCTCCACATCTACTGTAAAGAAGTGCGTGGTGTCTGAGTTCTCAGTGGCCATGAATTGCGATTTGAGTCCGCTCCGGAATTCGCGGCAACCGTTCGCACTTCAAATGCCCCCGTTCTGTACGTGACTTGAGTGAGATTTGTGGTCGCGCTATCTCGTTCCGTGACAACGCGATGCATCGAGGATCGCGCTCAAACGCGCGCGCGTGATTGGCAATGGCAGCACCGACGCGTGTTGCTCTCACGCCACAGCGGTGAGTTGAAACCTTACGAGTGCGTTTGCAGCACGCCGGAACACGCCTTACCGGTGGCGAACACCGTCACAGTCGTGTGGCATCGCTCCAACAGTTCCGGTGAACCTTACAGCAAGAGTAGCGATTAATGGCAACCCCCAGTTCGGCGGCAACTCGTGTGAGGACATTGGTTTAGCACGTTTGGCAAACACAAACAAGATGCGGAATTTTGTGATTGAACGCGGCACTCTTGCTGCAACCCCGCCCGACCTGTGGCATGCCGCAGTCGTCTCGGGAAAGAGACTCGGTGTGTCGCTTCTATAGATGGAGTTCCTGGATGGCAGCACACGCGACATCGCACCAATCACAGCGCTTTGGCTCGATCGACGCCGTTCGGGGCGCCGCTATTCTTTTTGTGCTTCTCTCTCATTTCACGTCCGGTTATACCTGGACCGCGAATTCGGCGGCAATATCGAGCTACCTGCGGACGATCAGCATGATCGCCTCACCGACCTTCATGACTGTCAGTGGAATGGTCGCGGGCTTCCTTTTCGTCACCCGTCCGGAAAGGTTCGGCGATCTCCGCAACAAACTGGTCGACCGAGGTGTGTTCCTTCTGGTCGTCGGCCATTTGGTGCTCGTTCTGACTCAGGGTGGGCCGCTCTCGAACCTTGGTCATGCGTACAGAACGAGCTACATAACCGACGCGATTGCGATAGCGATCATCATCGGGCCGACACTCGTTGGATCACTGTCAGTTATTACCAGAATTGGGTTGGCCGCAACCGTGTTCATCGTCGACTGGATGCTTATCAAGTCGTGGCATCCAACGGGAAGTGCGGAGCTCTTAAAGATCTATTTCGTGGGAATGACCGCTCCGACCGGGCTCAGCGCCTTTCCCGCATTTCCGGTGCTGCCATGGTTAGCCGTTTATCTCGTCGGAACGACGATTGGTGAACAGGTTGGCGAGATGTACGAGCGGGGACAGGCGAAGGCATCACACTACCTCGTCGGACGCATTGGCGCGGGCTGCTTCCTGGTCGGCGCCGGGATCCACGCAGCAGGAATGCTGTTACGCCATAACCCGGCATCCAGCAATCAGTGGGACATGAGCTCGCTTACACTGCTGTCGATCTATGGAAAATTTCCGCCCGGAATCGTCTATCTCACCTTCTTTGGTGGGGCCGGGCTCGTAATGCTGGCCGGGATATTCGAGCTCGATAGAAGAGTGAAAAGTTCATTCGTGCTCGAAGAACTTCGAAAGCTTGGTCGATCGTCGCTTTTCATTTTTATCGTCCAGTACGCTTTCTACAGAAACTTTCTGCCGAGATTGGGACTGCCCTACACACCGTTTTGGCCGTTCATTTTCCTGCTGTCTGTGGCAGCGCTGGCTCAACTCGCCGTGGTCTGGGATAAAAACTCAGCGAACCGCTTCCTGACGGTCGGCCTCGCGCCGCTGCTGCCGGGCGGTGATTGGGGCCTCTTGCGCCATCGCGGGTACCCAACGCCAGACTGGCGGAGTGCCGGGCGGGCCGTTCGCGCGAGAGCCAGCGAAACATGAATGTGGTCCTCGCCAGACGCAGATCCACCGCTTCGCATATGACCCCGAAGTACGTGTCTTCGCGCGTCGCGTCGATCGACGCCGCCCGCGGGGCGGCGATGGTTTTTGTTTGTCTCTCACACTTCTCGAACGCGTACTTTTTCGGCGCGGGAGAAGGCGCTGAAGGGATGTATCTCGTTGTGATAGGCATGATCGCCTCGCCGACGTTCGTAACCGTGAGCGGCCTCGTTGCCGGATTCCTGGCTACCACGCGCAGCGAGTCGTTCGATCAGTTGCGCCTGAAACTCATCGATCGAGGCTTGTTTCTCCTCATCGTCGGGCACGCCATACTTGCGTTCTCCGGGGTTCTTGCCGGTCGCGGGTTCGTTTATGCTCTCAAGATCGGTTACATCACCGACGTTGTTGGTTTTGCCGTGATCGTTGGACCGTCGCTCATCACATCCCTGAAGCCCCGCATGCGACTGGTGCTCGCTTTCTGCGTCTACGGACTCAGTTGGTTAGCCGTATTCCTGTGGCATCCGACTGGGGGCGCGGCACTCGCGATCAAGCAGTACGCGATCGGAATTCCCAATCTCACGGAACCGACGCGGGGAGATTTTCCGGTCGTTCCATGGTTCGCGGTGTACCTGCTTGGTACAGTTCTCGGACAACACATAGGCGCCCTCTACGCAGTTCGTCGCGAGAAAACCGCTCACATCTTTCTCGCGCAGATTGGGGCAGCGAGCCTCGCCATTGGAATTGGTGCAAAGATCGCCTTGCACGTGTTCAGGGATTATGCGCCGGTCTTCGACCGGATACATCCGCTGTTGATGTTCTCGATCTCATCGTACCAGAAATTCCCGCCCGGCCCGGTTTATCTGGTCTATTTCGGCGGCCTCGGCATGCTTCTCGTCGCCGGTATCCTCGAGTGCGGCCGCCGGCAGATGGTGCCGATGCTTTTCAATCTGCTGCGACAACTTGGGCTAGCTTCGCTTTTCGTGTACATCGCACAGTTCTACGTCTATGTCGTCGTTCTCCGCTCACTGCATCTGCCCTTCAGCCATTTCTGGCCACTGCTGTTCCTCGGTTCCCTGGTCATTCTTGTCGCTGCTGCCAAAGTGTGGAATTCACGAGCGGGTAACAGATACCTGACGGTGGGAGTAGTCGCCGCCAGCAATTGGATTCGTAAGCGGAAAACGCCGGCACTGTCGGCCGCCATCGGGCTCGACGCGAGTCCATCCTGAACACGCGCGACATGGAAGCCACACTCACCCCAACCAGACCTTCGGTAGCAGTCGTCCGAATTTCTGACGAAGAGTCTGATGCGATCGCGCATTTCATGCAGCGGGCATGGAACGCGAACATCACCGGCGCGTCAGTGAGACGCGCGCGAGCCGAGGCATCACGCCGCAATCCAATCGCCCCCGGAACGGACATCCCGGCAGTAGTCTACCTTCACGAAGGCAACGCGATCGGTCATCTCGGAACAATCCCGGTCAAGTTCTGGAACGGGCGGTTTGAGACGGCAGGACACTGGTTAAAGGGCTTGATGGTTTTGCCTGAGCACCGCAATGGTCCAGTCGGGTTCAACGTTCTCAAAGAGCTGCTCCGTCACGTCGACGTCTGCGGCGCAATGGTAGTCGCGCCGCCGGTAATCCGGCTGTTCAAGGCGCTTGGCTTTGTCGATTGTGGCGCGGTGCGTGATTATGTCGCCTTGCTCCGGCCAGGTCGCGTGGCATCCAGAGTAGACATAGAGAGCTTGGACCTGGGCGTCCCCGCAGCGATACACGGCTTCGCCAGGTTAATGCAGAGCACGGGTGTCGCACACGTATTCGGTGGTGCGCTCGGTCTCGCGACGCATGCACAGAACGCACTGTCGAATTCCCCGCGTCGTTTCAACGCAGATCTCTCTGGATCTCTTCCACCCGCATCGGAGCTGGAGACGCTCTGGGAACGGTCCGCATCGATGCTCGGCGCGGCGGCAGTGCGCGACTCCATATTCATGCAGTGGCGCTACGACGCTGATCGAGGCTCAGTGTATGAGTGCGTCAGCATTCGCAATCGCGCAACAAAAGAGATCGCTGCTCTGGCAATCGTCAAGCGGCCGGGCGATGAGCCGGACCCGCGGTTGCGCGGGCTGAAGGTAGCCGTCCTCACGGACATCCTGTTTCGCTCCGATGACCCGCGCGCAGGATTAGCTGCCATGGCTGGAGCCGAAGCGGTCGCTCGCCGCATGGAAGCGGACGCGTTGGTGTGCAGCACCTCTCACCCGACTATCGCTTCCCTCCTAAGACGTCGGTCTTACTTCGGTTTGTCTGACAGCATGCATCTGATGCTTCGCGATCCCGGCGGCAAAGCCCAGCTCCCGACCGCTGCGAAAGATTGGTGGCTGATGCGTGGAGATGCGAACTCCGACGACGCGTTCTGAGCGCAATGACTGCCAGCTACGTGTTTCCCAACGGAAAGAAATTCGCCTTCACTGTCATCGACGACACTGATGTCGCAACCGTCGACAATGTGAAGCCGGTTTACGATCTCCTTTTCGAGTTGGGCTTGCGTACCACCAAGACAGTTTGGCCACTCGCCTGTCCGGAAGGCAGTCCAGATTTTTCGTCGTCGCAAACGCTCGAGGATGACAAGTACGCGGACTTCGTCGTGGACCTTGCTCGCCGAGGATTCGAGATCACCTGGCATGGCGCGACGATGGAAACGAGCACTCGCGAGCGCACTACCGCCGCGCTGAATCGATTCCATCAGCTGTTCGGCGCGTATCCACGAATTCACGTCAATCATGCGCTCAATCGCGAGAACGTGTACTGGGGTCTTCGTCGAATGGACTCGCCAGTTCTGCGTGCTCTTTTCAAGCGCGTCGCAGGATGGTCAGACGAGTACTTCGCTGGAGAAATGGAAGGAAGCCCCTATTGGTGGGGAGATATCTGCAGGGAGCATTTCGTCTACTGCCGGAATCTCACGACCAACGGCATCAACACCGCTCGGTTCAATCCGTCGACCCCTTATCGTGACCCCGTTCGCCCGATCGTTCGTTGGTGGTTCTCCGCGTCTGATGCAGAGGATGTCCACGAATTCAACGAGCTAATCCACCCGGATCGACAACAACAGTTGGAGGATGAAGGCGGATTCTGCATCGTGGCTACGCATTTCGGGAAGGATTTCGTGCGCGATGGTGCGCTCAATCCCACGACCGAAGCTCGTCTCCGCCAGATGGCAAACCGTCCCGGATGGTTTCCAACCGCAGGGGAGTTACTCGATTGGCTCCGCACAACACGCGCGACCAATAGCCCCGAGTCCGGCGTCCTTCCACGAATGGAATGGAGACGGATGCAGTGGCATTTCGCTGCGGATCTCGTCGCACGCAGGGTCAAGCGACGCTTCCGCGAACTGAAACTTACGAATGCAGCAGTGGCGATCTAAGCATGCGCATGTCCACGAAATCAATCCCAGAATGACCGTCCAGACTTCGAATCGCCTCCAGGAAATCTTTCGCGTAGTTTTCGAACTGCCTGAAGGCGCCGATGTGCGTGAGCTCAGCCAGAGCACTGCTCCACGTTGGGAGTCACTCGATCATGTCACGCTCGTCGCAGCCATAGAGAGCGAGTTCGGCGTGACGCTCGACGCTGCCGATCAGCTGCGCATGCAAAGCTACGCGGCAACATGCGCGGTGCTGCAGGAGAAAGGTTGTGAATAGCGCGACGCAGACCAGACGACCAATGAGTTTCCTGGATGCGCATCGCATCGCCTCGTCGTTCCCTGGCGGGTCTCCTCTCGAGACTCTGCTTGCGACGTCGGGTGGCGTGGATAATCTCGAAGTCTTCCTGCGCGCCGCGGCCGCAAAACGTGGTCGTACACTTCGTCTGCGGTCGCTCCCATTCAACACGCTGGCCCAGGCCGTTCGCGCGCATCCAGCCGAAAGTGCCATTGAGGTCTTCGCGCTTTTCCCCTGGGACTTCGTGCCGGAAGCAGATTGGCGATCCGGTCTTCCCGGCGGACCTGTGCACCTCACCGAAATACAGGAGCGCGCGACGGCGTTCGCCAAGCATCTTCAGCGCAGAAAACTGCTGCGCGCTTTGTACGTGCCGGCGCCGATTCCGTCGATCTTCCACGACTCGCAAACGACCGCCGTACTTCAGAGCTGGCTGACAACACTGGCGGTGTCACTTGGCGCCAAAGTGTTGGAGCCTCGTGTGTTCTCGCTATCCAGTTACCTCGCCAACGGTGGCCTGTTTAGCGCCCAATACCTCGGCGAGGTGGCCGATCAGGTAATCGAAAGCGCAGTTTGGGAAATGCCGGAACCTGCCAAGGTCCTGGTGACGGACCTGGACAACGTCCTCTGGGCTGGCGTCATCGGGGAAGACGGAGTAGACGGGATCTCGTACCGGCCGGAAGGAACTGGATTCCCACATTTTGTCTATCAGAGTGCTCTCGCAAAGCTAAAACGAGAGGGGACTTTACTGGCTGCCGTCAGTCGAAACAGTCCCGATCTCGCAACTGCCCCGTTTTTAACCGGGCAGATGTGTCTGCGACAGGAAGACTTCGTCTCTATAGTCGCGAGTTATAACGCGAAGTCCTCGCAGATCAGGGAAATCGCCACGCGCTTGAATCTCGGTCTCGATAGCTTCGTGTTTGTGGACGACAACCCGATCGAGCTCGAGGAAGTCGCCCGCGCGCTTCCCAGTGTGCGAACACTTGCCTTCCCAAGCACTGTCGATGCGTTGCCGGCGTTCCTCGAGAACCTTTGCGCGTTGTTCAGCCGACCTGTATCGACGTCGGAAGACGCAGAGCGAACCGAGATGTATCGTCGGCGTATGGAAGGGATGCTTCCCGATGCTTCTGAAGGCTCGGACCTCACTGGTTTCTTGCGTAATCTCAAGATGTCGATGACGATCCGGGATCGGTCGGCTGGTGACCGCTCGCGCGCCGTGCAGCTGATTAACAAGACCAATCAATTCAATCTCAACGGTCGTCGGGTTACCGACGACGAGGTGGCGAGCATACTGTCGGCGGGTGGCCGTCTTTACGGCGTCTCGCTCGATGACCGAACGGGGTCGCACGGCGAAGTACTGGCCTGCCTGATCAACGGATCCGGCACGATCGAGTCGCTGGTGATGTCCTGTCGAATCTTCCAGCGCCGGCTCGAATTCGCTTTCCTTGCGTGGCTGGCTGACAAGGAATTGAATGTCTCGGAGTTGGAGTTCTCGGCGACGCCTCGGAATGAGCCCGTCCAACAATTTCTGACGGACAAGAGTTTCAGCCGGACGCCAGCCGGACGAATCGCGGTGGATCTCGCCCAGTTCCGCTCCCAGTACGCCGATGACCTGGCGCTTTTTGAAATCGTGACCCCGGCGCCCCTGGCAGCACCCCACTAGCGATTCGCGCCGCCAAACCCGTGTGGGCCCACGTCCACAAGGTGGGGCAATTCAGCGACAAAACGGGCTGGCTGCTCCGGCAAGCCGAGCGCCTCGTTCTCGTAACACGCTGTGCTTGCGTGAGTTAGACGGAGCTAGACCCGGCAGTGGTTGGGAATGGAAGATGCTTTCACGCTCGCCGAAACAAGACGCCGCGACGGTGCGGCAGAACTCTCTAAACGTGAGCTCGTGATCACTACCTCGTACCACCTGCTGAGAGAGCGTTTGCGCGCCGCGCCCAAAACATGGGTAGTCACGGGCGCCGCCGGCTTTATCGGATCCAATCTCCTCCAGGACTTGCTGTACCTCGGCCAGAACGTCATCGGCGTCGACAACTTCTCAACCGGGCACCGCGGTAACATCGACGAGGTACTACAGGGACCGATTGAACAGCACGCACAATTCCGCATGGTCGAGGGCGACATCCGCGATCTGGAAACATGTCGCAGAGCGTGCGCTGGCGCTGACTACGTATTGCACCACGCGGCACTTGGCTCGGTTCCATGGTCAATGGATGATCCGTTGCGTACGAACGCGGTCAACGTTGATGGTTTCGTAAATATGCTGGTCGCGGCCAAGGACGCCGGGGTGAGACGGTTCGTTTATGCATCTTCGAGCGCGGTCTATGGAGACACCCCGGCGTATCCTCAAATCGAGGAAACCCTTGGCCGGCCTTTGTCGCCATACGCAGCGAGCAAGAGCGCGAACGAAACGTATGCGCTCGCGTTTCAAATGAGTTACGGACTGCAGACCGTCGGACTTCGCTATTTCAATGTATTTGGAAGACGCCAGGATCCTGCGGGTGCCTACGCAGCCGTGATTCCACGGTGGATCGCGGCGCTGCTTCGCGGCGAGCGCTGCCGCATTTTCGGCGATGGAGAAACCACCAGGGATTTCTGCTACATCGCCAACATCATTCAAGCCAATATTCTCGGCGCGACGAGCGACGACGACGCGACAGGCGATACCTACAATATCGCATGCGCTGAATCGGTCACCCTCAATCAGCTTTTCGGCATGATGCGCGATGGGCTCGCGCAGACCGATTCGTCCTTCGCTTCGATCGTTCCGCAATACGATGGCTTCCGACCTGGCGACATCAGATTCTCCTGCGCATCGATCGAGAAAGCGCGCACCAAGCTGCGGTACTCCCCGACTCATGATGTAGCGCAAGGCCTTGCCGAGGCACTTGATTGGTACGTTGAAAAGGCGAGATCCTGGAACACTGGCGCGCCGCAGCGCAGATCCGTTCACCCGCCAACACACTCAGCGCAACACTCACCGATGACTCAGGCCGCGCGATGACAGCGCCGGTCTCAATGAGGTCCCGTGCGCTGGTCGGATTCACCGATGAGTGGATGCGTCGCTCCATGGAGACCGTGTTCCAGGAGAAGGGTTATCAGGTAACGAGAACGGGCTCAGGTAAAGAAGCATTGCGGCTTGCGCGTCGCGGCGGTTTCGAGGTGATAATGCTCGACGAGCGACTCGAGCAGTTAAGCGCGGTGGACGTCACTATCGCACTGCGCGATGATCCACTATTCGATCATGCGACGCCGATTGTCATCGTTTCCTCCGCCCATTCATCACTCCCCAGTCGGACCACTGCCTACGCAGCAGGCGCGTGGGAGTACTGCCACCAGCCCGTGGACGTCGACGGCTTATTTCTGAAGCTTACGACCTTTCTTCGCGCGCGTCGCGAGCTGGCAGAGCATCAGGCAAAATCGTTGATGGATCCCTCGAGCGGATTGTACACCGAGTTCGGTTTGCAACAGCTCGCAGAGCAACTGGAGGCGCGAGCAGTTCGCAATCACGAGGCGATTGCCTGTCTTGCGTTCGCATCAGAGCCAACCGCGTCCGAATCGGCCGGCTCCGATACAGATTCGACTGCATTCCACGATTTGGCCAACGCAGTGCGCGGACAGGCACGCCGCTCGGATGTCGTTGGAAAGAAGGGCGATGCGCAGCTCGCGCTTCTTGCTCCAGATACCGATGCCGCGGGTGCGCGGTTGCTCGTCGCGAGACTACAACGCGAGCTTGACTTATCCCGGAAAGGCGGTCGCGGTTCTGGCGTGCGCTTGCGCGCCGGGATTTGTGCGGTGTCAGACCTAGCCGCCGCAAACATCGATCTTCAGGAGCTCGTGGAGCGAGCGGGCAACGCTCTGGCGCACGTTGTCACCCAAAGCACTCCCGAGTCTGTAGTAAGTTTCGACGATCTTCCCGCCTGACGGGGGCTAGGCGGTAGCGACTAAACACCTCATTAGTTCTCCATCATCGTCCGTTTCACCCTGTGAAACAGAAGCTAACCAGCGGTTACGCTCTCGGTGCAAAGCACGCTCTTGACCCAATGAGGACTTCCCCGTAAGATGGGCGTCCGCGAGTGGTTCAGGTCGGAGATCGAATGGCGCAGATGGACCCCGCTGCAACGAGAATAGTTAGCCCAATGACTGATTATTCGGACTACAGTTTGGCTTCCAGTCCGATCCAATCTGCAGCCTCGCGTGTCTCCGACAGTTCGGATTCCCGATCTCTCGGCGCCGCTTTCTCTCCCAGCGCGGAGAGACTCATCGTCGCACTCAGGCACGCCGCCGACAAAACAGCGACATCCATCGCACACGGCACGAAGCAGACGAGACTCGAAGTTCGCGAGCGCCTGAACGAAGTCATTGGCTGGGTCGTTCACACCCTGCGCGACGGCGTGAATGGCGCGGCAGACGATTCGCCCGTCATTGCGCGCGAGTACGTAGCGACGCTGAAAGTGAATTTTCTGGGGGAACTCGCATCGACCTCCGACCTCGATGCGAATGAAGTTGTGCGCACGCTGATTCGACTCGACGAAGCGGAGGAGGCGTGGAAGCGCACTGATCGCGGAAAGTTCATCTCCCGTCTCACCGGCGCTGACTGCGCCGATGCCGTCGTCGCGATTGCGCACGACATTCGTTCGCCACTCGGTTCGATCCTGCTGCTCGTGGATTCTCTGCGTCGTGCCGAGCGCACGTCACCAAACCCTGTGAGAGAGCGCCAGCTAGGTCTGATCTACGGTGCCGCTTTCGGTCTGAGCACGACGGTGTCAAACCTGATCGCGGCAGCACGCGGCGACGGTCTCGTCCAGGGCAACCCGGCGCCATTCTCCGTCAGCGAGATGATGCACTCGGTGAGCGACATCGTGCAGCCAATGTGCGAAGAGAAAGGAATCCCACTCGGGATCGAGTTTCCGGAAAACGATGCTCGCATCGGATACGCGTCTGCGATCCAGCAGTCGCTGCTTAACCTCACCTCAAACGCGCTGCGCTATACCGATGCCGGGACAGTCGCCATGGGCTGCTCCGAAGTGTTGGGTGATCGCGTCGAGTTCTGGGTCGAAGACACAGGCCCCGGAATTCCGGACGAAGTGCTCGAGCGCCTGTGCTATGGCTTCCCGCCCGAGGGCGTCAAGCTTCGCTTCTCCAGCGCGGGATTAGGATTGGCAATTGTTCGCACCCTGGTCGAGGCAATGGGCAGTTCTCTTCAGGTAGACAGTGGTGCGGAAGGCACCCGTTTCTCGTTCATCCTCTCCCTGCCCATCCTTCAGTAACTCTTTGTAACACAAGGGCTTAGATGCATCGGCCGGCGGAATTCCCCGCCGGCTTTTTTGTATCCGGACAAGCCCTACAATCGTCACCCTATAGACCCCAGCGGGCCCGCCCAGGCTTGATTTGGAAGGGTTCGCTCCTCCGAAAACCGGCAAAACCACCGAAAGGTGGTGACCGCAAAGCCGCGACGCTACAGCGCCCCTGGCGCCACGCGAGTCGGGCTACCGAAGAGGAGGTTCAATGCAGTCGCTCGGTGAACGTCCGCCGCTGGCGTTGGTCGCCTGCAGCGATGACTGGATGAGCAGAGCGCTGGAGAATGTGTTCCAGCAGCGCGGATACGTCGTCGCGCACACGCGCTCCAGCATGCAAGCTCTCGAGCTCGCCCGACTGGCCAATCACGATCTGCTGGTTCTCGACGAGTCGCTCTCCGACATTCCGGCGCTCGAATTGTGTCGCGCCATTAGAGACGGCGCGCAGTACGATCATTCGATCCCGGTTGTGATCACCGCGTCGACACCCGCTGATCCACGATCTCGCATGATGGCCTACAGCGCCGGCGCCTGGGAATACTGCAGCCATCCCGTCGATCTCGATCCTGTCTTCACGAAGCTTGGAACCTTCCTGCGCGCACGAACTGAATTGGTTCTGACGCGAAGCCAGGACTTCGTCGATTCCAACACGGGGCTCTACACGAAGTTTGGCTTGCGCCAGCTCGCCGGCAAACTGAGCGCGCGTGCACAGCGAAATCACGAAGCGTTTGCCTGCGTCGCCTTCGCGCCGCAAGTACAAGATCGCGAAGTTGGCTCGAGCATGCTGTGGAAGGAGAGCTCCACGGGCTTCGCCGATGTGGCGCACGTCTTCCGCGAGCAGAGTCGGCAATCCGATATCGTCGGTCTGGTGGGAGACTCGCGTCTCGCGATTCTTGCCCCGGACACCGATGCCGCTGGAGCGCGCTTGCTCGTTGCCAGACTACAGCGCGAGCTCGATCACGCAGCTCGAGCGAAGACGATCTCCGGCCAGGTTCGCCTGCGCGTCGGCTATTCGGCGGTCCAGGATCTCGCTGAATCAAAAGTCAACGTCGCCGAGCTCGTACATCGCGCCGAGAGTGCGCTCGACCATGCGCCGCTTCAGGGCGAGACCTCTGCGATTGTCAGCTTCGATGATTTGCCGATCTTCGAATGACCCGGATCGAGCGCAAAGAAAATGGGCGACGGCCAATGACCGTTGCCCATTTTTTTTTAACGACTCGAGATTCAGTGGAGCGTACAGGGATCGAACCTGCGACCTCCTGGTTGCAAACCAGGCGCTCTCCCAGCTGAGCTAACGCCCCGCAGCACGAAATATAAAAGGGCCAGCGCGTCCGGACTAAGAAAAATCCGAACTATTCGTGCGCCGGGAGCGGCTCCATCGTGCGAGGATTGACGGGTACCTGCACTTCATCCCGATACGGTGATGTCATCAGCAGGACGCGCATTCTCGGGAACGCGTTTGCGAACGCGAGATAACAGAAACCCCATATCCCGAGCATGCCCAGTGTGATGCCGATTTCCCAGATCCCGAACGGGATATCGTGGAGCGGTCCATAGATCGACGGATAAACCTCGAGGTAACGCGTCATCCACAATCCGAAAACCGTGCATAGCGCGAAGAACGCCATTGTTGGCAGGAAAACTTTCGCGGCGCGGGACAGCAATCCGAAAAACGGGAAGACGAACATCAAGGCTATGGCGATAAGCGTCGGAATTCTCCAGCCCTCGATCAGACGCAACCTTGCCCAGTGCGTCTCTTCGCCCATGTTGCCGTACCAGAGCACGAGGTACTGCCCGAAGGTGATGTAGCCCCAGAACGCAGTGAATGCGAAGCAAAGTTTGCCGAGGTCATGGAAGTGCTTGTCCTGAATGAGATCGTAGCGCGCGAGATACCGGCGCCACGCCATCACGATGAGCGTCCAGCTCGCCAGCGCCGCAACCCACGCTCCCATGAAGAACCACCAGCCGTACATGGTGCTTTGGAAGTGAGGATCGAGCGCCATCGACAAATCCCATGACAACACGATCCAGCCGAACCCAAACAAGAAGGCAAGCGCCACGGCCATGTAACCCTGCCGCGAATGGGTGGTGTGCAGCTCCCGCCGCTCTTCACCGAAGTCACGCCGCATCCGATCACGAATTCCGCGCGCCCAGCTGGCTCCACCCTCAGGAAGGATTCCCACATCGAGTCGCAGACACAAATAGATGTACCAGAGGCTCAACGCCGTGATCGCGAGGAAGATCAGGATCACACGCGGATAGAAAAAGCCGGGAGCGAGATAAACCGCCTTCTCGTGTATCTCGGGTGTGCGCGTCGTCCACCATAAGACGTGATGCCTGCCGAAAAGAAGAATCACCAACAGCAGGACGAACGCGACTGGCAGAAAAGCGACGTATCCCTCGAGGAAGCGGATAATCGGGCGCGACCAGCGCGCGGTGGTGATGCGCTGAACGGCCACGAACATCACACCCGCTGATGAAATGCTCGCGAAGTAAAGCCAGTTCGTGAACAGTGCCTGCCACGCGCGATCCGGCTGAATGAAAAGACCGATCAGGAAAACGAGCGTGCCGATTGCCGCTAGTACCAGGCACACCGTACTGAGAATTGGCGGCGTCGGCCTGTCGATTCCGACGAGAACTTCGTCTCGCGACGGAGCGTGCGCGTCGTGCGTCATCGCGTTGACCTCACGCGCGCGGTGTCGCGCGCTTTCGCTGAATCCGCCTTGCTTCGTGTCGTGTCTGGCTGTGTTGTCGGTTGCAGTCCCTGCTGCGCTGCTGCCGCGGGTGACGTTTCGGATTGCGCGCCAGGCAAAAGTGTGCGCGGCGGTGAGAACGGAGCCGGACGTTGCGGTCCGAGCACCGTCGGCCCTGGTACCTTGTCGCCAGTCACACCTGGTGGTGCGAGCGCTCCGACCTGCACAGTCTTTCCATTCACGCCCTGCAGTGCGCGCACGTAGTTCACGACGTCCCAGCGATCCATTTCCTCGATACGATTGTAGGGCGGCATCAGCCCGCGACCGTTTCGGATCATGCCGAAGATGTAGCCATCGGTGCGCGACTTGGTCATGTCGGTGGTGAGATTGATTCCGGGCATTCCGTACCTGGTCGCGGGGCCGTCTCCCATCGCGCGGTCACCGTGACACGGCACGCAGTTGATGGTGAAATACTTTCTCCCGTTGGCGAGCGACGAATCGGTCGCCGGCGTCGGATTGCGCAGGTTCGACATCGAGTCGATCGTCGCCGGAAAAGCGCCGTACGAAACCTGGAAACCCGCGACGGCCGTTCCGGTTGTCGGCACCGAGAATTGCGGATTTCCGCGCGATGGAGTCAGGGAGTCCTTCACCGGTTCCCACGTCCACAGCGACGGCTGGCGCTTGAAGTCGGTGAACCACTCGCAGGCCGTGAGAAGTAACGGCGCCGCCAGCAGTAGCACCCGTGCGCGCGTCCACGCTCGACTCAAAATGCGCCTACCGCTCACGCCGCACCTCGGTCGCCCCGTGTTGCTTCAGCAGATCCTCTGCCGTCCGCGCCTGCTCGGGTGGACATTCGACCCAGATTCCGTAATCACCGTGACTGAAACGCGGGTCGTATCCAACCATCATCGTCAGACGAGGAATACGCGCGGAGATGAAAAGGCCGGCAACAGTCGACAGTCCGCCAATCAATACCATCACTTCAAACCCGAAAACGGTGTAAGGAACCCAGGACGCAATTGGCTTCCCTCCCACAACCAACGGCCAATAGTCAGAAACCCAGATCGCGATCCAGTACCCGAAGGTGCAGCCGAGCAATCCGCCGATCAGCGTGAACCGGCGCACAGGACTTGGCGGCGCTGCGATAGCCTCCTCCAGTTCGTGCCGAGGTGTCGGAGTGAAAACGCGGATCTCGCCGAGGTTCTTTTCCTTCAGTGCCTCGATCGCGTCGACTGCGGAGTCGAGGTCGTGGAACGCCGCCAGTACGCCGCGCATCAGGCAAACTCTCCCGGCGTGTCGGCCTCGAACTCAAAATGACGTCCGGCCGGATCGACACCATGCTCGTGTAGTTTGCCCAGCTGCGGCGGAACGATCTCCTTCACTTGCGAGATCGCGATCACTGGCAGCTGCTTGATGAACAGCAGGAACCACATCGAGAACCAGCCGAAGCTGCCGATCAGAATCGAGTAGTCGACGAAGGTCGGACGATAACTGGTCCACTGCCAGGGTTCGAATTCGTGTGACAATGATGGCACCACGATCACGAACCGCTCGAACCACATCCCGATGTTGATCGTGAACGAGATGATGAACAGCCACGCCGCGTTGCGTCTCAGCTTCTGCACGAAGAGCGATAGCGGCAGCACCATGTTGCAGGTGTAAAGAATCGCCGAAGCCCACCACCACTGACCCCAGATTCGGTTCGCGAAGAAGTTCTGCTCGAACTCGTTGCCGCTGAACCACGCTACGAACCACTCGTTCATGTATGCGCAGCCTACGACCAGCGAAGTGAACAGCGCCAGCTTGGCAGCAGCGTCGAGATGGTTGATCGTGACGTAGTGCCGGACGCCAAACCACTTCCTCAGCGGAATGATGATGGTGAACACCATTCCCATACCGGAGAAAATCGCGCCGGCGACGAAGTAGGGTGGGAAGATCGTGGTGTGCCAGCCCGGCGTCAGCGCCATCGCGAAGTCGAAGGACACGACCGAGTGCACCGACAGGACCAGCGGCGTGGAAAGCGCCGCCAGGAAGAGGTAAGCTCTCGCAAAGTGTCGCCACTCGTTGTCGGTGTTCCGCCAGCCGAGGGACAGCATCGTGAAGACGCGCTTGCGAATCGGGCTGATGTTTTCGCGATCTCGCAACACCGCGACATCGGGAATCAGTCCGATGTAGAGGAAAGTGCTCGAGATCGTGAAGTAGGTCAGGATCGCGAAGACGTCCCACACCAGCGGGCTCTTGAACTGCGGCCAGATGTAGCGCCAGTTCGGATACGGAATCAGCCAGAAGAA
>Ga0075426_10000795_pt1 | contig 22098 bp, 26 predicted proteins | sample SoiMethybrSBSTD5_FD_75304 | JGI IMG/M metagenome (GOLD analysis project Ga0075426, IMG submission 75304) | Bulk soil microbial communities from a Populus tree surrounding site in Tennessee, USA - Soil MetaG P. TD hybrid SBSTD5 | ecosystem: Environmental > Terrestrial > Soil > Tree plantation...
AGGACGGAAAACACTAGGCCGCTATGGCAAACGTACGGCCGCAAGTGCGCCATCGCCATGTGTTCGCCTCTCGACTAATCGTTGCGGAGCGGGTCAGATTTCCCTTGCCTTTTCGGCGGTCCGGAGTGATGGATCGTCGTGCGCGGATCAACCGCCGAAAGGACAACAACCACAATGAAGAACGCAGAAGCTACCGCCACCGACACAGGCGCCACCGTTGCGGAACAGGGCGCGACAGTCGCGCCGGAGAAGCCTCCCTCGAAGAAGGGTGCCAGCCAGAAGAAGAGCGCGCCCAAGGGGCACAAGGCCGCCAAGGGCCGCAAGACGAAACCCGTGGCCAAGAAGACACCCAAGCCGGCACGCACGAAGAAAGCCAGTGCACCGCGTGCCGAGAGCAAGGGCGCGAAAATACTGGAGATGATCGCCCGGGCCAAGGGGGCGAAGTTGGCCGAGATCATGAAAGCCACGGATTGGCAGGCCCACAGCGTCCGCGGCTTTCTCTCCACAGCCGCCAAGAAGCAGAAGCTGAAAATCGAATCTGCGAAAAACGAGGCCGGCGAGCGCTTCTACAAGATCGCGAAGTAAGGCTCGCCCGAATACCATGCCGCCGCCCGCGAGGGTGGCGGCTTTTTTGCGGTCACGCCAATCCGCAGCATTAGCCGACGCTCCGCAAACCCGTATAGGTAATTCTCTTGTCTTCTCCCACAATTGCCCGGGTGAGCCCCGTAATCGTTGCCTGAATCCCATCGATCCGCTTCGAGGACTTCCCGCGCTCCGGCTTGCTCGGCTGGCAATTATCTTTGTGGTCATATTGCAATTGCAGACAACTGGCCATCCAGTTGAGCACCGGGTTGTTCCCGTGCCGGATCTTCTGATCGACATAGGCCCCCAGCAGAAACTTCGTCGGGTGACTCAGTAGCAGGAAGGTCTGATTGACCTCGACCGCCTGGATTCCTTCGTCCACCAGGTTCAGAGCCTCACTCCGGAAATTGAACCGATCATACGGAACCTCCCGGAGATCGAACATCTGCCGGCCCCAGCGGATCCGGTCGAGCACGGCCCGCTGGTCGATCATCTCGCCGGGTGTAGCAGTGACGAACCCCTGCCGAATCCAGGTGGAGAAGGGTACACGGCAGATCCGCTCGAGTGGCTCGATGCGCTCCTTGGGCATCCAGAAAAACGGCAGCAGCGTCCAGACGCCTGCGTCGTCGAACGGCGGGACGACGAAGACCACCGCGGTCAGGTCGGTGGTCCATGAGGCATCGACGCCGGCCCAGCAGGGTTTCTCCAGCAGGTTCCACTTCCGCATCAATAATTCGAAGTCGTATTCGGGCCATTCGCGGAGATCCTGACCGCCGCCGCACCGCTGCCACTTCGCCATGTCGATGATCGGGTCTTCCTGCGATTTGATCGGGACGTTCAGGTGGTAGCGCAGATACTTGGACCGCTCCGATGGTTGCGCCAGCGCTTTCTCGAGTTCCCCCACGATGGCCGAATCTTTCAGGAAGCCGCCCAGGTCTTCATGGCTCGGGTTGCCCGCCACGCGCGCTTCGCGGGACTTCCAGTATTCCGGATCGCTCTCGATCCGCTTGGCATCCGCCTCGTGGATGACCGCGTAATAACTCTCCGCGCGCAGCGACCCGTCTAAAATCTTCTTGGCGTGCTCGTATTCGCGGAACCACAGCAGCGATTCGTATTCCGCACCGGCGGTAGTGATTCCGAGATCGAGCGGCTCTTCGCGCGAAATCTGGCCCTTGGTCGTAACGTCATAGAGCGTTTCGGCCCTGGCGGTTTTCCACCGGTGGACCTCGTCTCGCAGCAGTAGGCTCGGCCGGATGCCGTCTTGTAGATCGCCATCCGCAGACAGCACGGCATAGAAGCCGCCGCCATCGCGGCGCAATATCCGCTTGGTGCTTTCGAGCACGCGCAAGCGCGAGCGCAAATCCGGATTCTCGCTTACAAGCCGCGCCGCAGCCTTGAATACGATCGCGGCCTGGTCCTTGGCGGCTGCGCAACCGTAAGCCTCCGGATTGATTGCGTCTTCCATCAGCAGGTGGTAGATGGGGAGTCCGCCGAACAAAAAACTTTTCCCATTCTGTTTGGCCACAGAAATGTATCCGTGCCTGTAGCGCCGTCGGCCATCCTCCGGCGCCACCGTGCCGTAGAGATCCCGCAGAACCTTGCGCTGCCAGTCAAGGAGCCGGTAACCCAGCGGCGGATACAGGATCTCGGCGAAGAACCGCTCGACCTTGCACGCTCGGCACTGCGGCTTACCATTGCTGCGGATCTCGCACCACGTGTTGGCCAGGCAGTACGCGCAGGTGTCTTTACAGTACTCAGCCACACAACTTGGCCTCCAGGGCATCCACGCCCGGCTCGGCCAAGGCCGCCAGCCGAGTCCGGGACGCCGGCGTCAGCCCGAATTCTCGCGAGATCCGGTTGATGATCTCCACTTGGCTATTAATGATCCCGATTAGCGGCGATTGCTGGACGTAGCCGCTCGGGGTCTTCACCAGCAGGCCCGATCCGCCTCCCTTGGTAGCCTGCTGCATGGCGTTGTGCGCCTGAACCAGCATCGAATACGCCTGGCAAAGGCTCGCGAGAGCCACGCCATCGGCAACCGTCAGGACACGCATGGAGAGCAGGATCGGCACCAGCCGCTTCCACTCGCGGCGCGCTTCACGATCCAGATACCCTGGCATTTCCGGCTCGGCGGCCAACGGCCGCGGCTCATTCGCAGGCAGGGAACGTTTCGCGGGGTTCCCCTCCAGCACACGAATGCCGCTCGGCTTTGGCGCTGGTCCTCTCAAGCCCATCGATTAACCTCAATTCTGCCGACCAGTCGGCCAATGCGAGGCACAAGCCTTCCACGTCCGGATGACCGGACTTCAGCAGCCGTTCGCATTCTGCTCTCTCCCATACGCACTGTTCACGCTGGGACCGCAAGTCGTTCGCATCGTATTTCATTAAATCTTCGACCATCCCCATCGAGGGTGGACTGCTTTCCGGTCAGATCCTGCCATCGCTTCACGATGACATCCACGTACTTCGGATCAAGCTCCAGTCCGTAACAGACGCGCTCGGTAATCTCGGCTGCTGCCAGGGTGGTCCCACTACCAAGGAACGGCTCGTAAACCAACTCGCCACGCTTGGTATGGTTGAGGATCGGGCGGCGCATCAGCTCGACAGGTTTCTGGGTGGGATGGTCGAATTTCTCTTCCTTCGATCCGCCCATGATGAACTTCGGGCTGGCGGCATCCCAGACGGTCGAGTTCTCGCCGGCCTTCCCGAACCACGGCGCGTTCTTCTTTCTGACGTACCAGGCGGGTTCATGTTGGAACCAGTAATGGGTCCTGGTGAGAACGGTTCTGCCTTTGTTCCAGATGATCTGCTGGTGATGAAGAAAACCAATCCGCAGCAGCCCATCGAGCACCTCGCAAGTGAACTTCGATGCGTGCCAGACATACGCCACTTCAAGACTGGGTACGAGCGCAAATGCATCAGACCAGTCGGCACGAGTGTCGCCGCTAATCGTGGTCTCGGTGTGGCCTGCCGTCCGGTGCTTCATGTAGCTGGCCTCGGCGGGACCGCAGCCATTCAGCCCAGCGCGATCCCTCCATTCGGAATCCAACTGGATCCCGTAAGGCGGATCTGTCACCATCAGAAACGGCTTGCGCTCGCCCAGAAGGCGATTCACGGCCCCCTGGCTGGTCGCATCCCCGCACAGCACCCGATGGGGTCCAAGCAGCCATAGGTCGCCCGGTCTCGAGGCGGCAATTTCGGGCAAGGGCGGAGCCGCATTGGCCTTTTCGTCATCCAGCGGCGTCGCCAGCAGGCTGTCGATATCGCGCCCGTCGAACCCGGTCAGGCTTAGGTCAAAGGCGAGGGCGCGCAGGTCTGCCATCTCGGGCGCAAGGAGGGCCAAGTCCCAATCGGATTCTTCGTGGCTGCGGTTGTCCATTAAACGAAGACCCTTGACCTGCGCGGGGCTGAGCTCCCGGGCGATGTGGACGGGCACTTCCTTCAGACCCAACTGTTTGGCCGCAGCGAGACGGAGGTGGCCGATGATTATGACGTCGTGCGCATCGACCACAATGGGCTGCTGGAAACCGTATTCGCGAATGCTGGAGGCTACCTTATCCACGGCCGCGGCGCTCCATTTACGGGCATTCTTCAAATACGGCTTCGGTCGATCAATAGACCACTGTTCGATCAGCATTTTGTTAATCCCGACATATACTTAGCTCGGATACCCCCCACCCCAAAACCTGCGGCTTTTTGCACGGCGGTAGCCCGCTGGTCGCGGAAGGAGAGCCCTAGAGATTTGATGTACCCTACCCGATCCCAAAATCGCGTCCGCGTTCGCTCCGCCTTCCCTGCAAAATCCCTCAGCCCCACCGGCCTTCCGACATCGCTGCCTTCTTTGAATTGCAGGGACGGCAGAGCGGCTGCCAGTTGTTTTTGTCCCAGAACAACCCCATGTCTCCCTTGTGGGCGATGATGTGGTCCACGCACTCCGCCAGCGTCGCTCGCCCCTCGTGATCGCCGAATGGATCAGCACACAGTGGATGCTCCCGCAGGAACACCAGACGGACGCGGCGCCACCTGGCATCATACCCACGTTCCGCCGCCTTGCCGCGGCGCACGTCACGTTCTCGCTGCCGTGCACGACGGTGGGACTCACAGGGACCACCGTTGGTCAGCTCTGGGCATCCTGGTTCCGAACAGGGACTTAGAATGGCCATAAGGCAGCGATAGAAAGCGCTTCGTGTCCATTGGAGTGTCTATCCAGACACCCGATGACGAGTTCGTTTCGCCCGACGGAACCTGCCACTCATTGGCGCCCATGTGACCCGATTCTTTGGGTATGCCACCCCAGTGTGCCGCCGAGCGTCAGGTGGCACATCAAAACTAGGTGGCATATCAAGACGTTGGTACGCTCGGTAACTTTCTGTTGCATCGTAACTTGCCGGTCTGCCACTTCCCACAGGCACATCCGGCAGACTGGCGAGAGTTTCTGATCTGCCACCTCCTGCACCCCTAAGGGGGCAAGGTGGCAGACTCGCTCGACAGCAGTTGCGCGAATCAGTGAAATTCAACCTGCATCGGGTGGCGCCTCCATCGTGAGAAAGTGGCGTTTGGCGTTCCCTCTTCCCGGCTCCCGTCGGATTTTGCCTGAGAGCACGCCGCCGTTAAGAAACTCCCGCGCCTTGTTCCGGCCGAGGCGGCGATCGTTGGCGAGGTCTTCGAACTGCTTGCTGCCGACTCCTGGGTTGGTGCGCAGTAGCGCCATCAACTGCTCGGTGACAGTTTGGCTCGCCGCCTCCTGCTCCTGCCTTTGCAATAATTGGCCGTCCGCATAGTCGTATATCAGGTCGCCGGCAAATCCGAATCGGCTCTTATAGCAATGCAAGATCAGCTTGCCGAGCCGGCCATCTTCACCGACGTTTAGAACGTGGAAAGCAGCATCCAGAGCCGCTGGGAAATCTGAACTTCCGCGGTAGTCTTTTGCAGTTTCGGCCTTGCCGTCGTGGTGGAGCACGATTACGGACCCGCCAAGGTCAGAGATTCGCCGACACTGTTCCATGAACGCTCGCATCTCCCCGGCGTCATTCTGATTGCCACGATGAAAGGGGCTCAGGGAGTCGATGATCACAACAGGACGCGATTCGCATGAGATTACCCACTCAAGTACGATCGATGACGCCGGCTGCGGTGCCTCCTCACCGGTCCAGCCGCCCCAGACGCGAAAGGTCTCATCATCAGACATGCCGAGGCGCCGAAACCGATCCTCAACCGCAACTTTCGGGTTATCCCTGTCCAACAACAAAACCGGTCGGCCGGCTTTATGTACACGGCGAGCAATAGCGCAGGCGAGACTGCTTTTGCCACATCCTGGGTTGCCGGTCAAACCAGTAACCGTACCCTCCACCAATATCGGCTTTTCCAGATAGTTGACGCCGCCAGCTTGGCAATCCTGCATCAGCGGGACGTCGGGAATCGAGTGGATCCTCCGCTCGACGCGCGGCGCCTGATCAACATCGGACGGCACCTCCCATTCGCCTGCAACGTCCCCGAGGTCCAGCTCCTCCCGAACCTCGCGTCTCATCGGTTCACCCCTTCGCCTTCAACTTGGGCAATCAGCTCGAGTTCGCTGTGCCCGGCTTCGAACCACGCCGTAACATCTTTGGCGCCTTCCAACGCCACGATGATGATCTTCGGCGACTTGCCCAGCAAGGTTCGGGCGATCGTGAGGACCCGACGCCGGCCTGGCTTATCGTTGTCGGGCACGAGGATCACCTCGCGGCCGCGGAGCGCTTCAGTGAACTGCGGCAACCATGGCGCTTCAGCCCCGCCGGCATTTGTGGTCGCCACGAAACCGTGGTTGCGGAGTGTCTCAACATCCTTTTCACCCTCGACGACAAATACGATTGGCGCTTCCAGAACTTCTGGTAGGCGGTACAGAACCTGCCGCGCGCCCTTCTTCCAAATCCATCCACCGTAGCCGTCCGGCCGCCGCTGCTTGAAATCTTTCGGCTCGTACCTCACTACCTGGTACAGCAACTCGCCCTGCTCGCCAGTGTAATCGTAAGTGGCGACGATCCGCCGCTCAGGCTGTCTCTGTTCCGACTCCCAGAGGCGGCGGGCTCGCAGAGCGTCCACTACATCACGTTGGCTGCAGCCGGCATGGCAATGGACCAGGACCTTACCATCCTTTTCCTGGATGCTCAGGCTTGGGTTCCGATCATCGTGTGCTGGGCACATTGCCATCCAAGCTGCACCGACGCGGCGAGCACGGAGGGCGAGCGCCAGAGCAGGGGGCTTCATCGTGTTTGCCATCAGTTGGCCGTTGCTGACCAAAAGCCGCGGGGTGCTGGACCGCGCGGAGTTGTAGGTGTTATTGCCGCGTAATCGAGGGAATGAATTCTCGATGCGATTTCTTCTCGCCCATGAGCTGTCCATTGACGCGGATCTTACAGGTCTGATCCGCCCGCATCGGGCGCGTTCCGTCTTGTCCGCGCCATCCTTGCAGCGATGACAACGGAGCGGCGGGGGTCAGGCACACGTGTCGCCGGCGCCCCTTGGCGCGCCATTCCGCCCAGCCGCGTGACACCAGCTGCTCTGCCGCGCCGATTGCCACGCGCTTCAGTAGCAGCCCCTCTGCTGTGCGCACTTCGGTTGTTAGCCGCGCGGAACCATCCGCGTTTGAGCACGGCCGCTCGGCCGGAGGCGAGTTCATGCGCCTACCGCCTGCTCGGTTCGCTCTTCGATTACTTTCAACAGCGCCGCTCGGGGCACCCTTACAGCTTTCCCAAATGTCACAACGGGGATGGACCGATGCTGCATCAGCCGGTACGCCTTAGCGCGAGAAATGCCCAGCAACTCGGCGACTTCATCGGCCCGCAGCAGGATCGCTTCAACGCTATGTTCCCTTTTCATCCTTACTCCGTAGTCGCCTGTTGACGTGCTACGTCTATGATGATAATGTTTCTGTATACTAATTACAATCAAGAAACAGGTATACAAGTCGGTAGTCACAAATGAGGGTCTTAATTACGCAAAATGCCGGTGCAACGGATTACTGGCGGTTCCCTTGGCTGAGATATCGGGATCAGTATGCGCTTGAAATGAGGCCGCCGGTCTTCGGCAAGGCTTTGTTGCAGACCAACCCGGATCTGAAAATTCAGTTCGTACGCCCACTAGCGGAATCCTTGATTCCGGACGTGTATTACCCTCTTGAAGATGAGCCCGGAATCTCCCGCCGATTCGCGAGTTTGCGCGATCCGGATGCTGTACTGGCCTTTGCGAACGCATATGGGTTGCTGGGGTTCGAAGAGGTCCCGCGGCTGCAGGCGTATCGCGAGGAACTCGATGATAACGGGGAGCGTGTCGGGGAATGGCTGATGGAGGCGCAGCAGCTGAGACGATTATTTGAGGTCTGGGATCTTATACAAGCTGGCAATAAGAGGGAATTGCGGAGAATCATCCAATGGTCGCCCCATGGGGTGTCTGCGATGTTTCCCGAGGTCACACCAGGGTACGTAATCGCTGATGGAGTTCGAAACGCCGATTGGATCGATAGATGGAAACGGGGTGACGTTTTCGGACCAGCGAAACTGTTCTTGCTCGACCAGTTTAACCAGAACATGGGGCAGATGGCTTCCCCAATGTTGCTCCTGGACGCGAAAGGCGCTTTGCGTCCTTATAACTCGCCCGCAAGTCTGCTGAGTGCCCTGTGGCTCGAATTCGGGCAGGTCGCGTCTGGCGTGCGCAAACAATTACTCTGCGAGAGTTGTGGTCAATGGATGGACGTCACGAACAATCGCAGGCACAAGCGCAAGCACGCCAACTGCTCATTGCGAGAAAAGATGGCACGGTATCGACGAAAAGAAAAAGGACTGAAAAAGGGCGAAGCCCCTGCCGCGAGTCGATGACGATCGGCTGCACGGCTCCAACGGCAACGCCAACCTTATCCTCATCAAAGCCCAGTAAAGGACAGTCATGAGCCTGCGTTTTCGCCGATCCGTCTCGATCGTTCCAGGCGGCCGCCTCAATGTTGGCCTGCACGGCGCCGGGCTGAGTGTTGGTCCGCGCGGGTTGCACGTCGGAGTCAACCGACGCGGTATGTACTCCGCCGGGCCTGCCAGGCACCGGCTTATACCCGGCTCATCACTTTCGAACAGGCGAAGGAACGCACGAAGTCGGTGGCTCGGCCGGCGGTTGCGGCTGCGCCATGTTGGCGGCGATGGTGCTCGGCATGTTGTTCGCAATGCGTGCCTGCTGAGCCGCTTTCGTGGCCGATGTTCTGGGGAATAGCTACCGACATGGCGGAATAACAGGTCTTTTCGCAAAAACGCACCAGGGTCATCTCCGACCCACACGTGTGCTCGCAAGCCTCGCTGCATTTGGCCATTTGGCTTGTGAAAAGATTGTCGAGTTTCCCGAGCAAGTACTACCCGTCCAAAACAGCGCGCCCGGAACGAAGGATGCCGCTAGTCCGATGGGACCATCGTATGTGTATCCGCTGTTGCGTCGACCACTACGTCCTGCGCCGATACGGCGGCCCCCTGCAGGCCGACCGCTAACATAGTCTCCAACGGCGCGCTATCCTCGCTCTTGAGCTTGCTTTCGATTTCTAGCTCAGATTTCGTCGCCAATGCCAGGCTTTCGGCAGTCGCACATAGAAGATCACGGATACGCTTTCTCTGCTCTTCGCTGAATTCTTCTTCGTCTAAGAAGTCGTAGTTGAGCGTGAATATCGTATGTAGAACGAGCTTCAGTTCATATCGGCGTACGAATTCCTCCTCAAGGCTCCTCTTCGACATTTTGTGCTTCATGTCGAGAAACGGGGGAAACTCCGCATTGTAGTAAAGCTGGATCTTGCCACCCACCGAGCGGATCGAGAATCCAACTCTGCTTGGGTCAAGTGGCCACCCGAGCACTTGCCACGGTCCGTCATCCCGCTTAACGGGAATGGGCCTCACGATTGGAATCTCCACCTCGCTAAAATCCTTTTTCCGGATTTTTATCTTGATAAGCTTCTTCGCTCGGCCCTCTTCCTCGGCGACGCTCTCAACTTTCGGTACATCGGGCTGTGCCGGTTTGGGAACGGGCCTTTCAACGAAGTCAACGGGCAATCGATGAGTTTGCGCCGCACCGATCGCGTAATCGAGCTGTACTTGAATATATCCCTTGGTCCCGATAACGGCGTCCTCCGGACAGACGAAGTGGCACCTAACTCGACCACCCCTCATCTCGCCCGCTCCAACGTAGCTAACGCCATGGGCAAGTACTTTGATCTTTGAGATCGTCTGATCGGCCGGGTTCCAGTAGGACGGTGGCGCATCCGTTTCGAACACGAAACTGTATCTTTGTCCTGGCCATAGCCGCACGGTCGTTCCTGCGAACTTCCACCTGACGAACGTAGGTGGCTCGACCGCTTCGATGGGCGGCGGCTCTGGCTTTGTTGCGCGAACCTCGCGTTCCTCCTCCACATCAGCCCATCTTTCGACTTTGCGTGTGATTTGCTCAAAGCTTATCCCAGCGGCTTTGAGGTATCTCTTGATCAACGAGGCTATGGTGTCGCTGGCATCCTCCGACTGCTTGATGTCGGCAGCGGCGAGTTGCACGTTCAGTTGCTGAAGCTTGGTGTCGAAGCTCAGGCGTCGCACGATCTCTTCAAGAATCATTTTCTTTATAGGCGTCTCCTTCGCATGTTCGCGTGTGGACGTGAACATCTCGTACTTCGCTCTGGGGTCCAACCCATTGCAATCGATCTGGACAACCATGAATCTTCCAACGGCCCAGAGCTTCGCACCGTGCTGACCGGTCACGATAGCCCTGCTCTCTTCCGCGTGCGTCTGTCCGTCGAGCGTCATGAGAATAGTCTTGTCGGGGTCCACCCAATTGCGCAGAACGTCCTGCGAGGGGCGGCCCGCCGGATCAGCCACCCAATATGTGATCCTCACGCGACCGAGCTCGCCGACACCCGTGCGGGAACCGTAATCCCATTTAGGTAGCTGGTAGTACTCAGAGGATCGGTGCAGAATCTTGGTTCGGTCTCCGCCCTCCGCCCGGCCATCCTGCTCCATGATGCTGGCGGTTTCATCCTCTTCGATGTCTAATTTATTTTCCAGGCTTGACGAAGTCGCTTTCAAAGTATTTGCCCATGCGCGCTCTAGAGCATTAACAGTCCCTCGAATCACGCGCCCGTAGCGGCGGTATCCGCGAAGCGTCGGGTATCCCTGAGCTCTGCTTGGGCGCAGCGAGAACATCTGTAGCCACACGGGAAACAGCGGTTCGGCTAGGGAACGCATCAGCAACCCGTAAAGACTGTTCTCACCGAATGGGCTAAACAGATCGGCAGCGTTGTAACCAATGTGGCGGACCAGAGTGCCCGCTGAAAATTCTTCCTCTGGAATCTCGATCTCGGGCACCTTGCCATCGATGGTGAGATATCTATAGGTCGGCGTCTTCGCCATGCTGCCGTTCTCCGTGTCCCAGGTGGCCCCGACAAACGTGAACGCCACGAATTTTGAACCAACTCTCCGTGATGCAATAAGGGTTAAATCGGAATATTGGTATGTGCTAGAAGCCCCTTGGCCGTGCTTACCGGTAAGCCATGGCTTCAACTTCTTGTTACCGCGATTGAGCGACAGAATTGTGGCCGGCATTTCGGCCGCTGTCAGCCCGATTCCATAGTCGCGTGCGTCAAAGATCGAGTCCTTGTGATCCTTGGCATCGCCTACGAATCCAGTAACTGTCACAGTACTCTGAGCGAGTTTGCGCGCATCCTCATCACTGAGACCTATTGAAAGCGCACCGGTGCCGAGTCCGAACCATAGGGCGGCCGCTTCCGCGGGCGTCGCAGGCATCGCACCCCTATGCGTGAGACCTTTTGACTCCAGGTTGGCGTCGCCTTCGTTCGTGACGCGCTCTATGAAAGCCCGACCTGGATACGCATTCAAGCTCATCGGCCCATCATTCGTGGTCGAATCATTAAAGGGAGCCCAGATTACATTGCCATTGAATGTCTTTTCGAAATGCGTTAGACGCTCGCTCGCGTCGCGCCAGCTTTTAAACCCCGCCCACGGCAGAGCGTAGTCCTGCTTCATTGCGGACCTCTGTCCTTTTGGGTCAGGCTGCGAAATTGTAGTTGAAACAGTTAACCCGAGCACCCGGAACAGCTCTTCCAGGGTCTCCGGCATTTGCGGGAGCGCTGGGAATCTTGGCTCGATTGCGTTCTTGGAATGCGCCGAGGCCGGCGCAGGACTATACTGCGTGCTATTAGTTCTCACTTCCGTCTCCTTTACGCGGACAGCCTGACAGCCATCACGCTCATACAAGCCCGGACTGGGCAAAATACTCACCCACCGCCGGACAGGCAGTGGAATGGACGGATCGCGATTGCGAAGCGCCGACTACGATTGTATCGGATTAGCGACTAGCTGTCGAGTTAGCTGGAAGGCTCAAGAATTCGCTCGGATGAACGAGCTGCCAAAAGTCTTTAGCATGCCTGGTGGGCCTGCCGCCAGAATCTCGACTGGACCACACTCGATGACACCTCTTTATCGCTAATGAATCGGCCAAGCGATGCGCGCACGTACTCCCGCTCTCGATCAAAGGCCAGCCATCGCCGCCCAAGCTTCTCGGCGATATAACCGGTCGTGTTGCTTCCGCAGAAGGGATCTAAGATCAGGTCGCCCTTCCTGGTCAGGAACCTGAGGAAGAAATCGGGTACTTGGCGGGGGAATCTTGCTGGATGGGCTGCAAGTCCGAATTTCCGGCAATAATGCTGGTATCCATCATTCGAAGTCGTGTGTGCAACTTCGATGAGATTGGGCGGAATTGCACCGCCGTTGTCGCGCTGGAATTTCCGTGCCACGTGCCCGGAGGGACGCTTGCCGGAGTTGTAGCCCTCCTTCAGCAATCTAAGCATATCGGCTGAGTATGACCTAAGCACCCGCCGATTGTTGGCAGTCGGGTGCGGCGAAACACTCAGCCACCAGATCGGAGTCACTGCATCCTTGACCCGTATTCGTTGCACGTTGACCCACTCGGCCGGGCTTGGCATCCGAGCTCGGTTGAACCAGAAGAACTCCTCCGCCAAGTGAAAGCCGGCTTCTTTAACGAGTCGAACCACGAGCTCAAAATGATAAATTGAGCGCGTCGGCAATCCTGGATTCCAAGCTCCGCCGATTTCAATCACCAGGCTGCCCCTCGGCCTAAGGACCCGTCGGAACTCCGAGGCATATCCAAGAAACCAGTCAACATACTCTGTCTGGTCGGGATTGCCATACGACTTCTTGAAGTGCAGCGCGTATGGAGGCGAAGTAATGATGGCCTGCACACTATGAGGCGGGAGAAGCTTCAACAGTTCTTGGGCATCACCCACGTAGGCGCCACCCAGGTCAGTAGCGTAGGTCGGCTTAAGATCCAACAGATCCGCAGGGTGGGCTCGCGTGGAAGTCTTCTTTCCAATGATTCTTCCGATCCCGGACGCTTCAATATTCCGTTCATCTCGAATCGGCGTGCGTCGCAGTTGGGTTCCAAGCATTGCAAGACATTCTACCACCTAAATGTTTGAAACATTCGTCGTTCTGCCTGATTCGAGTGGCCCCAGGGAAGGAACACGGAACGGCCCTCTCAGGGCTATTCGTGCGGACGAAAAGTGCTAGACCGCCACCCGAAGCTTGATCGCGTCGTTGGGGGCATTCACCAGATCTTGCTTCGTGCCGAGGTATCGTTCGGTCGTTTGAACCGAGGCGTGGCCGAGGAGCAACTGGATTTGCTCAAGCTCTCCCCCGCTGCCCGGCAGAGCTTGGCGCACGACCGGCGACAATCATGCGGTGCGATGCCGGGGACGCCAGCATCAGTGGCATACTGCTGGAGCATCTGCCAGACGACCTTCTCGGACATGGCCTCGCCCTGTACCGTGTCGCCTCGATTCACAGGGCGGAATACGCGGCCGTCGACCGAGCCGGTGCCGGAAGTCCAAGCGTCGATCGCGACTTTCACCCACGTTGGCGTCGGCACGGTGCGAACGCGGCTGTGCGCATCGCACTGCTGTATGTGCGAGGGTAACCTTCCTCCCAGAGATGTTCCGAAGGGGAAAGTACCGAATCGCGGCGGCAGGAAGTGCCAGCTACTCAGCCTTATGACTGACCCCAGCCGTACACAGCGAACCACCGTGCGCCGCTCGCTCCGTTGATGTGCAAATCATTGATTCTCAAAGCCAACACCTGATTGTGCCGGTCCGAACTGGCTCCCCAAGAGCAACATTGCAAGAAATAGTTTTCTACAGACGGTCTGAGATCCTCGTAAGCTATTGAGTAAAAATTCAGTTCGGTAAATTACCACGATTTCACCCCGGCCGAGAGGAGCCAATGCTCGCGATGCGCCGAGGTAAAGAAAATCTCGATCGTCTGCTGCGTGGAGTCGAGCGTAAGTGTCACGGAACACCCGGCGACCTGTAGGGTTCGGTCGTGACCGGACGGGAAGGAAACGCTTTTCGAAGCCGCACCTGCTACTAGAGCCTTTGTTATCTCGTCCCGGCTTAACGCGTTTCCGAGTTCGTGGTGGTGGCGATAGCAGAGGACAATGAGATTTCCGGCGTGTCGTGCTCCACCCCCGTGGACTTGATCAAGGTGGTGCGCCTCGATCAGCTTCTGCCGATTCTCCGCGATCTCAACGTAGCTGCCTTTGGGAGCGAGTTCGACCGGGGTTCTCGATGCGAGGCAGACCTGACAGTGCCACGCATATTGGTTCTGCTTCAGATCGGCTTTGTGAAGCACTTCGATCTCTACGGGGGGCCTTGGGTTTGGCTTCGCAGGCGTGCGCATCGATCTTGCTGGAACTGCGACAGTCTCAGATTCGGAAAGTTGGGGAATGGGGCCAGGACGCGGAGTGTTTCTAGCTGGATCGGGCTGGAATTGATGGTGAGTCTGGAATGATTCACCAGTTTCGAGGTCGTTGCCGGAGTCCAGCTCTTGCTCGCCATTTCCGTCTGGCTCCGGGTCAATCGTCATACTCTCTACGGGAGAAGAATCGCGAAATTCCCTTCTGAGCGCCCGCTCTAAGACCGAGGCAGTGTATTTAGGGGCGTGATCGAACATTCGCTCGACGAGTGCTTCAAAAAGACCATCAGTTAGATTGATACCATCCTCCTGCCGTAGCCAGAGCACGCCTGTCTGCTCGTCAAACCCGCTGTTCACCCGCGCGGTATACAGACGACCGCCCATCCTATAAGAGGCCGTCACCGCATGGCCTGTCTTAATACTGCGGATGCGATCAATTCGATTCCGCCAATGGTCACGCAGGCACATCACAGGAAAATCCAAAGCATCGAGGCGCTTTGATAGATTGACCATTTTGTTTGAGTGCAGTTCGCTTATCCGCGCGATTACCTCCACGGGGGCTGGCGCAGCACCGTCACCGCGAACTGCTAGAGCCGCCGATGCGGCGTCGCGTAACGAGCGAGCGCCTGCATCTCGCAGGAGATCAGTGATTGGTTTTGTGACACGCGGGTGCTGGACAATCGCGAGCATCAGTCGACTATTGGCCGGAGCGCTCCGAATGGAGTCGACCAATTCGTCGAAATCTGGCAGAAAAACTCGGTTTGGAAGGCGCCGCATCTCCTTAAGGCTGACAAGACGGATCGTGTGTCCAACCTCGACGGGAATGCACGGCACAGATTCATGCGCCTCCCACCAATTGCGGACGCTGCCCTCGTGTCCCAAATGACGGATGATCATCTCCAGGTGGTCGTTTAGCGCTGAAGTAGGTTGTGAGTTTAGCCAGCCAAAGAACGCCAACGAGGTGTGGGGATTCGGCTCAGCACTCGTCACGCCGGCCACCCTATAGAGCTCTTGAACGTTGGCGCTTAACCCTGTTCCAGGTAGACGAGTCTTCCAAAGGCCCCAATAATCTCCGCGAGTGCCTTTAAAGGCGAGATCTCCGGGCGCGAAGAGGCTGCCATCATGGGGGATACATACTACTGATGCTATCGGTACGTCGTTCTGGCCTTCCCTGCGGAGGCTGTCCAGAAGTGCGGCTAGACGCGAAATCAGAGCTCCCGTGTGAGCAGCGTCAACCCGAAGCGCCTTAATGATCGCCTCAGTGGAAGCGCGACTGCGTGCCGGGAACACGGTATCCAATGGTCCGGCCGACCGATCAATCACATCAGAAGGATCCAAAAACAACGCCGCGATCTCGGGAGTTTCAATGTGCAGTTCCGCTGGCGGATGCAGAATCCGGTCACGCCCCAATGTCAGACTCGGTTGCCGCGAGAGCAATGAGGCAATTTTAGTATCGCTCGCCAGAACAACGAGATCTCTTTCGAAGCTGCGAAACTGGTCCGTTTCAGCGTCGCTCAAAGGCCGATCAGGCGGAAAACGTTTGAGGCGTTGCAAATAAAAGGACGTGACTTCCTCGGCCGTAATCGCGGCGCGTAGAACTAGACCGCTACGACCGCCCCATCGCAAGCGGGGGAAGTGAACGACACCGCGAGTCGGCAACCGGAGTACACGCGAAAGTACCTCCGCAATTCTTCGATCGCGCGGTAGGCACAGTTGGCTTAGCGCGTATGTGTGCCCGTCACTAGCGGGCCAGATCGGAGCCTTGGCCAGTCGGGGCCAGCATGCCCTGGGGACCGAGGCAGAATTCTTCCGCAACCAAGACCAAAGCTTTCGTCGCGAGGATTCTGTCTCCGCTTCAAAGTCTATAAGCTCAAGGAAATCCGTGAACGTGTATGGTTTTAGATGCCACGGCCGTTTCTTGAACAGCCGGTGTGCGCCGACATGCTCGTGCAGCAGAGGTGGCATTCGGAGAGGCGCAAGGGCCAAGGGTAAACGTGTCCTCAGAAACATCTCAGACAATGGACGGGCGACACAGGTCGTATCAGGGAAATGGATGTTGGAGCGTAGAGTCGATACCTCTTCCAGGGACATTGGCTTCTGCTCACACGTGGCGACGATCACGTCGAGACACGTGCGGGCAACATTGGGATCGCCGAGTGTTCGCCGCCACGTTTGCTCATCAAGCCATGGGAAATAGGCCGATTTAGTTCTCGGTTGAAGCCGTTCAAGGACATCCACTTCATCGAATCGCACGCGGGTTTCCGTCCATCCGCTCAATGACTTCTCCCCTACTGATTTGCGTGCCAGCAAACCGACAATCTCCTCTGGAACTTTAGAATCGACCTGATCAAATTCTTCTGGACAGAGCGCCTGTAGTGCGGGTTGAATTTTCTGGCTCGCCCAAGTGAATGACGGCACCACCACTGGATGGACCATCCCTTGAGCCGACCGACGCGGACCAAATCGAAATCTTCGCCGGCGTTTATCGAAAACCGGAATGGCCCGCTCCGCAAGTAGCCTCTCGGTCATTTCCAGAACGCGCTCCGGCGCAGGGCTGACGTCGTCCAGCAGCAACCGGAGGACGCCCCCGCCATACCGGACGACTAGATAATCCCGCAGCAATCTCACCACAGCTGCATCGCACAGACCGGAAACATATTCGTTGAAGTCGGCTGGACTTGCAGCGTGCCGTTCCTGATCAGAAATATATGGACCCGAATAATGGACACCGATCCCCGTCCGGCCATGGAGATTCTCGCCGCTATAAGCAATCGGGTATCGAAGGCGGCCGGATGTTGATATCGGCACGCCGCGAGAGTTGATATGCCATGCGATCTCAGCCAGGAAGCCTCGACCCGCGTGATAAAAATCGGGAATTTCTTGGTTAGTACCGGCGGGCAATCGTGCCTTGAAGCAAAAGGCGCCCTCACGAATCGATCGGGGAAGGCCATCCGCCGTGCCCACAACCTCACAAACGCGACTGAAGAGTTGGCCGCCCGGTATGCTTCTCGCAGTGCTGCAGCGAAACGTGAAAGTCACCGTACCGAGACGATAATGCTCCAGCTCGAGGATATAGATGTTCCGAATTCCCGGACGGACTACACCGATAAACGACTCGGGAATCGCGGCGCACGCCTGTCGGAATAGTTCCTCGATTGTCCTCTTGTCCGCAATTCGAAACTCCAGGGGCTCGCCCACAGACGTGACCAGCGGCTTAATCCGATAGGGCACCTCAATGCGGCAGCCGGTTACGGCTGCGGCGGCATCTTCGATGGGGTGCTCAAAAGTGCCTGGGGCTGGTGCGGCATTCGGACCGTCACGATATAGTGTTTGTTTAGAACGTTTTCCGCAGGACTGGATGAGGATCTCGTCGCCTATTGTGAAGCATGTTTTCAGGCCGTGGTTCTTCACGCCGATGCGGCGGCGCTTGCGAGGGGCGTCCTTGCCAGCCCCGCGGACAAACGAAAGGCGTTTCCAACCTTCGTCGTCAACAGGTTCACCGTCACCCTCTGAGATCAATCGGTCAGCACCAAAAGCGATGCGAGTATGCGTTGCGCGCGCGTCAAGCTCGTTCTGGACCAGCTCGATAATCAGACCTTCCGGCATTAGACCGTTGAGGTACTGCCAGAACTCCGGCTCGGCATCAAATCGAGTGACGTACCTCTCGTCAGGCAAGCGAGTCACCTCCGTTTCGCGAATCAGAGACTCACTCTATCGCATTTGATCTGGCCCTTGATTATGCAGACGAATGTTGTGACCGAGGTCTTCGCAATACGATGGATCTCAATTCAAGGTCGGGTGAGGAGTTTGTACGGCGGCAGAATGCCGAAACGCATACCCCCAAAAGCGCAAGTAAATGGGAGTCGAGAGTCGAGAAGCTTGGCTCCCCATGATGAACTCGAACCGCGTTTCACCACAACGGCGGAGGCTCATTTTTTGGAAAGTCATTCTCAACTTGATCGCATCGTTTGGGGAATGAACCAGGTCCTGCTTGGTGTCAAAGTGCCGCTCGGTTGTCTGGGCCGAGGCGTGCCCGAGCAGCCGTTGGGTCTGCTCAAGCCTACCCACCGGCCGCGCGCCATAACTTCGCACAGGATCGTCGACAATCATGGGGCGCGATGCTAGAGACGCAGCATCGGACGCATACTGCCGCAGCATCTGCCAAACGACCTTTTCGGACATGGCCGCGCCCTGTACCTTGTCGCCTTGTCTTACCGGCCGGTAGCGGATCCAGCCTCGATTGCTACTTTCACTCAGGTCGGCATCCGCACGCCGCGGAGGCGGCCATGCTTCCCGGCATCGTGCGTTTCGATTGTTGCACTGAAATCCTATGCCAGACCACCGGCTTGTCCCTCGGTCTTCCCCGCGCGGGGCTGCGTCAGTAATTCCACGAGGTCCCCCCAAGCTCTCGTTCAAGGGATGTGGATGGCCTACTTCGCGCCCCGCTGCTCCAGAACCTCATACACCTCCGGCTTGGCCGAGGGAGCTCAGCACGAATCTTGCAAGCAGGGTGGCCGGACCGAACTCTATACCATCGCCCCGTACCGTTTGCGAATGTATTCCGACCATGCCGGGTCGGTACCGCTCTGGATCAGGACCGGAATCAGGTCTTCCGTCGCTACGGACCTGAACCGACCCGGTTTTACGACGGCACGCCAAACCTCACCGATTGTTGAGCCGGGTGCAACATTCCGAGAGAGTGCCTGATTCAGCAACCCCTCGTTCACTCGCGGGGCAATGTGGAGCACCGAAACAACATCGGCACCCATCTCTCGCTCACGCTCCATTGCAGAGGCGAGAAGCTGTAGCCGCATGAGTTGGTCGAGGGGTTCGAAGAACAGGTCTTCAAAGCGGGTCGCACCAAGGACAATCTGGAGACCGTCGAACTCGATCTGCGGTCGGTAGATTGCCACTCGATCCGTGCCTCGCCTGCTCCTATGAATATAGTTCATCTTGTGTTCGTACCTTTCGCACAACTTCCATTCGGTGAGGACAACGTGGATCTTGGTGTCACGGGTGCGAAAAGCGAACATCACGTCTACGCTGGTACAATTTTGCCCACGAGTTCCCCAACGCTCATTCAGGTAGTTCCTCTCTCCGATCCACTCGAAGGTCAACCACGGCTGATTACCGTCAGGAAGCGGCGGTTCCGATGGGCTCGAAACCGGCAGCACTTCTTCGAGGTCTGGGTAAACCGTGGACAACCAGCATTTGAGTGCCACCGGATCACTGGTGAACTGGAAAAGGCAATTCAAACACGCCACTTGTGAACTGACGATACTGGTGTCGCACGAGCCGCCGCCATGCCATTTGATGCTTCGGGTTTTGAAGAACTTCAGAGCATCGCATCGGAAGCCGCTGTATATATTCTCTTCCTCAAAATGTGCTTCGAAGTGGTGTTTGTCCCGAATGAGAGATTGGCACGCCGCAGGCGAGAACAATCCATCTCGTAGGGTGAATATCCTTGCGGCTTCTCGGTAGCGGAAGATCATTTCGGTGTACTCCAGCGAAGTCGTTCAATAAGGAAGCTCCGTTCGATGATATTCCGATCAGAGGCCATCGAACGATACACGTCCTCTTCGAGACACCGCTTCTGTACCGACGAGACCGGGCACGCCCACAGCAGTTCGCTTCGCTTTCACAGGCTTCGAGTCAGTAGCTTTCGCTGGTCATTTTGCAGAGTCGGCAGATTCGGGTCGTTCCATTGGAAGCGATGGAAGAACCAGATTGCAGCTTCGAGCGCGAGTTCGGCACTCCAGCCCATAAGCTGTTCAACCGCGATCTCACGCGAGTGCGCCAAGTCCGCCTCTACGGTAGGGTGGTACCCCCACCATGCACGGGAAGGCGCTAGCGCCGTCAGGATCCTAGACTTCACATTGACCAACTCGATTGCGATAGAGAGCGAACCCGCTATCGCCGTCTTCTGGGCGAGGCGCGATGAGAATTCGTAGATCTCCGTAACGTTGTACAGTAATTCCGTGATATCAATACACCCGCTCGGCTGGAGGCCAAGCGTTGGGATCTCTGGACGGATCTTCCCGACTGCCGTCGCCAGCGCATTCGGAATGGCATCCTCTCTGAAAGAGAAGAGGTGCACGAATTGGCCGCTCTGAAAAAAACGCCAATACTCTCTGTGACCCCGGAAATCACACCAGGACGAGATCCAATCCGTACCGTTTGCTCGGCCTGTGCGGTCAACGTGCGGGTAATCCCAGCCTCTGAGAGAAACAGCGCAGGACTCGATGATCTTCCAACAATCTGGCAGAGTTGGAATCCGCTGAGCATTGAAAATCTCGGGCCTAATCGTCACCCGCCAGTGCGACGATTCCTTGACAGGAACGGGGAGATCCAAAAGAGGTTGTGCCGCTGGCATTGGCTACAGGCCCCCGAGTTGCTTGTCAAACTTCTCCGCGTTCGACTCCGCCGTTTCTCCCACACGAACACCGACGGCTTGCATTCGCCGGACGAATGCCTTCACGGCCTTTTCTGTGGCGAGATCCATGATTTCGCGCATCTCCGTTTGACTCCTCACCTCGCACGATTCCGGCATTCTGTAGGGACGTGTGTAAATGGCGCCTTCGCGAAGGTCAACGCCATCTTTTTTGCACACCACTGGCATCTCGTCAAACTCATGAATGACAAGCGCGAGGAATATCCTTCTGTCCGTCTCTATACGATGAAGCTCGATGCGAACATATGGATCAGCATGGCGGCTTATGGCCGCTTGAATCTCGTCGGGGTCATACGAGTCAAGATGGTCGGCTGAAACGCCTTCTGGAAAAAACTGTCCCTCCCTTTGGGAGACGCCTATGATCACCGTGCCTCCGTCGCGACAATTCGCCATGGCCATCGCCGTGCGGATGATCTTCGTTTTAATACTGCCCCACGGGGCGGACTCTTTGTACTCCAAGAACCTCTCTTCCCGACCGAGTTGGATGAGACCAATTAACTGATCGCGATCTGGCATCTACCAATTCTCGATTAAACGATTGCGCCTTACGTTGAACCGCGTGCTGGTGAGTCCTTGCGCGAACACCCGCGGCGCAAACAGCGGATGTTGAAGCGAAACGTTGTCGGCCACCACCAAACCACCAGCCACCCGCTCAACGCCGCACGTGGAACCTGTGCAAGAACGTGGCCCAACTTTAGGGGTCCGGGAGGCATCCGCTGGGCGCGCCTTTTCTGGCGCGTTGCGCGTCGTCACTTGTCGTCACCTGACGACCGCAACTGTATGAAAACATGGTAGCGCTAACGGGAATCGAACGTGTTAACTCCCAGTTCAGTTCGGTTCAGTTCGGTGTAAGTCAGTGCAAATACGTTCAGTTGGTACGGCGTGGCCTGCCAGGAACGTGCCATGGACTGCTGGCGTGCCAGCGCGGTGCCAGCGCGGTCACTCCCGAATAGGCCCAGAATCGCGCCAAGAGGCGTTGCGACCAACTGGAAGGTACCAACGATCACCTTCGTAGCGGCGCAAGCTCGCAGAAACATTACTGAATTCATTTCTCTGCCGCTAACACCCTGCGCTTACATTCCGCATGAAGTGCGTCGTAGACGATAAACTCGCGTTCCAAGATCTCCCGGTCGCTCAAGCCGAGAGCACTGAAGCCATGAGCGATCCAGCGAAGTCCCTCGCCGGCAGGATGAGGCTGGCTCGGGTGGGAATCGGCCGCTTGCACGATTTCTCCCAAGAGTTGGAGAGCAGGGTCTTCGAGTTGGTATTTCTTCAGCATGGACTGAAACG
>Ga0075426_10000798_pt1 | contig 22063 bp, 10 predicted proteins | sample SoiMethybrSBSTD5_FD_75304 | JGI IMG/M metagenome (GOLD analysis project Ga0075426, IMG submission 75304) | Bulk soil microbial communities from a Populus tree surrounding site in Tennessee, USA - Soil MetaG P. TD hybrid SBSTD5 | ecosystem: Environmental > Terrestrial > Soil > Tree plantation...
GAGCGATTCCTTCATCGGATGCGGCGAGATGGTGTTCGCCTCACTCGGAGGCGGCTTGACTGAGTTGTCTTCGAACGGACCGAACATCTCATCGCGCTTTCCGATTGTAAATTGGCCGGTGATGTTGTGATTCAAGAACCATTCGAGCGGGTCCTTACCGGCAGGCGTTTTGTCCTGAACTATGTGATGACAAGCGGCGCAGCTCACTCCGTCGCGAGCGAGAGCCCCATACTTGAAGTTCTTCGATGAAAGATTCGTGTCGTAGACAAACTCGACATTGAAATTCGGTTCGGGATTCTTGTTGACGGGCGATGCCGGATCGTAGCCGTTGTCCGCATCAAGTTGCCGCTTGCCCATCACCCCGTGACATCGGAAACAAGTATTGATGACTTTTTGTTGATCGTCTTTGCGATCTTTCAAGTAGGCGAGCTCGCTATCGAGTTGAGCGTAGAAGATCGGATCGCGTCCGGCCAGGCCCATTGGCGACCAACGCCATTCCCCGTAAGGCGAAACGTTTACCGGATTCGAAGAAGTTGGATCGAGGATCATCAAGAACTTGCTGCCGAACCAAGCATTTCCGCTGTGACAGATCATGCATTGATCGGAGGTGACAAAGTCTTCGGCGCCATCGTGACCAGCGAAGATGTGATCGTACGTTTCAGCCGGCATCACTTGCAGCGCTTCAGCGCTCTCGGGCGAAGTGCCCTTAAAGAACTTCAGGAAGTCGCTGTCGGGCGAAAAGCGCACGGGCGGCTTCGCTGATACGTGAATCTTCTTATGATCGGGCGGCGTGTGCTCCAATTCGTTCAAGACTGTTGCGAAGGTCGCAGGCTTTCTCCACGTGTCGTCGATGAAGTAACTCAGCGGATTTCCCGGAAAGCCTTTGATGTTATCGGTCGCGGTGAAGGTAAGCTCCTTTTCTGAGGACGCGTGGCAATGCAAACACGAGAGCCCGAAGCCTTCGTTGAGAACGTTGAAAGGAGGCTTGAAGCTGTCGCTCGGTTTGGGCATCGGAGGATCGCTCGTCCACAAGCCTCCCCAGAACCAGCCATCCTTTGAAGCCTTCGAGTCCTTGATCATCACCGTCCACGAAGAAGGAGTGAGTTTCTTGCCGGCGTATCGAGCGGCCGGGCCCGGGTTGTACATCTCCTTCACTATCATCGCGCCGTCCGGGATGGCGTTTATGCGGCCGTTGACGAGCCAGTTCATTATCGCGGGTGAATAGTAGATTCTGACTGCCGGATGAACGCCCAGGTACGTCGAGTCGACGAATGGTCCGGTATCGCGAACGCCTTTATCGACGCACCAATTCAGCTTCACGTATTCGGTGCTCTGAAGGAAGGCCAGCAGCTTGTCATGAAATTGGTCGGGAGTCATCGAACTCGGAAGTGGCAACGAACTCTCCTTCGCGTCCGGACACTGAGCAACCGCCGTCTGATTCTGCGGAACCGGCGACTCATCCTTGTCAGCCAGAACCACTCGCGACCCGAAGAGGTGCAGTGGACTAATCATTACCAGACCTGCTGCGGCACAGCAGATGAGCATCAAGAGTCTTGCTAATGGTTTCATTCCGTTGCTCCGATGTCCTGAAAGGCTTGGGATATCGTTGTTACAGGAGGCGGGCGGATTATACATATAGCAAAATCAACATTCAACAACTCTAGATCATTACGAAGCGTGCAACTCACCTTGATGACTTCGCGGATTCTGTATAGGATTGGGCGCTTGGATCCCTGACGCCGACGAACGCGTGACGCCGCAAAACCAACAGGAGAAAAGAAAATGAAGACAAATAAAAAAATTCTTAGCGCCGGGTTTTTACTAGTGCTCATCAGCTTAGTTGCCTGCAGCTTCACAACTGCCAACATCAGCAGCTTAAAGACGAGTAAGGACAAAGCCGGAAACGAGCAAACCAGCAGCTTCGGAGTCGACGACACGGTGTACGGGATCGCCGAAGTCTCAAACAGCCCGGGAAAGGTGAAGGTAAAGGGACGCCTGGCAGTGGACTCTGTTGAAGGACAACAGAGCGGTCCGATTCCAGGACTGGAGACCATGGTGGAGTTGCCGAGCAGCGGTACCGCGACATTTACGTTTTCGCCTCCAAACGCAGGTTGGCCAAAAGGCAAGTACAGGCTTGAAGTTCAGATGTTCGATGAAAGCGGCACCCAGAAGGATCAGAAGTCTGCTGACTTCTCGGTTAGTAAATAGCTTTTTCCGAAAACGTAATGCCCGCGAAAGCGGCCTCCAGAGCCAGTTTCGCGGCATTGCGGCGAATTCGCGTTAGGTTCCGAAGTGCTGCGGGTCATGCCCGCCTTTGTAATGTCTATCAATCGGTAACCCAATTTCGACAAAGGAGCTTTAAGCATTATGCAAGCAAGAGCGGTCGCGGTTCGCGAGGCAGTCACGGCTGAAGAATGGCAAACGCGTGTTGATCTGGCGGCGGCGTATCGGCTGGTCGCGCTCTTCGGTTGGGATGACCTCATCTTTACGCACATCTCGGCGCGAGTGCCCGAACCCGAGCACCATTTTCTTATCAACCCGTATGGATTGATGTTCGATGAGATCACTGCTTCGAGCCTGGTGAAGGTGGATCTCGGCGGTAAAAAGGTGATGGATGGATCGTACGACATCAATCCGGCAGGCTTCACGATTCACAGTGCGGTTCATGCCGCCCGCGAAGACGCGCTGTGCGTTATGCATCTTCACACGAGGCATGGTGTTGCGATCTCAGCAAAGAAGCAGGGCCTTCTTCCGGTTTCACAGCAGTCACTTTTCGCCCTGGCTTCGATCGCTTATCACGATTACGAAGGGCTCGCGTTAAACGAAGCCGAGAAGCCTCGGCTGGTCTCCGACCTCGGCGACAAAAACAATTTGATCCTGCGCAACCACGGGCTGTTGACGATCGGGAGCAACGCCGCCGAAGCGTTCCTGGCGATGTATAACCTCGAACGCGCCTGCGAGATTCAACTGATGGCTGAAGCCGGCGGAAGCGAGCTTGTGCATATCTCGACTCCCATATTGAAAGGTATCGAGGCTCAGGCAAAAGTCGTGACCAAAGGGATCGGAGCGGATCTGGTTTGGCCGGGGCTTCTGCGAAAGCTCGATCGGATCGATCAATCGTACCGCGATTGATCACTCAACCCGGTTACTAACGAAAACTTTTCAACACTGATCGAGATCAGGAGTTAGAGCGAGGTCGTGAGACTTCAATAAGAACCTCATTGCCTGAGCTAACCTGATTTCTTCATGACGATTGTTGAAATCGTGGTCGCGTGAGCGCGCATCGAGATGATATGCTGAAAGCGTTGCGCTTCGTGGTTTGTCCACATACGCGAAGCGAGTCGATGCCGCATGAGTTCACTCCAGGGAACAATTCGTTCTGACATAAACACACACGAAGAGCCAATACGAGAAGAGTTGTTCAGCGTCGAGCGTCTGGAACAGTTCGCGAGCGAGCTTGCCGCCGAACACCGAATCGCTTCCCGGCCTGCGCAGCGCCGGCGGCTGCTGCCTCGACTGGAAGAGAATCGCCGCAAATTGATTGCAGTCTACCGCGCGCTTGCAGACGCAACCAGGGAAGGGCGCGCTGTTTCGCCCGCCGCCGAATGGCTTGTCGATAATTTTCACATAGTTGAAGAACAGCTTCGCGAGATTCGCCACGATCTGCCGAAGTCTTACTACAAGGAGCTTCCCAAGCTCGAGAGTGGCGAGCTGGCCGGCTATCCTCGCGTGTATGCAGTCGCGCTGGCCTTGATCGCACACACCGACAGCCGCCTCGATGGAGACACGATCGCCCGTTTTGTGCGCGCTTATCAACAGGTTGTTCCGCTTTCAATCGGAGAATTATGGGCAATCGCCATCACGCTGAGGCTCGCGCTGGTTGAGAACCTCAGGCGCCTTGCTCTCCGAATAGTTGCGGCGCGCGATGCAAGAGACCAGGCGGACGCGCTTGGCGACCAGCTACTTGAAATGGCCGGCCGCGAGCCGAGCGCGCTGGTCGAGCTTCTGGAATCGGCGCTCGAGAAAAAGAAACAACTCGACCGAGCGTTCATAGTTCAGCTCACGCAACGTCTGCGCGATCAAGACCCCGAAGTATGGCCGGCGATCGATTGGATCGAGAAAAAACTCTCGCTCGAGTCGACGACAATAGAACAAACCGTTCACATCGAGCATCAGCGACAGGCCGCGACCCAAGTCACGGTAGGCAACATCATCACAAGCATGCGTCTGCTGTCGACGCTCGACTGGAAACAATTCTTTGAAAGCGTCAGTCAGATCGATCCAATACTCGCAGAGGATCCAGTCGACGCTTACCGGTTGATGGACTTCGCCACCCGAGATCGGTACAGGCATGTGATAGAAAGAATTGCCAAACGTACCAGGCTCACTGAACAGGAAGTTGCTCGGAATGCAGTTTCGCTCGCGGAACAATCGCGTAGTTCAATGCCCGACGACAGTCGACGGTCGCACGTTGGCTTCTATCTCATTGACCGGGGCCGCGCAGAACTGGAAAAGCAAGTTCAATATCGGGCGCGCCTCCCTGAAGCGCTGCTTAGGACTGTTCTCAGACATCCCACGACTGTCTATCTCGGTGGAATTCTTTTTTTGGTTGCGCTCATTCTGAGTCCCTTCCTGCTGTACGCATTCGTTAGCGGCGCTGAGCCGTGGGCCATGGTTGGTGTAGCGGTGCTACTGCTAGTCGCCGCGAGCGATCTCGCCGTCAGTGTTTTGAACCTCGATATAACGGTTCTGCTCGATCCGAATCTGCCGCCCAAACTGGACACCGAATCCGGCATACCCGATCACGCGCAAACCTTCGTCGTAATTCCGACGATGCTTACCAGCGAGGACACGGTTAGCGATCTGCTCGACAAAATGGAAGTGTGTTTCCTTGCGAACCGTGACGACCATGTTTATTTCGCGATTCTCGGAGACTTTGCGGACGCCTCGAGCGAGCATATGCCCGATGACGACGCTGTATTGAACATCGCGATCAAAGGAATCGAGGAATTAAATGCGCGTTATGGCGAATCGCAGGCAGAACGCTTCTATCTCTTTCACCGTCGGCGTCAATGGAATCCAACCGAAGACAAGTGGATGGGATGGGAGCGCAAACGCGGCAAGCTTCATGAGTTCAATCGGCTGCTTCGCGGTGCTTTCGACACGAGTTATTTCATAGCGACCGCCGATGCGACTTTTCTTTCGAGCATACGCTACGTTATCACTCTGGATTCCGACACGCAGCTTCCTCGCGATTCGGCGCGCCGTTTGATCGGAGCCGCGCTTCACCCGTTGAATCAACCTCGCATCGATCCACTTTCCAACCGAGTCACTGAAGGATACGGGATTCTTCAGCCTCGAGTGAGCATGACGCTGACCAGTTCTTCGCGCTCGCATTTGTCGCGCATATTCTCCGGGCACACCGGAATTGATCCGTATACCACCGCGGTTTCCGACGTTTATCAGGATCTTTTCGGCGAAGGAATTTTCACCGGCAAAGGCCTTTACGATGTTGACGCGTTCGAGGCTGCGCTTGCCGGTCGCGTGCCTGAAAACCTTCTGCTGAGTCACGATTTGTTTGAAAGCTTATATGCGCGCGCGGCTCTGGTCACTGATGTCGAATTCCTGGACGACTATCCGTCACATTACGATTCATACGCGAAGCGGCAACATAGATGGACGAGAGGCGACTGGCAAATTGCGCGATGGCTTTTTCCACGAGTGCGCGACGCCGATGGAAGTCCAGTGCGAAACAGGTTGCCGCTGATTTCGCGTTGGAAGATTTTCGACAACCTGCGTAGAAGCATGGTCGCCCCGACGATGCTGCTGTGGTTGTTTGCGGCCTGGACCGTATTGCCCGGCTCGCCGCTTTTTTGGACGATCGCGGCCATAGTTTTCCTGGCGTTCCCGGTTTACGGTCACGTCACCAACTCACTGCTCGTTCATCCGCGTGGAATTCCGTGGTCGAGTCATTTCTGGAGCGTATGGGGAGACCTTCGCACAAACACAGCGCAGTTTCTTCTATCGCTGACTTTCATCGCGCACCAGGCTTACCTGCAGTCTCACGCAATCGCCCTTACGTTCTATCGCAAGTTGATTTCCAAGAAGAGTCTTCTCGAATGGGAGACGGCCGCGCAAGCGGAGAAGGGAAGCGCGCACGACCTTCAAGCGTTTTGGCGGCTGATGTGGCCCGCCGAAGCCTTCATCCTCGTAATAGCGATATTCATCTCGCTCACGAGGCCGCTGGCGTTTGTTGTTGCCGCGCCGTTTCTGGCGTTGTGGGCGGCGGCGCCGCTCATCGCTCATTGGGTGAGCCGCGATCTGCCCAAGAGAGAGCAGGACCTCGCGTTAGACGATCGCCGAGTGGCGCGTCTGATTGCAAGGCGCACGTGGAAGTTCTTTGAGAGTTTTGTCGGGGAAGGGGATCATTGGCTGCCGCCGGACAACTATCAGGAAGATCCCAAGCCAATCATCGCACATCGCACTTCACCTACCGATATTGGGTTGCTCTTATTGTCAACCGCTGCTGCCCGCGATCTTGGATACGTTGGAACTTTCGAAATGGCTGAGCGCCTCGAGCTCACCCTCGCTTCGATGGAAAAACTCGATCGTTTCCAGGGTCACTTTCTCAACTGGTACGACACGCAGACGCTCGGGCCGCTGTGGCCGCAGTATATTTCAACAGTAGACAGCGGAAACCTCGCAGCGTTGCTCCTTGCTATGAAGCAATCGTGTGTTGATATCGCCGAGTTGCCGGTCTTTGACGACGCATCGGTCGAAGGGATGAGGGATACGGTTTTGCTGATGCGTGAAGAGTCCGCGAAGCTCAAAGCCGTTCGCCAAAGTACCGGCGCGGTCACGCTAAAACAGTTGCGGAGCGAAATCGAAAGTTGTGCATCAACATTAGAAACCGCCGCGCCAAGACGTTTGTCGGAATGGCAAGTGTTGTTTCAAGCACTATCGAGCCGCGCGGTTGAAATCGAAGACATCGTCGAAGCATTGTCTCACGAACACGACCGCGGCCAATTTGATCAGCTTAGCTTGTGGACGCAATCGCTGACGCATCAACTGCGCGAACGACGCCGCGACCTCGCGACGCTCACGCCCTGGTCGCTTGCTTTTACATCGCGCCTCGAGCCCCTCATCGCCGGCTGTTCCGAAGAAATTGCCGCCGAATGGAAACAGGTCCTTAAAGATCTAGACCGGGTGCCGACTCTCGAACAGCTCCCTGAGTGGTGCAGTCACGTGGTAAAGAAGTTTGCAGAGTTTCGCGAGCACGTTGCGTCCTGTGATGGAGCCGACAAGCAAAAAGCGCTAAGGGGAATTGATGTCCTGAAGAATCTCATCGAACAGTCGTCGCAACTCGCGACCCAGCTTGTATCAAGGTACAGCGCATTGGCGCTTCACAGTCAGGAGATGATCGATGCGATGAACTTTCGCTTTTTGTATGACGAAGGGCGAAAAGTTTTCGTCATAGGCTACAGCGTCACCGATGGGAGGCGCGATAACTCTTTCTACGATCTGCTTGCATCTGAATCGCGGTTAGCGAGCTTCATCGCAATCGCAAAAGGAGATGTGCCGCAGGAGCACTGGTTTCATCTCGGTCGCGGCTTCACACAAGTTGATGGAGGCCGGGCGCTGGTTTCGTGGACGGCGACGATGTTCGAATACCTGATGCCTCTTCTGTTGATGCGCAGTTATCCCGACACGCTTCTCGATCAGACTTATCGCGCGATAGTTGCGCGGCAAATCGAATACGGCAAAGAGCGAGGAGTTCCGTGGGGAGTTTCGGAATCAGCCTATAACGCGTTCGACTTGCAACTAAACTACCAATACGGTCCGTTTGGCATCCCGGGTCTGGGTCTAAAACGCGGGTTGAGCGATGACCTTGTGATCTCTCCTTATTCCACTGCGCTTGCAGCGTTGGTCGAGCCGAGAGTTGCGCTTGAAAACATGCGGCGGTTAGCTCGCGAAGGAGCGCTGACTCGGTACGGCTTCTACGAATCGATCGACTACACCAAAGATCGACTTCAACCAGACCAGGATCGAGCGTTGATGAAAGCGTTTATGGCTCACCATCAGGGAATGATCCTGGTCGCGCTCGATGATGTGCTCAACGGCAATGTAATGCAGCGGCGATTTCATTTGGAGCCGCTCGTTCAAGCGACCGAGTTGTTGTTGCAGGAACGCATCCCTCGCGGTGTCGCACTTGCGCGGCCGCGAGCCGAAGAGGTTCGTTCCGATGGCGCTCGCGGGATTCTCCGCTCACCCGATCCTCGTCGCTACGACTCGCCCAGCTTGCCGACTCCGCGAACGCAGTTGTTGTCGAATGGAGTCTATTCGGTGGTCATAACGACATCGGGCTCAGGCTACTCGGTTTGCGGAGAGACGGCTGTTAGCCGCTGGCGAGAGGACGCCACTCGAGATCACTGGGGCAGCTTCTGTTATCTGCGCGACGTTCGCAGCGGCGCGGTTTGGTCTGCCGGCTATCATCCGATTCCGGGCAAGCCGCAATCGTATGAAGCGTCGTTGTCTGAGGAGAAGGCTGAGTTTCGGCGCACGGATTCAGGAATCGTGACGAGCATGGAAGTGATCGTCTCGCCTGAAGACAATACCGAGCTGCGCAGAATCCGCGTGACAAACAACACCAACCGAACGCGCGATATCGAGCTTACAAGCTACATGGAAGTGGTGCTGGCGCCGGGCCCTGCGGATCTCGCACACTCAACCTTCAGCAATCTTTTTGTCCAGACTGAATTCGTCCCGAGCGAAAATGGTCTTCTCGCCACGAGGCGTCGTCGTTCAGAAAACGAGGGCGAAGTTTGGGGACTTCACGTTGTTATCGCAGACGGCAAAACATTGGGAGCGGTCCAATATGAGACGGACCGCGCGCGATTCCTGGGACGCGGCCATACGCCCGCCAATCCAATAGCCGTAACCGAAGGCCGGCCCCTTTCCAATACCGTGGGCTCGGTGCTCGATCCGATCTTTTCGCTCAGGCAACACATCCGAGTCGGACCGCGAGAAACTGCGCGCGTGACCTTCGCTACGGGCTTGGCCCGCTCGCGCGATGAAGCGTTGAGGCTGTTGGACAAATATCACAACCCTTACGCGTTTGAGCGCGAATCGGGACTCGCGTGGACTAAGGCGCAAGTCGAGATGCGGCATCTACAAATCGATGCCGACGTGGCTCATCTTTTTCAGAGACTCGCCGGGCGGTTGTTGTACTCAGACCCTTCATTGCGGCCTCGCTCGCACGTCCTCGCGCTCAATACACGAAAACAATCGGATCTCTGGCCCTACGGCATCAGCGGCGATTTGCCGATTGCGCTTGTCAGGCTGAAAGAAGATGACGACATGGGCATCGTGCGCGAGATACTTCGTTGCCATGAGTATTTGAGACTCAAAGGGCTGGTGTTTGACCTCGTCATCTTGAATGACAACCCGCCGAGCTACTTTCAAAATCTACACGAGGAGTTGCAACGGCTGGTGCGAATAAGCGGGTCGCATGCTTTGATTGATAAACCTGGAGGCGTGTTTCTTCGACGAACCGATATCATGCCCGAAGCCGATCGGATTCTTTTACACACTGTCGCGCGAGTTGTGATAGTCGCCGATCGCGGACCGCTCGAAGAGCAACTGGTGCGAAGGCCCGTCGAAGATGTGCTGCCTCCCACATTCGTGCCGCGAATGCCCTCGCGGCGATATCCCGAGCAGCCACTCACCGTTCCTACGCTGTCTTTCTTCAACGGACTGGGCGGGTTTACCGAAGGCGGACGTGAGTATGTTGCCATCCTGAGTGAGGGCCAGTGGACTCCTGCGCCGTGGTTGAATGTCATCTCGAACGGCAAGGATTTCGGTTGTCAGGTTTCTGAAACCGGCGCCGGCTACACCTGGTCGGTAAACAGCCGCGAGAATCGATTGACGCCCTGGTCAAACGATCCGGTGAGCGATCCGATCGGTGAAGCCGTGTACTTGCGAGACGAAGATACGGGCGAGATATGGTCGCCTACTCCTCTGCCGATACGCGAAGCGGATCAATACCTGATAAAGCACGGGCAAGGCTACACCGCGTTCAATCATTCGAGTCACGGAATTTTTCAGGAGCTGCTGGTGTTCGTTCCCGTCGATGTGCCTGTGAAGATTTCGTTGTTGCGCTTGAAGAACAGCTCCGACAGGAAGCGTAGAATTTCGATCACCAGTTACGCCGAGTGGGTGTTGGGAGTCGATCGCAACAGGATGGCGCCGTTTGTGATAACTGAAGTAGATGCCGAAACCGGCGCTGTCATCGCGCGTAATCCTTATAACAATGAGTTTGCGCATCGAGTCGCGTTCGCGACGTTGAGCGAAGACGCCGCTTCGATCACTTGCGATCGTAAGGAGTTTCTTGGCCGCAACGGCTCATATCAAAAACCGGAGGCTCTTGGACGAACCAGGCTATCGGGACAAACCGGCGCCGGACTCGATCCTTGCGCGGCGATGCAAGCGATTATCGAGCTCGCTCCCGGTGAAGAACGCGAAATTGTTGTTGCCCTCGGTGAAGGCGAGACCATCGAAGAAGCTCGCGCAATCGTGAAGAGGTTCAAGCAAGCAGCAGCAGCGAAGCAGGCTTTTGAAGAAGTCATTGCCTACTGGGATGAGCTGTTGGGAGCCGTGCAAATCAAGACGCCGGAACCGGCGATGGATATCATTTTGAATCGCTGGCTGCTCTATCAAGTGCTCTCGTGCAGGGTGTGGGGACGTTCGGCGTTTTATCAATCGGGCGGCGCTTATGGGTTTCGAGATCAGTTGCAGGACGTTTGCGCTCTTGTTTATTCGAAGCCCGGGACTGCACGCGAACAAATTCTTCGCGCGGCTGCGCGTCAATTCAAGGAGGGCGACGTGCAACATTGGTGGCATCCTCCGACCGGCCGGGGCGTGCGCACTCGTTGTTCGGACGATTTGCTATGGCTGCCTTTCGTGACTTGCTTCTACGTAGGTGTGACGGGCGATGAATCGGTGCTTGAAGAAAGTGTGCCGTTCCTGGAAGCAGCGCTGCTTGCGGAAGGAGAAGACGAATCGTACACACAGCCGGAGGCTTCAACGGAATCAGCAACCGTGTACGAGCACTGCATTCGCGCGATCGATCGCAGCCTGGAAGTTGGCGCAAACGGGCTGCCGTTGATGGGTTCGGGAGATTGGAATGACGGAATGAATCGCGTCGGCAACGAAGGCAAGGGCGAAAGCGTCTGGCTCGGGTGGTTTCTTCACAACACGCTCTCGGAGTTTACTCGCTTCTGTGATAAGCGAGCCGAGAAGCGGCGCAGCAAGAAATATCGAACGCGAATGGAAAAGCTCAAACAGGCTCTCGATGAAAAAGGATGGGACGGCGACTGGTATCGCCGCGCTTATTTTGACGACGGGACTCCGCTCGGGTCCGCGCAGAATGAAGAGTGTCGCATCGATTCGATAGCGCAATCGTGGGGAGTTATTTCAGGCGCAGCCGACCGCGGGCGAGCAGTGCGTTCGATGGCGGCCGTCGAAGAGTATCTGGTTCGTCGCGGCGATGGGCTTGTCATCTTATTTACGCCGCCATTCGACAAGACACAGCGCGATCCTGGTTACATTAAAGGCTACGCGCCGGGAGTGCGCGAGAACGGCGGGCAATACACGCACGGAGCGCTGTGGACGGTGATTGCTTACGCGATGCTGGGCGATGGCGATCGCGCCGGCGAACTCTTCGCGTTGTTGAATCCGATCAATCACGCTTCGACGCGAGCCGGGCTGCACAAGTATCGAGTCGAGCCTTACGTTGCGGCGGCGGACGTCTATGCTGTTTGGCCGCACACGGGGCGAGGCGGGTGGACCTGGTACACGGGCTCAGCCGGTTGGATGTATCGCGCGGGACTTGAATTCATATTGGGTTTCAAGCTGCGCGGCAATCGCTTGCAAATCGATCCGTGCATTCCACGTGGCTGGAGAGAGTTTGAGATTACGTACCGGCACGGATCAACGACATACAGCTTACAGATCGAGAACCCCCACAATCTGAATCGCGGCGCCGCGGATATAGAACTCGATGGAAAGCATGTTGATGGGATTGATATTGAGCTTGAGAGCGACGGCAAGGAGCACGTAGTACGAATAACGCTCGAGCACAACACGGAAGCTTAGCGTGTTCTGTCCCGTCTTGGTGCAATCCCATCGAATTTTCGCTTACAACCCAAAGCAATCCCAATGGGATTGCGTCTTGTAGCGCAAGGTTGCCGTACTCGGCTACCTTGGGACATCAATCGCGATAAATCTTCAACCCCAACGGGGTTGTGACGCTGTTGATCACCGGCGTGGACTTGATGTAACAGCAACGATCGGGCGCAACCCATTCAGGGTTGCAATTGACTCCAACGGCGCGCTGACGTGGCTCCATCACCCAGGGTAGCCGAGTACTGCAACCCTGGGCTGAGAGACTCAACCCCTTCGGGGTTGGTTCCAGGCACGTGCGGTAGCCTCAGTCACCATTGGAATCCTCACGCAGAAACTTCATCGTCTCCGTGAGAAACATCTCTAACTGATCGTGATGGACCCAGTGTCCCGCGTCAGGAACCTTAACCAACCGATGATCCTTGATCGCCATCGCGCGTCCATCGGTCTCCGGGTCTACAGCCCAGCTCTCCATTCCCCAAAACAACATCACCGGACAAGTAATCTGTCCGAGTATCTCAGCGAAGTCCTCTTTACTGTGACCATAAGGCGCAAACGGCCGGGCATAGTTATCAAACTTCCACACCAACGATCCGTCGGCGTTCCAGTTCGTTCCGTGAAGCGTCAGATGTCTCGCCACTTCATCCGAGAGATGCGGGCTCGCTTCTTTCATTCGAGCGACCGCGGCATCCAGACTCGGATAACTGTGCGGCTCACGACGTTCAGTTTGCCGGATTCGTTCGATCCAATCTCGCATGCGTTCAGAGGCAGGACGAAAGATGCGATGATTTGGAGGCGGGCCCAGTCCTTCGATCGATATGGCTTTCTTGACACGGTCTGGATAAACGCCTGAGTAAAACAGCGTCACAATCCCGCCAAGCGAGTGACCTACGAGATAAATCGGAAACGCATCGATGATATCGGCGAGCGCCGACAAATCGAGCACGTGTTCGGCGATGCTGTAGAGTGCCCCCGGCGCCCACTGACTATTGCCGTGTCCTCTCAGATCGATGGCGTAGACATGAAAGTCTTCGCGCAAAGCCCGAGCCACCCAATCCCAATTTCTTGCGTGATCCAATCCGCCGTGAACCAGAATGAGCGCAGGCTTACCATCATTGCCCCAATCCCAGAAATGCAGCTTCAAGCGATGAGAGTAGTAGTAGTGTGATATCGGTTCCATCGTCTCTCCGATGCGAAGACCCGGCGATCTGATGTTCAAAGACCCTACCGAAGTATTGGCTCCGCGTAACCTTTCCAAATCAGCCGGGAAAACAAGTGTCCTTCAGCCAACCACTCCCAAAAGCTCTTCAATGATTCTATTACGCCTAGGTCTGCTGTGAGAATTGGAGCAATGATTGTGCAGGCACTTGCTGAAGCGGTATAGCTTGCATTGGCCGCTCGAAAGACCATCTTATTTCGAGCGACTTCAAAACGAGCCGCAGCACGAGAACTCTTGTATCTATCCATATGTTCTAGGTGGATCTTATCTGCCCTGATGTGGGAGTACGCGGAATAATACTGATATTCTTTGTACCATCTTCTTAATAGTGTATGGACTTCAGGATTGCTGATGCGGTCCATTGCTCCCTTAGGGGTCGGAAAGTGGAAGTACCTGTCAAACTGTCTCTTTGAAAAGTACTTCGGCCAAACCGCCGCCTTGGGATAGTCATTTGTAAAGCTGAACTTCACAGCTCTCTTTGCACGCTCTGAAACAATAACTTTGTACCCGAGCTTCGATTCTCTAGAGGGCCAATGCCTCATTCTTTCAAGTTCTTTCGGTCCCAGTTTAGTCATATATTGTTTGAATCTAGGAAGTAGTGTGTATTCTTCTGTATCCAGCAGATGACGGGCATACATGTCTTTCCAATTACTTCGTAGATACTGCATAGTCCATTTCTCAGGATCTTCGATTATGAGGGCGAGAACATATAGTTTTTCGACTTGTTCTCTGCAGAGCGATATTGCATCAGAAGCGAACAGCGGGGACTTTTTGTTTTGCCGAAATAGAAACCGAATACTCTGATGAGTGGTTATGAAAAGCCTTAACAGGTCAGCAGCGAGAGTCTTTAGCTCGGGACAAACATTGGGTTGTTGCTTGAGTGCGAATTCCGTATCAAATATGAGCCGTTCAGCTGCTATATCAAGATCGCGAGCATCTACCTTGCCTTTCAGATCTATGTCACCGGTTAGTTTGTAGACCATATTTCTAGATACCCCGGTCTTCATGCTCAGCGTGAACATCTCAAATCACAAGGACACAAAGCATTCTTCAGATGCCACCGACATGTGCATAAAAGGGATCAAGAACGATTAAGAACCTTTTTCCACGCGCGTGAAGCCGTCAGCGCTCCATTCTTCGCTGCCGACGCCGTGATGGACGAAGAACAGTCCTTCAGGATCGTACTTCTTCTTGATCGCTCGAAGCTTCGGGTAATTCGTTCCCCAATAAGCCTTCTGCCACGATGCGTTGAAGTAGTTGCTCTCCGATACATAAGACCCCGCGTTCGGAGCTATCTTGCGCAGCTCTGCCGCTGCGAGGTCGATCTTGTGCTTATTGTTGCGCGCGGCTGCTAAGTTCGCAGCAGCGTACGAGGGCTCGGTTCCGGGGCGGGCGAGGCCGGGATACGCGGGGAAGCCGCCGTCGGCTATGATCATCAAGACAAACGCATCGACTACGGCCGGGTTCGTAGCCGTGTCTTTCGTCGCTGCTATCGCTGCGGGAGTCGCTCCGGCGATTGCTTTGTTGAAATGCAGGTCGACCTTCTTGTGACGGCTCGCCGCAAACATCGCGTCAACGAGGCGCGGCTGCTGATCTTTCTCCAGGAGAGAAGCCGGAAGCCAGAGCGAATCGTATCCGTGAAGGAAAGCGCCTACCTGACCCTGATCGCCCGACCAATATCCATGGATTGCGGGAGCGCCCGGACGCGAGTCGCTGATCATCGAGTCATTGCCTCTGCGCTTTCTGTCGACTACATCCCAATAGTGACGCGAGCGTCCGGCGCCGGCTTCGAGATCCGATGCAGTGAAGTCCTTTGAGTTCTTCACCGAATCGAAGAACGGTTTCCAGAGATTCACGACCAGTTGGTTATCGAGACCCTGACACCCCATCGAGAGCCTGAGCGTGTTATCGGGCCCAAACGAAGCTTGCTCGCCCCAGTGTGAATTGAAAAGGTTTTCTCGATAGAAGCTGATGAATCGTTCGATCAGTTGTTTGAATGCTTCGTCCGATTGAGCTTTGATTCTTCCGCCAACGTAGCCGAAGAACTCGGGCAATTCGTGAGTTCGCAGTGTGACTTTGGTGACAACTCCAAAGCTGCCGCCTCCTCCTCCTTTGAGCGCCCAGAAGAGATCTGGATTGGTGCAGGCATTCGCAATTCGCGCCTTTCCATCGGCAGTGACGACTTCTGCTTCCAGGAGTCCGGCCGCTGCAGTGCCGAAGCCTTTCGAAAAAGATCCGAACCCGCCGCTTTGAATGAGCCCAGCCACGCCAACAGTCGTGCAGCCGCCGCCCTGTACATAGCGGCCGGCTTCGGTGGTCACCGCGTGATAGAGGTCAATCCACATCGCGCCAGCTTCGGCGGTGACTGCGGGAACTGGAGCAGTGTGAGCCTTACAGCCTTGCGGGACAAACCCGTCGTGAAGGGTGACCTTATTCATTGCGCGGGTCCACACCAATAAAGAGTCCGGGGCATTAGATGTGCCAAGATAGCTATGCCCGCCGCCTTTCACTACGAGCCGAAGATTGTTTTCGCGAGCGAAGTTCACGGCGGCGGCTACATCGGCAGCGTTACGAGCGGCGACCGCGTACGCGCTCGGTGCAGGAGTCCAAGCGTCGAGCCATCCTGAAACTTCGGTGCCGGCCGGCTGATCTCCGATGTAAAAAGGATTGCGAATGTTCTTTCGTACCTCAGAGCAAGCCTGACTGTTTGCGTCTGTTTGGCAATCAGCGAAAAGCGCGCGCGGTTCAAGGAGGTTGCCGCCGACCGCTGCTTTCAGCTTTGCCCAACTTTGCGCGCTGGGCCACAACGGGTCTGAGGGTCTCACGCGAGTGATCGCGCGTTTGAGTCCGAACGGCAGCGCCAGAGTTGGGCGAAAGACGAATTGAAGAACGCTCGCTCCTATTGCTTTGAGTAGGTCTCTTCTGCGCATGGGTTGATGATCTCCGTGGTGGGTACTAATCGCAAGCGAGTCGTGCAGCTCCGGAGGAGCGACCTGTCTTTAGCACCGATGCCCGCTTTGTTTGCGGTAGCTCTACAGGAGCGACCTCGGTATTCGCTATCGAGCGTTCGCGAGTCGTATTCCGCACTGTAGGCAGGTCGCTCCTCCGGAGCTAACAGGCCGGAGCGTGCGGATAGCATTCCCGTAGATTGTCTTTGCGGAGTTAGCAACAGGAGAAGACGAAAGTCAGCGGCAAAGACGCAAAGGACCGCAAAGCTCGCAAAGAGAAAGCTTCAGAAATTAGTTTCTGAACACACGCGCAAGGTAGCGTTCAGTTAGATACATTACTAATAAAGGAAGTGATAGTATCGAAGCGGTTGCGAGCGCCTGCGCAATATCATTTGATCCGATCATCGGCCACAGGCTCACCTGCACGAACATCGCGATCAGAGTCACCAGCGCGAGAGCCATACCTGCGAAGCGATTCGCAGATTGCCAGGTTGCATCGTTGATCATCGACCGCGGTGAGCCGTAACCGAGAATCCAGTTGCGCCTGATCCTCGGCGAGAACCAGAACATTGTCGCGCCGCCAAGAATCAAAAAGGCGTCGCTTGCCATGAGCAGATATCCGTAGATCGGCATGTGAATTCAACCCTTAAAATATTTCCTGGGCGAAGGGGCCTAACCTTCGGCTGTAGAATTTATGACAGGCCGAAGCTTAACGTCAAGAGAAATTGAATCTTGAGAAACTTGATGATTATCGATTGGCCATCAATCGGACCGAGCAATATTGGCACCGCCTCCAGGAACTGATACAGTCCGTAAAATCAACGAGCACGAGAAGGGAATTACCGGGTAAGTCGCAAGGTTTCTTCCGGCCTTCTCTGCTCAATTGAGTTCCGGAAAGGAAGACTATGACCGATCACGCAATCAATGTTCAGGAGTTGTTCTCAATCAAAGGCAAGACCGCTCTTGTGACCGGCGGGTCGCGCGGAATTGGATTCATGATCGCACGCGGGTTTGTTGAGGCGGGCGCGAAAGTCTACATCTCATCGCGCAAGAAGGAAGCTTGCGATCGCGCGGCAGAAGAACTTTCCGCCGTAGGTTCGTGCACGTCGATCCCTGCCGACCTTTCAACAACCGAAGGACGCAAGAGCCTGGTTGACGAGTTGTCGGCGCGCGAGAACGCTCTGCACATACTCGTCAACAACGCGGGCGCCGCCTGGGGAGAAACACTGGCTGCCTATCCGGAGTCCGGATTCGACAAGGTCATGGACACGAATGTCAAGTCTGTGTTCTTTCTTACTCGTGATCTCGTGCCGTTGCTCGAGAAGGCTTCGGCTCCCGGCGATCCAGGACGCGTGATCAACATCGGTTCGATTGACGGCATAAAGGTCCCCAGTGTAGAGAACTATGCCTACGCGCCGAGCAAAGCGGCCGTCCATCATCTGACGCGAGTGCTTGCGGTAAAGCTTGGGCCGCTAGGCGTAACCGTGAACGCAGTCGCTCCGGGTCCCTTTGAAAGCCAGATGACGAAGTGGCTGCTCGAGAATTTTCAGAAGAAGATCGAAGCCGATTGTCCGCTCGGCCGGATCGGTGCGCCTGCGGATATGGCTGGCGTCGCGATCTATCTTGCGTCCAGAGCGGGAGCTTACGTCAACGGTGTTGTGATCCCGGTCGACGGCGGAATTTGCATAACTTAGCCGCGTCGTTGACTGCCGGTTTTCCATCGCCGTTTCTTTTCTGTGTCACGATTGGTGTATCATCTCGCGCTGCGCATTGGCATAACTCGGCAGTCAAGTGAAAAAGGAGAACGAGAGTGACAGACTACAGGTTGCTTCAAGGCAAGTCTGCGATCGTGACCGGCTCGGGCCGCGGAATAGGGAAGAGCATAGCAAAGCTGTTTGCGGATCACGGCGCTTCGGTTGTGATCAATGACATCGACTCTGAAGTTGCTCAGGCGACTTCAGACGAGATTAACGAAGCAGGCGGGAGAGCGGTCGTGTGCGCCGGAAGCGTCACCGACGTCGAATTCCCGGGTCGGCTGGTGAAGACTTGTGCGGAATCGTTCGGCGGAATCGACATCATCGTCAACAATGCCGGCTATACGTGGGACGCAGTCATTCAAAACATGACCGATGAGCAATGGTACGCGATGATCGATGTACACCTGACTGCGCCGTTTCGAATCATTCGTGCGGCGACTCCTTACATGCGTGAGGTTGCAAAGCAGGAGATCGCCGAAGGCAAGCGAGTTCATCGAAAGATCATCAACGTGTCGTCCACCTCAGGCGTGGCCGGAAATCCCGGACAGGTGAATTATTCTGCAGGCAAGATGGGCATAGTTGGGGTTACCAAGACGATGGCAAAAGAGTGGGGCAAGTTCAACATCAACGTGAATGCTGTTGCTTATGGGTTCATTGATACTCGGCTCACGCAGGCAAAAGAGAAACACGAGACGATCAAGCGCGCAGGCAAGGACGTCGAGCTCGGCATTCCTGATCAGATGCGCCAGATGGCTACGCAATTTATTCCTCTCGGGCGTGCTGGAACTCCGGACGAAGCAGCCGGACCGGTCCTGTTTCTCGCAAGCTCGCTTTCGGATTACGTAACAGGTACGGTAGTATTAGTTACAGGCGGATCGTACGTGTGAGTCTTGAGCCGATTCTCAGTTTTACTTGCCGCCAGGCGGCCGATGACCGCGACTCTCAGAACCGGTTGGGCTTGCACGGCGGGTTGAGAAAGGCGAACGGTGAACCGCGACAAGCGTGTTCGACCGATCATAAGCGTCGATTCGCAGTTCGTTAGCTTTTCTTAGCCGATCGACAGGTATCTTGAGCTCTTCGATCGACCCGTTTTTGACGTCGAGAGTCTGATAAGGTCTTTCGTCCAGATATACATCAATCCGCGCGATGTTTTTAGTTCTATCACCCGGCTGTATCTTCGAATGCGCGGTGACTATAACCCCTCGAGAGCCGTTCTCACTCTTGAAAGGTTTTACCAAAAGACAATAGTAGGGCTTCTTACTCAGAATTCTGGCCGCCTGTGCGATGAGATCTTCATTTCTTCCAAGAACGTCTCGCTTGGTCATATAGTGACGACGGTCTGGGGTGATTCCCAGCTCTTCGAGAGGTCTGCCGGCAAGCTTGCCAACGCGTATGCTCCGGCGAATTGCAACCGCCAGATCTGCCCCTCTCGGAAGCGGCTTGAATGGAGAATTGCGAAGGTTGCCGACGACGTTCATCAGGATCTCATAGCGCCATACGTTGGCGCCTCCCGCCCCTGTATTATCACTCGCGCCAAGGACCTCGCCGATCTCATTGTCCTGGAAACCGGCAGAAAATATGTCAGTCGCACTGTAGGACAAGGCATCGGTTACAAGAACCACGGGACCATAATAGGTCTGACCAATTTCATTGCACGATGCTTCTGAGGTGAGCGGAAAGCCGCTGGAATAGGTCGCTCCGGTGGTCACCGCGTCCGCGATCGAATCAACCCATCGAGACAGATTCCACTCTTTCGGCGCCAGCCGGCAAATCTCGAGATTCAATGAAGTGTTTATGAACTCGAATGGCTCGGGCTTGATCTGCCGAGGGCTAAACAGTTGAAGCAACCTCTCGCCCGCTTTGATTTCGCCTCCGCCATTGCCGCGAACGTCTATGATGAGACCATCCTGCGGAAATCCATCAGACTTTATTACGCGATTGAACTCATTCACGAACTCCGCAGGGTCGTCGACTTCAAAGCTGAATAGCCGAATGTATCCGACGTCTCTTCCGTCCACTCTTCTGACCTCTGAATAAAAAATATCCTTGAATGCCGTGCCGACCTCTACTTCGTGCGGCCCGAACAATTTCCGTCTCATGTGATTGATTTTGGTCTTCTTGATGTCGATTGCTGCTCTCTTCTTTTGAGAGGATCTCGCTGGCATCTCCGTTGGTTCGGCCGAGCTCGTCAGGTATACCAGCCATTCCTGCCTAAGCGTCAGTTCCTTTCCGGAGTGTGAAAGGTAGGTAATGTCCACCCATTTTTCGTCGGGGGGCAATGAAGTCTCCAGAGGTCTTATCGTGAGGTTATCGAGCCCGCGTGCGAACCGCGCTTCGGGGTTGCTGCCGGCCTGCGTCTCGCCGTTGATTTCGACGGCTCGTTTTATTGGCACTCCGTTCCAGTAGAGCACTTCAACACCGGGCACGAAGGCGAGCACTTCGGGACCGGGACTTGGGATGGACTGAAAAAATTCAGCGGCGGTTCGCGAGACCATGAACTTCTCGACTCTTTCACCCTTGTTGCCGCCTTCAAAATACTGCTCGATCAGGAATGGGAGATATGCAACTCGATCTCGGAACGGCGCAGGCAGCAGGTATAAAGTATGGAGATCGCGCGTCGAGGCAAACACTTCAAGAATTCTACGGTGAAACACAACCTCAGGAGGAAGGTCACTCTCCTTCATCTCTGTAAGCCGAAACTTGAGCAGCTTGAGCCGCTGAATCGGATCGATGGCATGCATTGCACGCTTGAGCGGAAGGTGAACGTAGTTCATTTCGAGCAACAGAAGCGCCTGTTCTATTATTCTGAGGCGATCTTCTTTGGTTAAGCGGCTGGTTTGTTCAAACGAGTCCAGAAAGTCTGAGAGGCGAGTCAATTTAGATGGATGTCGCTTTAAAGCGACCTCGGCTTCTTCGAGCCGTGCTCTTGCTCCGGTTTTTTCTTCCTTGTCAGACATCAACATCTCCGTTCAAAAAAATCTCATACATTACTCAGCCTGGACAACTATCTGACGGCGATAGGACACACCCGTACCGGGTGCACGCTTATTCGGCTTCAATTCAGAGCGCTTGCAGCGTTAGGCATCATCGACAACAACCGGCGACTGCATGCGATAGGCGCGAACCGGGCACTAGACTGATTCGATTTCGAACTCTTCAGGGCCCGTCAAACGATACAGAGTTTAACTGCGCTTTGAGCCCGACTTCTTTGGAGCTTTTCCCGAACTTGGCTTCTTGGCGCCTTTCTTTGCGGTCTTTGAGGGCCGTTTGCCGCCGCCGGCTTGGCCACCGGTTGGGTCGTCAGGACCACCGAACAATGCGACGGGAAGTCGGCTCAAATCGTGTATGGGCATGTGAGTCACGGGCGTCATTCTTATTTCTCCTTTGAGTTAGAGTCGTGTCATTTGCTTCGTGCAAGAATCTGTTCGAGCTGCTTGCGATAACCTTGGATGTCTGGTCTATGCAAGTAGCCGTTGTATGCATCGTCTCCCCACTTCTGTTGGAGATCTTTGCAAACACCATCGGCCTTCGTAGCGTATTCCCTGGCGGCCGAATTGTTGCCGGCGACCTGACTAGCCCGGGCGGCGATCAGCCAGGATCGCCACTCTGAGTCTTGCTCGCCCGCGCGCGCGAACATCGCTTGTGCCTGAAGCGCATTCGAAATTGCTTTCGTAGCGTCGTTGCCAAGCAACAATACTTCAGCCAGTGCAAGGAGCGAACTTGAGAGCGCACGCGGCTCTTTGGCGCTGGCAACCGCTTCTTCACAAAGTTTTTTTGCCGGTTGGCTTGCGCCGGTCAAAGCCTGGGCCAGACCGAATGTATATTTGGCCTGAAGAGAAACATCGGGGATTTGCGTCCCAGCCTTATCGAGCGCTTGTTGACCCTCCGCTTTTGCTTCCGCGAAGCGTCGCTCGCTTAAAGCCATCTGCGAATTCGCGAGATCCACCCATGCCAAAACT
>Ga0075426_10000799_pt1 | contig 22062 bp, 15 predicted proteins | sample SoiMethybrSBSTD5_FD_75304 | JGI IMG/M metagenome (GOLD analysis project Ga0075426, IMG submission 75304) | Bulk soil microbial communities from a Populus tree surrounding site in Tennessee, USA - Soil MetaG P. TD hybrid SBSTD5 | ecosystem: Environmental > Terrestrial > Soil > Tree plantation...
ACACGCTTGAGGACGACTACCCGGTCTTCCACGTCACCTGCATCACCCACCGTAAAGATCCCATCTACGCGACCACCATCGTAGGCAAGCCGCCGATGGAAGACGCCTGGATGGGCAAAGCCGTCGAACGAATCTTCCTTCCCTTAATGAAACTCACCATTCCCGAGATCGTCGACGTGAATCTGCCGGTCGAAGGTGTCTTTCACAACCTGATGATCGTTTCGATTCGCAAGTCTTATCCCGGCCAAGCGCGCAAAGTGATGAACGCCGTCTGGTCGCTCGGCCAGGCGATGTTCACGAAGTGCATTGTGGTGGTCGATGAAGACGTAAACGTCCACGACATCGGTGAAGTCACACTCAAGGTCTTCAACAACATCGATCCCGAACGCGATATCCAGTTCACGCTAGGTCCAATCGATTCCCTGGATCATGCCTCCCGGCTCCCCAATTACGGTTCCAAAATGGGCATCGACGCCACCCGCAAATGGTCCACCGAAGGCTTCTCCCGCCACTGGCCGGATGAGATTCGCATGGATCCTCGCGTGAAGGATTTGGTTAACAAGAAATGGAAGAGTTTGGGAATTGAGTAGAAAAACACGACGCGGATTTCGCGGATGGGACGCGGATTAACGCGGAAAGTTTTGAGTGGAGCAATCGTGACAACTGCAGATCTCAAGCACTCGAATTTGACGGATAAATTGATAAACACGTACTACTCCCTTTACAACGAACTTGGCTACGGCTTTCTGAAGAGCGTTTACCAGAAAGCGTTCGCGTTGATGCTGAAAGAGCAGGGGCTTGCTTTCAGGGAACAGGCTCCCATTCGCGCTAACTTTCATGGCGTTGAGATGGGTGAATTCCTGGCCGATTCTGCTAGTTGAGAATTGCGTACTGGTGGAACTCAAAGCGGTTCGAGCACTGGAACGAGCACACGAACGCCAATTGCTGAATTATCTCCGTGCAACGAACGTCGAGGTAGGCCTTCTGTTCAACTTCGGCCCACGACCACTGTTCCGACGATTAGCATTCGACAATGAGAGAAAAGGCAGAGCCGCAAAGGCCGCTTCATCGAATTCATGAGCCTTTGAAATAATTCTTCCGCGTTTAACCGCGTCCCATCCGCGCAATCCGCGTCGTGTTTTTGTGTCCGCTTCCGAACAGCCAATGCTGTTGCCGAACATGCGCGCACACGCCGCAGGTCGTAAGCTCAACAAAGTCTTAGCATTACCACGGCATAAAGGGTGCTAACTCAATCATTGTCGAGCCGTCTGGAGTGTACATGGAAACGTTCTTACAGGACCTGCGTTACGGCGTTCGCATGCTGGCCAAATCGCCGGGATTTTCCGCGATTGCCATTCTCACTCTGGCTTTGGGTATTGGCGCCAACACTGCCATCTTCTCAGTTGTGGACGGAGTGCTGCTGAGCAAGCTTCCGTTCCCGCATTCGGAGCAGATCGTCTCGCTATTCACGCAAATGCCCAACTTCAAGAATGGATCCATCTCGTACCCGAACTTTGAAGATTGGCGTCGCAACAACCGGACCTTCAGCACCATGGCCGCCTACCGCTCCGACGGCTTCAATCTCGTCGGCACCGGCGAGCCGGAGCGGCTGCACGGAGAAATGGTCTCGGCCGGATTTTTTGAGATACTCGGCGTGAGTCCCATTGTGGGCCGAACGTTCTCCATCGACGAAGACCGCATCGGCGCCAATCCTACGGTCATGATTACGGAAGGATTGTGGAAGAGGAAGTATGGCTCCGATCCGAAGATCATTGGCCAGCGAATGGAATTGAACGGCGTCGGACGCACGATTATCGGCGTTGTGCCTTCGAGTTTCCATTTGCACATCCAGAATTTTCAGCGTGGTGAAGTGCCGAACGAACTGTACGTCCCAGTTGGGGAATGGAATGAGCATCAGTTTCACGACAACCGTGCGGCCGGCTGGGGACTCGACGCAATCGGTCGTATGAAGCCCGGTGTCACCTTCGAGCAGGCGCAAGAAGACATGGCTCGCGTATCGCGCGAGCTAGCTGCGGCCTATCCGGATGTGAATGGTGCAAAGCAGGCCTATCTCGTGCGATTTGAGGATGAGATTGTGGGTGCCGACGGTACGCCCGGCGGACACAATATCCGGCCTGTGTTGGTTGTGCTGCTAGTCGCAGTTGTGTTTGTGCTCCTTATTGCCTGCGTGAACGTAGCCAATCTGCTGCTGGCTCGTTCGACCGTCCGCAATCGGGAATTTGCGATTCGTATCGCACTGGGCGCGGGCGAGGGCCGCATCGTTCGTCAGCTCCTTACCGAGAGCATTCTGCTGGCGCTCATCGGTGGTGGGCTTGGCTTGCTGCTGGCGAAATTCGGAACTTCGGCTGCGCTCGCAGCCATGCCGCGAACTATGCCTCGCGCCGAGGACATTGGGCTCGATCATCGAGTGCTGCTTTTTACGCTTTTCGTTTCAGTCATCTCCGGTATCGCGTTTGGACTCGCACCGGCAATGCGAACATCGCGTTCTAACGTCGGCGCAACTCTGAAAGAAAGCGGCCGTTCTCTGGCTGCTGCGCGCAGCCGCACCCAGTCTGTATTTGTCGTTTTCGAAATGTCGATGGCTCTGGTGCTGCTGGTCGGCGCGGGGTTGATGATCCGAACGCTCTTTGTCCTCTGGGGGCTCAGCCCGGGATTCAATCCGCATAACGTCATGACCTTCTCTTTCTCCGGCCCGCCCTCCTTCAAAGGCGGATCCCCGGATACGGTTCGGGCGGCGCAACGAGAGCTTCACGACAAACTGGCCGCTATGCCGGGTGTTGAGGCAGTTTCGTTCAGTCTGGGCGCAACGCCAATGGCAGGCGACGACGACGATAACTTCTGGATCGTAGGCAGGCCGATGCCGAAACGTAGTGAACTCCCCATGACACTGGAGTATGACGTCGAACCTGGCTATCTACAGGCGATGCAGATTCCGCTGAAGCGGGGAAGGTTCCTAACCGAAGCCGATAACGAGCACGCGCCGTATGTAACTGTGATCGACGAGACCTTTGCCGAGCAATATTTCAAGGATGAAGACCCGATCGGTCATTACATTGATCTGAATACCGATCCTTCCGATCCCAACAAAATTCCCTACCTGCAGATCGTGGGGGTGGTGGGACATATAAACCAGTGGGGGCTGGACTCTGACACGCGTAGCCCTTTGCACGCGCAGCTATATATGTCCTATGCACAAACTCCCGATTTCGCGCTGAAGCGGATTGGGCTGGCTTCTGACGTCTACGTGCGCACTTCGCGCCCTAATGTCCCCTCGTTCGACGAAATGCGGCATCTGTTTCTTGCCACCAATCGAGATGTCGTTGTTTACGCGCCGGAATCGCTGGAACAAACGGTTGCTCACTCGATTGGACAAAAGCGCTTCAGCATGACTCTGCTCGCGTGCTTCGCCGGCATTGCTCTGCTGTTGGCCAGTGTGGGGATTTATGGCGTCCTGTCTTACCTGGTTGGGCAGCGCACACAAGAAATTGGCGTGCGCATGGCTTTGGGCGCGCAGCGTGTCGATGTGTTACGCATGATTCTTGGTGACGGCGCTCGCATGGCGCTGATCGGAATCGGCATAGGACTGGTTGCCGCACTGGCCCTCACACGCTTCATGGAAAGTATGCTGTTCGGAGTGAAACCGACGGATCCGATCACCTTCCTCGGCGTTTCAGTCTTGCTCTGCGGGATCGCTCTGCTGGCGTGCTACGTCCCCGCGCGACGGGCAATGAAGGTGGACCCCATCGAAGCGTTAAGGTACGAGTAGGTTTGCGTGGAGCCAGGCGCCCTCGCCCGGGTTTTCGGCTCTGCATTCGTTCGACAGAGATCATTGGATGTTGCCGATTACGTGGAGGCGCATAATCGGCATGGACTCGCAGCAAACCCGGGCGAGGGCGCCCGGCTCCACGCAAGCTCAAAACAACGCCAATTGCTCGCTTGTTGATCCCTTCGTGCATTCCCGAATCGGTCCTCGCGGTCCCGGCGCCCCGATTCCGTACTTCCGCTTGAACTTGGTCATAAGAGCGCTGAGGTGCTTGCGATAGATCTGCGAACCGAAATCGCGCTCGCCGTATAGCTGCTCGTACCGCTGGACCAGATTGGGAAACTTGTCCTTAATAAACGGCAGAAATACCGATCGCGAGCACGGTTTCAAGAATAGCGGATTGGCGAAGATGCTCGTCGCATGAGCGTCCGCCGAAGCCTTGACCAGCGCCTCCAGCTCCTTTGGCGAATCCGTAATCCCAGGCAGAACCGGCGCGCAATTCACTCCTGCCACGATTCCGGCATCGTTCAGCTTGCGAACAGCGTCGAGCCTCAAATCCGGTCGTGGTGCGCGCGGCTCGAGAATGCGCGCGAGATCGGCGTTCAAGGTCGTCACCGTGATGTGCACGCCGATTGTGTTCTCCTCCGCGATCTGCTTCAGCAATTCTACGTCGCGCAGGACGAGATTCGATTTGGTCACGATTCCAATCTCCAGCCCCGCGTGCCTCGAGAGCTCTTCCAAAATGGAACGCGTGACCAAATGCCGACGCTCGGCAGGCTGATACGGGTCCGTTGCCGTGCCAATCGCAATCTCCTCGCCTGGACGAACCTTCTTCAGATCCTGCCGCAGCAGCCAGGCGGCTTCTTCCTTCACGAAAATCTTGTGTTCGAACTGGTTGGCATCGCGCAGCTCCATAAATTCATGCGTGTACCGCGCATAGCAGTACTTGCAAGCAAATTCGCAGCCACGGTACGGATTAATCGTCCAAACAAAAGGAAGCTTTCGTTTGGGATCGCAGCGATTCAGGATGGAACGGACTGGCAGCGAGAAGAACTCAACCTGATGCCCGTTATCGACGTGCTCGGCATCGCTGGCGAGCTTGGCAATTCCGACCAGGCGCGGCGTCGCAGGAATGACATACAACGGGAGAGAAGTCATACGAAGTGATTCGCCTTATATTCGCCTAGAGCTTAGCCGCCCGAGAAGACAAAGTCAAAAGCTTTTGAACACGGAGGACGCGGAGGGCACAGAGGAATCATTCTCGGGAAGTACGGAAGATCGTCGCTATTTGACCGCTTGGGAACACGGGAGAACTCGGAACTGCCAGGCAAACCTCCGCGACCTCCGTGCCCTCCGCCTTCAGTCTTTTCGACGGTCCACCACCAACTTCATTCCATGTTTCGGACGTAACGTAATGAGGGGCATGAGTTCCACTTTGGTCTGAGGAACGATCGAGAACCTCCAGTTCCGTGCGATGCTGGCGAGCAGCAGCACGCCTTCCATCCAGGCAAACGATTCTCCGATACATTGGCGCGGCCCAGCGCCGAAAGGAAAATAAGAAAACTTTGGTCGCGAGGCGCGGGCCTGCGGCGTCCAGCGCTCGGGATCGAAGCGCAGCGGATCGGGATGCCAGCGCGGATCGCGGTGCGTGATCCATTGCGAGGTGAGGATGATCGCGTCCTTGGGAAACGTAACCCCGAATGCTTCGTAGGGTTCGATCACAGTGCGAGCGATGCCCCATGCCGGCGGATAGAGACGCATCGACTCGCTGAAGACCATCTCCGCGTATTTCAAATTGGGATAATCTTCCGGCTGCGGCGCCCGTCCGTCGAGAACAGTATCGAGTTCTTTTTTCAACTGCTCGGCGATCTCCGGATGCTGCGCCAGCAGAAAGAATGTCCAGGTAAGCGCGTTCGCGGTGGTCTCGTGACCGGCGAGGATCAGCGTCACGCATTCGTCACGTACCTGATCGTTGTCCATCCGATCGTGGCCGCCGGCTTCCGTGTCTTCGGCGGCGAGCAGCATAGATAACAGGTCTCCGCGATCTTCTCCCGTTCGGCGCCGCTCCTCAATGAAGCGATAGATGATGCGATCGATCTGCGCGCGTGCCTTCTTTAACCTGAGCACCGGCGGGATCGGCAGCCTCTCCAGATATTCCGAAAAGGGAAGGACCGCGAACTTGAACAGATGCATGAATGTGTTCAGCGCCTGTCCGATGTCGCGCGAGTCGCGTTCCACGTCGGTGTCAAAAAGAGTTTTGCCGACGATAGCCAGCGTTAGTCGCATCATCTCCAGATGCACATCGAACACTTCACCGCTGTGCCAGGACTGTTGATGACGTTCGGCATAACCGACCATCGCGCGTCCGTAGCCGAAGACTCGCTGTCGGTGGAATGCAGGATGGATGAGCCGGCGCTGTCGCAAGTGGAACGCATCTTCACTCGTGAGCAGTCCATTACCGAGCACCTTGCGCGAGCGCTGCATCACGCGTCCCTGGTGATGATTGCGCGAGCGCATCACCAGCATGTCCTGCGTCATGTCGGGATGAAAGAGCATGAAGACTTCGCGCCCGAGCGTGCGGTAATGAACCAGATCGCCATACTCGCGGTGCAGTTCTTCCATGTAAAGAAGGGGATTTCGCCGCATTGCCATGAGCGGCGACAGTGCGAGGATGGAACGCGGACCGCGCGCCGTGATGCGAGCCGATTGTGCTGCCGAACTCATGACGCCGTCTCCTGAATCCTGCTCGTTTCTGCGGCCACTTCCGATTTCGCGAACGAAATCTGATCGGCTCGCAACAAAGTCGAAGCACACGCGGAAAGATAAGTCACGGCAATGATTCCATACGCGGTGCTCAACCCAATTCGATGCGCAGAGAAAGCCACGGCATATGCCAATCCCAACTGTAGCAGCGTGCCCATGAAGTAGAACGTGTTTTGCGTGCGTCCCATGAAGTGCGGAGGGACGAGCTCCATGAGGCTCGTATTCAACGACGTTCCACCGAGGCCGCGCGCCGAGCCCATCAGGAAAAATAGAAAAGCGGCCAGTGCCAGCACACGGGAATGCGGCGCGAGAAACATACATCCGCCGAGCACGAACATTCCCAAACGAATGCTGGCGCGCGTGCGCAAGCGTCCGATCACCCAGGGCGTGTACATCGTACTTATAAACGCGCCAACTCCCCATGCGCCGTTAAGCCATCCATAGCCGACGGCACCGCCGTGAAGAATGCGATCGTCGAGCGGCGCAGTGACAATGCCCTGCGTGAGCATCGCTCCCATAAACAGCGCCATGCTGATTCCCACCAGCGTCACTGCCGGGCGATGCTTCAGGTATCCGAAGCCCTCGCGTAACTCGTGCAGATAGCGCGCGACTGGATGCGCGTTGTGCGGGACGGGCGTATCCATCGGGCGCTCAACTACGATGCGTCCCTTGCGCACGAACAGATAGCAGCTAATCGAGATCACATAGGTGCTGAAGTCGAGCAGCAGCACGCCGCCGAGATGCAGGTGGTTATATACAAATCCCACGATGGCGCCGGCGATGAGCCATCCTCCCTGCACGCCGGCCATCAGGAAATTGCTCGAAGCTACGTACTGCGATTCGGGCGTAAGCTCCTGGATCAGCGCGGTCACCGAGGGCCAGAACATCCAAAAGCCTGCGGCCACCAGCGTGTTCATCAGGTACAGTTCCCAGAGACGGACTTTGCCTGCAAGAGCCAGCAATGCGACCGCCACAATGATCGCGCCGCGCGATGCATCAAGAAACATAACGACATGACGGCGATCCTCGCGGTCGATGATCACGCCGGTGAACGGCAGCATCAGCAGCGCAGGGATTGTCTGCAGGATGATGACGGTGCCCAGTGCCATCTCCGAATGTGTAGCCTGCAGGATGTACCAGACGACTGCAGCCGAGTTCATTCCACTGCCCAACATCGAGATTAAGTTGGCAATGAAGATGAGCCGCAGCCCACGCTGGCGGAGGATGTCGCGCATGGAGGTAGCGTAGCAAAGAGCTGCTAAGCTCCTAAGCTCCTAAGCTGCTAAGCATTAAAGCGACAATTTTGTTGAGGAGTTTCTGATGTTGCCAACGCGCCATCCCCCCACTCATCCTGGCGAAACGCTGCTGAAGGAATTTCTCGAACCCGTCGGTGTCTCTCAGGTCGAAGCGGCAAAACGTATGGGCATTCCGTTTCAGAGGCTTAACTCGATCATCAAAGGACGACGCGGAGTCAGTGCCGACACAGCTCTCTTGCTCGAGGCGCTTACGCGGTGGGACGCTCAAATTTGGCTGACGCTGCAGGCAAAGTGGGATCTTTGGCATGCATTACGCGCGCGGGGAAAGAAGCCGAATGTGAAGGCACTGCCATTTGCGACCAAGCGGCGTGCCGCGCTCACGTAAACGTCGCCCCAGCTCTTATCACTGGAAGCTATACTCAACCTCTTGATTCCCTACATTCACTTTGGGCCCGTGACCATCGGCAGCTTTGGGTTGCTGATGCTGCTTGCGTTTCTCGCAGGCTACTTCGTCCTCCGCGCCGACATTCGCCGCCGCGGCATGAATCTGGACGCGCAGAATGTGGTCACGGTTTGCGCGCTGCTCGGGATCATCGGAGCGAAGCTGTACCACGTTTTCGAAACGCCGAGCGATCTCGTTGCGAACCCGCTTGGCGAACTCTTCAGTCGTTCAGGCTTCGCATGGTTTGGTGGTCTCCTCGGAGTACTGCTCGCCCTTTACCTGCTGGCGCGAAAGTACAAGCTCTCCTATCTCGCGATTCTCGATGTCTGCGCACCCGCCGCGGCGATTGGTTACGCAGTTGGCCGCATCGGATGTCTAACTTCGGGCGACGGAGATTACGGAACGTCGACCTCGCTGCCCTGGGGAATGAGTTTTCCCAACGGGCTCGTGCCGACCACGCAGCGCGTCCATCCCACACCGATCTACGAAGCCATCGCGGCGACACTCATCTTCTGGTATTTGTGGCGGCAGGGAGCGAAGTCGCTGCGCGGACCGCGTCCAGTCGGAGAAGTAGCGGCGCTCTACCTCATCTGGATGGGAGTGGAACGTTTCCTCGTGGAGTTCATCCGCATCAATCCGCGCTCGTTCTTCGGATTAAGCAACGCGCAGGCAGCGAGTTTGGGCTCGATCATTGCTGGCGCGGCAATCCTGGTTGCGGTAAAAAAAAACTTCCGCAGACAAAAGGGCGAGCACCGCATCCTGCAGCATTTCGGTGAACACGGCGACGTGCTCCAGCCCGAGTATCACCGTGCGACCCCAGAGTGTCCGCATCCAGAGCGCTGGAGCATGTACGACTCTATGACAGCCGAGGTGGAAGTCCTCGAATTTCTGCGCTGTCTGGTGCGCACCATTAAGCCTCAGCTCGTGGTCGAGACCGGCACGTTCATGGGCATCAGCACTCTGTGGATTGCTGAAGGCCTCAAGGCAAACGGCTTTGGCAAAATTGTGACCTGTGAATACGACTCAAAAGTCTTTGCAAAAGCCAAAGAGCGCTTTGGCGGCTCCGGCTTGGCGCAATGGATTGAAGCTCGCAACGAATCCAGCCTCGAAACTAAGATCAACGGCAGCATCGACCTGCTCTTCAGCGACAGCGATCCCCCGCTCCGCGAGCAGGAGGTACGCCGCTTTCTGCCACAGATGAACCCAAATGGCGTGATCCTGATGCACGACGCCAGCTCCCACCTGAAGACAGTACGGGAAGCTGCACTGAAAATGGAGCAGGAAGGACTGATCTCTGTGGTGCTCTTGCCCACTCCCCGAGGGTTGGTGGTCGCCCAGAGGCGCGTGGGACGAAAATAATTCAGGCAGCTACTCTCTCCAGAGAAGCTGGACGGCATCTAACGTCGGCTAGGTGCAACTGTACCGGTGCAGTGGGGACGCGACGGCCCGCTTTGTCGTCGCCAGGATGCACGGGAGCAGGTCGTATGGGGCTGAGTGCAGCGGTCGGAGTACGAGAGAGTTCGTCTTCTTCGGTTCGCCGGTACTTCGAAATGGCGGCCGATCGCGTGGGAATCCATCCGGAAATGCGCAGATTGCTGTCAGCCCCATTTCGGGAACTGACAGTAGAGATTCCACTGCGTCGGGATGATCAACGCCTGCAGCTCTTCCGCGGATATCGTGTCCAGCACAACGGCGTGCGCGGTCCGCTACTTGGGCCGGTTCGCATTCAATCTGGTCTCGACCTCGAGCAAGTGCGAAGCGCAGCCGAATCGATGACCTGGCGATGCGCCGCCGCGAACGTTCCGTTTGGCGGAGCGGCAGGAGCGATTGTCTGCGATTCCACACAGCTCAGCCGCAAAGAATTCGAGTCTCTGGTGCGAAAGTACACCGGTCGGATTCACCATCTGCTGGGCATTTACCAGGACCTCTGTGCTCCCGGACCAAATGCCGACGAAGAAGTCATGATGTGGATGCGTGACGAGTACAGCTCGGTTGAGAAGGATGCTGTCCCTGCCGTTTTGGGAAAACCGGACCAGGCTGGAGGTGTGCGCGATCGAGGTGCGATCATCGGCAGAACGCTCGCCGCCCTCGCCCTTCGCTTCGCCGGAGAAGCTGGCTTGACGCCTTCCGGCCTGCGCGTCGCGATTGGCTCTCTCGACCAGAGTGCCCTGCATACGGCGCAGGCGATGTTCGATGCCGGATGCACTATCGTCGGGATTTCGGATGTTCACGGTGGGTTGCGCTGTTCGACGGGCATCGACATCCACGAACTCGCCGACCATGTCCGGTCTGCGGGGACTCTTGTCGGCTACGAAGGAGCCGCGGAAGCTGCCGAGATCCACAGCTTGGATTGCGACCTTCTCATCATCGCCGCTCCAGAGGGCACGCTGAATCCCGCTGCTGCCTCGCAGGTCCGAGCAAAGCTGATTCTGGAAACTTCGGAGTTAGTAATCACACCAACTGCAGAACGTATTTTGGCGACTCGCGGTGCGACAATCGTTCCCGACTTGGTAAGCGCGGCCGGGCAAGTGATTGCGGCTTACGCCGAATGGTCGAACAATGTCCAGCATGCAACCAGCGATCCCGAGCGTGTCGAACACGAGGTGCAGACATCAATGATGCGGACGTATACGCAAGTTCTCGACCGCAGCCGCCGCGAGAATGTCAATCTGAGAATGGCAGCGTACTGCTCCGCGATAGAGCGGGTAGCCCGCTGCGAGCGTCTGCGCGTCGCATAAATAGATTCTGAGTGGGCTCGTAAAGCTTGGAAACACCCTCGATCTAAAAGTTGTCATCCTGAGCGCCGCTGTTGCGCGAAGGATCTCCCACGATGCGTCGGCCTTAATTCGCGGTCGGTGTGGCTCCTCCACCAGCAACCCAAAACGCGTTGGCCGAGGCCTAACGAGGGCACTCTAGGCTGACGTATTCCGGGAGATCCTTCGCGCAACAGCGGCGCTCAGGATGACAACTTTCACGAAGGTCGAATTCATGGATAGCTCAGATTAAATCGTTGCTAGCCCCATCATCGCCTCGGCCAGCGCGCGACGTACTTCTTCCATATGCTCCGGATCGCGGTACTTATGCCGCGGCCAGAAGAATCCCTTCAACCCATCCCCTTTCGTTCTCGGCACAACATGCACGTGCATATGAGCCACGCTTTGGCTGACCCGGTTGTTTACTGCCACGAAAGCTCCCTGAGCTCCAAGGCCCTTCTCAGCTGCGAGAGCCAGCAGACGCGCATTCGCGAAAAGCTTTCCCAGCAGTGGCGGTTCGACATCAACCAGCGAATCAAGATGTTGTTTCGGAACTAAAAGGCAATGGCCGGGAAACACCGGACGATGATCCAGAAAGGCCAGGCTGTCGGCATCTTCAAAGACAATGGCTGCAGGAACGGCACGGCTGACGATCTGGCAAAAAACGCAGGTGTTCACGAAGTTGTGGTGCTGTTACCAGCCGATTGCAGCTATGCAGTTGCTTTCAGAACGGCTGATTCAATGGATGAACATATCATCTTCCGCGCTGGCGGTTGCGGCGGCTCCCGGGCAGGTTGCGATTCCTAAAACGGTACATACCGTCTTCAGCGTATTCTCGTGCCGGTACATGACCGATGACTGAACGCCTGCGCGGGCGCGTGGTCCGACGGCAACGAACGGAACGTGGCCGCCTCCGTTACGAATGTCGGCAATGTTCGACTCATCAAAGGCAATGAGCAGAAGGCCGTCTTTCTGAAAGGCCGAATTTGCGAGCAGAGGAGCAATGTTCGTTTTCAGCCAGCCATCCGCGGCGGCGAGCATGCTGTTGTCGTCGCAAGTCATAGTGGCTTTGCACGAGTGGGCATCATCGGGGAGATCTGGAATAACCATACTGAAGGACGGCAACTGTCCGGCAATCAAGTCGGAACCGAATTGCGAAAAGGGGACGATGCTTGCGGCCTGCTGCGGACTGTTGATGACATCGCTAAAGTATGCGAACGGGTTGTGATGTTTGACGTAATTGCCGTTTGAGTTGCCGAGGTATCCAGTAGAAGGAAGATCTTCCGCATAAACCTTCCACGTTTTGCCAGCTGCGATCAACTCGCGCGCAAGGTTGTCGGCAGTTACCGGTCCGGGAAAGCCATTGTCGTTGGTCTGCGGTGCGCCCGTTGTGAGCACGAAATAATTCGAAATCGATGGATGCATCGTCGCGTAATACTGCGTCGCCGAAGCTCCTTGCTGCGCCAGGCTGTTCAGATAGGGAGCTGCCGCGTTGCCGATTACTTGCTCGTACGAATGGTTTTCCTCCATCACAAGGACGACCATTGCTTGCGGGGCGGGACTCACGGTTCCCGGCGAATTCACGGGCGTGTTCGGCGACGAAGCCATGCTGCCTCCACCGCACGAAACGATGGCAGCCATCAGCAACAAGGCACCACTCAGAGCTGCACATTTGTACAAGCCACCCCTTTTCATTAGTTCAGTACCCTAAGCAAAATAGAGTCATTTGCTGAGGGACGGGTTGGTAGCGCACAAGTGCGTGTCCGAATATTTGCTGGTTTTATCTCGCGGTGTGAAATGCTGCTGAGCTGCACGCCAGCAGCACACGATGACTCCTCGTGAGAGTTCCTGTATAACTGCGTTTCACTTTTATTCAGGAGCTGCTGGTGAAACGCAAGTCACTTCGCGGTTTTTCACTGTTCTTCTTTGTTGCCTCCATCAGCCTGCTTGCCTACTCGCAGGAACTGCCTCCCGCTTCCACTGCTACGCCAAGCTCAGAACAGGAAGCTGCGCAAGCGAAGTCTTCTACGACCGCAAAGTCCGGACAAAAGAAAGAAGGCGATGAAGAACTGCCTGCATCGCGCAAACCAAAGCGCCGCCAGACAACTGCTCCGGCGAGTGCTGCTCCTGCTTCGAATCTGAACGAAAAGAAACCTGTTGATCCGCTCACTTCGCCTGACACATATCGCGGCCTTCATCTGCGCAGCATCGGGCCGGCATTCATTTCCGGCCGTGTGACATCATTCGCGGTAAATCCGTTCAACCGAGCGCAGTACTACGTCGGCGTTGCTTCTGGCGGCGTCTGGAAGACCAATAACGACGGCCTCACCTGGGATCCGGTCTTCCAGAACGAAGGGTCGTTTTCCATCGGCGATGTGAAACTCGATCCCCACGATCCTTCGATCGTGTGGGTGGGTACAGGCGAGAACAATTCCCAGCGCAGCGTCGATTATGGCGACGGCGTTTACAAATCCGAAGATGGCGGCAAGAGCTGGACCAATCTGGGACTGAAGTATTCCGAGCACGTTGGACGGATCGCCATCAGCCCCAAAGACAGCAACACGGTTTTCGTTGCTGCCGAAGGACCGCTCTGGTCTCCAGGCGGAGATCGCGGGCTCTACCGCACTACCGATGGCGGCAAGAGCTGGAAGAAAGTCCTGAACGTAAGCGAGAACACCGGATTCGCCGACGTAGCCATCGACCCCGACGATCCCGACACAATCTATGCCACAGCCTACCAACGCCGTCGGCATGTGTGGACTCTCATCGACGGCGGCCCGGAGAGCGCGATCTATCGCTCCGACGACGGCGGCAACACCTGGAAGAAGTTGAAATCCGGACTGCCTGCCGTCGATATGGGACGCATCGGCATTGCCATCTCGCCTGTCGATCACAACGTGGTGTACGCAACCATCGAAGCCGCGGAAGGCAAGGGCGGCATCTTCCGCTCAAGCGATCGCGGAGCCACGTGGGAGCGTCGCAATCCGTACGACGAGACCGCGATGTACTACGCGCAGATCTTCGCCGATCCCAAGAACGTCGATCGCATTTACGTGATGAACGTACTCATTCGCGTCTCCGACGACGGCGGCAAGACTCTGCGCGTCCTCGGCGAGAAGTACAAGCACGTCGACAATCACGTGATCTGGATCGATCCCACAGACACAAACTATTACCTTGTCGGATGCGACGGTGGTTTGTACGAAAGCTTCGATCGCGGAGCGAATTGGAGCTTCAAGAGCAATTTGCCCGTAGCACAGTTCTACGACGTGGCTCTCGATAACTCGAAGCCGTTCTACTACGTCTATGGCGGCACGCAGGACAACAGCAGCGTAGGCGGGCCTTCTCGGACACTTAAGATCAATGGCATCACCAACGAAGACTGGTTCTTCACCCAGGGCGGCGATGGCTTCCGCTCAGTGATCGATCCGGAAGATCCGAACACCATCTATGCCGAGTATCAATATGGGAATCTCACCCGCTTCGACCGCCGCACAGGTCAGCAGATCGGCATTCAGCCGCAGCCCGGTCCAGATAACGTCCCGTATCGCTGGAACTGGGATTCGCCCATCATCATCAGCCCACATTCGCACACCCGCTTATACCTCGCGGCCAATAAGCTCTTCCGCAGCGACGATCGCGGCGACACCTGGAGGGTAATCAGTCCCGATCTCACCCGCCAGATCGATCGCGACAAGCTTCCCGTTATGGGACGCATCTGGGGACCGGATGCCGTCGCCAAGAATGCATCAACGTCGTTTTACGGCAACATCGTCGCGCTTTCCGAATCCCCGCAGAAAGACGGGCTGATTTATGTCGGAACCGATGATGGACTGATCCAGGTCACAACCGATGCCGGCCAGAACTGGACCCGCGACGACAATTTCCCCTCCGTTCCCAAATTCACATACGTGAGCCGCCTGCTGGCGTCGCAGCACAATGCAAACGTCGTCTATGCCAGCTTCGATAACCACAAGATGGGCGACTTCAAGCCTTATCTGCTTAAGAGCAGTGACAACGGGCATACCTGGAACTCAATTGCCAGCAATCTTCCCGCGAATGGCCCGGTGCTCGCCATCGCCGAAGATCCAGTCAATCCGCAACTGCTGTTCGTCGGCACCGAATTTGGCCTCTTCTTCTCGCTCGACGGCGGCAGCCATTGGACGCAGCTCAAAGGCGGAATGCCGACGATCGCCGTGCGCGATTTGGCGATTCAAAAACAAGCAAATGATCTGGTCGCTGCCACCTTCGGCCGGGGCTTCTACATTCTCGATGATCTCAGTCCGCTGCGCCATGTCAGTGCACAAACATTCCAGCAGCAGGGAGCACTGTTCCCGATTCGGGATGCGCTCATGTATATCGAGCAGCGTCCCGTCGGAGGCAAGCACGGCCACCTCGGTGCCACCTATTTCGAAGCAGAAAATCCCCCATATGGCGCCGTGTTTACCTACTACTTGAAAGATAAGTTCCAGACGAAAAAGGAGATTCGCCAGGAAAAAGAAAAAGCTGCGTCAAAGGAAAGCGCGAACCAGAAGTCGGATAAGGCTGAGCAGTCCCAGAAGGGAACTCCCGCAGCCGTGAACTATCCCAGCCTGGATGAAATTAGAGCTGAAGCCGAAGAGCAGTCTCCGGCGGTGTACCTGGTCATCTCCGACTCTAGCGGCGCGCCGATCCGTCGGGTTTCGGCATCGAACGAAGCCGGTCTCAATCGCGCCTCGTGGGACCTGCGCTATCCACCGTCCGAAGTGCACACGCCTTCTCCGGAAGAGGCGGACTTCGCGGAATTCTTTCAACCACCTACAGGTCCGCTTGTCATGCCCGGTGGATATTCCGCCACCCTGGAAGTCCACGTTGGCGGCAAGACTCAGCGCCTCGCTGGCCCCGAGAAGTTTCGCGTGAACGCTTTAGGAGCCGAAGGCATGAACGAGCAGGATCGCGCCGCTCTCGAAGCGTTCCAGCAGAAGGTCGCACATCTCGATCGCGCGCTCACGGGCGCGATTCAAACCGGCAACGATGTCGACAAGCGTCTTACTTCTATTCATCAATCTCTCCGTGATACTCCCGGCGATGTGAGCGGCCTCGTTTCCCGTGCCGACGACATTCAAGCACGGCTGCGCGACATCATGCGAGCCCTGCGCGGTGATGTGATCTTGCGCCGTCGCCAGGAAAACACGCCAGCGGCGATCAACGACCGCATCAACCAGATCGAGGACGAAGAGCGCTTCTCGACCTCACGTCCAACGCAGACGCACATCGAGTCCTACAACGTCGCCGCGCAGCAGTTCGGGGATGAACTCGGTAAGCTGCGGCAGTTGGTCGATGTCGATCTAAAGAAGCTCGAAGACGACATGGAAAAAGCCGGCGCGCCGTGGACGCCAGGGCACGTGCCGGAGTGGTCGCCGAAGTAGCAGAAGGACGAACGTTTCTTTCACCGCGGGACACGGAGGCACGTAGAATTGCAAAATTGAACACGGAGGACACGGAGGAAACGAAGGTAGGTTTTGTCAGTTGTTGTCTTCAATGTTCGAACTATGCAATTCCACTCTTCGCCCCGTCACCAGTCACAAATCCGAGTTCATTCCGATTTCCTCTGTGTCCTCCGTGTCCTCCGTGTTCAATCCTGCTTTCTCCGTGCTTCGGTCTCCGTGGCGCGATAAAACGCTATACTGAGCCTGATGTCCACCGCGCAGAAAACGTTTTACCTGGAGACCTTTGGCTGCCAGATGAACGTGCACGACTCCGAAAAGGTGATTGGCACGCTGGTGCAGCAGGGGTACACGCGGGTGGATGCCGTCGAGTCGGCTGACCTCGTTCTCTACAACACCTGCTCCATACGCGATAAAGCCGAGCAGAAGGTCTTTCACCGCCTAGCCGACTTCAAGCGCCTGCAAGCTCAAGGCAAAAAGTTCGGCGTGCTTGGGTGCGTGGCCCAGCAGGAGGGCGAGAAGATCTTCGAGCGCGCTCCTCACGTCTCGCTCGTCGCCGGCTCGGCCTCATATCGGAATCTCGCCCAGATGCTGGTGCAGATCGAGGCCGGCGAGAAACGCGTGACCGGTCTCGACGATCGGCAGACTGACCAGACGTTCGACACGCCGTTCACAGTTCGCACGAATCCCTATCGCGGATACATCACGATCATCGAAGGCTGCGACAAATTCTGTGCCTACTGCGTGGTGCCGTACACGCGTGGCAAAGAGCGCAGCCGGACCTCTGAGTCAGTGTTGGAAGAAGCGCAAAGGCTCGCCGATTCCGGATACTCCGAGATTCAACTCCTCGGGCAAAACGTGAACTCTTACCGAGATCCGACTGGAAAGAAGACATTTGCGGAATTACTCGTCGCAGTCGCCGAGGTTCCCGGCATCCGCCGCGTGCGCTTTACCACCTCGCATCCGCGCGACTTTACGCGTGACATCGTCGATGCAATCGAATCTGTTCCGGAGCTCTGCGACCACGTTCATCTTCCCGTGCAGAGCGGATCGAGCCGGGTGCTGAAAGCCATGCTGCGCGAGTACACGCGCGACGACTACCTCGAGCGAATCTCATGGCTGAAGTCAGCCAAGCGCTGCATCAGCCTGACCACAGACATCATCGTCGGCTTCCCAGGTGAGACTGATCAGGAATTCGAAGAGACAATCACGCTTCTCGGCCAAGTCCAGTACGACGGCGTCTTCTCGTTCAAATACTCGCCGCGTCCAAATACGCCTGCCATTCGTATGTCAGACAGCATCCCTGACGAGGAGAAATCGAAGCGCTTGACGATCCTCCAGGAGCGCCAACGCGAGATTCAGCGAAGCAACTATGAGAAACACGTAGGCGAAACACTGGAAGTAATGGTTGAAGGCAGAAATGAGGCTCGCGGGCAGATCATCGGACGCAGCTCACAGAATAAGACGATGAACTTTACCACTACGTCCCCGATCCTGCCCTCCACGGGAAGCTACGCGCGCGTCGTTGTAACCAAGAGCTTCCCCAACAGTCTCGTGGGAGAGATGGTGTGAACTGAAATTTCGTGATTTCGTGATTTCGCGATTTCGTGATTGAAAATCATGAAATCACGCAATCGACGTGGAGGCACCTGATTTCGGGTGCTCCCCTTGGCGTTAGCAAGGGGAGCAAGGCTTGGGTGGAAGCCCGCGGCTTTAGGCCAAGGGGGAGGGTTTTTGGGTGGAAGGTCCGTGGCATAGCCAGGGTGGAGGGTTTGGGCGGAAGCCCCTGGCTTTAGCCAGGGGGGAGCACGGCTTCGAAAGCCGTGCGAATCTGGTGAGCACGACCCAAGACGCGCTTTAGCGCTGGCGGTGTGGGCGAAAGCGGCCAATTTCGTGAGTGATTTCGCGATTTTCAAAATCACGAAATCACACAATCACGAAATCGCGAAATGATTCGGCGGAGGTGACAGTGGAAGTTGAAATGAAAATTCGCGGACTGATGATGGATCCGGTCACCAACATGCCGATCGTCGTGCTCAAGGACCCTGCCAGCGACGCCGTCCTTCCCATCTGGGTCGGCATCTACGAAGCCAACGCCATCGCTTTGGAGATCGAGAAGGTCGCCACTCCGCGTCCGATGACTCACGATCTCATTAAGAACGTTCTCACCGGACTTGAGACCAAGGTCCACAAAGTCGTAGTAACCGAGCTGCGCGACGATACTTTCTTCGCGGTAATCTGGATGGAACGCGAAGGTAGTCTCATCAGCGTCGATTCCCGTCCCTCGGATGCGCTAGCCGTCGCCATGCGTCTCGACTGCCCAATCTATGTCGAAGATGAAGTGCTGAAATCTTCCAAACTCGCCGCCACTGTCTCCGACAAGGTTTCAAATGAGGAATTGAGGAAGATGCTGGAGAACATGAACGACGAGGATTTTGGTCGCTACAAGATGTAACGCCTCGTTGCCGTTACTAATCTGGAATACCAACTACCTTCGCCTTGTTTGTCGTTCGAGAGCAAAACCGAACCACAAGGGATTCGATCCGTTGTACTGCAATTTGCGCTTTTGGTTCACGAATCCCATTCGCGACGCTGTGATTGTGCACTGATCGCACGGCTGCTCTAAAACGATCTCGTACTTTCCTTCCCGTCCCGATGTGGCACTGCCTGTTTCTTTTCCCGCAGCATCGGTCAGGACTAATTTGGTCCGAGGCAGTGGCCAACCGTCGGTATCGCTCACAAATCCTCGTACGCTATCACGAGGCGGAAGGCCCTCGGGAGCGATGGCGCGTGCCAGATACGCCTGTCCGCGAAGAGGACGTCCGCCGAACTGCGCGGTGGTCTTCTCGTGCTCGAGCGCGAGGACGCCGTTAACGAATACGTACTCCATCCCCACGCTGGGCTGATTCGGATTGTCGAACGTCGCCTTATCAATGACCGTTTTGGGATCGAAGATACTTATATCGGCGAAGTAGTCCTCGCGCAGCAGACCGCGATGATCCAGGCGTTCACGCTGGGCCGGCAGGGACGTGAACTTGCGAATAGCATCTTCGAGTCGGAGAACGTGCTCTTCTCGAGCGTACTTGCCGAGAATGCGCGTAAAGCTGCCATATGCGCGCGGGTGAGACTTCGATTCGCTGAGCGGCCCGTCAGGTGCAACTTCGCCGTAGTCAGTTCCCACACTCACCCACGGCTGCTGCATGGCAAGACGGACATCGTTCTCGCTCATGCTGAAATATGCCGCGCCGATTCCGTCCTTGCTCTGCATGAGGAGATCGCAAAGCGTGTCGAACGGATCTTTGTTCTGCATCTGCGCAACGGCGGCCAGCGTCTTGCCTTCATATTGTTTCAATTCGGGAACAATCGTGGACACGATCAGCACGCCTTCGGGTCCGCCGACCCCGCGCCACATGTTCTCGTACCCGGCGCCGTTCTCGAGTTCTGCGCGAATCTGCTGTCTGCTGCTTGGATCGTTAAGACGCGCAGCAAGCGCTGCCGAGCCGCCCTCGTGATACTTGGGAGGAATCAGCGCGCCGAGTGATGTCGCGGAAGCGATATACGGATACTGATCGGCAGTGACATCAAGTCCGCCGCCGCGCGCTTCTTCGATCTTCGCGATCACCTGCGGCATCTTTCCCCAGTTCTGTTTGCCTGAGACTTTGAGGTGAAAGATCTCAACTGGGATATTCGCCTCGCGGCCGATGCGAAAGGCTTCATCGAGTGCGTCCATCTCTTTGTCGCCTTCATTCCGCATGTGCGTGGCGTAGATGCCGTTGTACTTCGAGGCGACCTTTGCGAGAGCAATCAACTCATCGGTTTTCGCGTAGTTCGAAGGCGCGTAGATGAGCGCGGTCGAGATTCCCATGGCGCCGTCGAGCATGGCATCGCCGACGTACTCTTCCATGTCGCGCAATTCGTCGGCGGTTGGCGCGCGATCGGCCAAGCCGATGACTTTCTTGCGCACCTGGCCTGCTCCGACATACGTTCCCAAATTGATTGCCGGAGTTGCCTTGGTCAGCCGATTGAAATACTGGCTCAGGCTCTCCCAATCGAGCGTGAGATGGAAATGCTCGAGGAAGTCTTTGTTCTCAGTGAGGTCAGAGGCGGCAAGCGGCGCGACGGACTCGCCTTCGCCGGTGATTTCCGTAGTGATCCCCTGTGTGAGCTTGCTCACTGCACGCTTATCGATGAGTAAGTTGGTTTCGGACTGCCCCAGCATGTCGATAAAGCCAGGCGCGACGATCAGCCCGGTGGCGTCGATCATTTGCCTGGCTTTTACGTCATCTGCAGCGTGTCCGACGAACGCGATGCGGTCACCGATGATTCCTACATCCGCGTAGAACCATGGATTGCCGCTGCCATCGACAACTTTGCCGTGGCGAATGAGCGTGTCGTACTGCTGAGCAAAGGAAAACGTCGTGAGTAGAGTGAAAAACAGCAGCGCAGTTTTTCTCATGAATTTTAGGACAGCGGCAAAATAGCAGAAACAAGTGAAAAACTGAATCAGGACGATATCGCCCAATGCGGGATTCTGGAATTCCCTTCTGGTGATTGTCTGATCAAATCAGCAGCTCACGCGATCGCACATCACGAATTTTGACGCCGCAAAGAGCTGCCGACGCTCCGAGAGCCCGAAAGTGTTGCCCAGCCCATCTGTCGTTCGCTGATCTGATCCGATCACACGCCTGACCCGAGCGCATCACCGCTTTGGCCGAGCGATGCGCAGCATTCTGGCGGGGGGCACCGCTAAATCCATAGTCGTGAAACTCGCAAAGCGGTGACTCCGGATGACAGCAAGCATTTCTACTGCACCGTCACCGTTATCGTCGCAGTGTGCGTGAGTGGAAACTGGTTTAGGGCCGACGCCGACCCAGTCAGTGTGATGGTTGCCGTTTGCGGCGGCGGAGGTGGGGGTGGGTTGCTTCCACCGCCTCCGCCGCAACTGATGGAGGCTACGGAAAGCACTATCAAAGTCGTCAACACCAGCGGGGCTCCGCCACGGCGTTTGGGCGGGCGACTTGCGAGGATCAGGCCCGCAAAGACGAAGCTGAACAGCTCGAACATCGTTCGGCGACCAATACCGGCGACAGCCATAGCGTTGATGGTGACGGTTGCCGTGGCGGTGGTGGAACCCGCAGCCGGCGTGACCGGATTCGGCGCGGCGCTACAAGACACCGGTGCGCCCTGCACGCTGCACGTCAACGTCACCGGGCCGTTAAATCCGTTCAAGTCGGTGATTGTGACCGTGGTGGTTGTGGACTGTCCGTGGCTCACTGACAGGTTTGTTGCGGAGGGCGAAAGCGAGAAGTCGGGCCCTCCGTTGACAGTGATGTGGAGCCCCGTAAGAGAAACCTGCTGGTAATTCGGGTCGCCAAAAAAGGTCGCGTTGATATCTGAGCTGATGACCGGCTGGTAAGTCTGGGTCAACTGCAAGGAGGTGGATCCATCCGGGTCGGTGATGTTGGTCAACGTCGGGGAACTCAGGTTGGTTCCTGAAAGGCCGGACAGCTGCATTGTACCGGTTGGAGTTGGAGAAGTCCGTCCGGTGTGCAGCACCGCCGTGATTGTTGTTTGGCCGGGATAGGTGACGGTCTGTGGATTTGCCGAAAGCGTGATTGTCGGCAGGAACTGCGCGTCA
>Ga0075426_10000801_pt1 | contig 22057 bp, 19 predicted proteins | sample SoiMethybrSBSTD5_FD_75304 | JGI IMG/M metagenome (GOLD analysis project Ga0075426, IMG submission 75304) | Bulk soil microbial communities from a Populus tree surrounding site in Tennessee, USA - Soil MetaG P. TD hybrid SBSTD5 | ecosystem: Environmental > Terrestrial > Soil > Tree plantation...
CAGCAGCAGCGCCCCCGCCAGCCTCCCGCGGCCATGAGGCCGACAGCGGCCAGGCGGCGCCCGACTCGAGGGCTGTGGCCACCGGCGAGCCAGGAGTCGGCAGCCAACCCGGTCAAAGTTCGGGGTGAGCACGGTGATCGGCCTGGGCGAGCTCGCCCGGATGGACGTCATCCACGGACCGCGCCGTCTCTGCACCGGTACTTACGACGCGTGGCTGGCGGTCATGCGGGAATGCAACCCGCGCTTCGGCTTCACCGACCCGCCGTTCCGGCGGTCGCTGCCGATGACCCTCGCCTTCGTGGCAACCGCCAGCCGGCCCACCGCGGTCCTGACCGGCCCGCAGCACCCCACCAGGGGCCGGCCCGAACCGGCCGACCCGGATCCGGCTGCTGGCACCCACGGCATGGTCCGCGGCCGCGTCGAAGGATCCGCGTTCGCCGCCACCGCGGGGGTGGTATAGAGCGGCGACCTGCCGCGCCAACTCCAGCAGGTGCTCTTCGACACCGCCGACATCACGACCTTGTGACCCGTCCGCCGACGGGGGCACTCCTACCGCTGGTTCCTCAAGCTCGGCGTGCGCTCCCGGGCTCAGGTGCGCACGATCCTCGCTGATATCCAGCCCGGCGACGCCTGACGGCCGACCGGGCTCGCCCGCGCCTATGGCGTTATTGCTCTGGCGTCTTAGCCAACGACGCTGGTTGCTGCTGCATTTGTTCAGATGAGGGAACTAGTCGCTGGAGGATCACATGAGCGGCATGCCGGCAGATTTTGCCCCGATCCTGTGGTTCCGCGCTGGCAGCGCGGAGGACGGGGGAGACGGGCGGCGCGGCCTTACGGCGGCGGGCGTGCTGCGGCCGCTTGAACTCGAGTCAGTGAGGCGGTGGCTGTGACGGCCGTCGGCGCAGACCACGCCGGGCCAACGAAGATGCCTGCTGGCGCTGTGACCGGGGCGCCCACCCGGCGGGGACGTCTGCGGGTCGCCGCGGCGGCCCGTGGCGTCCCGCTGGCCACGATCATCACGGCTGTCGCCGTGGTGGTTTTCGCCTACTTCGCGGGCAAGCTCATTTACCGGTTGCGGGACGTTCTTCTCATGATGATGGTCGCCGGGTTCATCGCCTTGATCCTGAACCCGCTGGTGGTCTACTTGCAACACCGGTGGATCCGGCGGCGCGGCTGGGCGGTGGCTGTGGTGACCATCTGGGCGGCGCTGGTCTTCACCGGCCTCGTGCTGGCGTTTGGTCATCCGCTGGTGCACGGGCTGACCCACCTGTCGCAACGGTTGCCCGCGTACGTGCAGGACGCGCGGCACGGCCACGGCCCGGTAGGCCACCTGGTGCGCCGCTTCCACCTGGCGGCCTGGGTGCAGCAGAATGCACCGAAACTGCAAAGCCTGGGTGCGGGCCTGGCAAAGCCGGCCCTCACCGTCGGGAAGGGCGCGGTGTCGCTGGTCGTGACGCTGGGGACCATCGCCGTGCTTGCCCTGCTTCTGCTGCTAGAGGGCCCCAAGATGCGCAGGGGCCTGCTGAGCCTGATGCCGCCGGAGCGCGCCAGCCGTTCTGCCCGGATAGCCCATGAGATCAACCAGTCCGTCACCGGCTACATGGTGGGAAACCTCCTGACATCCGTGATCGCCGGCGTCGTGGTATTCGTCACGCTCACTGCCCTGGCAATTCCCTTCCCGCTGCTATGGGCGATATGGGTGGCCCTGGTCGACTTCCTGCCCATGGTCGGCGGCGCGCTCGCAGGTATCCCCACGGTCTTGTTCGCGCTTGGCCATTCGCTGACCGCCGGCATCGTCACGGCGGCCGTGTTCATCGCCTACCAGCAGATTGAGAACCATGTGCTGAACCCGGTGGTGATGAGCCGCACGGTGAATGTCAATCCGCTGCTGGTGCTGGTGTCGGTCCTGGTGGGGACGTCCATCGGCAGCTGGGTCGGCGGTTTCTTCGGCAGCTTCGTGGCAGCACTGATCTCCATCCCGGCCGCGGGCGCCCTGCAGATACTCGTGAGGGAACTGTGGCAGGCGACCGCCCCGGAAGGGCCACCCGACGGCGAGCCGGCATCGCCGACGGGATAAATACCTGAGTCATTCTGCGGATCGCACTCGCCGCCTGCTCCGCAGCGGCGTGCTCATTCCTATAGTGGCGGGCAATATCACCAGAGCCACCATCGCCTTTACGGCCGCAGGATTGCCGGGTGGACTGGCTGGTGAGCGGCAAACCGCCGCCTCATCCGCCATGAAAGGATACAAAAATGGGAAAGGCAAAGGATATCCGCGAGGCAGTCGAGGCAGAACTCGGCTTCGACCCGCTCGTCGACGCGGCCGGCATCACCGTCAGGAACATGAACGGGCAGGTGGCGCTCAATGGCACCGTGCCGAGCTACCCGCAGTACCTGGAGGCAGCCACCGCTGCCCAGCGCGTCGCGGGCGTGACCGACGTACACAACCACCTGGAGGTCGTGCTGCCAGACAGCGACTACCGCGATGACGCGATGCTGACCACCTCGGCCAACAACGCGCTCGCGGCGAACATCACCGTCCCGGACGGGGTTGAGGCGACCGCGTACGACGGCAACGTGGAGCTGACCGGCACCGTGAAGCACGGTCCGCAGCGGGCCGCAGCCGAACTGGCGGTTGCCGGGCTGGCCGGTGTCCGCAACATCAGGGACGACATCGAGATCGGCTACGATGCCGACCCGGCCGACGTCGCCCTGCTTGTCCAGGACGCGCTGGACCGCTACGCCCTGATCGCCGATGACAGCGACGTCGGGGCATACACCAGCGGGAACACGGTGACACTCACCGGCCACGTCCGCACCTGGGCCGAGCACGACGCGGTGGTCGGCGCGGCCTGGATGGCCAGCGGCGTCTCCGATGTCCGCGACGATCTCTACATCACCGGCTGACCACCTGGCATGCCCTCACAGCCTGGGCCCGTCGAGGGCCGGTCCCTTCAGCAGCACCGTCAGGGAGGCCGGCCCAGCCGGGTCGCCGCCGCCGCAACAGCAGGCCTGGCGGCGGCAGGTCACACAGTGGGTGGTGCACGGCGTGCTGTTCGTGGAAAGCTACGGCTTCGCCACGGCCGACCTGCTCGTCGACATGCTCTTCAGGCTGAGCCTGAACGTGGCGGACAAAGCGAAGCCCTCGGGACCGCCGCTGGATGATCCGAAGCTGGGAGCTATATGTCTATTGGCGGCAGATGTTAGCCAATGGCAACGGTCTCGTTTCTACTGACATTGATCGGCTTCTCCCTGGCGCCCAAGACGGCACGGCGCGCCGGAGCCGAAAAGGAGGGAATACCCATCATGTTCAAGTCAACATCCACCTCTTTGATCCTGCTTGGCGTTCTGGGCGTCATCGTCGGGATCATCGCCATCGCCTGGCCGGGCGTGACGATCGCCGCGCTGGTCATCTTGTTCGCGGTCTACGCCTTCATCGGCGCGGGCCTTCAGGCCGTGCGCGCGTTCAGCAGCCGCACCGCGGGACCGGTATTCGGCCACCTGCTGCTGGCGCTGATCTACCTTGCCGCCGGTGTGGCCGCCCTGGTCTGGCCCAGCCCGACCGCGCTGGTGCTAGTGCTGGTCGTGGGGATCTGGGCGCTCGTGGCGGGCTTTGCCGAGATCTTCGCCGCCTTCGGCAGCGGCGAGACCGCCGGCACCCGGGCGATGTTCATCGTGACCGGGCTGATCTCGATCGCGTTCGGCGTCGTGCTCACCGCCCGCCCCGGCGTCGGCGCGGTCACCCTCGCGCTGCTGTTTGGACTGTTCAGCCTGATCTACGGAGTGTCAGAGATCGTGGCCGGCGTCCAGATGCGCCGGACCGGGAAGACCCTGCACTCGGTCCTGCAGGACGCCGCCTGAGCCAGCCCGGGGCGCGGGTGCCTGCAGCTCACGTGACAGGGCCCCGCAGGGCGCCTGCCAAGCCCTGACCTCGCTTGGCAGGTGCCCTCACCCGCATTCCCGCCGGCCGGCCCCATGGACGAAAGGCCCACGATGAGCAAGCCAGATCCCAACGCGGAACGCCCAGGCGGCGCACCGGCCCAGCCGGGACCGCTGGCACAGGCGCCACACGCAGCCGGCGCAGGCGGGCAGGCAGCCAAGCTGAAAGACATGCAAACCACGCTGCAGAACACCCTCCGGCACCACCCGGTCGTCCTGGAGCAACAAGCGCAACGGGCCCAGGACGTGCAGCTGCGGATCGCCGACCGGATCACCGCCTTCGCCGGGTCGATGAACTTCGTCTACCTCCACGTCGCGCTGTTCACCATCTGGATGCTGTTCATCGAGTCCAAGCCATGGCCGACGCTGACGCTAATCGTGTCCCTGGAAGCGATCTTCCTGTCCACGTTCGTCATGATCGGCCAGAACCGGCAGGCGACCTTCCAGCAGGCCAAGGCCGACCACGACTTCACCGAACAGGAACTGGAACTCAAAACCAACACCCAGCTGACCCGCGAGATCCACACCCTCACCACCGAACTGCACAACCGGCTGCTCCAAAGGCCCACCCGGCAGCAGTCTTGATGCTCAGCGTGGGCTGGCGTTGGCGGGTATGGAGCGTCACCCGGAGGGCGTGCGCCGGATGCTGCTCAGCCTGCACGTTGGCTGGCGCCCACGGTCCTGGTCGGCCGTGCGCACGGAAGACAGCGGTCTGAGAAGTGAGGCAGGACACGGGTCGGCTATGAAGGCACGACCATATTCGAGCCTGGTCCGGCCACAGGGGATTACCCCGCGCCGCCGGCCAGAGCACCCGCCACCTGGCATGGCGAAGGAAGACCGTGATCGTCATGGAACCCCCGCCGACCCAGGAAACCTGGGCGTGCCGACAGCCCGCCAAGTAAGTGATTAAGGAGAAACCCATGACAAGCGAGCCAATCCGCGACCCACGCGCCGACCATCTGCTGACACCGCAAAACTGCGCGCTGGTCATCATCGACTACCAGCCCGTCCAGGTCAGGTCGATCAGGTCCATGGATCAGGACGTACTGGTCGACTGCGTGGTGCACTTGGCCCGGTTTGGCGTGTTGTACCGGCTGCCGGTCGTACTGTCGACGGTCAACGTCTCCACCGGCCAGAACCAGCCCACCATCGCACCGCTCCAGGATGTCCTGCCGGGGATCGCGGCCCTGGACCGGACGACGATCAACGCCTGGGAAGACACCGGGTTCAAGCAGGCGGTCTGGGCGGCCGGCCGCCGCAAGCTGATCATGGCCGCGCTGTGACTGAGGCCTGCCTGACCTTCCCCTCGCTGGATGCGATGCGCGAGGGGTATGAGATCTACCCGGTGACCGACGCCGTCGGCGGGACATCGCCCGAGGCGCACCAGGCCGGGCTGGACCGCATCGCCCTGGCCGGCGGCAAGCCGACCAGCGTGGTCCAGGTGGGGTGTGAGCTGCAGCGCGACTGGGCCCGCCAGGAAACCGCGGAAGGCTTCACGCAGATCCTGTTCGGCGGGGACCGGCCACTGGCCGGCGCTCGCAGCGAGCCCGCCGGCAACTGAGCTCGCGCGGGCCGCTGAGACTGGTTCGTCTCCTATGCAAGGTCCCGGCATCTCCACGCCACGTCCAGGCAATCAGGTCCCGGCGGCCGAGGCAGTCAGGTCCCGTCCGTAACGAAGGCAAGGCATGCCCTGGGCCACCAGGTGCTTGGCGTCACGGCTGAGGGCGGGGCTCACACCCCCAGGCCGCGGGTCGAGTCCGATCGAGGCTACTCCCGAAGGATCAGGCCACCGCGACCGTCCGCCCCCGGCACATCAACGTCGGCATCCCGCAGATTGTTTGCCGGGCCCCGGACACCCGACGACCGCGGGCAAGGTTCCCGGTTCGGGAACATCACCAGGGGCGGAGAGGGCTGGTCGGGCAGGGTTTCCTGCGTCACGGGGTTGGTCTTGTCATGACGGCGGTCCTCGATCAGGGCTCACAGGAGGTGGTCAGAGCCGGGAGACCGGCTCGCAGACCGAGCCGTTGCCAAGGCGGTGGATCGCTGCGGTTGCGCCGACGGGCCTCGATCGTAGTGCTCCAAGACAGTGGGGTACTTACGCCACCTGTCGTACAAAGCCTTGCCCTGATCGGTTACGAACGATCCGCCCCGCGCAACGGCGGGGTGCAGTCCGGCTGGGCTAGTTCCAGCTGCCCGCGCGGGCGGGAGTCCGTCCGCTGATCAGTTCGGCGGCGTATTGCTGCCCAGGCCGGACTGCCGCGGGCGGCGGGGATGCCGGTGCTGGCGGCGTGACGCCGTCGGCGGTGTCGAACAGGATCTGCTGGAGCGGGCGGGGCAGGCCGCCGTGCCACACCAGGGCGGCGGTAGCGGTCAGCGGGTGGCCGGTGATGCTGACCCGGGTCATGTCGCCGGTGCAGGGCGGGCGGGGGAGCCGGATCACGCCGGGTGGGGGTCCGGCGATGGCGGTGGGGCCGGTCAGCACGGCGGTGGGCCGGCTGGCGGTGGCGGCGAAGGTGATCGCCATCGGCAGGGAGTGCCGGACCGGTGGGTCAGTGAACTCAAACCGCGGGTCGATGGCCCGCAGGGCCTCCAGCCAGCGGTCGTAGGTCGCGGTGCTGGCGCGGCGTGGCCCGTGAATGACGTCCATGCCGGCCAGTTCGTCCAGGCCGATCACCCCGTGGCGGGCCGCAGGGTGCGAGGACGGGATCCATGCATCGGGTTCGAACTGTCCCAGGCTCATGGCCTCCAGCGGGGCGGGCAGCGCATCGGGGCTGGCGGTCAGCCAGCCCAGCCCGGCGTCGGCCCGGCGCTGGCGGACCGGCGAGAACTCCGCATCCAGCGCCGTGTCCAGCCATGTGAGGGCGACCCCGGCGGAATCGGCGACCGATCGCAGCCGGGAGGCGGTCGCCACCGCTAGCGAGTCGGGCAGACCCGCTGGTATGACAAACCGAAGCCGCGGCCGGCCCAGGCCGGCCGCCTGCCGGGTCTGGCTGACCGCCTGATCGACCACAGACAGCACGTCCCGGGCAGCGTCCAGCAGCACGGTGCCCGCCGCCGTGAGGTGCACGCCGTCGCGGCGGCGCTGCAGCAGCCGGGTGCCGACCATCTGCTCCAGCCGTCCGATCTGCTGGCTCAGCGTCGGCTGGGCGATGAACAACCGCTCCGCGGCACGGGTGAAGGTGCCCGCCTCGGCGACCGCGACGAGATACCGCAAGTGCCGCAGTTCAAGACCCTGCTGTGTCCCCGCGCCCGCCGCCGCGGGCCGCGGCACGGGTTCTGCTTGTGTTCGGTTCATGTTGGCTCTCTCCTGGGCGCTGTCAGCATCGCCTGTGGTGGGCTGATGCCCTCACGCTCATGCCGATTGGCGCCCGTCGCCCCCGGGGCAGCCCGGGGATAGTCCCCTGGTTGTGCCCCGGGCACCGGTACCGGTGGGGCCCGGGGCCATTGCGGCCAGCGGCCGGGAGCGCCGTGCTGGCTGCTGCCTGACAGTTGCCGAAAAGGTCGGGCGGGCATCAGGGGCTGGTCTGCTGGGGTGATGCCGCTGGGTGAACACCGGGCATGAAATCGCCGGTCCGGTGGCCTACGCTGATCGCATCGGCGAGATTTGCCAGTTGAGCGGCAGGACCATCGGTTATGAGTGTGTCCAGCACTGATCCCGCAACCGGGCTGCTAGACCGCCGCGGCGAGCGGGCGGCGGTAGATCGGGTGCTGGACCGGGCGCGGGCTGGCAGCAGCGCCGTGCTGGTGGTGCGCGGCGAGCCCGGGATCGGCAAGACGGCGTTGCTGGGCTATGCGGCTGGCCGCGGACTGGGCTTTCGCGTGGTCCGGGCCTGGGGCGTGGAGTCGGAGATGGAGCTGGCGTTCGCCGGGCTGCACCAGTTGTGCGGGCCGATGCTCGGTCGGCTGGACCAGCTGCCGGGGCCGCAGCGTGACGCGCTGGCGGTCGCGTTCGGGATGCGGGAGGGGCAGGCGCCGGATCGTTTTCTGGTCGGCTTGGCGGTGCTGAGCCTGCTGGCCGCCACGGCGGAGGACCAGCCGCTGGCCTGCCTGGTCGATGACGCGCAGTGGCTCGACCGGGCCTCAGTGCAGTGCCTGGCGTTCGCGGCCCGGCGGCTGCTAGCCGAGCCGGTCGCCCTGATCGTCGCCGTGCGCGAGCCCGGCGACGACCATGAACTGGCCGGCCTGCCCGGGCTGACCGTCACCACGCTCGGCCACGACGACGCGCGCGCGTTGCTGGCCACGGCGATCGGCGGGCGGCTGGACGCGCGAGTGGCCGACCTGATCGTGGCGGAGACCCGCGGGAACCCGCTGGCGCTGCTGGAGCTGCCGCGCGGACTGGCCCCCGCGGAGCTGGCGGGCGGGTTCGGGCTGCCCGGCGCCGCGCCGCTGACCGGCCGGATCGAAGACAGCTTCGCCCGCCAGCTGGACGCCCTGCCGGACCAGACCCGGCGGTTGCTGCTGCTGGCGGCCGCCGACCCATCCGGTGACCGGCCGCTGGTGTGGCGGGCGGCCGGGCGTCTGGGCATCCCGGCCCAGGCAGGCGCGCCGGCGGTGGAGGCAGGGCTGGTCGAGTTCGGCACCCGGGTGCGGTTCCGCCATCCGCTGGTCCGCTCGGCGGCGTACCGGTCCGCGTCGTTCTCCGAACGACGGCAGATGCACGCCGCACTGGCCGAGGCGACCGACCCGATCGCGGATCCCGACCGCCGGGCCTGGCACCGGGCGCAGGCCGCGGCCGGGCCGGATGAGGAGGTCGCCGCGGAGCTGGAGTGCTCGGCGGGGCGGGCGCAGGCCCGGGGCGGGCTGGCCGCGGCCGCGGCGTTCTTGGAGCGGTCGGTGCTGCTGACCGCCGATCCGGCGCGGCACGCCGACCGCGCACTGGCTGCCGCGCAGGCCAGTCTGCAGGCCGGCGCGTTCGGCAAGGCCCTGGACCTGCTCGCGACGGCGGAGGCCGGGCCGCTGGATGAGCTGCAGAGTGCCCGGCTGGACCTGTTGCGCGGGCAGATCGCGTTCGCCTCGGGCCCGGGCGCGGACGCTCCTGCGCTGCTGCTCAAGGCGGCCAAGCGGCTCGAGCCGCTCAACCTCGACCTGGCGCGTCAGACCTACCTGAACGCGTGGGTGGCGACGCCGTTGGCCGGGCGCCTGGAAGGGGCCGGCGATCTGATGGAGGTCTCCCGCGCCGTCCGGGCCCTTCCCCCGGCGCGCTCGCCGCGCCCGGCCGACCTGCTCCTCGACGGCCTGGCGCTGCTGATCACCGACGGCCCGGCCGCCGCGGCACCGGTATTGCGGCAGGCGGTGACCGCCTTTGCCAGCGGAGACATCTCCAGGGAAGAAGGCCTCGCGTCGGGCTGGCTAGCCGCAGGCGTTCTGTGGGACGACGACGCCGGGCGCGCCATCATGGACCGGGAGGTCCGGCTCGCCCGTGAGGCCGGCGCGCTCGACGAGCTGCCAGTTAACTTGATCCCGCTGGCCATGTCCGCTACATGGAGGGGAGACTTTGCGGCGGCCGCCTCCCTGATCGCGGAGGGTGACGCGGTCTGCGAGGTGACCGGGAGCCGCCTCGCACCCTACGCCGCCATGTTCCTCGCTGCCATGCGGGGTAACCAGGCCGAGCTGACCTCGCTGGCCGAGGCGACCATCGCCGCGGCCGAAGCCGGGGGACAGGGCGCCGCGGTGACATGCGCGCATTGGGTGGCCGCGATTCTGCACAATGGGCTCGGCCGTTACGCCGACGCGTTCGCGGCAGCCGGGCAAGCAAAGGCGGACAGCCACCTATATATGTCCATGTGGGCGCTGCCCGAGCTGATCGAAGCCGCCGTGCGCAACAGCAACACCGAGGTTGCGGCCGGCGCACTCGAGCGGCTGGCGGAGTCCACCAGTGTCAGCGGCACCGACTGGGCGCTCGGGGTCGAAGCGCGCTCACGGGCGCTGCTGAACAAGGGCGAGGCCGCCGACTGCCTGTACCGGGAGGCGATCGAGCGGCTCGGCCACACCCGGATGCGTGCGGAACTGGCCCGCGCGCATCTGCTCTACGGCGAATGGCTGCGGCGCGAAAATCGCCGTACCGAGGCACGCGAGCAACTCCGCCCCGCGTACCAGATGCTGACCGCGATGGGTATGGAGGCCTTCGCGGAACGCGCCCGCCGCGAGCTGCTGGCCACCGGGGAAACGGTGCGCAAGCGCACGGTCGAGACCCTCACCGACCTCACGGCCCAGGAGGCCCAGATCGCCAAGCTGGCCCGGGACGGGCGCACCAACCAGGAGATCGCCGCCCAGATGTTCATTAGCCCCCGCACCGTCGAGTGGCACCTGGGCAACGTGTTCACCAAGCTCGGCATCGCCTCCCGCAAAGACCTCCGCTGACGCATCGCTCGATCCGCCGGGCATTTTCAGGCACAGCCCACCCCGGCAGCGCCAGCCGCTAGCCCGCAGGCGCACGCCCGACCCCGCCGATGCCTGTGCCCTCGGCCACAACCGCGTGCTACAACGATGTCGCGAACTGGGCCTACGCGGATCTGCCGAAGGTGTTCCGACTTCACGCGGTTCGAGGATTCGGTAAGCGCCGACGCGCGCGCCATCGACACGCTGGGCGCCGTGCTCGAGGGATCCGGCAAGCCACCGGTCATCGCCTCCGGGACGCCCGCGCTGCCTGGGCGTGGCGACCGAGCGCGACGAGCCCGCTCCCGGCTCACCCGCGGCGGGCCGAGGCGCGAACGCCCAGGCGGCTGTCGGCATGGCACGCGGCGTCCGCTCGTCCGTCGTGCGGCTGCCCCGGTCGGTGCACGGCGAAGGCGATCATCACGGCTTCATCGCCCGCCTGATCGCAATCGCCCGCGACTGGGCGTCTCCGGCTACGCCAGCGACGGGTCCAGCCGCTGGCCCGCGGTGTACGTACTGGACGCCGCATACCTGTTCCGCCTGGCGGTGCAGCAGGCCCCGGCGGGATCGGTGCTGCACGCGGTCGCCGACGAGGGCGTGCCGGTCCGCGACATCGCCGACATGATCGGCCACCACCCGAGCCTGCCGACGGCTTCGGTCCCGGCCGAGGATTTCGGCTTCCTGAGGCCGATCCTCGCGATCGACCAGCCGGCATCCAGCACGCTGACCCGCGACCTGCTGGGGTGGCGGCCGGTCCAGCCCGGGCTCATCGACGACCTGGACAAGGGCCACTACTTCGGCTGAGCACGCAACACCTCGCCGGCAACGCCGAAGCCGACGTCCGGCTCATCCGGCGGATGCTCCAGATGCCACCGGACCAACGGGCGACCGACTCCTCCGCCAGCGCGGGGCGTCAGCCGAGACCCAGGTGATCTTCGAACTGCCGGGCAAATAGGTACTGCGGGCACTCAAGCGTCAGCGGGAGATCCTCCGGCACCCGCGCCGGAACGACACCTCACCTGCTGGGGGGTTGTCGTCCGGTCCGGCACTTCGGTGCGGCGGCAGGTCGCATCTGCCGCGCCGGGGGGTAAGGAGTTTCATTCCGTCCCGCTGGCTGCCGGGCCGGTCGTGGGCCGGTGCGGGGGATCTGCGCGCAGCGCCGGGTCTGATCCGTTCCCGGCTGCGGTCCTCGCCGTTGACCGGGCGTGTGGGGCGATCGCCAGCTCCTGGGGCTGGTGACCGGGTGCCGGCTTGCCGACTATCTGGTAGACGGCCTCGCCGTCCACGGTTTCCTTTTCCAGCAGCAGTTCGACGAGCTGGCCGAGTTCGGCGCGGTGTGCGCGGATGAGTGTCACGGCGGACTGTTCCGCCTCGCGCAGCAGCCGGGCGACCTCGCCATCGATGGTGGCCTGGGTTGTTTCGGCGAACGGCCGGCTGGACAGGCCAGGGCCGCCGCCGCCCAGGAACACCGACCCGCCCTCGGGGTAGCCGACCGGGCCAAGCGCCGGTGACAGGCCGAACTCGCGCACCATCTTGGTCGCCAGATCGGTGGCGCTGGCCAGGTCGTTGGCCGCGCCGGTCGAGCCCTGGCCGACTTCGACGAGCTCGGCGGCGCGGCCGCCAAGCCTTACCGCGAGGGATTCGGTGAGATAGTCCTGGCCGTACAGGTGCCGCTCGACCAGCGGGAGTTGCTCGGTGACGCCGAGCGTTTGGCCGGCCGGCAAGATGGTCACCTTGGCGACCGGGTCGGCATGATCTGAGAGGGCGGCAACGATCGCGTGGCCCGCCTCGTGCACGGCGACGGCTTGCTTCTCCTCGGGCAGCAGCACGTTGGAACCCTCGCGGCGGCCGAGCAGGATCCGGTCTCTGGCAGCGCCGAAGTCGGCGGCGGTCAGTACCTCGCGGCTGTCGCGCACCGCGACGATAGCGGCCTCGTTGGCCAGGTTGGCCAGGTCGGCGCCGGAGAAGCCGGGAGTGCCCCGGGCCACGACGTTCAGGTCGACATCGGGGGCCAGCCGCTTGCCCCGGCAGTGCACGGCCAAGATCGCGGCCCGCTCGGTCAGCGTGGGCAGCGGGATGATGACCTGCCGGTCGAACCTGCCTGGCCGCAGCAGCGCCGGGTCGAGGATCTCTGGCCGGTTGGTAGCGGCGAGGACCACGATTCCCTGGGCCATGTCGAAGCCGTCCATCTCCGACAGCAGCTGGTTGAGCGTCTGCTCGCGCTCGTCGTTGGACACCACAGCGCCCGCGCCCGACCGCCGCTGGCCGATGGCGTCGAGCTCGTCGACGAAGATGATCGCCGGGGCTCGCTTGCGTGCCTCGGTGAACAGATCACGGACCCGGGCCGCGCCGACGCCAACGAACATCTCCACGAAGCTGGACCCGGTGACGGAGAAGAACGGTACCGATGCCTCGCCGGCCACCGCGCGGGCGAGCAGGGTCTTGCCGGTCCCCGGCGGGCCGATCATCAGAACGCCGCGCGGCGCCATCGCACCGGCCCGCTGGTAGCGTCCCGGATTGCGGAGGAAATCGATCACCTCGGCGATCTCAGCCTTGGCGCCCTCATAGCCGGCGACATCGCTGAACTTGGTCTGTGGCCGCTCGGCGTCGAAAACCTTCGCCCGCGACCTGCCCACGCCAAGGACTCCCCCCAGCGGGCTCGCGGTACTGCGCGCCATCCGCCGGAACAGGTAGAAGACAAACAACAGCGGCAGCAGCAGAATCAGCCAGGACAGCAGCTGGGTGCCGAAACCGGAGCTGGGCGCCGATGCCGTGATCTGGACGCCGCCTGCCGTGAGCTGCTGGTTCAGCGCCGGGGTGGGCTGGCCGGGAATGATGGTGGTGTAGGACTTGCCGTTGGTGAGGGTGCCGGTGGCAGGCGTGTTGCCGGTGCTGGACGCGAACGTGACGGTTTTGATCTTGTGCGCGCCCGTGTCCGCGATGAACTGCGAGTAACTGAGGGTGACCACCGAGCTGGAATGAATCGCGGGCAGGAACAGAAACAGCACAAACGTCAGCCCCAAAGCGATCGGCCACAGCCAGAGCCGCCAGCGCGGCGGGGGCGGCGGTGCGGTCCGGACCGGCCGGTCGCCGGGCGGCGGGGGAACCGGCTGCTTACTCATAAGTCCTTCTTTCACCGGCAGGACAAGAGGGTTCTGGGCGGCAAGAGCGTTACTCCTTTACTTAGGGGCCGATCACGCCTTCCCGAGACCACGAGTACCCTCACGACATCGCCTGGGCCCTGCCTGCCCCCGCTCTCTGACTGTGGCCGATGTTCTGGTACCGGTGGTGCCCGGGGTGGTCCCCGGCGTCCCATTCCGCGCGGAGGCCGGGTGCGGCCATCATCGGGTCGTGGTAGGTGTCGGCCGGGCGGGCATGCCAGAAGCTGCGCTGACCTCGGTGCTTCCCGAAACGGTTGCCCGCGGGCCGGCCTGTGCCTCGCTGACGGAGAGCAGAACTCGACGATCGCTCACGGAAAGCGGGGCCCGGCGAAGGGCAGCTGCTGTCATAGGCCACCTCGGCTTGGCTGCGCGTCAAGCGCTACCGAGGTCCAGAGCAGCCGGGAGGAATCTCAATCTCGTCTATACGCAGATAAACGAGCGCACCTTCCTACGCTGGACGCTACGCTCCGTCCGCTCAAGAGACAAATGAGCATGGAGACGAGGCTGCGCGGCGGTCGGAGCGCGTGCTGTCCGGCGAGTGCGTTAGAAACTCCCCATCACCTGAAGCCTGTTAGTCCGGCCGGCCAGCCGCCGGTGCCAGGGGCGCGTCCTCGTCCGGCAGTACAGTCATGCGAGCCTCGCAGTTGGGCACAATGTCTAGGTTGCTACCGGTGCCGGGTCGGCGCATGGGCCGGTCTGACCAGCGGCCTGGCCCGGCCATCGGACCGCACAACCCACGCTACGCCACAGACATGCCAACGGCAGGCCAGGCCAGGGCGCGGGACTTGCCAGCGATACCGCGACATGGCCCAGGGAGACACCCGAACTTCCCGGATCCATTGATCAGCACCGGCGCGGCTGATCCCGCGCGGTCGCCGAACGTCACCGCCGCTCCCAAGGGCACCCAGAATTGGCGGATATGGCCGTTCGTGACGGCTGGTAGTGCACCTGGCCACGCGCGCACCGAGTCGGCAACGGCGTGCCTGCGACCGCTAAGGGACCCCCTGCTGCGCTCACATTGCGTAGCCGGGCACCCAGCTCCCAGCTGGATGTAGCCAGAGGGAGCCTGGGATGGGGAGCAGCAGATCTGGACGCACTTCACGACGGCAGGCCCTATATAGAGCCGGAGCACCTGCCTGATATATAGAGCCGGAGCACCTGCCTGCCGGCGGTAGCCCGCCGTCGCCATGCGAGCGGGCGTCTCCAGCTCACCGATCTTGTGGTCTTGATCGTTGTGGCCAAAGCGTCAGTTACGACAAGACGATCCCCGTAGGCAATGGGCACACACGGGTCCGGCCTAGGAAGCCACCGCTGGGTCACCGAGCGCAGCTTCGCCTGGCTGCACGCCTTCAACGGCTCCGCACCCGCACGAATACGACGCCGGCATCCACCTCGGCCTGCTCCAGCTCGCCTGTGCCCTCCGGGGGAACCCCGGACCTACGCTCGCACATGCCGAAAGTCGTGCGTTGCACAGGCGCATACTTATGCGCCGATTAGCATGTTCGCTCGTGGTCTTGTTGGCAGACTGCCGCCCGCGAAGATTTGCCGCACGGTGTCGTCATGCATGGCCAGGCGCACGCCGAACGCCGAATATTTGCTAATCCATGCAGATAGCTGTCAGCCTGTGTGCGCGCGCAGATTAACCATTCTGCACAGTGGTTCGAGACGATGATCATCTGAGGTATGGAAGCGATATGGGCCTGGATAGGGCAGCCGCACTGTACGGCGGGATGCAACCCGGCTGGGCTAGTTCCAGCTGCCCGCGCGGGCGGGAGTCCGTCCGCTGATCAGTTCGGCGGCGTATTGCTGCCCCGGCCGGGCCGCCGCTGGCGCCGAGGACGCCGTCGGCGGTGTCGAACAGGATCTGCTGGAGTGGGCGGGGCAGGTCGCCGTGCCAGATCAGGGCGGCGGTGGCTGTCAGCGGGTGGTCGGCGATGCTGACCCGGGTCATGTCGCTGGTGCCCGCCGGGCGGGGGAGCCGGGTCACGCCGGGTGGGGGTCCGGCGATGGCGGTGGGGCCGGTCAGCACCGCGGCGGGCCGGCTGGCGGTCGCGGCAAAGGCGAGTGCCATCGGCAGGGAGTGCCGCACCGGCGGGTCGGTGAACTCGAACCGCGGGCCTGTGGCCCGCAGGATCTTCAGCCAGCGGTCGTAGGTCGCGGGACTGGCGCGGCGCGGCCCGTGGATGACGTCCATGCTGGCCAGCTCGTCCAAGCCGATCACGCCGCGGCCGGCCGCCGGGTGCGAGGACGGGATCCACACATCGGGCTCGAACTGTCCCAGGCTCATGGCATCCAGCGGGGCGGGCAGCGTGTCGGGGCTGGCCGTCAGCCAGCCCAGGCCGGCGTCGGCCCGGTGCTGGCGGATCGGTGAGAACTCCGCGTCGAAGGCCGTCTCCAGCCAGACCACATCCACGCCCGCGGCCGCCGCCGCCGACCGCAGCCCGGTGGCGGACGCTACCGCCAGGGCCTCAGGCAGCCCCGGCGGGATGACCACCCGCAGCCGCGGCCGACCCAGGCCTGCCGCCTGCCGGGTACGGCTCACCCCGTGATCGAGCAGGGACAGGATGGTCCGGGACTCTTGCAGCAGCACGGCGCCCGCCGCGGTCAGCCGCACCCCCTCGCGCCGGCGCTGCAGCAGCGGCGTGCCCACCATCTCCTCAAGGCGCCGGATCTGCTGGCTTAGCGTCGGCTGGGCGATGAACATCCGCTCCGCCGCGTGCGTGAACGTGCCAGCGTCAGCGACCGCCACGAAGTAACGCAAATGCCGGAGTTCGACGCCCTGCGGCGCCACGCCCTCCGAACTCGGCAACAGGATCGGTTCTGTCTCTGCCAGCACGACCGGCTGGCCGCTGCTGTGGTCCTCGTAGTAGATCTCGATGGCGTCAGAGTTCTGCTGCCCGACGGTGATCATCCCCATCGTCTTGCCTTCCTGATGGGTGGTAGGGCCTTCAGGATGTCGGCCGGAGCCCGTCTTGTACCTCACGTGAACTCGTAGTCCGCCAGCGCCCAAAAGGCGCCGGAAACCGACCGCCTGACCTCCCCCCGCTCGGCTGAGCTCAACCCGGCGACCCCTAGTCCTGACTGCGGTGTCCGGCTAGCGTGATGGTTGTCTTTCTGCTGCGTGTCGGGAGCAGGGAGGATGCATGGAAAAGACGCGGGCACCACCGCCAGAAGGGGCCAGTCCCGCTCTGCGGGCCGTACTGGACCGGTCAGAAGGAGCGGGCAGCGGGTCCAGTCCTTTGCGCGACGAGATCGTCACATCTTGGGAGCGTTGTGCCCGCGCGGGCTTGCGGCCCGACCGGTTTGAGGTGCCCTACGACGCTGACGTGGATGACCGTGGCCGGCTCTGCTGGGCAGCCGGACCAGTGCTCGACCGGGTGGGGGACGACCTGGACGGCACCGGGGTCGGGCTCCTCCTGACCGATCAGCGGGCGCGGGTTCTCGCCCGCCGGGTTGCCGACCACGACACGGCCGGGCTGCTCGACCGCGTCCAGCTCGCCCCCGGCTACGGCTACCGGGAAGAGCAGATCGGCACGAACGCGATCGGCACGGCGATCGCAGGCTGCGGCCCGGCAGTGGTGGCCGGCCAGGAACATTTCGCTGACGCCCTGACGCGGCTGGCCTGCGCGGCGGTCACCATCGCCGATCCTGCGACCGGGCGGGTCATCGGGGTAGTTGACGTGACCTGCGCCGCCGACAATGCCAGCCCGTTGATGCTCCCGCTCGTCAAGCGCGCCGCCTGGGAGATCGGGCAGCGTCTCCTGGACGATTCCTCCGCCGATGAGCGGATACTGCAAGAGCACTTCCTCAGAGCACGAAGAACCTCGAAAGGGCCAGTCCTGGCGCTGAGCCGGCGCACCATGCTGGTCAACGGCGCCGCGACCGGGATCGTAGAGCCTGCTGACCGCGAACTGCTGTGGGACAGCATGCTGCGCAGTCTGGCGAGCGGGCAGCAGCAGCCGTTCACGGTCCCGCTCGCCAACGGCCGGCAGATCGCGTTTGGCTGCGAGCCCATTCTCGATGGGATCCGCCTAGTTGGCGTGCTCGTCCGCCCCCGCACAGCAACGGCACGGACGCATGGCGCCCGGGAGCGTCGCAACACGGCAAGTACGCCAGCCCACGGATGGTCCAGCCTCACTGCCGCCGAACTCGCTGTTGCCGAACAGGTCGCCCAGGGCCTGACCAACCGTGAGGCCGCGGCCCACCTGTATCTGTCGCCGCACACGATCGATTTCCACCTCCGCCAGGTCTTCCGGAAGCTGGATGTCCGATCACGCGTCGAACTGACCCGGGCCACTCTCCGGCGGCAAGCCGAACCGCCACGCTGAACCAGCCGCCAACACGCCCCAAACCGGGGCAGCTACAACCGCCGCCCCCTCGAACGGAACTCCGCCGCAACCGGCAGGCCTCGGTAACCGCCAGCACGCCGCGCACGGTCCACCGCATAACGTGCCGCCGCCGGCTCTTCTGTTGCGGTGATGCCCCACCGGCCGGCCGGCGTGACCGTGGGTCGCCGGGCGCACTGGATGGGGTGGCGGTCATGGCCTGCGTCTCCTTGGCGGGCGGACGGTGGTAGGTTCGCCTGCTACCCGCCCCATTGCATCGCGACCGCCAGACTCCGGTCAGGCTCGTTATGTACTCATGGCGTGGGCGGGCCGTCCAGGCCGTAGTGAAGCGAAGGCCCGGCACCGGGCCTATCGGCCGGGCTGCCCGGGCGGGATCGCCGGTAGTGATAGCTACCAGTGCACCGTCGCCGACGAGCATGCCCGGCCGAGATGTACGACGCGGCGCGGAACCGGGCCGGGAACTGCGCCCGTGAGAAGACCCGGCCGACCCGATCCCCCGGCTGCTCAGCTCGGAGGCGACGCTGCCGCCCGTGCGTCAGCCCAGGTCCGGGCGTCTATGGCGTCAAGGACAGCCAGTTGTGCCTGGTCGACGGCCCAGGTGGCGTAATCCAGCGCATCGGCGGCGTCTTCCTCGGCAGCCTCGGCATCTTCTTCTGCCATCTTGACGTCATGCTGGTCGCGCTTGCGGGCGATGCGGTCCTGCAGGTCCTGCATTTTGGCCTGGGCATCGGCTTGCATCGACTTCCACTGGCTTTGCGCGCGGCCAGCAGCCTGCCCGGCCTTCTCCGTGACGGCAGTTTGGCGGGCGGCGATGTCTGCCTTCGCCCGGTCGATGCGCGCCTTGACCTGCTCGTTGGTTTCCTTCCGGGCTTGTCCGAAGGAACTCTTCAGATCCGCTACCCGCTGCTCCAGGCCATCTATCTGGTCGGAGACGTTCATGGTTGTCCTCCTCGATCTGGACCTCACGCGGCAGCTTGTCCCACGCGAGGGACCGCCGGCAGTCCCCTACAGTGCAGCCTGTAGGGGCTGTTGTTGGCTAATACCTGACACCAATGGCGCGATTGCTGCTCGCGTGGTCCGCCATCGCATCCCTGGCCCCACTACTCGGCCTGGTGGTCTCCGCGAGCCTGAGCGTTGGGAACGGCAGAGCCGGTGCCGGGCAGGTCGTGTGCGGCAACGGGCCCGGAAGCCAAGTGCTGATGGATCTCGTGGAGCTTGCACCCCGTGCCCGGCGCGGGGTGCAACGGCTGCACCCCATGGCCCGGGTTCTCAACCACTTTGGCGGGATGCGGTGATTGCACCCCGTGAGAGTCATAGGCGGGGCCGGGCTTTGCGGTGAGCCTCGCGGCCAGGCGAGGGAACGGGCATTCCAGCGCCACTACGTCCTCCTCGGCCAGGTCGTCCCGGATCAGGCCCAGGTCCAGGTCCCACCCCCCTTTGGCCGTCGGCCGGCTCGCTTGATCTTCGCGGCCACGATGGCGGGGTCGCACGGCTGGATCCGGCCCGCGGCTTCCAGCCGACCAAGGCACGACCGCACGGTGCGCTCCGACAGCCCGGTGTAGGCATCAGCGTCCGCACCGCCGGAAAGGCGCAACTACCATCAGGACCGGCGTGGTTGGCCAGTCCGACAAGCACGAACTGCACGCGCTGGACGGCTTTCCACCACGATCCGCTGGAACCGGGCCAGATTGAGCGCCCAGGAGATCGCCTCGACGCTCACCGCGTACCGCCTGGCCAGCGCCCGGTGCGGCCGACCGAAGCACCGGGCCTTGGCTCAGTTTGTGTCTCATTCACGCCCGTCCGGCACCGTTCACCGGCGGTCGGCCCACGCATCCGGGCAGGTCACGGACGGTGGCGACCGAAGGTGAACGCCGGTCAGCATTGTTTGAAAGCGTGTTGGGGGCAACCCTCGCGAGTTCGAATCTTGCATCCTCCACACTGGCCTGCGACGATGGGCGATCGCTGTGCCTCGCCCGTCCGGGGTGCAAGCACGTTTGGCTCAGTTTGTGGCCACGAACACCTCTGATTCGCGCCCGTTGTACGAGGTCAGAGACTGTTTCCGCGCCGACGGGATCCCAATGGTTTCGATTTCGGCGACGTGCGCCTTGCCGAGCGGGGCTGCCGGGCGTCCCGTACGCCAGCGTCACAGCGTGCGAGATCCACCTGATCGAGACTCCGGGCGGGGGTGCCGCCTGGCCGAAGTCTCAATAAGGCGGCAATGCGCGTGTGCCTTTGCGAGGCTTCACCATGCTCGGCGACCAGCCCGGCGAACGACCATCAGCGATATCTTGCCCTGGTGGCGGGGCCAGACCCTTCGTCACCGGCGCGGTGGGCGCTGGCTCGGCAACAGTCCGGGGCAGGGCGGCCGGGGTCTGACGGTATCAGCGGACCAGCCCGGAGATGAGGTTGACCGAACCCGCCACGATAACCACGCCGAACAGGTAGGACAAGATCGCGTGGGCGAGCACGGAGCGCCGGATCCGGGGATCACGCAGCGTCGTGTCCGACACCTGGTAGGTCATGCCGATGGTGAACGCGACGTAGGCAAAGTCGCGGTATCCGGGCCGCTCCTGCCCGTGCTGGTCGCCGAACGCAATGCCCCCCAGCTTGGACCGGAAGTTCAGGTCGGCGTAACGCAGGGTGTAGACCGTGTTCATCACGGTCCACGACAGCATGACAGTGAGCACGGCGCCGCCAATCAGCAGCACCCGTCCCGCGCCGCTGCTGCGCCCCGCCAGGATCAGCGCATACCCCACCCCCAGCAGGCTGGCGACGCTCGCCCCGACCAGCAGCGCCCGCGCCGAGCCTTCCGTATCGTCTTCACGGGCGGCAAGCTGTGCCGCCCGTGAGCCGTCGGCCCGGATAATGATCGGCCAGGTGGCCAGGAGGAAGGTGAGCGCGGCGGCGTCCCAGCCCGCGACTAGAGCGATCCCCCACGTCACGAACGGCAGCAGCGCCACAGCAACGATCAGCCCGGCGATGAGCACGGTGACCGCCCGCCGCATGGCCAGGGCGTGCCAGCCAAGCCACCGGTGGTACAGGGTGTGGGCCGGGACGCCGGTCATCGTCTGAGTGTTGCCTATTGCCTCCCCACGTGTCACCCGCCCGGCCGGCCATCGGGCCGATCCCCCGGACCGAGGCGCCACCCACCCAGCGCGAGGTGCCTCCAACGTCGATGATCCGAACGACCAATCATGCGGGACGGCAGAGCGCTTTCCGCCAACCCCAACCGCCCAATCAGATGACATGCATCGGCTGGCCGACGTGAGCAGTTGAGCTGGTGCAGTCGGTGTGTGCGTCATGACCTCCTCAGCTCAGACGCGGTCACGATTGGGTTGGTAAGTCATTCGCGTGCGGGGCGCTTGCGCCGGGCCAGATCGCCGGTCGCCCCGAACACGACGATCACGTGATTGCCCGGGCGGGGCGCCGATCCCCCGACCCGGGCAGGGCGGGATGGTCCAGGCGCTGGCCGAGCTGGTCGAGGCCGCCGTGCGCTGTCACCAGCCGGAGGTAGCCCAGACAGCGCTGGAGGCTCTGTGCGCGCATACCCGGCTCGGTGGCAAGGACTGGGGGCTAGGCCTTGAGGCCCGCTCGCGCAGAATGCGGCCGCCGCTGGCCCACGCCCAGCTGCGCACCGCATACGACCCGTTCGAGGCGATAGGCACCCGGTCGTTCGCCGGCCGGGCGTGGCAGGAACTGACCGCGACCGGCGCCACCGCGCACAGCCGCCGCAACGCGACCCTGGATGAGCTCACCGCGCAGGAAGCCCGCATCGCCAGCCTGGCCGGCGAAGGGCTGTCCAACCCCAAGATCGCCGCCCGCCTGTACATCAGCAAAGGCACCGTCGACTACCACCTGAACAAGGTATTCCGCAAGCTCGGCATCCGCTCCCGGGCCCAGCTCCACCGCGCCCTGGCACTAGTGCCCGCGCACGGCTGAAACCGCTGGGGCGAAGCCCCGTTGGTCAGCACAGACCTCCGGCTCCCCGGTTCCGCCGGTGGCCCAGGTTGTTTCGTGGGTCATCCCGCGACGATGGGCGGGAAGGAGCCGCATGCGGAAGGAGGCTGGCCGTCCTATGTGTAGTGTCGCGCGTTTGGGTGGGCCGATCCATTTGGGATGGATGTGGCGATGGATTCGATCGCGGTGGGGATCTTGCCGCCGGGCCAGGAACTGCCGGTGGTGGAGCGGATCGTCCACGATGAGCCGTCGGTCCGCCGCGTGGTGGCCAGGTTCGGG
>Ga0075426_10000803_pt1 | contig 22050 bp, 24 predicted proteins | sample SoiMethybrSBSTD5_FD_75304 | JGI IMG/M metagenome (GOLD analysis project Ga0075426, IMG submission 75304) | Bulk soil microbial communities from a Populus tree surrounding site in Tennessee, USA - Soil MetaG P. TD hybrid SBSTD5 | ecosystem: Environmental > Terrestrial > Soil > Tree plantation...
GCTCGCGACCACGCCGAGCGTCGAGCCTTACCTCTCCCGCATGAGGCAGCAGGGTGGTGTGGACGCGATCATGCTGGCCACCGACCGAGGCGGGGCGGAGCTGGCGCTGAGCGAGATGGCGCGGATCGGCGTGCATTGGACTCCCCTGGGTGGCGACGCCTTGAGCGGCATCGAGACGGCGGGCCCGCTTGCCGAGGGGCTCAGGATGTCGGTCGCTTATCTCGTCGATCAATCGGGCGACCGCAATGCCCAGTTTGTTGCCGCCTACGCGCGTGCGTATCCGGGCGAGCGCCCCGATCATCGCGGTGCCGCTGCCTACGACATCGTTCAATTACTCGCGGGCGTGCTGGTCGAAGCCGGAACCGATCGGCGTGCCATTCGCGACCGGCTGGCGCGTACCGGCGGAAGCCTGCCGGCGTTTGAAGGTGTGACCGGCTCGATCGCTTTCGATGCACGCGGTGACGTGCCGGCGAAACCGGTCGTCATCGGCGCGGTGCACGCGGGAAAGCTGGCGCCAGAGACTCAGTGACCACCATCCGCTGGCGCATCATCCTCGGTCTGTCCGGGCTGCTCGCCGGTCTTGTGGTCGCGGCGGTGGTCGGGGTGACCTCGCTCGCGACCCTGCGGCGCTCGCTGGAAGCGGAAATCGAGAGCCTGCGCTCGTCGAGCGAAATCGGGAGCGGTCTCGTTACGGCGGTGTTCGATGAAATCCGCCTGGGCGAGCAGTATGGGACGCAGCGCGGTGGGAGCGGCGCGCGCGCAGAGTTCCAAACCGCGGTCGATCAGGCGTTCAATTACCAGAAACAGCTGGACGCCTTGCCGGGTCTGTCCGAGGCCGATCGGATCACGGTCAGCCGTATCAAACAACTGCAGTCGACCATTCATGTCGATTACTCACTGGCCCATGCGCTGCTCGATCTCGACCGGACGAGCCAGGCACAGGCGCTCATGGGCGCGGTCCGCGCTCCCGTGAGCGAGCTGAATCGGCTGGCGCGCGAGCTGTCCGCGCGGCAATCGGAGAAGGCGGCGGCCGCGGGCCTGCGCCTGGGAGGACTCGCGCGCCAGCGCGAGATCGCGCTGTGGCTCGTGTTGATCGCGACGACGATCGTCGGCGTGATGGCCGGCGTGTTCACGCTGCGCTGGGTGGAAGGTCCCCTGGCCCGGCTCGTGACCGCCGCCGAGCGGTTCGGCAGCGGCGATCTGCGCCCGGTGACGACCGGACAGATGCCGCGCGAGTTCGCGGTGCTGGCGGACGCGATGCGGCGCATGGGTGAGCGGCTCCGCGGCATCGTCATGGAGGTCGTGGGCTCGGCCGACAGGATCGCGACGGCCGCGAGCGATCTCTCGTCGGTCAGCGAGGAGCTGGCCGCGTCGTCGAGCCAGGTCTCTTCGGCGATGCTCGAGATCTCGAGCGGCGCCGACCATCAACGCCACGAGCTGAATCAGACGCAAACGGGGCTCGACCAGCTGCGTCAGGTCACGGCGGAGATCACGGATGCCGCCGCGCGGGTGGCGAGTCTGGGCGAAGAGATCCGTTCTGTTGCCGACCGCCACCGCAACGACATCGCCGCGGCGGGCAATACCTTGCTCGACGTCCGCGAAGTGGTCCGCACCACCGGAACGGAAGTGACCCAGCTTGCCGAGCAGAGCGCCGCGATCGACGACTTCGTGGACCTGATCAAGCGAATCTCCTCGCAGACCAATCTGCTCGCGTTGAACGCGGCCATCGAAGCCGCGCGTGCCGGTGAGCATGGCCGCGGTTTCGCGGTGGTGGCGGAAGAAGTCCGCCAGCTTGCCGACGAATCGGCGCGCGCGGCGGAAGACGTGGCGCAGACGACGCGCGTGATCCGCGAGCAGGTCGAGGAAGTCGCGGCGACGATGGCGGTCGGGCAGGCGAAGGTACGCGGCATCGAGTCGGTGGCCGAGGGCGCAGCGCGCGGGCTGACGGAAATCGTCGCCGCGATCGAACAGGTCGAGCTGGCCGCAACTCGGGTGACGCGCGCGGCGCAGGAGAACCGGGGCGTCACCGAGCAGCTGGGGGCGCAGGCGCAGCTGGTGGTGAGTCGCGCCGTCTCACACGCGTCGAGCGCGGAGCAAGTCACCGCGGCAACGGAGCAACAGGGAGCATCGACCCAGGAAATGGCAGCGGCCGCCGGCGATCTGCTCCAGGCGGCCGAGAAACTGCGCGGGGTAGTCCGCGGCTTCCGAGTCTAGCGTTTCTTCTTTTTTGCCGGCGCTTTCTTCACCGCGACCGGCTTCTTCTTCCGCAGCCCCTCCTGGACCTCCGCCAGCACGCGGTCGCCTTCGTCGGGGCCTATCAGGCCACGACGCACGGCATAGCGGACGAGCTCTTCGGCATCTTCGGGCGTAAAGTCGGCCAGGCCCGCCGCCGCCCGCATCGCCTTGATGAGCGCGTCCGCAACCGGACTGCGCAGCACGCTGGCGATGCCGGGGAGGGCTTCGAGCAACGACGAGATCTGGGAACCACCGAGTTCGGCTGGCATCAGGGGTGGTTAAAGGTCGCGCCAAGCTATACGAACCACCCCGGGGTCGTCAAGAATTGCGGCGGGCGATGGTCACATCCGATTGGGTCAGGAGCTCGCCGATCACCTCGCGGGTGCGAGGGTCGAGCGGCAGCTCAAAGTGCACATCCAGCCGGTACTCGGCGCGGTCGGCACCCTGCCCAGTGAGGGTGAAGCCCCGACGTGACGGGGTGACGGCGTCGATCTCGATTTCCGCCAGCGACTGAAAAGCCGGGCGATCCATGACAACCTCCTGTTGCGGTGAGAGATAGCCCCGGGGGGAAGCGCGTCAAGAGCCGGTCTTATGTACATTTCGTGCCGGAGGGGAGTCGCCGTGGGCAGACGCGGGATCAAGGAGTACCGGGCGCCGGAAGCGCTGGCGCTCATAGCGGCAGACCGGGCGCATGAGCCTCTCGTGTGTCCATCCTGCGGAACACGTACCATCCAACGCTCGCCCCGCCGCCGCCCCTTTCGCCCCGGTGAGTTACCGACTCCGGAGCGGATCAGCCTGACATGCGCCGCGTGCTGCCGGCATGCCTTTTATATCACGCGAGAGCTGGAGCCGCCGCGCGACGCGACCATGGATCCGCGGAGCGCATAACACGAACCACCTGGCGTACCGGGGGAATCAGCGTGGCTGGTGACGCGATACAGATGATGGGCACCGTGACGGAGGTGCTCCCCAATACGACGTTCCGCGTAAAGCTCGAAAATGGCCATGAGGTGCTTGCCTACGTCAGCGGCAAGATGCGCAAGAATTACATTCGGATCCTGCAAGGGGACCGCGTGGCGGTGGACTTGTCCCCCTACGATCTGACTCGAGGGCGGATTACGTATCGATACAAATGAAGCGGCAAGCTCTTGGCCCCCGCATTCTTAGCCCCTTAGCCTCCTTTAGGATGGGTGTCGGAACAACCGGTTCCAGCGCACTCGGAACGGATTCATCGCCACACTCATGTAGATGACGAGCGGTTTCCCCCGGATGTGAGCGCGCGGTAGAAATCCCCAAAAACGGCTGTCGTACGACTCGTCCCGGTTGTCACCCATCACCCAGTAGTGCTGCGGCGGTATGACGATCGGTCCCCAGTCGTGCGTGGTCGGATGGTATTTCCCCGGATCCTTCCCGACGTACTGCGGCAACTGTAGAGCTCTGATCTGAGCGCGGTACTGATCGTCGGGAGGAGGTGTCAGCGCAGTGTGGAGCGCGTACGGCTCGTCGAGGCGCTGCCCGTTCCGGATCACGGTGTCGTGCACCATCTGCAGCGTGTCGCCCGGGACGCCCATGACCCGCTTCACGATGTTCAGGTTGGGCGTCGAGTCCTCGACCGAGCGGAACACCACGATTTCCTGTCGCTCGGGTGCGCGGAAAGCCGGCAGCCGGCAACAATGGATGTGGACCAGCGGAATCTCCAGCTCGCCACCAAACGTCACCTTGTTGACGAAGAGGAAATCACCGGTCAGCAGTGTGTTCTCCATGCTCGCCGAAGGAATGCGGAACGCCTCGACGAGATACGACCGCAGCACGATCCAGATCAGCACCGCCGACCCGAGCGCTTTCGCCCACGCAATCAACTCCTCTTTAAGGGTCTTCGGAGGAGTGGTTGGAGGCTCTGGGCGACTCACGGGTGCTCGACCCAGTCGGCGATGAAGATGTTCGTTTCTCCCTGGACCTTGCCGTGGCGATTCGATGCCCACACGAGCTGGCGGCCGTCGGGAGAAAACATCGGGAACGCGTCGAACTCGGAGCTCGTGGTAATCTGCTCCAGCCCCGTGCCGTCGAGATTAATGAGATACAGATCGAAGTTGCGGGAACGCGGATTCTTGTAGTTCGACGCGAAGATGATGCGCCGGCCGTCGGGATGGAAATACGGCGCAAAGCTCGCTCCACCCAGATTCGTGACCTGATGTTGATGAGACCCATCCGCATCCATGACCCAGATATCCATACGCACCGGCCGCACGAGGTTCTCGGCAATCAGCGTCTTGTAATCGGCTGAGTCTGCCGCCGTCGCGGGGTGCCACGCGCGATACACGATTTGCTTTCCATCCGGCGAGAAGAAGGGGCCGCCGTCGTAGCCGAGCGTGTGCGTAAGGCGTTTGAGATGAGTTCCATCGACGCGCATCGTGTAGATGTCGAGATCGCCGTTGCGCAGCGACGTAAAGACGATGGTCTTGCCGTCCGGCGACAGCGTCCCTTCGGCGTCGTATCGGGGATTATTCGTGAGCCGGCGCGCACCCTGACCATCGGCGCTCGCGACATAGATGTCGTAATCGTAGAGCGCCCAGACGTAGCCTTTGGAGTAATCGGGACGCGGGGGGCAGGCGGCACCGCCGTGCTCGGTACTGGCGTAAAAAATCCGCCGATCGCCATCGAAGAAGTACCCGCACGTGGTGCGACCCTTGCCGCTCGACACGCGATGCATGGCCGACCCATCGATGTTCATGATGTACTGCTGATCGCAGCCCGTGTCCGCTTCCTGCCGCTGAAAAATCAGCTGCTGGCCCGAACGTGCAAAATACGCCTCGGCGTTCTGGCCGCCGAAGGTCAGCTGGCGAAGGTTGCGGAGATGGATCTCGCCCGAATCGGCGGGGACGTTCTGTCCCTGCAGCAGCGCGAAAAGCAGGGTTACGAGCATTGGACCCGCAAAGTAGACGTGAACGGGGTCACTGGCAATCGGCGCTGCCGTTGGTGTTAGATTATTCGCTCCGATGAGTAACCCGCAGTCACCCAAGCCACGGCAGCCGTTGATGGACCCACTCGGTCAGCTGTGCGCCGACGGGAAACAGGCCGCTGAATATTTGTGGCAGGTCCCGAAGGACGCGGCTGTCCGGCAGAAGATCTTCGATATTCTGTCGCAGATCGGAACCGAGAGCGCCAAACAGGGTCGCACGGAGATGCCAAGGCTCGTGGAAGAGCTGAAGATCGCCGCGCAGGCGACACCGTCGCCGCAACAGGTCGAGGTGTTGGTCGACGGCTTCGACCGCCTCACCAAGCTGTGGCAAGCCGCCAAGTCCGGCCTGCTATGACGGAAACCGTCGCGCGCGTCGAGCTCGATCAACTCTGCATCAACACGGTACGCACGCTCGCCATGGACGCGGTGCAGCAGGCCGACTCCGGCCACCCGGGCACCGCGATGGCGCTGGCGCCGCTCGCCTACGTCCTGTGGCAGCGACATCTCAAATACAATCCGGCGAATCCCAACTGGCTCGACCGGGACCGTTTCGTGCTCTCCGCGGGGCATGCGTGCATGCTGCTGTACAGCGTGCTCTACCTCACCGGGTACGATCTCACGCTCGACGACATCAAGCACTTTCGCCAATGGTCGAGCCGCACGCCGGGGCATTCCGAGCACGGCATCACGCCAGGCGTCGAAGCCACGACCGGCCCACTCGGCCAGGGCATCGGCAACTCGGTCGGGATGGCGATCGCCGAAGCCGAGCTCGCGGCGCTGTTCAACCGACCCGGCCATGCGATCGTCGATCACCACACGTACTTCCTCGCCTCTGATGGCGACCTGATGGAGGGCATCTCACACGAGGCCTGCTCGCTTGCGGGACATCTCAAGCTCGGCAAGCTGATCGGCTTCTACGACGACAACCGCATCACGATCGATGGTTCGACCGACCTCGCCTTCTCGGACGACACGGCGAAGCGGTTCGAGGCCTACGGCTGGCACGTTCAGCGCATCGCGGATGGGAACGATCTCGCGGCAATCGATGCGGCGATAACGGCGGCGCAGCGGGCCACCGATCGACCATCGCTCATCATCGTGCGGACGCACATCGCGTGGGGCAGTCCCCACAAGCAGGACACCGCCGAGGCTCATGGCGCCCCGCTGGGCGCCGACGAAGTTCGGGCGACCAAGCAGAACCTCGGCTGGCCGTCGCTCGAGCCGTTCTACGTGCCGGAGGAAGCGCTGGACGTGTGGCGTCGCGCGAAGGATCGCGGGGCACGGCTCGAAGCAGATTGGAAAAAGAAATGGGATGCCTACCGCACCGCGCACAAAGACCTTGCCGGCGAGCTGGATCGGCGTGTGGCCGGCAAGTTGCCGGAGGGGTGGGATGCGGCGCTGCCGGTTTTCGGCCCGAGCGATGCGCAAGCGACCAGGGCCGCCTCAGGCAAAGTGCTGAACGCGATTGCTGCCCAGCTGCCGGAGCTGATCGGCGGCTCGGCCGATCTTACGGGATCGAACAACACCGAGATCAAGCGCGGCGGTGTGTTCGCGGCGGGTGTGTATGCGGGCCGCAATTTTCACTTCGGGATCCGCGAGCACGCGATGGGCGCGGCGCTGAACGGCATCGCGCTGCATCGCGGCTTTATTCCGCTCGGCGGGACATTCCTGATCTTTTCCGATTACATGCGTCCGTCGATTCGGCTGGCCGCGCTGACGCATCTCAAGCCGATCTACGTGTTCACCCATGACTCGATCGGCCTGGGCGAAGACGGCCCCACGCATCAGCCGATCGAGCAGCTCGCCGCGCTGCGCGCCATCCCGAACATGACGGTGATCCGACCCTCGGATCCGACTGAGGTCGTCGAGGCGTGGCGCGCCGCCATTCTCCATAAGAATGGGCCGGTTGCGCTGGTGCTGACGCGGCAGAAGGTCGCCGTTGTCGACCGGGCCAAGTACTCCGCGGCGACAGGGCTCCACAAGGGTGGCTACGTGCTGGCGGGGGCTGATAATCCTGATGTCGTGCTCATGGCGAGCGGCTCGGAGGTCGATTTGGTGCTCGGCGCCTACGACAAGCTGAAGGCTGATCGCCGGCGGCCCGTGGCCGTCTCAATGCCGTGCCTCGAGTTCTTCGATCGGCAGTCGCAGGGCTACCGCGATAGCGTGCTTCCGCCCGATGTGCCGCGCATCGCGGTCGAGGCTGCCTCGCCCCAATCCTGGTACCGGTGGGTGGGCGATAACGGCGTGGTTATCGGATTGGAACGGTTCGGGGCGTCGGCGCCCTACCAGCGTGTCTATCAGGAGCTAGGCCTGACTGTCGATCGCGTGGTAGACGCCGCGCGAAATCTCCGCTAATTTTTCGGGTAATGAAGCCCACCTGCATGGCGATGCGCTGTCCCTGTCCCTGCCCGATGTGTTGTCCGGGGGGGAGGCGGCGGACGATCTCGGCGCGTCAGAATGCGGGGTAGGAAGTAAACGGGGCTCCCGTCCCAGACGCAGCACGAATCGGCCGCGACTCCTCGATCAGAGTCGCGGCCGATCTCTTTTTCAGGAGGAAACGGTGAGTGCTTCAGCTGTAGGGCTGTCCGGCAGTCCCGCACCCGTGTCACGCTCGCGCACGCTGCTCGAGCTGGCGCTGGCGGCCCTCGAGCGGCAGGGATCGGAACCAACTCGACTCATCGACCTGGCTCGGCTCCCAGCAGACGGTTTGTTGGGCCGGCGCGAAGACCGCGAGGTTACCTCCGCGCTCCGCGCCGTCAGCGAGGCCGGAGTCATCGTTGTGAGCACGCCAATCTATCGCGCGACGTACAGCGGCCTGCTCAAGGTCTTCTTCGACCTGCTGCCGCAGGATGCCCTCGCGGGCAAGGTCGCGATTCCGATTGCCACCGGCGGCGGGCCGGCTCACCTGCTCGCGGTGGATCACGGGCTCAGGCCGCTGCTCGCGAGTGTGGGCGCGCTGGTGGTGGCGAATAGTGTGTACGGCACCGACGCGCAATTCCGTAACGGCGTGCCCGAGCCGGCGCTCGTGGAGCGGATCGAACGCGCGGCGAACGAGGCGGCCGCGCTCGCGTCGGGGGTCACCACATGATTGGGATCTACTACGAGCACCCGCACTGGTTCACGCCGCTCTTTGCCGAGCTGGACCGGCGTGGTACGCGCTACACGCTCTTGCACGCGGAAAATCATCGTTACGATCCGGGCGATCGGCCGCCATTTGACCTCGTCTTCAACCGCATGAGCCCGTCTGCGTGGCAGCGTGGCCACGGGCACGCGGTGTTTTACACGCATCACTTCCTGGCTCATCTGGAACGCCACGGCGTGCGAGTGATCAACGGCACCCGAGCTTTCCATGCCGAGACTTCGAAGGCGCTGCAGCTGTCGGTGCTGCGCGCGCTGGGGCTTCCCTATCCGCCTACGCGCATCATCAGCAACGCGGCTGATGCGCCGGCCGCTGCGAGTGAGCTGCGGTTCCCGGTCGTCGTGAAGCCCAACGTCGGCGGCAGCGGCGCGGGCGTACGACGCTTCGATACGCCGGCAGACCTCGCCATCGCGGCGGCCAACGACGGGTTAGAGCTGGGCCCCGATCAGACGGCGCTGGTTCAGGAGTTCATCCCGTCCGAAGAAGGTCGCATCACGCGGGTAGAGGTCCTGGGCGGCAAGTTTCTGTACGCGATCAGGGTGTACTCGTCCGGAGAAACATTCAACCTGTGTCCGGCCGACGTCTGCCAGACGACCGCCGGCGCCGAGCTGGTGCGCAGCGCCTGCCCGGTCGATGCGCCGCGCAATGGGCTGCGGGTTGAAGGCTACGAGCCGCCGCCGCAGGTGGCCCGGCAGGTCGAGCAGATCGCAAGCGCCTGCGGCATCGAAGTCGGCGGCATCGAGTACGCCATCGATGCGCGCGACGGCCGGCTCTACTACTACGACATCAACGCTCTGTCCAACTTTGTTGCCGACGCGCCACGGGTCGTCGGATTCGATCCGTTCACGCGTTTGGCGGACTTCCTCGTACAGGAGGCTCGCTGATGCGCTTCGGGTATTGGCTGCCGGTATTCGGCGGGTGGCTGCGCAACGTCGAAGACGAGCGCATGGAAGCGGAGTGGTCGTATGTCCGACGCCTGGCGCGAGCGAGCGAGCGCGCGGGATTCGATCTCACGCTGATTGCCGAGTTGAATCTCAACGACATCAAAGGCCCCGACGCGCCGGCGCTGGATGCCTGGTCGACGGCGGCGGCGCTCGCCGCCGTGACGGAGCGGCTCGAGTTGATGGTTGCGGTTCGACCGACGTTCCATCCTCCGGCGCTGCTCGCGAAGCAGGCCGCGAACATCGACCACATCTCGGGCGGCCGGGTGTCGCTCAACGTCGTGTCATCGTGGTGGGCGGAGGAGGCGAAACAGTACGGGGTCGAGTTCGATACTCACGATGCCCGCTATGCCCGCACGGCCGAATGGCTCGCCGTCGTGGATGGCCTCTGGTCACAGCGCCGGTTCAGCTTTGCAGGGACGTACTACCGGGTGGAGAACGCGATTCTCGAGCCCAAGCCGGTGCGGCAGCCGCGCCCCACGCTCTACGCGGGCGGCGAGTCGGCTGCCGCGAAGGCCCTGATTGCGCGCGCCTGCGACGGGTACCTGATGCACGGCGACCCGCCGGAACGCATCGTGGCCAAGGTCCGCGACATGCAATCACTGCGCGACGCGAATGGCCTTGGTCCAATGGTCTATGGCGTCGCCGGCTACGTCGTCTGCCGCGCGACCGAGACCGCGGCGCGCCGCGAAGTCGAGCGGATCACGGACGTCCGCCAGAACGCGGCCGGATATGCGAACTACGAGCAGTGGCTCGCGAACACGCAGCTCGAGCAGCGGGTGAGCCTCGAAGACTATTCGGTGTCGAATCGTGGGTTGAAGGCCGGGCTCACCGGCACGCCGGAGCAGATCGCGGACCGCGTCCGGGCGTTCGAACAGGCCGGCGTGGATCTCTTGCTGCTTCAGTTCAGCCCGCAATTGGAGGAGATGGAGCGCTTTGCCGAAGAGGTGATGCCCCTCGTCAACGAGCCGTCCGCTGTGCGATGAGGCGGCCGGCTGCGCGCCCCGAACGGACGCACGCCGACACGCCGGCGCCGTCGTAGCCCGCGCCGGCGATGGCGAGCGGTGGCAGCCGCTCGAGGCGCTGCCGGATCCCGGCGACACGCTCCGCATGATGGGCACGATAGCGCGGCAGGCCGCGATTCCAGGAGAACGTCCGCGACCAGAGCGGGTCGCCACGGATGCCGAGAATGCCCGCGAGTTGTTCGCGTGCGAGCCTGGCGGGATGATCGTCGGTCGGTCCGAGGTAGGCCCGCAGCAGCGCATGGCCGTCCGGAGCGCGGCCGGGAAACTTGTGTGAAGCGTACGTGCAGGCGCGGATTTGGTCCGGTGCGGGTGATTCGACGACAAACCCCGCGCCCGAGAGCGGCCGCCCGATCTGTTCTCGGCGGTAGGCGAGCGACACCGTGACACTCGGCGCGTAGACGATTTCGGCGAGCTCGCGCGCTCCCCTCACACCGACGCTTTCGAGCAGCCGGCCCGCGGTGTACGCCGGCAGCGCCAGCACGATCCCATCGGCGTCATGCGCCGATCCGCCCGTGATGGCGAGGCGCCAGCGCTTTCCCTCGCGCGCGATGCCGGCAACGCCCTGCGCGAGGCGCAATGAGCCGGCGAGGCGCTGCGCCACGGCCAGGACCGGCTCGCTCATCCCGCTCGCGAAGCTACGAAACCCCGCCGCCACCTCCGACGCGTTCGCATCGATTCCCAGCAATGTGGCGGCACGACCGGCATCGATCGGGTGAAACGTCCCTCCGGACCACAGCGAGGTGCCGCGTTCCAGCTGCTCGATGACGCGCTCACCGATGCCGAGCTCGTGAGCCAGGGCCGGAAGCTCAGGCTCGCCGGCCAGAAAACCATCAGGGCCGCCCTCGACCACAAATCCGTCGACCTGTTCGGTGACGATGACACCCCCGGGCCGCCGCTCACTTTCTAGAATCATGACGTCGCGGTTGCCCGTCCCCTCACCCCCCCCACCTCCCGACCGCAGCAGCTCCCATGCGGCGGCGAGCCCCGCAACACCGGCACCCACGACCACGATCCTCACATCCAGCCTCGCTGTGCCGCGGCGTCGCGAACGACGGCCGCGACGGCTGCGACAAGGCGCGGATCGTCATTCAGCGAGCTCGTGCGCTCGAGCTGGATGCCGAGTCGCTTGGCGAGTGCCTGACCCTCGACGTCGATGTCGTAGAGGATTTCGACGTGATCGCACACGAAGCCGATGGGGACGAGCAGGATCGCAGTGTTGCCGGCGCGCGCGATCTCGGTGATCACCTCCGCAACGTCGGGCCCGAGCCATGGCTCGGAGGTGGCGCCCGCGCTTTGATACGCGAAACGCCACTCCGGGAGGCGGGCGAGCCTGGCGACGTCGGCAGCGCTGGCTTTGAGCTCGTCGGGGTACGGATCTGCCGAGGCCAGGATCTTCTCCGGCAGGCTGTGGGCGGTAAAAATGACCTGAACGGCCGCCGGCTGGGGGAACCGCTGCAGCGCGTCGGTTACGCGGCTCGCCACAGCGTCGAGAAACTGTCCCTCTCTCCACCACGAGCGAATGAGCGTGACGTCCAAACGGCCGTCCGCGGCCTGCAGCAGCTTTTTCTCGTAGGCTCCGACGGACATGTTGGAGTAGTGCGGCGCCATCGCGACGCCCACGACGCGCTGGTGCCCCACCCGCGCGATCTCGTCTACGACGTCGGGGATGTACGGATGCCAGTGACGCATTCCCACGTACACTTTGAACTGGTCGCCCAACACCTTCCCGACGCCCGCGGCCTGGGCACGAGTCAGCTCGAGAATGGGCGAGCGTCCGCCGATGCGCGCGTACCGCGCGCGGATTTCTTCGACGAGCTGAGGACGCGTGACCCGGCCCCCGCGGATGTCCTTGAGGTAGGGCTCGACGTCCGCGAGGTTACCGGGTCCACCGTACGCCATGACGAGCACGGCGATCTGCTCACGCGTCATGCACCAGATCCACGACCGCGCGCACCGCCGCGACGTCCGTCTCCGGAAGGACGCCGTGGCCGAGGTTGAAGATGTGACCGGGTCGGCCCCCGGCGCGCTGGAGGATGTCGCGGACCTGGCGGTCGCGCTCGGCGGCAGGCGCAAGCAGTGCGGCCGGCTCGAGGTTCCCCTGAATCGCTTTGCCGTCGATGCGCGTCCAGGCGGCGTCCAGCGGAATCCGCCAGTCCACACCGATCACGTCGCCGCCTGCCGCCGCGAAGTCCTCGAGGAACGTCGCCGTTCCGGTGCCAAAATGAATGAGGGGCACTCCTGCCGCAGCGGCGAGCTGCAACGCCCGCATACTGTGCCGCTGGACGTACGTGCGGTAATCGTCCGGTGACAGGCACCCGACCCAACTGTCGAATAATTGCAGCGCCTGTGCGCCGGCGCGTGCCTGTCCCGCGAGATAGCCACCGACGAGCTCGGCCAACTTGGTCAATAACAGGTGCCAGGTGTCGGGTGCTTGGTACATGAATCGTTTGGTCTTGGTGAACGTGCGGCTCGCGCCGCCTTCAATGGCGTAACTCGCCAGCGTAAAGGGCGCGCCCGCAAAGCCGATCAGCGGCACGTCGGCGGGCAACGCGCGGCGCGCGAGCCGTACCGCATCAAAGACATAGCCGAGCTCGGCTTCGAGATTGAACGACGGCAGCCTCTCCACATCCGCCACGTCTTCGATCGGCCGTGCGATCCTGGGACCTTCTCCCGCGACGAAGCGCAGCCCGAGCCGCAGCGGCTCGAACGGCAGCAGGATATCGGCGAACAGGATCGCGGCGTCGACGCCGAGGCGCTCGACCGGCTGGAGCGTCACCGCGGCGGCGAGGTCGGGGTGATGACACAGATCCAGGATGGAATGGCGCCGGCGGAGTTTGCGGTACGCCGGCATGTAGCGTCCGGCCTGCCGCATGAACCAGACAGGCGTGACGTCAGTGCGCTCCCGACGACACGCTTTAAGAAACCGCAGGCTCCCGGGCCCCCCCCTCGTGAGCGATGAGGATCGTGTCCCCGTCCAGTTTCACCTGGTACGTCGCGATCGCGTGGACCGGGGGGCCGCCCAACACGCGGCCGGTTTCGAGCGAGAAGATTCCTTCGTGCCATGGGCAGGTGACGCTACAGCGCGCGGGATCGACGGTGCCTTCGGACAGGCTGGCGCGCGCGTGGGTGCAGCGATTCGCGATCGCGTATACCGTGCCGCTCACATTGAAGAGGGCCACAGCCTCGTTGGCGGCATAGACACGCATCGCGGTGCCCGGCGGCAACTCGGCCAGCGTCGCGACGGGGGTGAAGCCGTCATCGCGCGCGGGCCGGCGCGACACGGCCTGTGCCGATCCCGCCCCGCCCAGCGTGTCGAGCAGGTCCCACAGCGACATCTGGACACAGGTGAATGTCGGCGTGTCCCGCAGCGTGTAGGACGATGCTTCGCTTTCGCGCAGCTCCATGACCAGATCCAGAAACTCGCCGGGGTTGTCGCCCTCGAAGGCCACGATGAATTCCTGGTCATCCAGCCCGTACGAGTAGGTCGTGTTGAGACGGATCGTTGGGTGCTTGCGCCCGATGCGCACGTGCTCGTCCATCATGCGCTGCCGTTCTGGTTTGGGCAGCGCGTACCACGGACGCGTCTTGATGAACGGGTAGACAAACAGGTACTTGGCCACGCTTGGCTGGATCACGAGACGCTGCTCGTGATTCGGATCCGCCGGGAACTCGTAAATCGAGCGGCGCGTCATCGCCAGGTAGCTGTAGGGAATCGAGAGGTAGGCGCCGAGGTCCGTGCGGTTGAGGGCCGTTTGCAGCTCGACCAGGGCGTCGAGGTCTTCGGCGACGTGCCACAGCAGGAAGTCGGTGTCGCCGCGAATGCCGACGAGACCGTAGGGCCGGAGGAGCAGGCGACCCCGATAGCGCTCCAGCGTCTCCCCGAACTCGAGCTTCGCCGACGCCTGGCGCTCGGCGGTCAGCCTGCGCCACGCTGGGTCGAGTTTGTAAAAGGCGTAGCGAACGACTTGGCGTTTTTCAGCGGGTGCGGCCATGGGGGGCAATCTAACGAGGGGTCTTGCGCTCTGCGCTCTGGTCCTGCCGATATCTCTTGACCACGAGATAGGTCAGCCAGGTAAAGACCGTTAGCGGAAGCACCACCATCAGCAGCGAGCTGAAGAAATAGATCAGATCGATGTGCGGATTCATCGTCCGATAAAGCGTCGCAGATGACGCAGATAGTAGGTGAGGCCCGCGCCCAGCACGCCGAACCCGATGCCCAGGACCATCTGGCCACGCCAGAGCGACCACAGGGCGAAGCCGACGCAAAACACGATGCCGGTCGTGATGAGCACGCGATGAAACGGAATCATGACGAGGCTCGCGACGCCATCACCTTGTCGAGCACCATGAGTGTCAACAGGGCGGGCAGGTAAAGAATGGAAACAAAGAAGAGGCGCCAGGCGCGTGCCGGCGTTGCGCCCACGAGGAGTCCCGTGCCGGCGGCCACGTACGCGAGTCCCAGCGCGATCGCGCCGTAGAAGTACCAGGTCCCGGTTACGCCCACCAGCGTGGGAACGAGGCTGATGGGCAGGAGCGCGACGGCGTACAGCAGCGCCATGCGGCCGGTGTCGCGGCCATCCTCATCCGCAAAGCTCAGCATCCTCAGGCCGCCCGCCCGGTAATCGTCGCGGTACAGCCAGGCGAGCGCGAGGAAGTGCGGCAGCTGCCACAAGAACAGGATCCAGAACAACGCGGCGACCGCCACGCCGAGACCGCCGCCGGCGGCGGCCCAGCCGCCGACGATCGGCAGCGCGCCGGGCACCGCGCCGATGAGCGTGTTCAGCGACGTCTTCCGTTTCAACGGGGTGTAGAGGAGCACGTAGCTGGCGAACGTGAGGGCCGCGAGCACGGCCGTGAGCAGGTTGACGGTTATGCCAAGCCAGGCAATACCGCCGGCCGTGATCGCCGTTGCGAACCAGATCGCGGCCCGGGTCGTGAGGCGACCGGACGGAAGCGGGCGCCGCCGTGTGCGCGCCATGCGGGCGTCGACGTCGCGCTCGCGAATCTGGTTCCAGGCGTTCGTACCGCCCGCCACGAGCGCGGTACCGATCAGCGTGTTGGCGAGCAACAGCAGATCCACCCGGTCCCGCGCGCCCAGATAGAATCCCGCCGCGGCGGTGAGGAGCACCAGCTGCGTGATGCGCGGCTTGGTGAGCTCGAGCAGCGACCTGGCTAGAATACTTTCTCCATGATGGCCACCGTTACGAGAATCGCGGCGAGCGGCAACGGGACGATGAAGATCAAGCGCAGCCGCCAGCGTTCGAACTTGAGATGCATGAAGAACAATGCGACGAGCAGCGCCTTCCAGACCGCGAGGATCAGGAGTAACAGCAGTTTGATGTTGCGTGACACCGGCAGCTCGAACGCGAGCGCGACTTCGGCGACCGTGAGCACGAAGAGATACAGCCAGATCATGACGTAGTTCGGCCGCTTGTGCGTCTCGGTGGCGTGAGCTGTGGTCATGAGCGCCTCAGATCAGGTAGACAATCGTGAAGAGAATGATCCACACCAGGTCGACGAAGTGCCAATACAGGCCGATGACTTCGATCCCGCGATAGTCCTGCGGCGAGTACTTCTCCGGCAGCACCTTGGTGAAGTAGAGGTACGTCATACTGATCACGCCGCAGGTCACGTGGAAGCCGTGGAAGCCGGTCATCGTGAAGAACGACGAGCCGTATAGGCCGGCAACAGTCACGCCATACTTGATGGGATCAGCGGCGGCGTGCTCCGCGAGCAGCGAGCCTTCGCGAAAGCCGGCGGGCGTGAAGCCATGTCCCACGAGCTTGATGTACTCGACGACTTGTACGCTGACGAACGCCGCGCCGCAGATCATAGTGACCAGCAGCCAGAACTTGAGCCCGCCGTCCCGGAGCAGCTTGCCCGGCACGGGACGCAAGAAGTATTTCTTGCCGTCCTGAATCGCCGCGTACGCTTTCACCATCGACACCGACGAACAGATGAGCAGGAAGGTGTTCACGGCCGTGAGCGGCACGTTCAGCACCGCGCCCGGTTTGGCCCACTCACCCGGCGCGCCGAAGCGCAGGACGATGTACGATCCGATCAACGCCGTGAAGAACATCACGTCGCTGGCCAGGAAGACCCACATCCCCAGCTTGCTGCTGTATACCCCCGCCCCCGGCTCGGCCGGGTATGGCGGCCGCATTTGATCTAGGACTTGAGTCCCGTGCGTCATCGCACTCTCCCGGTCAGTGCCCGGCCGCCGGCACGGGCGCCGGCACCGGATCGCGGTCAGTGGGCAGCTTCATAAATTGCGGCAAGAAGTCCTTGTCGCCGGCTTCGGGCGAGCTGAACTCGTACGGACCGCGATACACGTTCGGCGTGCGCTCCCAGTTGCCGTGCGGCGCGGGATTCGACAGCGACCACTCCATACCGTTGTCGTTCCACGGATTCTGCGGCGCCTTTTTCCCGAATTTGAGGCTCCACAGGAAGTTGAACAGGAACAGCGCCTGGACCGCGAACAGCGCGAACGCGGCGTAGGAAATGAATACGTTGAGCGGCTGCTGCGGCTTCAGGAAATCGTAGATCGTGGGATCGTAGATACGCCGCATCTGCCCGCCCATCCCGATGATGTGCATCGGGAAGAACGTCAGGTTGTAGAAGAGGAACGTGAGCCCGAAATGGAGCTTGCCGATCCCCTCGTGCATCATCCGGCCGAACATCTTGGGATACCAGTAGGGAATCGCCGCAAACAGCGCGAACAGCGACCCGCCGAACAACACGTAGTGAATGTGCGCCACGATGAACTGGGTGTCGTGGATCGGAATGTCCACCGGCGTCGCGGCCATGAAGATGCCCGACAGGCCGCCGATCGTGAACATCGACACGAACCCGATTGCGTTGAGCATCGGCACGTGGAAGTGCAGGTTCCCGCGCCACATGGTGCCGAGCCAATTGAACACCTTCACGGCCGACGGCACCGCGATCAGCAGCGTCGACACCATGAACGTCGACCCGAGGGTCGGGTTCATGCCGCTCATGAACATGTGGTGGCCCCACACGATCCAGCCGAGGAACGCGATGCCGATGATGGCGAACACCATCGAGTGATAGCCGAAGATCGGCTTGCGGCTGCCGTTGGCGATGATGTCGGACACCATGCCCATCGCCGGCAGGATCAGGATGTAGACCTCGGGATGGCCGAAGAACCAGAAGAGGTGTTGCCACAGCAGCGCTTGGCCGCCCGCCACCGGATCGAAGAAGTGTGTGCCCAGGACGTTGTCGAACAGCAGCATGATCGCGGCGCCCTGGAGCACCGGCAGCGCGAGCACGCCCAGGATCGCCGTGATGAAGAGCGCCCAGACGGAGAGCGGCATGCGGAACCACGTCATGCCCGGCGCCCGGTGGTTGATCACCGTCGTGATGTAGTTCAACGATCCCATCACGGACGAGAGTCCCAACACCACGATCGAAATACACCACAGCATCTGCCCGACCGTGACGCCCGACAGATCGGGTCGCGCCGCCAGCGGCGCGTAGTTGGTCCAGCCCGAGCGAATCGGCCCGTTCGGCACGAAGAAGCTCGCAGTCATGATCAATCCCGCGAGCAGCGCCAGCCAGAACGACGCCATGTTGATGCGCGGGAACGCCATGTCATGCGCGCCGAGCTTCAGCGGGATCAGGAAGTTGGCGTACACGCCGACGAGCAGCGGCATGATGGCGAAGAACACCATGAACGTGCCGTGCATCGACACGAGCTGGACGTAGTACTCGGGGAGGATCACGCCGCCCGACGCCATCGACTCCGGCAGGATTCCACCGCCCGGCATTGGTTTTCCCGGAAAGCCGAGCTGCCAGCGGATCTGCATCGCCAACAGGCCGCCCACCAGCAGGAAGAACAGGCTGACGAACAGGAACTGAATGCCGATGATCTTGTGATCGGTGGAGAAGATGTATTTGCGCCAGAAGCTCATGGGCGCATCATGATGAGCGTCGTGCGTCGCTGGTGTCTTATGCGCGACTGAGGTCATTCAGAGCCCCCCCCCCCTCCCCCTCCGGTGGCTTGTTGTGTCAACCAGGCCTTGAACTCCTCGGGCGTATGGACGAACACCCGCGCTCGCATCTTGTAGTGCCCCATCCCGCACAGCTCGGCGCAGCCGAGCTCGAACTCGCCGGTTTTGGTCGCCTGGAACCAGGCGATGATGTGCATGCCGGGCACGGCATCCTGTTTCAAGCGCCACTCGGGCACGAAGAACGAGTGGATCACGTCCTCCGAGCTCAGCTCGGCCGCCACCGGCTCATTGACCGGCACGTGCAGCTGATTGCGGACCGTGAAGTCGTCCGACGTTCCGAGCTTTCCATCGGGTCCCGGGTAGGTGATTTGCCACTCGAACTGCTTGGCGTGCACGCCGATGTGATAGGCGTTTGGGGGCACGCTCTTCTTGTCCTTGATCAGCACCCAGTAGTGATTGCTCACCAGCCCGAGGGCGACCATCGTAACGGCGGGGATCGCCGTCCAGATGACTTCGGCGCGCGTCGAGCCGTGAGTGTAGAACGCTTTCCGTCCCGGCCGGGCGCGGTAGCGAATGACGAACGTCACCACTCCGACCTCCACGAGCACGAGCGCGATTCCCGTGATGATGAGAATCACCAGAAACATCGTGTCGATCGGACCGGCGAACGTCGATCCTGCGTCGGGCAGCCACCACCGCATGGGGTGTGTTCTCCTTTCGCTACTTCGCGGTGAAGGTGAAGTTGGCCGTCTTGCTCTCGGTTCCCGCGATCGTCACGGTCGCGGTCTGGGTGCCGAACCTCTCGTGCCACGCTTCCACGGTGTACGTCCCCGGCGGCAGGCCCTTGATCGAGAAGCTGCCGTCCGCACCGCTCACGGCAAAGAAGGGATCAGACCGCACACCGGCGTAGGCGTGCATCCAGCCGTGCACGTTGCACTCGAGGTTGACCATCACCTCCGGCGCCGAGAAGGTCACGTCGCGCGTCATGCCGGCGTTGGGCTGGCTGACGTTGAAACCGCGATTCTTCTTCGCGATCGCCTTTATGTTGTGCAGGAGGGGATCGGAGTTTTTGATCTCGAGGTTCTGTCCCGCCATGATCCCGAAGACGTGCGGATGATAGCGGCAGCCGTTCTGATCGAGCACGACGGGCGTGGACGGCGCCTGATACTTCGCGTTGGCGGGCAGCCCGGCACTGACGTAGACGAACACATTGGCGAGTGCGTTGGCCGCACCCGCGACCACGGTCTCCTCCTTCGGCGGCGCGGGGTACTTCGCCTTGCACGCCGCCTCTTCACTCATATCGATCGTGGGAACCTTCGGCGGCGTCCCGGTGAACTTGATCTTCCCGGCGATCGTTCCGCCATCCGCTGACGCCGCGCTTGTCGCTGCAGCGGGGGCCGCAGCTGGAGCCGGGGCGAGGGAGGGGGGGGCCGCGGGCGCCGCGGCGGCGTTGCCCTGATCTCCCTTGCTGCACACGGTGAGCAGAAACATTCCGCCCACCACGCTCAAGATTCTGCCTTTCATTGCTGCCTCCGGTATGAAGTCTTCTGCTGCGCCCGCCATACGACCAGCATGCCCAACCCGAGCGTCAGGACCATGGCGAGCACCGGCGAGATGAACACCCGGGCCGGCACCGGTTCGTCGAGGGCGAGGAAATACCACGTGCTGACGGCCGTGCGTGTACCGTGCTCTCCGTTAGACCCATCCGACGCGAAGAATGCCACGGGGATTGCACGGCCGCTCCGGAACGGAAGCTGGCTAGCCGTATCGGGCGAAGCAAGTGCGCGGGTGAAGACGACGCGCCACTGCCCGTGGTCGTAGACCGCCCGCGCTCCTACCGCGCCGCGCGGCAGCGAATCGAACCGCTCAATGCCTCGCGCCAGCCCCGCGACGGCGGCATCGCGCGATGTGCTGGTCCAGCGCCATTGATACACGGGGCCGCTCGGACTGCCCATCAGGAAGTACGGGCGTTCCATCCCGGTGGGAATCGTCACGGGAAACTGCACCACCATCTGATCAGGCCAGAGCGCCGGCTGCTCGCGAGTGGAGTCATCGCTCTGCACCGTGGCAAGCACGCGTCCGATGTGCCCCAGCCAGGCAGAGTCGGGACTCGCCGAGCGATCGTCCCAGGTCACTCGCAATGCAATCGAGTCCCTGGTATGCACCGCCTTCACCCAGACACCGGTGACGGCCGGCGCGAACCACCGGCTCTTGTGAATCACCTGGCCGACCAGTGGGAACCAGTAGGGATCGACGGCATTCCAGGCGGAATCATCCGGCGCGCTCGGCAGCACCCGCGTAACGAGCGGGGCGTGAATCACGTCACGCACCACCGGCGGCTCGCTGGGCGAGAGGCTGCGGACGTACTCGGCCACGCGCCACAGCTCGGTTTCGGTGAGGAACTTCTGATCGATCAGATCGCTGAATGACGGCATCGGCGTGCCGTCGAGGCCGGTGCGCAGCCGGTGATAGATGTCGCTCGTCGTCGGACCGCCGTTGAAGCGCCAATTCTCGTGCAGGTTCGCGGCGAAAATGGGATGGCCGGCGTCGTCTTTGAGCGTGGGGGCCGATGGCCCGTCGCCCCGGCCCTGATCGCCGTGGCATTTGCGACAGCCGATCGAGTCGTAAAACTGCCGCCCCACCCGCAATGCTTCCGCACCCGTGCCGCCGCCCGGCTCCTTGCCGAATTGGAGCACTTGCGGGCGCTGCGTCGTATCGGCGAAGAACGTCGAGAACGTCTTGATGTACGCCAGTACGTCGCGCCGCTGCCGATCGGACAACCTCGTTTTCCATCCGGGCATGGCGGTCCCCGGGAGCCCTTCATCTATAGAGCGGAGCAGATCGGCGTCGATCGGGAGCTGGCCGCTCGCGGTCGAGCGGATCTGATAGACGGCGCCCGTGAAGTCGCGCGGCGGCGGAATCATGTGCCGGGCGGCCGGCCCCTCGCCGGCGCCGTTGTCGCCGTGGCAGCCGGCGCACCATTTCGTGTAGACCTGTTTGCCGGCCGACGTATCCTGAGTGGCGACCAGCGCCATCAACAGAAGCGAGTGGATCACTTGCTTCCCTCCGCACTCACTTCCCAGGTCCTCGGCTTCCAACCAGTCTGTTCGTACAGAAACAGCACCACCGACCAGATTTCGTCTTCGGTCAAGAAATCTTCCCACGCCGGCATCGCCGAGTTCCACGGCGTTCCTTCGCGCGGCAGCCCGGGGCCGCCCTTCGCGATGCGCCAAAACACGAAGCTCTCCGTGAGCTGGGCGATCGTGCCGTTGTCCTGAAAGTTGGCCGGCAGCGGATTCAAGCCGGACGCGTAATGGCCCTGGCCGTCGAGATGATCGCCGTGGCAGGGCACGCAATTCTCATAGTAGACCCGGTGGCCGACGGCGAGGTGTGCCGCCATGTCACCCCCCCCCGGGCGGCGCAGCGGGTTCTCGAGTCCGACCAGCGTGATCGTCTTGCCGCGGAATGTGATCTGTGACGGCGGCGCCGGATGGATCGAGCGGAGGTTGGGCGGCGCCGCGACGCTTGCTTTGACCTGGCTGTAGGTGATGCAGCCGACCATCAGCGTGACTGCTGCCAGCAGGGCTGTGCGGATCACCTTCAGTCGCGGCTGGGTGAGGACGTCCTCGAGCGGCTGCTTGAATTCGGTCCAGCGCGCTTCATCGTCGCTCACCCAGATCAGCACACCGACCAGGACCGTGGCCATGTACTGCAGCACCACGCTCTTTGGCACGATCGCGCTGCCCGGCAGAATCGGAATGACGACGACAATGACGACGTA
>Ga0075426_10000804_pt1 | contig 22049 bp, 17 predicted proteins | sample SoiMethybrSBSTD5_FD_75304 | JGI IMG/M metagenome (GOLD analysis project Ga0075426, IMG submission 75304) | Bulk soil microbial communities from a Populus tree surrounding site in Tennessee, USA - Soil MetaG P. TD hybrid SBSTD5 | ecosystem: Environmental > Terrestrial > Soil > Tree plantation...
GCCGGCGCTCGCGGGCGGGGGGACGGCCGGCGTGGGGGCCTGGGCGCTGGCAAAGCGGTTCGGCGTCCTGGCGGGAGCGTCTGCGGGCCTCTACATCGCCACCGTGCCGATGTTTGTCGAGAACAGCCGGGACCTTCGCGGCTACAGCCTCGCCACGTTTTGCGGGCTGATGGCCACCGTCCTCTTCTTCATGCCCGACCGGCTGCGATCGCGGCGCTGGCTTGTGTTGTACGGGCTGGTCCTGGGCTGCGCGGTGGCGGCGCACGCCTACGCCGGTCTCGTCCTGGTGTTTCACGTGCTGTGGGTTCTGAGCCGAAGGTCGTGGCCGGAGTTCCGGCACCTGCTGCCGGCGTGGACGCTGGCCGTCGTCGTCGCTGTTGCGACCAACGGCTACATCCTCTACGTCGATGCCACCCAGCACGGTTTCCTGCCGAGCCAGTTCAGCCCGACGTTCCCGAGCGACCTCCTCTTCTATCTGCTTGGGGCCCAGTCACTGGTCGCGATCGGCATCTGGATGAGCGCCGTGGGCCTCGGCCTGTGGGTGGTGCGCAAGGAGCGGGCCGTGTGGCTGGGTATCGGCGTTGTCGCCTTTGCGGTGGTTGTCATGTGGGTTGTGATCAAGCCCTTCTACCTGTACCCGCGCTTTTTCATGTTCGTCATCCCGGGGTGCGCGTACCTGATCGCGGCGGCGGTGCGGCGCTGGAAGGTGCTGGCGCCGGTGGCCCTGGTGGCCGCAGTGGCCGCGGCCGTGCTCGAGGTGCCCGGTTACACGCAGGACCCGCTGGCGCTACGCCAGGCGGCTGCGGTCGTCGAGCGGGACTCCGCGCATGGCGACACCGTGTGCCTGATACACAGCGACGAGCAGGTGCTCGGCGCCTACGTCGCCGGCGGCTTCACGGTGGTGTCGTCTGCCGATCAGCTGGACAAGTGCACGGAGGTCGTGGTCGTCAGCTGGGGCATCGAGATCCCGCTCCGAGACCAGGCCGCGCGCATGTTCACACGCGCGACATTGCTCCCGGCGGTTTACCCGACCGTGGTGCTGGAGCGGTAGAGAGGTTTTCTAGCGGGCGGGGATTGCGGTCGGCTGCAGGACACGGACGGCGCGGCCGCGCATCCGGTCACAGCGCCAGCAGAACACCACGGCGTCGATCTGCCCGGGCAGGATCCCGGGGATCAGTACCTCACGCTCCCGACGATGAAACAGCCAGCAGGTGATGAAGCTCATCGAGTCGCCTGAAGCTATCACCGGGGCCTCCGACAGTTCCACATCCAACCTGTTAAGACTTTGGCGCTTGATCCTCGTCGATCTTTGCCGCGAGGATCAGGTCGTTCTCCGTGACCCCGCCGGCGGCGTGGGTGGTGAGGTCCACGATCAGGGAGCCGTAGGTGAGTTTCAGGTCGGGGTGGTGCCCCTCAGACTCGGCCAGGGCGGCGATCCGGTTGACCAGGTCGACACCGGGCATGAAGCCCTTGAACCTGAAGGTTTTGGTGATCAGGGCGTGTCCGTCACTCTGGGCCGGCTGCCAGCCGTCGAGCTGACGGAGCTGCTCCGCGATCTCCGGCTCGGACAGGGTCGGGGTTTCCGGCGTGCACTTGTCGCAGTGTCGATCGGCCAGGCGCATCCTTCTTGGGATCGTACGGCGGCGGGTAGAATTAATCCTCCCATGGGCGGCTAGCTCAGTGGGAGAGCGCTTGCTTCACACGCAAGAGGTCATTGGTTCAAACCCAATGCCGCCCACCACCAGAAGCGGCTCACGGCCCCGTCGTCTAGCGGCCTAGGACGCAGCCCTCTCAAGGCTGAGATCGCGGGTTCGAATCCCGCCGGGGCTACCAACTCCCAGCGACGTTGAATCTGTGCGCTGGGCGCGCCCGGCAAGGCTGAGATCGCTAACCGCCGCTCTGCCGCCCCGGTCCGGATTCGTGATGTTTCCGCTCCGCATGCCGTTAGGACATCTGATGAGATGGCCTGCTGCGGCGCTGCTCGCGCCAATTGGAGCGAACGCTCTGCTGGCGGCTGCGGCGTGCGGCCGACCGTCCGTCGCCGACTACTGTCCCCCGGGCCAGGCCTCGTACCAACCGACCGAAGTCGCACTGACGCTCGACTCGGGCGACCAGGGGCGTTCGTTCCGGCTGCCGCTCGGCAAGATCGTCACGGCCATCGTCCCTTGCGAGGTCGGTGATGCCCTCCAACGCGTGGCTTCGACCGGTCTGCCTGCATTTCGTGCCGTCGCCATTGGCAAGGCCGCGATCTACAGCGTCAACAGCCTGTGCGGTGGCGAGACTTGCCTACAGGACTACAGGTTTGAGGTCACGGTCACAGAGGGTTGCGTCATCCGCTCGCCGGACGACCTCATGGGCACAGTGGTTGTCCCTCCAAGATGGGGGCCCCAAGGCAGCAGTCCTCTGCCGCCCCAGAAGCTGGTGGCGGCGAAACTGATCATGACTTCGGACTACTCGCGCATCTTTCACACAGTCCTCGACCTTCAGCCGGAGACGCTTGTCTGGGCTCTCCTCTACATAGGCGTATCCGAAATTCCGCCAAGCCCGGAGCCAGTTGTTACAGCCCTATACACGGTCGCCGTCGACGCGTGCACCGATTGGCGTTCCGTGCCTATGCAGACCGAAACGAATCCGCCCGGATGGTCGTCGGCATTCGATCACGCGCCGCACTAACGCCGGGCCCTAGCTGAACCGAATCTGCAGCTTGGGTGTACTGGTTGTCGCCCTAAATCCCGCCCGGGCTACCACGCCAACCATCTGGCGTCGCACAGACGTAGCCTTCAAACGTGCCTGCTTATCTTGAGGAGTTGCTGACTTCTTGTCGTGCGCAGCTGACCACGGAAACGGCACAGCGCAGGTGGGGTAGGGGGCTCGACTACTTTCTTGAGCGGTGCCGCACCATCGGCGGGACGGCGCGGGTGGGGCTGGCGCGAGACATTGTTGACTTCCTCGGGGAGTCCTATGGTCTCGCGCGGGCAAAGGAGGGCCAGACCGAGCAACTCGGCCGCACGGTGCAAGCATTGGAGCAAGAGTGCCGCCGCATCGTTAAAGAGGACCCGACGCCGCTCTTCGCTTGGGGTGTCATCCGGGATCGAGACCCGGCACACCCCACTGATCTCAAGAGTTTCATTGAATCTGCTCGGCGCCTTGAGCCGCCGTCAGGTGCAACGTTCACTTTCAACCCCGTGATCCTGGTGTCTGGGGGACTGGTACGGTTGGACTGGACTGGTCTGGGTCGCCTCTATCTGTCAGAGGATCGCCGCATGGCAAGCCTGAAGATTGCCCCTCCGTCGGATCTGATGGGAGCCGCCTTCGAAGCCTTCCTGATCAGATCGATCGAGACCGGGCTCGACCGTACGGACGAACGCACGATCAAGAAAAGCTTGGCTTGGTCGTCAGCGCCACATCGTCAGCTTCTAGCTGCCCTGCGGTCGAACTAGCCGAACCTGATCTTCGGTAGTGCAGGTGTCGCCCCGAATCCCGCCGGGGCTACCACGCCAACTATCTTCTATTTGTCGCTGAGTCGAGGACTAGATCCAACGCAGCACAGCTCTCTGTCTTGGACAGAACGCCGCGGGCCTGGCGGCGCCGCTGACCGTCCATGATCGGCTCGTCAGTAGGCTCCAGAAGTCGGGACCCGGCCGTCTTCGTCTGGTCGCTTAGCGTCCAGGAGGGCATGACTACGTCGCAGGTCACGGCTGGAGACAAAATGCACGGACCGCCCCCTAGGTTCGTCGCGATCGAGGTCCGTTTCGTCAAAGGCGAAAAGCTCGCCGAACCAGGCGGGAAGTGGCATGTGTGTGCCGTCGGCGGGCCAAGTGACGTGTGCGTCGAATTCCTGCGTCTCCTCCCAAGCGTCCACAAGAGCGTCGGGTTCAAGCACGTCCATCGAACATCGCGCGACGCGACCACCCGATTCGAATGCTCGCTGTATGAGAACGACGGCACGGCTCGGTGACTCTGACCCTGCTCGCGCCAGCTCCGAGCGGACTGCCGGCGTGAACGACAGGGCAGATCTTGCCGAGGCCTCTCCGAGGTGCATGATCGCCAAAGGCGCAACCGCGTCCAGGTTGTACAGCGTGAAATGGTCGCCTGGTCGAGACTGGTTCACATGCTTGATCAACTCGTCAGCCGAGACGAAGAGCAACTCGCTCCGCGTGGCCCCGCCGTAATAGAAGTAGTGCCAACCGAAGACAACCGCTCCGGGCGTTCCGAGTGCCTCGCTGAGGGACGCAACATTCTGCTTGGACAGGGCGTTTGTTAAATCGTCTCGAATCCAGTTCTCCACCAAATCGCAGCTTAGGATTTTCGTTGATGGCGGTTACCAGCTCGTCTGGCGTCCGGCTTCATTACGTCGAGGAGGGCGTCGGCGACCCGCCCTTCCTCTTCATCCATGGCTGGTGCTGCGACCACACCTTCTTTCAGCCCCAGTTCGACCACTTCAAGCCCAACCACCGCGTGATCTCGCTCGATCTCCGAGGCTGCGGCGAGAGTGACAAGCCCGAGAGCGGATACGACATCCCGACCATGACGGACGACGTCGCCGCCCTCTGCCGCGAGGCGCGGATCGAGCGGCCGGTCGTCGTCGGCCACAGCTTGGGCGCGATGATGGCCGTCGACCTCGCCGCCCGTCATCCATCGATCCCACGCGCCGTGGTTGCCGACGACCCCGGTCCCCTCGCGATCAGCCCCGAGAGCCGCGCGACCTTCGAGGCGTTCATCGCGGCGCTCGAAGGGCCTGATTCGGCTTGCGCGCGCAGCGACTTCATCGCCGGGATGTTCCTCCCCGACGCGAACGCGGACCAGCGCCAATGGATCACCGACACGATGTGCTCGACGCCTCTGCACGTCGCGCTGGGTCAGATCCGCGGTGTGCTCACATGGAACGGCCTCGGTGCTCTGAGACTGATGACGGCGCCGCTGCTGGTGCTCCGCCGCGAGACCGGGGGCGACAATGACCCCACCCGCCTGCTGGGCCTCAAAGCGGACATCCGGTTCGGCGTCACCGTTGGCGGCGGTCACTTCCACCAGCTGGAGGTGCCGGAGCAGGTGAACCTGATGATCGAACGCTTCGTCAAGAGCCTATGACCGTCGACGAGCACCTGAAAAACGTGCCGCCGGCCGTGCGGCCCATCCTCGTGGCCGCCCGCAAGACCATCACCTCCACCGCGCCGAAGGCCGAGGAGATCCCCTACCAGAGCAAGCCCCCGAAGTCAGCCTCCGCCATGTGGAAGCTGGCCCGCTACGCGGTGAGTGGGGAGGAGGTGATGGGCCTCGGCACCTTCGCCCGGCACTCGACGATCTTCTTCTATCGCGGGCGGGAGCTCGACGACGCGGCCGGCCTCCTGCAGGGCAGCGGCAAGGACACGCGCTTCGTCACCCTGCGCTCGGCCGGAGACGCCCAGAGCGCGGCCGTCAAGAAGCTCGTACGCGACGCTTTTCGTCTGGGAGGGCGGAGAGCGTCCGGTTAGGCCGTATCCTTGTCGCCCTGTGTCCCGGGTCCGGACCGTAACCCCAGCCCAAGCGACCTCGTTGCTATGCCCCGTGAGCCTGAGGGTAGGCGTGCTCGCGCTCGTGTCCATGGCCGTGCTGGCCGCCTGCGGCAGCACCACGTCACTCGCGGTGAACCACCCCTCGCCGTCGCCCTCGGCCTCGCCCTCACCATCGACCTCGCCGAGCCCCAGCCCGTCTCCGAGCCCCTCGCCTTCGCCTTCACCGTCACCCACGCCCGCGGTGCCGACCTGGGCGCAGATGACCGCGAAGTGCAGCGGGCTGCCGGCGGCGCACGAGGCGCTGCTCGAAATGAAAGGGTCTACCTCGCTCATCCTTGCCGACGTCACCGACGCCAACCACCCCAAGCAGCTCTGCACGCTCAGCGGCGCCTGGTCGCCGCGGCTCGTGACGCAGCGGATGATCTCGTGGTGGGCCTCCGAGAATCCAGGTCAGGCCGGGCCGAGCATGCTCGTGAGCCTCGACATGTTCGCGGGAGTCTCCACCGTCGTCGCCCGCTGGCAGGGTGGCCTCTTCCTCGACGGACTTCACGCCTGGAGCCCTGATGAGAGCTCCATCGCGTACATCTCGTCAGATGCCTCGGCCGTCAAGCTGCACCTCATAAGCGGCGGCGGAGACCGCGTCGTCACCACCTTCGCCGCCATCCCCGGTCGCGGGGTGAACCCGGCTGAGGACGACGCCTACCTTGGTTTCTCGGCCGACGGCAGCTACTTCGCGCTCGTCCAGACCTTCACGTCCGGCGGCCAGCAGCTGCAGATCCGCCGCACGAAGGACGGCACGCTGGCCTACGGTCAGGCCACCGGCACCATGGCCACCTGGGCCAGCACCGGCGGCCGCCTCTACTTCCGCGAGCCGAGCGCGACCACCATCAAGGTCTGGGACCCGGCCGCGGGCGTCTCGACGCTGATCGCGCTGCCGCAGTCCTGGCTGCACCCGGTGTCGGACGCCGGCGACGACAACGTCGCCTACACGGTGTCCGACACGAGCGGCCTGCCGCACGTCTGGCTGTACGGCCACGGCGGCCGGTCGGGCGGCCAGCTCGGCAACATCCGCTCGACACCCGCGTTCTTGAATGCGACGTCTCTCTTCCTGGTGGAAGAGGTCGCCTGCACGGCCGACTGCGGCCTGGGCCAGCAATCGAAGGCCACCGGCAACACGTTTGTCTTCAGCCTCGCGACTCAGACCGAGACGGCTTCCTCGATCGCGTCGGTGCTGGGCAGCTGGCCTCGAGTAGGACAGGCTTAACGTAATGGCCGTGGAGTCCCCAGGGCTCACGGACGGCTCGTCCGAGGAGATCCCGCCCCCGCCGTCGAACCCGCCGCCGATCCAGCCGCCGGCCCCGGCCTACGCCGCGCCGATCTATCAGCCGGCGCCTGCCCCGCGCCGCCGCCGCAGCCTGCTCTGGTATTCCGCGGTCCTGGTGGCGATCGTCGTGACGCTAGGCGCCTTCGGCCTGCTCTATATCGACGATCAGAGCTGGCAGCAGCAGGCGGGACAGATGCAGCAGCAGAACGCCGCGCTCCGGGACAAGCTCGCCGTTTCCGACGCGGCGGCGAGCGACGCTCAGCAGAGGATCAAGGACCTTCAGACCCAGCTCCAGCACCCCGAGCTCGGACTCTGGAACGTCCCGGAGAAGATCGACGGTCCTAACTCCTGGCTCGAGGGAGGGATCCCCGATACCTTCACGTATCACCTGAAGGCGACGGCCACGGGGCCGATGTCGGTGAGCATCCTCACCTTCGAGCAGTACACGGCCGGGATCGAATGCATGAACGGCGGTGGCACGGCCAACTTCTGCCTGAACCACTCGGGCAGCGTCAAGAGCTTTCTCGACGTGCGCAGCGTGAGCTACGACTTCCACCAGGCCGAGGGGTGTGCCGCCTACCTGGCGGTCTGGACCTCGAGCTCCAACATCACGGTCAACCCAGACGTCACCGTGACCTACAACCCGGCGTCGACCTTCACGGGAGTCTGCGGCTAAGCAACCAAATCTCTAAGGCGATTGCGCCCCGCCGCATTGTTAGGCTATCCTAATAATGATGATAGGCACGCCGACACTGGAACGTAGGACGGCCTTGACGCGTTCCCAGCAGGATTACCTGAAAGCGCTCTTCCTGCTGCACGGCGACACCAAGCCCGTCCCGACCGGCGACCTCGCGCAGCGCCTCGGCATCTCGTCGCCCTCGGTGAGCGAGATGGTGACCCGGCTGTCCGCCCAGGGGCTGGTCGAGCACGACCGCTACAAGGGCCAGCAGCTGACCAGGGAGGGCCGCAGGGTCGCCGTCGAGCTGGTGCGGCACCACCGCCTGCTCGAGATGTTCCTTGTCCAGGTGCTTGGCTACCGCTGGGACGAGGTGCACGACGAGGCCGAGCGCCTCGAGCACGTCATCTCCGAGCGCATGGAGGCCCGAATCTTTGAGCTCCTCGGCCGCCCCGAGCTCGACCCGCACGGCCATGCGATCCCCTCGCTCACCGGCAAGGTCCGGTCGGTCAGCGACCGCGCCCTGAGCGACTGCCAGGTGGGGGAGAGGGTGCTGGTGCAGGGGGTGTCCGACGACGACGCGCGCCGGCTCCGCGAGCTGCAGCGGCGTGGCCTGGTCCCGGGTACCCGGATAGAGGTCGTGCGCGCGAGCGAATACGAGGCGCCGATCGAATGCCGGATCAAAAACCGCCGGGTCACCATCCCGCTCGGCCTGGCGCGGGCCATCTTCGTCGAGGAGGCGTCCTAGCCGGAATGGCAGTCGAAGCGGTAAAGGCGGCCGCCACCAGGGCGGTCACGTCCCCGATGGTCCTCGGCGAAGAGCAGGCGCTCCCGGGGGAGCTGCGCGTCCTGCGCGCCGCCGAGCGCTCGCTGTCGGGCGAGCGCCGCGGCATCAGCGCGGTCACGCCATTCCTTGGCCCGGCGTTCATCGCCGCGGTCGCCTACGTCGACCCGGGCAACTTCGCGACGAACATGGCCGCCGGCTCGCAGTACGGCTACATGCTCCTGTGGGTCGTCGTCGGCGCAAACCTCATGGCGATGCTCATCCAGTCGATGAGCGCGAAGCTCGGCATTGCGACGGGCAAAAGCCTGCCCGAGGTGGCGCGCGACCGCTACCCGTTCCCAGTGGTCGTTCTGCTCTGGATCCAGGCGGAGTTCATCGCCATGGCGACCGACCTGGCGGAGTTCGTCGGGGCGGCGCTCGGGCTGTACCTGGTCTTCGGCATCCCGCTGTTCCTCGCCGGGCTGCTCACCGGCGTGCTGGCGTTCGCGATCCTCGGCCTTCAGGCGTGGGGCTTCCGCCGCCTGGAGTCGGTGATCGCGGGGCTCGTCGGCGTGATCGTCATCGCGTTCGGCCTCGAGGTGCTGCGCTCAGACCCTCAGTGGGGGGCCGTCCTCGGCGGGGCCACCGTGCCGCACCTGGACGGCAGCCCGTCGATCTTGCTGGCGGCCGGAATCCTCGGCGCGACCGTGATGCCGCACGTCATCTACCTGCACTCCGCGCTGACCCAGAAGCGGATCGTCGGGGCGAACCCCGAGGCGAAGCGGAAGATCTTCCGTTTCGAGCTCGTGGACGTCGTCATCGCGATGGGCATCGCCGGGATCATCAACCTCGCGATGCTGACGATGGCCGCCGCGGTCTTCCACACCCGGGGCATGTACGGCACGGGCGCCGACCTGACGAGCGTCTTCCATGGCCTCGACCAGTTCGTCGGCGGTCACAGCGGCATCATCTTCGGGATCGCGCTGCTCGCCTCGGGCGTCTCCTCGTCGTCGGTCGGGACGCTCTCCGGTCAGGTCGTGATGCAGGGATTCATCCGCCGCCGCATCCCGGTCTTCCTGCGCCGCGCAATCACCATGGTCCCGGCGCTCGTTCTGATCGCGAGCAACTTCGACCCGTCGCACGCCCTGGTGCTCAGCCAGGTGCTGCTCTCGTTCGGAATCCCGTTCGCGTTGATCCCGCTTGTGCTCTTCTGCCGCGACCCCAAGCTCATGGGCACCCTGGTCAACAAGCGGATCACCACCTGGGCGGCATACGGCGTGGCGGCGATGATCATCAGCCTGAACGTGTTCCTGCTGTACCAGACGTTCGTACGCGTCTGATCCAGGAAATTCCGCCCGCCTGACGTCACGCGCTCCGTTCGCGCGCGGAAATTGCATCCCTCTGACGTCATACGGGCGGAACTACACTCCAAAACGTGAAGCTCGGCTTGTCCATCGGCTACTGGGGCATGGGGGTCGGGCCGGCCGAGCAGCTCGAGCTCACCCGGGAGGCTGAGGCCCTCGGCTACGACTCGGTCTGGACGGCCGAAGCCTACGGTTCGGACGCCGCCACGGTCCTGGCCTGGCTTGCCGGCCAGACGACGAAGATCCGGCTCGGCGCCGGCATCCTGCAGATCCCCGCGCGCAGCGCCGCAATGACGGCCATGACCGCGGCCTCGATCGACCAGCTCTCCGGTGGCCGCTTCATCCTCGGCCTCGGGTCGTCTGGGCCGCAGGTCTCCGAGGGCTGGCACGGGGTGCGCTTCGGCCAGCAGCTCCAGCGCACGCGCGAGTACGTCGAGGTCGTGCGCATGGCGCTGGCGCATCAAAAGGTCGAGTTCCACGGCGAGACGATGGACCTTCCGCTCCCGGACGGGCCGGGCAAGGCGCTGAAGCTGACCATCCATCCGGTCCAGAAACCAATCCCGATCTACCTCGCGGTCCTCGGCCCGAAGAACGTGATGCTGGCCGGCGAGATCGCCGACGGCTGGATGCCGGTCTACTTCTCGCCTGAGCACACGGCCGAGCTGCGCGCGCCGCTCGAGGAGGGCGCGGCGAAGGCAGGCCGTTCACTCGAGAACTTCAGCATCGCCCCGATGGTGCACACGTATGTGAGCGATGATGGCGATTCGGCGCGCGACGCGATGCGGCCGGTGCTCGCCCTGTACGTCGGCGGCATGGGATCGCGCGAGAAGAACTTCTACAACCGCCTCGTCTCGTCCTACGGGTTCGCGGCCGCCGCGAAGCAGGTGCAGGACCTCTACCTCGATGGCAAGCGCGCCGAAGCGATGGCCGCCCTGCCGGACGAGCTGATCGACATGGTCACCATCTGCGGGACGCCGGACCAGGCTCGCGAGCGGTTGCGTGCCTACCGCGATGCAGGCGTCGACACGCTCATCGTCTCGCCCATGGCGGGCGACAACGAGGACCGCCTGAAGCAGCTGCGGATGATCGCCGAGCTGGCGCAGGAGGTCGAGAAGGCATCCGCGAGGTCCTGAACCAGCCGCCGCCGCTGGTCGACTACAACGTCTTCGAGTCGGACCGAGCGCTGCGTGAGGCGCTGGAGCGCGAAGGCGGGTCGTGGGCTCATGACTGGGTGCACCGGCTCGGGACCATCGCCGGCACGGAGGAGGCCATTCGCTGGGGCTTCCAGGCCAACGAGCATCCGCCGGTGCTGCGCACACACGACCGCTACGGACACCGCATCGACGAGGTCGACTTCCATCCGTCCTGGCACGAGCTCATGAAGGTGGCCGTGGGCGAAGGCCTGCACGCGATGCCGTGGCGCGAAAAGCGTCCGGGCGCGCACGCCGCACGGGCCGCGGCTTTCTACGTGTGGTCGCAGGTCGAAGGCGGGCACGGGTGCCCGATCTCTATGACCTACGCTGCGCTGCCCGTGCTCCGCAAGGAGCCCGAGCTTGCACGGGAGTGGGAGCCGCTTCTCACCTCACTCGACTACGAGCCGCAGCTCAGGCCGCACGCCGGCAAGAAGGGCGCGCTGCTGGGAATGGGGATGACGGAACGGCAGGGTGGCTCCGATGTACGCGCCAACACGACTCGCGCCGATCCGATCGGTCATGGCGAGTACCTGATCACCGGCCACAAGTGGTTTGTGTCCGCGCCGATGTGTGACGCGTTCATCGTCCTCGCGCAGGCGCCCGGCGGCCTGTCGTGTTTTCTGTTGCCGCGAGTGCTTCCCGACGGTACCCGCAACGCGATGCACATCCAGCGTCTCAAGGACAAGCTCGGAAATCGGTCAAACGCGTCGAGCGAGGTCGAGTTCGACGCGGCGCGCGCGGTGCTCATTGGAGAGGAGGGCCGCGGGGTGCGGACGATCATCGACATGGTCAACCACACTCGGCTCGACTGCGTCATCGGCTCCGCGTCGCTGATGAGGCAGGCCGTCGCGCAGGCCACGCATCACGCGGCGCACCGGATGGCGTTCGGCAAGCTGCTGGCGGCGCAGCCTTTGATGATCAACGTGCTGGCCGACCTCGCGGTGGAGTCGGAGGCCACGACGGCCTTGATGATGCGCATCGCCGCCGGGTTCGACGATGACGGGCAGAAGGTTTTCCGCCGCCTGGCGACCGCTGTGGCCAAGTACTGGTGCACGAAACGCGCAGGTGGCGTCGTGGCCGAGGCGCTCGAATGCCTTGGCGGCAATGGCTACGTGGAAGAGTCGATCATGCCCCGTCTCTATCGCGAAGCGCCTCTCAACTCCATCTGGGAGGGATCGGGCAACGTGAACGCGCTCGACGTGCTGCGTGCGCTCGAGCGCGAGCCGCGGGCGCTGGACGCCTACTTCGCCGAGGTCGACGAGGCGCGCGGCGCAGATCCGCGGCTCGACGAGTCCAGGGCGACACTTGAGGCTGAGCTCTCCGGGCGCTCAGAGGCGACGGCGCGCCGCGTGGTCGAGCTCCTGGCGACAGTCCTGGAGGCGTCGCTCCTGGTGCGCCACGGTGACCCGGCGGTCGCCGAGGTCTTCTGCGACTCGAGGCTGCGCGGCGGACACCACCACTACGGAACGCTGCGGCCGACCGAGAAGCTGAAACCAATCGTCGAGCGCGCGACTCCCCTCCCCGCGTAGCGGGGAGGGCCAGGGAGCGCGCGACTCCCCTCCCCGCGTAGCGGGGAGGGCCAGGGAGGGGGCGCTCCTACTTCAACCCAGCCAGGAGCGACCTGTCGATCGGCAGCGACCGCACGCGCACGCCGGTCGCTCGCGAAACCGCGTTGGCGACGGCGGCCGCTCCGGGCACGGCCGGCGGCTCGCCGACACCCTTCGCGCCCAGCGGCCCGACCGGTGATGGCACCTCGATGATGCGGACGTCGATCTCTGGGAGCTGATCGACCGTCGGGATCTCGTAGTCCAGGAGGCTGGCCGTTCGAAGCTGGCCCTCGGGGTCGTACGCGAGCTGCTCACCGAGCGCGCGTCCGACCGACTGCGCGACTCCGCCGTGCACCTGGCCTTCGACCTCGGGCGGATTGATGGCCCGGCCGACGTCCTGGATCGCCGCGTAGCCGGTGATCTGGAAGGATCCGGTCTCCGGGTCGGCCTTGACGCGCGCGATGTGGACGGTGAACTGCGGCGAGGCCGACTGCACGGCCGATCGCCCGCTGGCCTGCACCGGCCGGTAGCGGCCCATGAAGTCGGTCGACAGCGCGACGAGCTCGGTGATCTCGACGAAACGGTCGGGTACGCCGCGCACCTGCACCCGGCCGTCGGTGATCTCGAGGTCCTCGGGCGCCGCCTCCAGCTCCTCAGTCGCGATCTCCAGCAGCTGCTTGCGCGCCTCGCGCGCGGCCTCCTGCACGGCGCCGCCGACGCTGTAGGTGACCTGGCTGCCGGCGGCCACCGGGCCGTAGGGTGCCACGCCGGTGTCGCCTGACTCGACGCGCACCTTGTCCACCGAGATGCCGAACGCCTCGGCGGCGATGAGCGCAAGCCCTGTGGTCGCACCACTGACGTCGACCGTGCCGATGAGCACCGACAGCGTGCCGTCCGGCTCGACGCGACAGCCGGCCGCCGACGGTGTGCGCGCGCCGCCCCACGAGCCAGCCGCGATCCCGACGCCCTCGCCCTCGCCAAGGGGCGTCGTGTACAGCGAATGCATGCGCGCCTCCTCCAGGCATTCGACGAAGGCGATGCGCGGCCATGGGTTGCCATCCGCGGCGGGGTCGCCTTCACGGACGGCGTTCTTCAGGCGAAGCTCGATCGGATCCATCCCCAGCTTCTGCGCGAGCTCGTCGATGGCCGACTCCAGCGCGAAGTAGCTCTGAGGCGCACCCGGCGCGCGATACGCCTCGACCGGCGTCTTGTTGGTGGAGACCTCGAAGCCGGTCACGTCGAACGCCTGCCAGCGGTACGTCCCGCCGAGGAATGACGTCGTGATGCCGCCGTGCCATCCGGCGGAGGCGCCGTTGTCGTAGTGAAACTTCACGCGCAGCCCGGTCAGGGTGCCGTCCTTCTTGGCGCCGACTTCCATATCGAAACGGGCCGCCGGCGCGCCGCGCGCCATCGAGAAGACCTGCTGGCGTGTCAGCAGCAACCGCAGCGGCCGTCGTGTGTGCGAGGCCAGCAGGACCAGCAGCGTCTCGAGAAGGGTCACCTTGCCGCCAAACCCGCCGCCGACCGGCATCGGCACCACCCGGACCCGGTGAGGCGGCACGTCGAGCAGCTTGGCCATCTCGTTGCGGACCGCGAACGGTCCCTGCGTCGGCGCCCAGATGGTGAAGCCCCCTTCGGGCTCGGGCCGCACGACGGAGACATGTGGCTCCATCGCCGTGTGATGCACGCCCGCAATGTCGTACGTGCCCTTGACGACCACGTCGGATGCCGCAAGCGCGGACGCGATGTCGCCGCGCTTCAAAGCCGCGACGCCGCTCACGTTGCGTGGCTTTTCCACTGGCTCGGACTCGGCGTCACTACCGGCGCCGTGCATCGACGCATCTCCCTCAGAGGCCTCCTCCTCGACATCGAGGACCACGGCCGACTCGTCGCGCATCGCGGCGACAGGGTCGATGACGGCGTCGAGGGGCTCGAGGTCGATGCCGAGGGCAGAGGCGCCATCGTGCGCCGCCGTCTCGGAGGTGGCGATCACCGCGGCGATCGGCTGGCCGGCGTAGAAGACGCGGCCGAGCGCGAGCGGCTGGTCAGGCCCGGCGACGTCGAGCTCCGGGAGGTCCGGGCCGGTGACCACCTCGACCACACCTGGCACGGCCAGGGCAGCCGACTTGTCAATGCCGCGAATCGTCGCGCTGGCCAGCGGGCTGAGCACGAGGTGGACGTGGTGGAGGCCCGCGACCTCGAGGTCGGCAGTGAAGCGCGTCGTCCCTGAGACCTTTTCGCGGCCTTCCAGGCGCCGGGTTGGAGTTCCTACAGAAGCCATCCCTGACATTGTCCCTGAGTCGGGTTAACGCCTCAGGGAGCCCCGCCGGTTCCTGAACTTCTCTTCAGTTGGGGCGACGGATTGTCGTCAGAAGTTGACTTTCGTCACCCGGACGGCAATAGTGGGTGTGGAGTAGAGGGCGGCCGCAAGTCCGCCACCCCCTCGTCGGCGCGCTCTCGCCCCGGTCTGTTCCGGGAAGAAGGCGGGGGGAATGGCTCGAGCGCGAGCTGTTCAACCAGGGAGAAGACTATGACTCCAACTTCGTTTCGGTTCCTCAAGGCTCTGGCTATTGCCGTGGCGAGCGGTATCGTGCTCGCCGCGTGCGGCAGCAGCTCGAGCGGCGGCGGTGGTCTGGCCGCAGACCAGACGCTGAAGTTCCCGATCCTCGGTGACTTCGGCACCCTCGACTCGGCGCAGCTGGACGCGGAGTCTGACTCCGAGATCGCCCAGAACTTCTACGACGGTCTGCTGAAGTTCGACAACAACTTGAACATCGTTCCCGACATCGCGTCGGCGATGCCCAATGTTTCGTCGGACGGCCTGACCTACACCTTCACGCTGCGCAAGGACGTCACGTTCTCGAACGGTGACAAGCTCACCGCCAAGGACGTCCTGTACTCGTGGAACCGCGCTGCCTGGGAGCAGGGCGCCTACGCGTTCCTCCTGTCCGCCATCGATGGCTACAACGACGTCGCAACGGCGTCCGCGGCCAGCGGGGCTCCGACAGGCGCCGCGCTCGAGCAGAAGCTCGAGTCCGCGGATCCCTCAGTCTCCATGAAGGGACTGACGGCTCCCGACGGCCCGACCGGCTACACGGTCGTGGCCAAGCTGAGCAGCCCTGCCGGCTGGTTCCTCTCGGCGATTTCGCTCGAGGCGACCACCGGAATGATCGTTGACTCGAACGCGATCAAGCAGGACGCCAACGGCAACACCGCGTCCTCGACGTGGTGGACGCAGCCGTCGACCGCCGTCGGCACTGGCGCCTACAAGATGACTGCCTACACACCGAAGCAGTCGATCGAGTTCACGGCCGTGGACAACTGGTGGGGATCGCCGAAGCCCACCGTCAAGAAGGTCCACATCGACATCCTGTCCGACGCTCACTCCGCGATCGTCGCGTGGGAGCAGGGCAGCTACGACCTGTACGGCTACGGCGGCTACAGCAACGCCCCGGTTGACGACATCCTTCGCATCCAGGGCATCCCGAACGAGAAGGGCCAGCTGCTCCTTCACCCGAAGGTGCGCACCACGTGGGTCCAGTTCAACCTCGTTCACGACGCAAAGCGGTCGGCGGCGAGTGCGTTCAACTGCCCGCTGACCAACGGACTGCCGGACTGCTCCAACCCGTCCGGTGCAAAGGCCAAGAACCTTCGTCTCGCGTTTGCGCTCGCGGTCGACAAGCAGAAGCTGGCGACCGTCGTGTGCCACGACATCATCTGCGCCCCGGCCACGGGCGGCCTGATCACCAAGGGCCTCGTCGGCTACGCAGGTGACAACAGCGACCCGCTGGCCAAGTTCGACGCGGCGCAGGCCAAGCAGGATCTGCAGGCGGGTGGCGGCGCGGACGCCGTCAAGGGCCTGAGCTACGTCTACGACCCGAACAACCCGCTAAACGCTCAGGTCGCGCAGTTCCTCCAGGACCAGTGGCAGACCAACCTGGGGGTCCACGTGGACCTGCAGCCAGTCGACCACTCGGCGTTCATCAAGGGTTACCTGTCTGGCAAGTACGCCCTCGCCCGCAACGGCTGGCAGGCGGACTACAACCACCCGCAGGACTGGACGGACGGCCTCTGGGGCAAGGCGCCCGGCTGTCCAGACTCCAACTGCGGCAGCGGCTACGACACGCCGGCCTGGGACCAGCTTGCCCAGCAGGCCAACGCGCAGCCTCTGGACCAGGCGACTCCGACCTACCAGAAGATGATGAAGATGCTCTCGGACGACGCGACCTACATCCCGCTCTACTACTCGCAGGGCGCGTTCCTCTTCCACAGCTACGTCCAGGGCGCAGGCACCAACAACTTCTTCGACTACTACTGGGACCAGATCCAGATCAACTCGCACTGATCTGACACACAGGGAAGGGGCGCTCGCTCATAACGAGCGCCCTTTCTCGTATTGACTGAGAATCTTTCTGAGGTGAGTTAGCGAGCAGATGTTCACCAAGGGCATGGCGATATACATCGGGCAGAGGATCGTCCTCATCGCTTTCACCGTGCTCGTCGTTTCGTCGGTGGTCTTCCTCGGCATCCACCGTCTGCCTGGTGATGCCCTTCTCAACGAGAAGGTGAAGGGCGCGGCCTATCTGGCCCTCCTGCACCACTATGGCCTGGACCAGCCGCTTTACGTCCAGTACGAGAACTACCTCGTCGGAATCGTCACCCGTGGCGACCTGGGCGAGTCCCTGGTCAATCGCGGGCTCCAGATCCGGCCCCTTGTCGAGCGGGAGCTCGCCGTCAGCGCCGAGGTGGGGGGCCTTGCCCTCGTGTTCACCATCGGCCTTGGCATCGTGCTCGGCGTTTTCGCCGCCGTCAGGCAGAACACGTGGCTCGACTATCTGCTGACGACCACCTCCGTCGTGGGGTACAGCATGCCGAACTTTGTGATCGCAGCGTTCCTGATCCTGGTGTTCGGCGTCTGGCTCGGGAACGCGACCCAGGGCACCTTTTACTACCAGCTGGGCGCGTGGAAGGGGGACATCGGCCAGATCTGGCTGCCCGCCTTTGCGCTCGGCTTCCCCTATGCCAGCTACGTCGCGCGGCTCACGCGGGCAAGCATGCTCGAGGTGATCCGGCAGGACTACGTCCGCACAGCGCGGGCGAAAGGTCTAAGTGAGATCACCATCCTGGTGCGCCACGCATTGCGCAACGCGTTGATCCCGGTGACGACGATCCTCGGGCCACTGACGATCGGGATCATCACCGGCAGCGTGGTGATCGAGAACGTCTTCGGCATTCCCGGCCTTGGCAAGGAATTCGCACAGAGCATTCTCAACCGCGACTACGCGATCGTCATCGGCGTGTTCACGATGTACGCCGGCATGGTCGGCCTGGCCAACCTGCTGGTCGATCTCGGCTACGTCGTTCTCGACCCGAGGATTCGCTACTGATGGCGACAGTTGTAGCGAGCCGCGCCGTCGAGATCGAGATGCCGGAGCAGGCTAGCCTGTGGTCGGACGCGTGGCGCCGGCTCCGCAGGAACCGCCTGGCCCTGGTGTCGACGATCTACCTGGTCCTGCTGGTTGCGGTCGCGCTCATCGCGCTCGTCTGGACGCCATACCGCATGTCGGCGATCGGCATCGCGCCCACCTATCAGGGGATCACCTCAGCTCACTGGCTCGGAGTGGACTCGCTGGGCCGCGACATCCTGAGCCGCCTGATGGTGGGCACCCAGGTGTCGCTGGTCGTCGGCCTCGGCACCCAGGTCTTCGTGCTGCTCGTCGGCGTTCCTATCGGACTTGCCGCCGGGTACTACCGCGGCTGGTTCGACAACGTCGTCTCGCTGGTCATCAACATCTTCTACGGGATCCCGGACGTGCTGGTCGCGATGATCATGGTCTTTCTGCTCGGCCCGAGCCTGACCAACATCATCATCGCGATCGTCGTCACGCGGTGGATGGACATGGCGAGGCTCGTTCGCGGGCAGGCGTTGAGCCTGCGCGAGCGCGAGTTCATCGAGGCGGGCAGGGCGGCCGGCGCAAAGCCGTTCAAGATGCTGTTCGGCCACATCCTCCCGAACGCGCTCGGCCCGATCATCGTGCAGGCGACGCTCGGGGTTCCCGGCGCGATCCTATTCGAAGCCTTTCTCAGCTTCCTCGGCGTTGGCGTCCAGCCCCCGACTCCGTCGTGGGGGTCGATGGCAGCCGACGGCGTGCGTGCGATCGAGTTCGCCCCGCACATCGTGATCGCGCCGTCGATCGCGCTCTCGCTGACCCTGATCGCATTCAACTTCCTGGGCGACGGACTGCGCGACGCGCTGGATCCGCGCTCCCGCCGATAGTGGCTTCGCCGATTCTTCAGGTCAAGCACCTGAAGACGCACTTCCCAACTCACGTGGGGACTGTGCGCGCGGTCGACGATGTCAGCTTCGACCTCTATCCGGGTGAGACGCTCGGCATCGTCGGCGAATCGGGAAGCGGCAAATCGATAACGGCGCTGTCACTGCTCCGCCTTGTGCCAGACCCGGGCCGCGTCGTGGGGGGCGAGATCCTCTTCAAGAACGAGGACCTGCTGAAGATGAGCGACGAGGACGTCCGCGAGGTCCGCGGCCGAGACATCGCCATGATCTTCCAGGACCCCCAGAGCTCGCTGAACCCGGTGCTCAAGGTCGGCTTCCAGATCGATGAGGCGATGGTGGCGCATGGCAAGCCCCGGTCGGAAGCGAAGAAGCGCACCGTGGACCTCCTCAAGCGCGTCCGAATCCCCGCGGCCGAAAGCCGCGTCAACGATTTCCCGCACCAGCTCAGCGGTGGCATGAGGCAGCGCGCGATGATCGCGATGGGACTCGCCAACGCGCCCCAGATCCTGATCGCGGACGAACCCACCACGGCCCTCGATGTGACCGTGCAGGCCCAGATCCTGGAGCTGCTCGGCGACCTGAACCGAGAGCTCGGGACGGCGATCATCATGATCACCCACAACATGGGCGTCGTCGCCGGGCTCTGCTCGCGCGTCATCGTCATGTACGCGGGTCGGATCGTCGAGCAGGGGCCGGTCGACACGATATTCGAGAACCCGCAGCACCCATACACGTGGTCGCTGCTGCGCAGCGTGCCGCGCGTGGACGCGCTCAGGCACGACCGTCTCCGCTCCATCGAGGGCATCGCGCCCGACCTGCTCCGTCCTCCGAAGGGCTGCCGCTTCCATCCGCGCTGCCCGTTCCGGGTTGAAAAGTGCTACACCGACGAGCCAGAGTTGACCATGGTGGCGCCTGACGATCTCGCGGCCTGCTGGGTGACCATGGACCGGGCGCGCAAAGAGATGAATGCGGACGAGCTGGTCGACATCAGGCCGGGCGCGGGCTCGGGCTACCACAAGGGCGACCTGGCTTGACCGCGCAGCCCGCTCGGGCCGAGCCGATGCCGGCGCCGGGTGCGGCCAAGAGCCTCGTCCGGGTGGAGTCGGTCGTCAAGCATTTCCCGGCCGGCCTCGGCCAGAGCGTGAAGGCAGTCGACGGTGTCACGTTCGACATCCGCGAAGGCGAGACGCTGGGCCTGGTCGGCGAATCGGGCTGCGGGAAGTCCACGCTGGCGCGGCTCATCACGCAGCTGGTGCCGGTCACCTCGGGCAAGGTCTGGCTTGGCGACGTCGAGCTCACGCGCCTGCGGGGCGAGAAGCTGCGGCAGCAGCGGCGACAGCTGCAGATGATCTTTCAGGACCCGTTCGCGTCGCTCGACCCACGCATGACCGTCGGCGACATCATCGCGGAGCCCCTCGACAACTTCGGCGTGATGCGTGGGCGCAAGCGCAACGAGCGCGTGCAGGAGCTGCTTCGCATCGTTGGCCTCAACCCCAACTTCAACAACCGCTATCCACACGAGTTCTCGGGCGGCCAGCGACAGCGCATCGGCATCGCGCGTGCCCTCGCACTGAATCCGAAGCTGGTGGTGTGCGACGAGGCGATCTCGGCCCTGGACGTTTCGATTCAGGCGCAGATAGTGAACCTGCTCGAAGACCTGCAGCAGCGTTTCAAGCTGACCTACCTCTTCATCGCGCACGACCTGTCGGTGGTGCGGCACATCAGCGACCGGGTGATGGTCATGTATCTCGGCAAGGTCGTCGAGATCGCCGACAGCGCAGACATCTACGGCGACCCCAAGCACCCGTACACGAAGGCGCTGCTGTCCGCGATCCCGGTGCCCGACCCGAAGATCCAGCGCGGCCGCCGCCTCGTGGAGCTATCAGGCGAGATCCCATCGCCGATCCACCCGCCGTCTGGCTGCAGGTTCCACACCCGCTGCCCGATCGCGCACCTTCCCTCGCCGTGTTCGGACAACGAGCCGGTGCTGGAGGAGAAGGCACGCGGGCACGAGGCCGCGTGCCACTACTCGCAGGACGTCTGACCAGGGGTTAGTGCTGGTCGATCCTCACTGAGGTCCAGTAGAAGTCGTAGAGCGCGGTCCCGCCCGCGCCTCGGACGTAAGGGTGAACGAGGTACTGCTGCACGCCGTACACCAGGGCTGCATACGCCACGTCGCTGATCAGCGCCTTGCCGGCGTCCTGGTACCCGGCGGTCGCCAGTCCGGCCGGCTGAGCGTCGGCGCCGGTCGCGAGGCCATCGAAGGTTTTGCTCGAGTAGCAGGCGCCGTTCGAGGTGGCGCCGCTCACGAAGAGGTAGTCGAACCAGTCCTGCGGGCTGTTGTAGTCGGCGCTCCAGCTCTCGCGGAAGCTTGAGTACGCGCACCGGCCGTCGCGCTGGTCGAAGAAGGTCTGCCTGTCGATGTCGACGCACTTCACAGTCACGCCGAGGTTCTGCTTCCACTGCGCCACGAGGTTCGCGCACACCGCCTCGTTGAAGGCGCCGGTGTCGAAAGTGTAGGCGAGGTTCTTGACCTTCGTGCCGTTCGGATCCCAGGCCTGGTACTCGGTCTTCGCCGCTGCCGCGTCGAACTTCGCATTGGGATCGGCACCGTCGCCGAGGTATCCCGCGAGGCCCTTGCTGATGACGCCGCCCGTGGCCTCGATGCAGGTCGTGCCACCTGAGCACACCGCCTGCACCAGGGCTTTGCGGTCGATCGCGGTGGAGAAGGCGTGCCGGCCCGCCTTGCCGGCGTCACCGGCGAATGGCCCGGTGCGAAGGTTGAAGCCGACCCAGTACGTCACCGCCGCCGGCACCACATGCAGCTGGTCCTTCAACTTGGCATCGGTCAGATATTTCACCGCGGTGTCAGGCGTCAGCGACTGGCGCCCGTAACCGATGAGGCTGAAAATTCCCGACTCGTACTTCTGGAGCTGAACCGCCGCATCGGTGAGCACCTCGACGTGCACGTGCTTGAGCGCGCCGGTAGAGCCTGCGTACCAGCCGGCGACAGGCTCGAAGTCAAGTGAGGCGCCGACCTGGCGAGCCGTGAGCCGGAAAGGACCGCTGCCGACCAGGGTCTCGGGCTTCGTGTACCACAGGTCCTCGCCCGCGGACTTCACGACATTTTGATCGACGAGCCAGAACGGCCAGAGCGCGACCTCCGTCAGCCAGTAGCCCGCGGGTTTGACGAGCACGGTCGAGACGGTGTACTGGTCGACCTTCGTCAGGCCGCTGAGCTGCCTGGCGCGACCCTGGGCGACGGCGTCGTAACCCTTGATGGGCGAGAAGAGCGTGGCGAACTCGCCCTGCTTCAGAGCGGCGCGATTCCAGCTGTAGATGACGTCGTCGGCGGTGATCAGATCGCCGTTTGAGAAATGCGCGTTCTGCCGGAG
>Ga0075426_10000810_pt1 | contig 21997 bp, 20 predicted proteins | sample SoiMethybrSBSTD5_FD_75304 | JGI IMG/M metagenome (GOLD analysis project Ga0075426, IMG submission 75304) | Bulk soil microbial communities from a Populus tree surrounding site in Tennessee, USA - Soil MetaG P. TD hybrid SBSTD5 | ecosystem: Environmental > Terrestrial > Soil > Tree plantation...
GCCATCGGCCTGCACACCGGCCGCATGACGGTCGCGGAGGCGGAGCGGATGTTCCGCGAGCAGGCGTTCCAGGACCCGGCCAACGCCCGCCAGCAGGCGGCGCGCGGCACGTTCGATCCGGCCTATCTGAACTACACGCTCGGCAAGCTCATGATCCGCAAGCTGCGCGAAGACTGGACGGGCCCGCGGGGCGGCCGCAGCGCCTGGCGCGAGCTCCACGACCGCCTGCTGTCGTTCGGCGGTCCGCCCATCCCCCTGCTGCGCCGGGAGCTGCTGGGCTCCGGGGACCGCGGCCCTCTGTTGTGAGGAGGCACGATTGGGGCTAGCGCCTCTTTCGCTGCCGGAGGCGGGCGAGGGCATCTGCGACGTCGAGACGGCCGGGGGCGGTGCCGCTGCCGGTGAGGGCGTCCTCGAGGTCGCTCACCGAGGCCTCGGGATCGCTCTGCACGAGCAGGGCCGCGGCGCCGGCGACGAGGCCGGCGGCGAAGGAGGTGCCGCGGGCGCGCCGGTAGAGGGACGAAGTGAGCGGGAACGCGGTCACCAGGTCCTCGGCGGGGGCGGCGAGCAGCGGGAAGCCGGCGCCGCCGCAGCGCCCCGGGCCGCGGCTGCTTTCGGGGAGCGGCGCGCCATCCCGCCCCAGGCCGCCCACAGACAGGGCGGCACGATCGGGCCGATCCCCCGGATAGAGGCCGGTGTAATTGGCGGGCGAGCGATCGGTGGACGCTCCCGGCCCGTGATTGCCGGCGGCGAAGACAGGGAGGATCTCGGCGGCCCGCCATGCGTCCACGATCCGCTGGAGGGAGCGGTCGCAACCGTCGGCGGGGAGGAGCCAGGCGGCGATGAGGACATCCGGCTGGCCCGTGTGGAGCATCCATTCGGCGCAGCGGCTGACCAGGAGAGGGTCGTAGCGCCCTGCGGGCAGCCCGGCGCAGGCGATCCACTGCGCACGCGGGGCGACGCCGAGGGAGAACCCGGCCGTGTTGCGGCCGACGGCGCAGGAGAGGACTCCGGTGCCATGGCCGAAGCGGCTGTCGAGCGGCGTGACGCTCCCGCCTGCCGGGTCGAGCCAGGCCCGGCTGCCGCCGCGGAAGCCGGCCGCGAGCTGCTCATGGACCGCGCTGGCCCCGGTGTCGATGATCCCCACCACGACGCCGGAGCCGTCGAGCCCCTGCCTCCAGGCAGCGCCGGCGCTCAGGGCTGTCAGTGCCCAGGAGGTCTTTTCCGGCGTTTGCTGCGTTGCGAGGGGATCGGGCTCGGCTTCCGCCGCCAGGGCGGAGTCCAGGGCGACAGCGGCGGGAAGGACCGCTGCCACGTCGGGACGCTTGGCGAGGGAGGCGAGGGTCGCCGGCAAGGCCTCCACGGCGAGCCGGTTGGTGACGCTGAATCCCGCGACGGCGCGCACGCGCCCGGCGCGGCGCTCGGCGGCGAGGAAGGCGCGCAGCGGAGCCTGGCTGCGCGCCGCGAGCCGGGCCAGGGAGGCAGCCACATACGCCCGGCGCTGTCGCTTTCCCAATCCCTGCCGCGCCATCTCGCGGCCGAGGGCGGCGAGGTCGGCCTGTTCGCGCAGGTCGACCAGGGCGTGCTCCATGCGGATGTCCGATGGGTCCGGCGACGACGAGAAACCGCCTCGCCGCGGCAGGCAGGCGACCGCGAGCGCGAGGAGAAGGACGGCGGCGAGGGGTCTCGTCAGGGTCCGGATCGGCGCCTCAGAGGAAGCTGCGGATCGCGGTGTGGTTGAAGGCGACGCGGATCTGGTTCGGCATGTCCACCGCCATGCCACCGGCGAAATCGAGGCCCAAGGTCACCGGCACCCCGTTGCTCGTGTGGTCGACGATCGCCTGCAGGAGCGCACGCCCGTTGGGCTGTGTCAGATCCACCGTGAGCTGCATCGGGCGCATGCCGTTGGAGCGCGCGGCGATGGAGACGGACTGCGCCAGCGGTACGGCCGTCCCGTTGAGCCGCACACCGGTGAGATCCATGGTGAAGCCGCCGGACACTGCGCCGGACCACAGCTTGGAGAACAGGTCTCCGAGGCTGGTGAAGCTCGCCTGGAGGTCCAGGTCCTTGTCGACCTCCTCCTGGGCGGTGGCGCACAGAGCGAGGAGCGGGCCGGCGCCGTGCGATTTGTCCTGGGTGATGTTGGCGAAGAACTGGCAGCCGGGGGAGGGGTCCACCGCCACCCACTCGGTGTCGAACTTGCCGCCCAAGGTTCCGCTGCGCCCCTGGATGTCGTCGCCGTCACGGTCGACGAGGCCGTCCCGGCTGAAGGATCCGACCACCGGGTTGCGGTAGCTGGTGATCTTCATGTTGGGATCGCGCACCCCTCCCCGGTTGTCGTATTTGACGGTGTAGGAATAGGTGCCATCGAGGTTCGGATCGCCGACGAGGAACGCGATCTCCGCGCCCCAGAGCTTGGCCTCCGCCTGGGTCTGATGATTGGCGAGTCCGTCGTAGTCGGTGATCGCGCACCCGCTGGAGACGAGCGCCAGCGCGGCGGCTCCGAGCAACCACCCAAAATGCCTCATCCTTGCCTCCTTTTCTGGCCGTGCTGCGGTTGGATTTTGCCATCTCTTCACAGAGAGAGATGGCGGGGGAAGGAGCAAAAGACGCGCGAGAAAACAACAGACCTTCAAAATCTATGGTGTCTGGCGGCGCGAAAAGCGAGCCCGTCGTATGATCAGAAGCAGCCAGCGCGGAGATCGCTCATGGAATCGCTCGCTCCAACCCCTACCCCCCAGGTCGCCGCCGCCGTCCGCTCGCGGGTCGCCCGCACCGCGGCATTGCCCTGGACCCTCACCGCGATGCTCCTCGGCTCGACGAGCATCATCGTCGGGCTGCTGTGGGACATCTCCTGGCACATGACGATCGGCCGCGACACCTTCTGGACTCCGGCGCACATGGCGGTCTACCTGGGCGGCGTGCTGGCGGGCGTGTCGGGCGGATGGCTGGCGCTCCATACGACGTTCGCCGGCTCGCCGGAGGAGCGCGCCGCGGCGGTGCGCTTCTGGGGCTTCCGCGCTCCGCTCGGCGCCTGGGTGGCGATCTGGGGCGCCATCGCGATGCTGACGTCGGCGCCGTTCGACGACTGGTGGCACAACGCCTACGGCCTGGACGTCAAGATCATCTCGCCTCCCCACATGGTGCTGGCCGCGGGCATGATCGCCATCCAGATCGGAGCCATGCTCCTGGTGCTGGCTCCCGGCAACCGGGCTCCCGCCGGCGAGGAGCGGCTGCTGGGGACGGCGTTCCTCTACGTCGCCGGCGTCGTGCTCCTCATGCTCGCCACCGTCCTGATGGAGGACAGCTACCCCAACGACCAGCACGGCGCGCACTTCTACAAGGCCTCCTGCCTCGTCTATCCGGTCCTCCTGGCGGCGGTGGCGCGGGCGTCGCGGCTGCGCTGGGCGGCGACGAAGACGGCGCTCTTCTACACGGCGCTGCAACTCGCGATGCTGTGGGTCCTGCCCCTCTTCCCGGCGCAGCCGAAGCTGGCGCCGATCAATTTGCCGCTCGACCATATGGCGGCGCCGCTCTTCCCGCTGCTCCTGGTCGTGCCGGCCCTGGCGATCGATCTCATCGTTCAGTCCGCGGGGCGGCGCTCCCGGTGGTGGCTGGCTCCGGCGCTGGCCGCCGTCTTTCTCGCACTGTTCCTCCCTCTGCAGTGGAATGCCTCCAAGCTCCTGCTGTCTCCGGCCGCGCAGAACGCAGTCTTCGGCGGCGACCGGCATTGGGACTACAGCCGGGCGCCAGGCGACTGGATGACCCAGTACTGGGTGAAGAACCGGGAGCCGCTCACGCCGCGCGCGGCGGGCGTGGCCTTCCTGCTGGCGGCGGCTTCGGCCCAGGTCGGACTCGGCTGGGGGGCCTGGATGGCGCGGGTGAGGCGATGAGGCACCGAAGTGGACCGGTCCCGTCCGTGTCTCCAGTCCTTGTCGTCCTTGCCGTCCTTGTCTCTTTGCTCCTCGCGCCGGCCGCCCACGCCCACGTCGGCAGCCCGAACGTCTTCTTTGAGGGGATGGCGGGGTCCTGGCCGGTCCGCGTGATCATCCGGCCGCCTGGCGTCATCCCCGGCCTTGCCGAGATCACGGTACGCGTGAAGCAAGGAGCGCCGGAGCGCATCCAGGTGCAGCCGGTGCAGTGGAAAGCAGGGGTCAAAGGGGCGCCGCCGCCCGACGAGGCGAAGCCGGTGCCCGGCGAAAAAGGGCTGTGGAGCGCGCAGCTCTGGATGATGACCGCGAGCTCCTACAGCGTCCGGGTGCGCATCACCGGACCCGCGGGCGAGGGCCTGGCGATCGTCCCGGTGGTCACGGTGCGCACGGCACGGCTCGCGATGCAGCGGGCGTTGGGATTCGTGCTCGGCGGGCTCGGGCTCTTCCTGGTCGTCGGAGCGCTGACGATCGTCGGCGCCGCGGTGCGCGAGAGCGTTCTGGCGCCGGGCGAAGAGCCGGACGTCCGCCGGCGGCGGCGGGCGCGGCTGACGGTGGCTGTCACCGGCGTCTTCCTGGTCCTGCTGCTCCTCGGCGGCAAGAGCTGGTGGGACGGTGTGGACGCCGACTACCGGCAGACGATCTTTCAGCCCTTCCATGTCCGCACGGCAGTGGTCCCGGAGGGGTCAGCGAGGGTGCTCCGCCTAGAGATCGACGACCCACGCTGGGGCCGTGAGCGCGACTGGAGCCCGCTGATGCCGGACCACGGCAAGCTGATGCACCTGTTCCTGGTGCGCGAGCCGGGGCTCGACGCTTTCGCGCACCTCCATCCGGTTCCCCGGGACCAGAGCCGGAATCGCTTCGAGGCGGCGCTGCCGCCGCTCCCCGCCGGCCGCTATCGCGTGTACGCCGACGTCGTCCACGAGAGCGGCTTCACCCAGACGCTCACCGACGCGGTCGAGATCGCCGGGCCATCCAGCACCGCCGAGGCGAGCCCGGGGCCGCCGTCCGATCCGGACGACTCCTGGCGGACCGCCGCGCAGATTCCGCTGGAGGCGGTGAAGAGCTCCCTCGGTGACGGGCTTTCCATGACCTGGGAGCGCGGTTCCGAGCCGCTCCGGGCCAATCGGGAGGTCGAGCTGCGCTTCGTGGTGCGGGACGGCGCCGGGCGGCCGGCCCCCCTGGAGCCTTACATGGGGATGCCGAGCCACGCCGTCATCAGCCGCGACGACGGCAAGGTGTTCGTCCATCTCCATCCGGTGGGCAGCTTCTCGATGGCCGCGCAGCAGGCCTTCGCGGCGCAAGACCCCGCGGCCCGAATGCCGGGGACAATGGCGGGGATGGACCATCCGCCCGGATCCACGATCTCGTTCCCCTACGAGTTTCCGCAGCCCGGGCGATATCGGCTGTGGGTGCAGGTCAAGAGCGGCGGCGCGGTGAAGACCGGGGTCTTCGACGCCGCCGTCCAGTGAGGCCTTACTTCAGCACCGCCGTCGCGCGGTCGACCTCCTTCGCGAAGCCCTCGATGGTGGCGGCGACGAGGAGGATCTGCTCCTCCGCCTCTTTCCAGTTGCGCTGCTCGATGGCCTCGCGGACGGCGGGCAGCGTCTTCACGCCATAGCCGGTGTAGAAGCCGGGCGCGTAGATCTGGTGCACGTACCAGGATCGGCGCGGTAGCCCCTGCGATCGGGTGAAGGCGCGCTCGGCGGCGAGCAGGACGGCGTCGAGCCGCTTCTGGTCCTCCGCGGAGAGCGCGCCGCCCTTGGCGGTCCACGCCTTCTGGTAGGCGGCGGCGCTCTTGTCCAGGGCGGCGGCGGCGTTCTTGAGCGGCGCGAAGTTGAGGTAGGGGACAGGATCCTTGGCCGCCGGCACGACCCAGGTCTCGGTCGGATCGTCGACCGCGTGGTAGGTGCCGTCCTCGATGCGGTGGTTCTCTTCCTCCGTCTTCTGGCGCATGTCGTCGGCGAGCTTCGCCACCTCGTCGACGTACTTGCCGACGGTGGAGGAGAGGTGGCCGAAGTCGAGCGGCAGGACGTCCGCGTCGGCCAGGCGCAGGACCATCCGGCCGGCGGTCTTGGCCAGGGTCACGCCGTAGACGAAGGTGGGGTCCATGAAGCGGGTGTAGTGGTCGAAGGAGTCGTAGATCGAATGGTACTGGCCGTAGTGGCCCTCGCCTCCGAAGCCGATGTTCAGCGCGGCGATCCCCAGGTGCTGGAGGAACGGCGTGAAGTCGGAGCCGGAGCCCAGCGGATCGATATGGAAGGCGTGCGCGGCGCGCGCCTCCTTGGCCTCCTCTGGACGCCCGAAGAGGATCGTGACGGCCAGGGTGCGGTCGGCGACGCTGATGCTCTTCTCCGGATCGGTGACGTCGCGCGCCGCCTGGTTGACCAGGGTCTCCAGGGTGTGCGAGCCGCCGGCGTCGAAGAAGCCGCGCGAATTGCTGTCCGAGTTGATGTAGACGGCGGCGTGCTGGCGCAGCTCGTCGGCGTGGGTCTCCGCCCACTCGGTCGAGCCGAGAAGGCCGGGCTCTTCGCCGTCCCAGGCTGCATAGATGATCGTGCGCTTCGGTTTCCAGCCGCTCTTCGCCAGCTCGCCCACGGAGCGCGCCTCCTCGAGGAGAGCCACCATGCCGCTCAAGGGGTCGGCGGCGCCGTTGACCCAGCCGTCGTGATGGTTGCCGCGCACGATCCACTCGTCGGGGCGCTCGCCGCCGTGCAGGGTGGCGATCACGTCGCGGGCGGTCACCAGGTTCCAGTTGAACTGCAGCTTGAGGTGAACCTTGGCCGGGCCGGGGCCGAGGTGGTAGGGCACGGGCAGATCGCCGCGCCAACCCTCCGGCGCCATGGGGCCGGCGAGCGCCTGGAGGAGCGGCAGCGCGTCGCCGTACGAGATGGGCAGCACGGGGATCTTGGTCAGCGTCGGCGCTTGGGAGATCTCCAGGCGCTTGGCGTCTTTCGTGGCGCCGACTCCCGGAGTCAGCGGATCGCCGGAATAGAGCGGCATGTCGGCCACCGATCCGCGCTGGGCGCCTTTCTCCGGCCGGTAGCCGCCCTTCGGGTAGACGTCGCCGGCGCCATAGCCGTCCTCGCGGGGATCGGAGTAGATGATGCAGCCGATGGCGCCGTGCTCGGCCGCCACCTTGGGCTTGATGCCCCGCCAGGAGCCGCCGTAGCGTGACAGCACGATCTTGCCGCGCACGTCGACGCCGCGCCGGGCGAGCTCTTCATAGTCGGCGGGCACGCCGTAGTTGACGAAGACCAGCTCGCCGGTGACGTCGCCGTCGATCGAGTAGGCGTTGAAGATCGGGAGTTGCTCCGCGGTCTGCCCGGAGGTCGAGTCGCCGGCGATGGGCGGCTCGGCCAGAGACGGGATGAAATGAGTGGGCGCGATCAGCTCGAGCTGCCGCAGCTTGGGGGTGGGGAAGAGCACTTCGAACTCCTCGATGCGGGTGTCGTACCCCCAGGAGCGGAAGAGCGAGGCCATGAATTCGGCGTTCTCCTTGCCGTAGGGCGACCCGACGTGGTGCGGGTGCGCGGAGAGCTGCTTCATCCAGGAGCGCAGGTTCTCGGCGTTCAGGGCGGCGTCGAAACGCGTTTCGAGCGCCCGCTCCGCGGCGGCGCCTGCATCGCTGAAACCGAGCAGGGGGCCGGGTGCGCCGGCAGCCGCCGGAGTCGGCGGCGCGGCGGCGGCGGTGGCCGTCAGGGCGAGGGCGAAAATCGGCAAGGCGATTCGGGACATCTGGGGCATCGAGAAGCTCCTCCGGCGCCAGGGCGCCCGGTCGTGCAACCAAAACGGACGCATTCTAGCGCCTCGCTGGTCACAGCCACTGCGGAGCCGGTATCTTTGGCGCTGCGAGGAACCGCGCTTGGCGTCCCGATCCCACATCCCCCCGGCGAGGAGACCAGCCGACCTGAGCGCGGAGAGCCTGCGCTGGACGCTGGGCTTCCTGTGCGCCTTCCTGGGCGCCTCCGTGCTGGTGGAGCCGCATCGGTACACCGCGGCGCTCTACCAGGGCCTGGCGACCCTCCAGCCGTGGTGGGCCATGGCGGCGCTGGGCAGCGGCGTGGCGCTCCTGACCGTGGCCCTCCTGCGCCCCGGCCGGCCGGCCCGCCTGGTGGTCCACGGCGCCGCCGGCTCGACGCTCCTGCTGCTGGCAGCCGGCTTCGCCAGCTCGGGGGCGTGGCTGGGGGCCGTCGCCTACGGCATCCTCGGCCTGGGCCTTGCGGCCGCCGGCCTGCTGCGGGCCTCGGAGGCGTTCCCGCCGGGCCGTGGGCGCGATCTCTTCGCCCTCCTCATGGGCGCTGTAGCGGTGGTCGACGGCGTGGTCGTGATGGCCCTGCCGCGACTGTTCCACGGTCCCTACCTCCGGCCCGGCCGGCCTTATCTCCCGGCGCTGGGCGCCGCTCTGCTGCTGAGCGGCGTCCTGCTCGTCTGGGCGCACCTGAAGCGTCCAGCGCGCTGGCTCGTGTGGCTGGCGCATCTGGCCGCGGGCGCGGTCTTCGTCCTCTTCGGTCTGCTGGGTGCCTGGCCGGCCCGCGCCTGGACGGGAATCGCCTTCTATCTCGGCTGCGGAGCGGTGCTCGCCGTCCTCCCCTGGCTCGCCCTCCGTTTCTCCCGTCTCGACACCCGGGCGCTCCGCACCCGCCTGGCGCTCGCCCTGGCCACCGCCACGTCGGTGGCGATGATCCTCACCGCGGCGGTGGCCACCACCCAGGAGGAGCGGCTGGCGACGGAACAGGTTCTCGAGACGGGTCAGATCGAGGCGCTGTCGATCGCCCACGCGGTCGCCGACTATGTGCAGGTCAACGCCGCCCAGATGGCCACGATCGCCGCCATGGCCGGCCGCACGCCGCTCGCTCCTGTCCCGCAGCGCCTCTATCTCCGGCAGACGCTCCCGCTCTTCCCGCGGCTGGCAGCCCTCGCCACCCTCGATCCACAGGGCCGGGTCGTCGGCGTTGCCGGCGACATGCCCCTGGGCGCCATGGATTGGCACGAGCTGGCGGCAGATCCGGCGCGCGACCAGCGCGTGGCGGTGCGCCTCCTGTCCGCGCCCGGCGAGCCGTTCCCCCGTCTCGTCCTGACCGCGCCCATCGTCGGCCTGGACGGCGCTCCGGCGGGCGTCGTCGTGGGCCTCCTTGGAGCCAAGGCGCTGGCGCGGCGCATCACCCGCCCCGGCTCGGACGTCTCGCTCGCGGACGGCCACGGCCGGACCATCGCCCGCCGCAACGGCACGGACGCCGGCGCCGACAGGAGCAGCGCCGAGGAGGGCGAAGAATCGCTGGCCCTGCCCGCCGCATGGGACAAGCAGGTGGCCACCGGCAACGCGCCGCGGTTGGGGACGCTGGCGACGTTCGCCCGGGTCCCGGACCTCGACTGGGCCGTGGCGGTGGAGCGTCCACGGCGGGCCGCCCTGGCCGGGGTACGCGAGGGGCGCGATCTGGCGTTCCTCCTGCTGCTCGCGGTGGTCCCCCTGGCCCTCCTGGGCGGAATCTTCGTGGCACGGCGGATCGCCCGTCCGCTCGGCACGCTCGCCGACGCGGTGGACGAGCTGACCGCCGGCAACCCCGGCGCGCCCCTGGTGAGCAGCACCGTCAGCGAGGTCGCGCGCCTCTCCACCGCCTTCGCCGAGCTGCGCGACCGGCTGGCCGCGCGCACCCGCGAAAGCGAGCAGATGGCCGCCGAGCTGCGCGCCCGCGCCGAGGCGCTGGCCGACTCCGACCGGCGCAAGGACGAATTCCTCGCCATGCTCGCCCACGAGCTGCGCAATCCCCTGGGAGCCATCGCCAACTCTGCCTACATCCTGGCCCACTCGGGCCTGGAGAAGCCTCCCGTCGACCGCTCCGTCGCGGTCATCCAACGCCAGATCCAGCACCTGGTGCGCCTGGTGGACGACCTGCTGGACGTGTCGCGGATCTCCCGCGGCAAAGTGGACCTGCGCCGCGAGCCGATCGACCTCGGCGACGTGGTGCGCCACGCCGTGGACACCACGCTCCCGCTCCTGGAGGCGAAGAGCCACGCCCTGCGGGTCGACCTCCCCGCCGAGCCGCTGCCGCTGCTGGCCGACGGAACGCGCCTCGAGCAGGTGGTGGGCAACCTGCTGCGCAACGCCGCCAAGTACACCGACCCCGGCGGCCGCATCGAGGTCTCCGTCCGCCGCGACGACGGCGAGGCCGTGCTGTGCGTGCGCGACAACGGCGTCGGCATCGCCCCGGACCTCTTGCCGCGTGTTTTCGATCTCTTCACCCAGGGCGACCATTCGCTCGACCGCTCAGGCGCCGGCCTGGGCATCGGCCTCACCCTGGTCCGGCGGCTGGTGCAGATGCACGGCGGCCGCGTCGAAGCCAGGAGCGACGGACCCCAGACGGGATGCGAGATGGAAGTGCGGCTGCCGCTCGTCGCGCCGGATCAGGATCAGGGAAATGCGGAGATGGCCGAGGCGTCGTCGCCGACGCGCACCGCGCGGACGACGAAGCGCTCCGGCGCCGAGCCGATGTAATAGAAGGGGTAGCAGGTCACCAGGGTGAGCGCCGGCGCTCCCGGATCCGCCAGCACCGCCGTCTCCTCCGGCTCCACGATCCGCGTCCATTCGACGCGGTAGCGATAGGTCGCTGCCGGGGTGGTCAGCTCGATGAGGTCGTCCTTGTCGACGTCCTTGAGAGCGCGGAAGAAGCTGTCGCGGTGCCCGGCGATCCCCACGTTGCCCTGCTGGAACGGCAAGCCGGTGCCGGGGATGTGCCCGACACCGCGGCGCAGGGTGGCGGGCTCGACGCCTTCCAGCACGATCGACGAAATTCCGATGCGGGGGATGTCCAGGCGGCCGACGAGCGCCCCTTCCTCCAGCTTCGGCGCCGCCGGATTCGTGGCCCTGGGTGCGAAGGAGGCGAAAGAGTCGGTCGCCTCGGCCCTCCGCTGGCGTGCCCGGACTGCCTCATCCAGACGCCGGTTCTCCTCCACAGCGGTGAAGCGCGCCGCGAAATAGGCATAGGCGACCGCTCCCAGACAGACGAGCCCGATCACCAGCAAGAGACGTTCGATCGCACGGATCGCGGGCACTTCAATCCCCCTGAGACACAATCACCTGGCGCCTGCGGCGCCAGGTGATCTGACAAGCGATCCTACGCGGCCGCACCGCTTTCAAGCATTGCGGCGCGAGGCGCGGAGGGCGAAGGCGCCGGCCAGCGAAGCCAGGCCGAGCAATGCAACCAGAGGCATCTCGCTGCCGGTCTTCGGCAAGGAGCCGCTCTTACCAGTTGCGGTCGTGTCGGCGCTGGTGGTCGTTGCGGTGGTCCCATAAGCGTCGGTCGATCCGGTAGTTGGCGTCGCGGTCGTGCTACCGGTGGTCGTTGCAGTCGTGTCCGTCGTGGACGTGGGCGCCGTCGTCGTCTGGTCACGCTCCATGCTCTCGGTCGCCGTCCCCGTGGCGGTGCCGTTCTCGGTCACCGGCTGCGTCTGGGTGGCGCCCGGAGCCGCGATGGGATGGCCAGGGTTCGGGAAGTCGTTGTTCGTCTGGTTGGGCTTCTTCTCCTGTGAGGGGCCCGGAGCCGTCGTGTTCAGGGGGTTCTGCGCCAGCGCCATGCCGGCGGTGAGCAAAAACATCGTTGTGGTGGCAAGAATGAGACGCTTCATGAAGTTTCTCCTCTCGAGTGGAGTTTTCCCTGATGCTGGCGCAAGGCTCACGGAGAGCCTCCGCCGCCCTTCGCCTCGAGAAGAATGCACGATCGGTGCCGGTTCAGGCGTGGGTGAGCTTCTTGTATTTGATGCGGTGCGGCTGGTCGGCCTCGGCGCCGAGGCGGCGCTTGCGGTCGCTTTCGTAGCCCTCGTAGTTCCCCTCGAACCAGACCACCTGGGAGTCGCCCTCGAAGGCGAGGATGTGGGTGGCGATACGGTCGAGGAACCAGCGGTCGTGGCTGATCACGACCGCGCAGCCGGCGAAGGCGAGGAGCGCCTCCTCCAGGGCCCGCAGGGTGTCGACGTCGAGGTCGTTCGTCGGCTCGTCGAGGAGGAGCAGGTTGCCGCCGGCCTTGAGGGTGCGCGCGAGGTGGACGCGGTTGCGCTCACCGCCCGAGAGGTCCTTCACCCGCTTCTGCTGGTCGGAGCCCTTGAAGTTGAACGCCGCGGCGTAGGAGCGGGCCGGAATCTCACGGCTCCCCAGCATCACCACGTCGCGGCCGTCCGAGATGGCCTCCCAGGCCAGCTTCTCGCCATCCAGCGACTCGCGGCTCTGGTCCACGTAGGCGATCTGGACCGTCTCGCCGACGCGGAGAGTGCCGGCGTCGGGCTTCTCGGCGCCGACGATCATGCGGAAGAGGGTCGTCTTGCCGGCGCCGTTGGGGCCGATGATGCCCACGATGCCGCCCGGCGGCAAGGCGAAGTCGAGGCCCTCGATGAGCAGATTGTCGCCGTATCCCTTGCGCAGCCCCTTGGCCTCGACCACGAGGTCGCCCAGGCGGGGTCCGCTGGGGATGTGGATCTCGTTCGGATCGTTCCGCTTCTCGGCCTCCCTCTCCGCGGAGAGGAGCTGCTCGTAGTGGTTGAGTCGGGCCTTGCCCTTGGCCTGGCGGGCGCGCGGGCTCATGCGCACCCACTCGAGCTCGTGCTGCAGGGTGCGGCGGCGGGAGGATTCCTGCTTCTCCTCGAGCGCCAGGCGCTCCTGCTTCTGCTCCAGCCAGGAGGTGTAGTTGCCCTCCCAAGGGATGCCCTGGCCGCGGTCGAGCTCCAGGATCCAGCCGGCGACGTTGTCGAGGAAGTAGCGGTCGTGGGTGACCGCCACCACGGTGCCGGGATACTCGGCGAGGTGGCGCTCCAGCCAGGCGACCGACTCGGCGTCGAGGTGGTTCGTCGGCTCGTCGAGGAGCAGCAGATCGGGGCGCTGGAGGAGGAGCCGGCAGAGGGCCACCCGGCGGCGCTCGCCGCCCGACAGCTTGGCGACGTCGGCGTCCGGGGGCGGCAGGCGGAGAGCGTCCATGGCGATCTCCAGCGTGCGGTCGATCTCCCACGCGTTGGCATGGTCGATCGCGTCCTGGACGCGCGCCTGCTCGGCCATCAGCTTGTCCATCTCCGCGTCGGACATGGGATCGCCGAACTTCGCGTTGATCTCGTCGAACCGGGTGAGCAGGGCGCGCGTCTCGGCGACCCCCTCCTCGACGTTGCCCAGCACGTCCTTCGCAGGGTCCAGCCGCGGCTCCTGCGACAGATAGCCGACCTTGGTCCCCTTGGCGGCCCAGGCCTCGCCGCCGAACTCCTTGACCTCGCCAGCCATGATCTTGAGGAGCGTGCTCTTGCCGGCGCCGTTCAAGCCCAGGACGCCGATCTTCGCGCCGGGAAAGAACGACAGCCATATCCCTTTGAGGACCTCGCGGCTCGGCGGATAGGTCTTCCGCAGGTCCTTCATGACGTAGATGTATTGCTCGGGCATAGGAACGGAGATTGTACCCTAGGCGGACTGGGGAGATGGGCTCTCGGTACCTGCCGACCGAGCCGGAACGATGAGCGTCCAGCGCCGAGAACGGCTCGGGGAGGGTCCGGCCTCAAGCTCTAGCAGAAGATCAAGAAGCGGCAGTCATCGCTACGGCAAAAGTCGCCGCAACACTGATTGTTGCTGCATTGGCAGGGGCATAAGCTTCGGTTAGTCGGCGCCGGGCTCAAGTGGAAGGTCACCTCACCGGGTGCCGGGCTTTGGGAACAGACCGCCTGCTTGCCCTCGATCGCTGGCAGAGAGAGCTCACCGGGGCAGGCCTTGGCTGCGGCCTGGGCCTCCGCTTGTGCGGGCTGCTCGATGACGGCTAGCGAAGGGGCTGGAGCGGTTTGGGCGTGGAGCCACAGAGGGTTGCAGAGGAGGATCAGGAAGATGAGAAGGATTGGAGTCTTCGAGCTCTTCACGTGGGTCTCCTTTCTCGACAGGGGTGGTGCTCTTCCCGGCGCCAGACGCTCAATCCGAACCGGTTTCCAAAGTTCGCATTGTCGAGTATACATCTATTGCTCCTCATCTGCCAGATCGCTGGGAATCGGGTCCGGCACGGCCCCCAGAGCCGCCAACCGCTCAGCCAGCCCGGCCAGGAACGGGCCCAGGTCGTCTGTGTCCGGCAGTGTGATCTCAAACCGTCCGTTCTTCAGCCGCTCCACCTTCCCCTCCCCTTGAAGGACCAGCGGCACCTGGATCGCCTCGCGGCTCAACGGAATCTCGTCGATGACGGCAAACACCCGGTTCATGATCTGCGGATCGAGGACACGCATGGTGCCATGATATCCCCAGGCCGCCGGGCGTCTACACGCACCGCAGGGCGGTAGGCGGGTCGGCAGGCCGGGAGGTAGCAGGCTAGCCATGAGACGGCGGTGGGGAGGAGTCCGATGGCCGAGAAGGTCAGGGGTCGGTGGCGCTCACTCCGTAGAGGAGGGGCTCGCCAGAACGGGGGGTCGCTGAGAAGCCCAGAACGACACCAGACAGACCAGCGCAAGCCCCGACACGTTGCGGGCCTGCGAGGGCCATGTAGATGCCGATCTAGCTAGCTCCGGCGCCGGGCGACGGACTGGGGCATTACGCCGTAGATGTCGGTCGCCGCCAGGGTGAGGGCAAGGAGGGAGAAGGCGCCGAGGACGGAAGGCCAAGGACGGGATAGAGTAGAGTAGAGTTTATGGACGCGGCTCGGGAATCTGGACTGAATGAGACTCGCACTTCATGAGCTTCTCTCGATGCACCCCAAGCTAAGGGGGCACCCGACGGACTTGTCCAAGTTGGGGGCTCTGGCGCTCCAGCGTGCAGGACATGCCTCTCCCGTAGGAGCGGACGTGGACCACAGCGGCGTGAAGGACTCGGCGGTGCTCGAATGGCTTTACCAAGAGATGAACTTGCTCCAAGTTCACGACAGGCACCGAGTCACCGAGGACGGAGCGGAGGCGGTCGCTCTTGTCTATGCCAACGTCAAAGCTGGGTGGGTGGTGAAGCGCAGACTCCAGCGGCTGGAAAAGGCGGATTGGTTGCTGGAGAACCAAGGGCATTGGCTGGCTCTCGAAGTCAGCGGCACTGCCGATGGTGATCCGTTCACTCGCCTGAAGGAAAAAAGGAGCCAAATCGCTCAGTGCTCGCTTTCAGCTGAACGGCTGGCGATAGTTATTGCATTTGATAGACCATCCATTGTTGCGGAGAGCTTATGACGGGCGCTCAACCGGTTTTGATGGACCTCAGCGAGGATGAGCTTGACACGCTCGTATCGATCGCCATTCGTCGCGCCGAAATCCTCGCCGAATCTCAGGCCCCTAACGCGAACGAAGCCTGGTATGAGGTCATGATCTACGAGGAACGCCTCGCCGCGCTCACCCGCCCAGAGGATGTGCCGGGAGGCATAGCCCGCGTGGGCGCCGTGACCGCGGCTCTGGCAGCTGGGCGGCGCGACAAGGCTTTGCGTCTAGCGTCGAGTTATCTCGCTGAAGATTCTCTTTCGTCCGAGAGACGAGCGGCCATTCAGCGAGCCTTGAAAGAAGAGCAAATCAGAGCCCGCGGGGATCTGCATGAACGGATCTGGAGAATGCCATCGCTTTATCCTTCCGTTGCTGACAGGATCGACAAACAGGGAATAAGCACTGACCAGCATGCCTTGGCTTTCGTCGACTACATTAGGTCGAGGCCGCGACCAGCTCCGCAGCTCCCCTCATCGGTGCTACAACCCGTGAGACTGCAATCCCAATTTGGCCCGGACCCCATGGGGAGAGCTCACTAAATGGATACTATATCGAATATGTACGTGATTCAGGGCAGGACTTTTGCGCCCGATATGGTTCCATATCGCCTTGTCATCACGCCCTATGGAACAAATCTTCTCAAACAGGCCCTTGGTTTTCGCGATGCGAGCTGGAATCAGGAAATTTCCGACTATGTATTTCAGGATGGAACACTCGACCACAAGGGTATAGCCATTCCGGTAACGTGGCTCGGCTTCAATGATCGCCGAATTGTGATTCAGGTGCTAGGCGATAGCGACGCCGCACGCGCTGTGTATTCTTCCGTCAGAATTGTGCTGGCGCAGCTATCTCCTGCGTTCGAGGGAGTTGAACCACTGCTTTTGAATGAGGAAACAAGCTGTTCGGCGCACCTCGATTTCGCCTGGACTGAGCTGTTGAATCCCAAGCTGGCCGCCCTGGTGTCACGCAAGGTGAAAGATCTTTCGACCAAGGAGTTACGAAAGGTCCTCAAGAACGTCAGCATCCGCTTTACAATCGGCAGCGTGACGATTGATGAGGAACTCAGTGAGTATGGTGTCAGCCTCACTGATCAACTTATCGCAGTAGAGCCCAAAGCCGCCGTTCCGTTCGCGGAGCAGTTATATTTCACATACTCGCCCTGTGATTCGGACACTCACCTAAGGTTAGTCTCAGACATCGAAAAGGTCTTGATCAAGAAGAGGAGCTGAGGCGCCGCCTCGTCGGCAGGCGCTTCTCTCCGGCGGGACTGCATAAGATAGGCGCTATGAAGGAGCTGGAGTCCGCCACCGACCTTTTCCACGCGGGTGGTGGCCAAGTTTTACGAGGCCGGGACGGTGGAACGAGGAGCAGATCCTGGAGGAGAACCAATTCCTCGCCGATTTCGCGAACGAGGAGATCCCGGTCTGCACGATGCGTGAGTTTCTGGGCGGCTGCACGCTGCGGCAGATCGACAACATCTACTACTCTCTCTCTCTCCGACCGGCGCGGCGGCCGCGCCCAGACGAACTCGACGACGCGACGGTGCGGCGGCTCGGCATGTGGTCGCTCGCCTGCACAACGTCGGCGCCCGCCGGCCGGCTGAGCACCGCTTCCGCCTGGATGCGGACACCTACATCCGCGACAACGCTGCACGACACCCTGCCCAAGCACCTCCGCGACCGCTACCTCGACGCCGCGCTGGCCATCGCCGACATCCTCGACAAACAGCTCGCCAGCGTGCCCGTCCACCGCATCCACGGCGACCTCCACCTCGGCAACCTGCTGCTCCGCGACGGCCTCCTGCACGTCCTCGACTTCGACGACATGGCCATCGGGCCGGCGGTCCAGGACCTCTGGCTCGCCCCCACCCGGTTCATGATCTGCGGATCGAGGACGCGCATGGGTCCATGATACGCGCACACTCCGGGCGGCGCCCGACGGGGTCGGCTACGGTGTAGGATTGATCTGTGCTGATCGAACCGTCGACCGCAGGAGTAGCCATGCAAAAGACAGTTGCCGTCGCAGAGCTGGAGAAACGCTTCCGAGCCGTCTTCCACGAGGTTACCGAAAGCCACGTCCCGTATGTCGTGACTCGTGATCAGCACCCTGAGGCTGTCCTCTTGCCGTACGGAGAGTTCCAGCGCCTCCTCAAGCACTCGGACGACGAGGCCCTGCGTCGTTTCGACAAAGTGCGGGCTCGTATCCGGGAGCGCACTGCCGGCTTCAGCGAGGAAGAGATCGCCGCCGATGTGGCTGCGGCTTGCGCTGAGCTCCTCGACTGATGCGTGCAGTCGTCGACACCAACATCCTTGTGCGGGGCCATGCTGAACCCCGACGGCTCCGTCGGCCCCGGTGGTCGACTCGGAGTTCAGCCCCGCGGCGCCGTGTACCATAGGCGCCATGACGGACCTGGCGCCCGCGACCGACCTCTTCCTTTCCCTCACTCCCGAGAGAGTGCTCGCGGCCGTGGAGGCGGGGGGCCTGCGGTGCAATTCGGTCTGCTATCCGCTCAACTCGTTCGAGAACCGGGTCTACGAGGTCGAGCTGGAGGATCTCACGCGGGTGGTGGCCAAGTTCTACCGGCCGGGGCGCTGGAGCGAGGAGCAGATCCTGGAGGAGCACCAGTATCTCGCCGATCTTGCAAACGAGGAGATCCCGGTCTGCACGATGCGCGACTTCCCGGGCGGCGGCACCTTGCGGCAGATCGAGAACATCTACTACTGCCTCTCCGACCGCCGGGGCGGCCGCGCTCCCGACGAGCTCGACGACGCGACGGTACAGCGGCTCGGCAGGCTGGTCGCCCGCCTGCACAACGTCGGCGCGCGCCGGCCGGCCGATCACCGGTTCCGCCTGGATGCGGACACCTACATCCGCGACAACGTCGACTGGCTGACGCTGCACGATACGCTGCCCAAGCACCTCCGCGACCGCTATCTCGACGCCGCCCTGGCCATCGCCGACATCCTCGACAAGCAGCTTGCCGGCGTGCCCGTCCACCGCATCCACGGCGACCTCCACCTCGGCAACCTGCTGTTCCGCGACGGGCTCCTGCACGTCCTCGACTTCGACGACATGGCCGTGGGACCGGCGGTCCAGGACCTCTGGCTCGCCCTTCCGGGGCGCGACCGCTGGGCGCTGCGGCAGCGCGATCTCTTTCTCGAAGGCTACGAGCAGCTCCGCGAATTCGACCGCTCGACGCTGCGGCTCATCGAGACCCTGCGCGGCCTGCGTCTGGTCCACTACGCCACCTGGATCGCCCGCCGCTGGCACGATCCGGCCTTCCCCGCCGCCTGGCCGCAGTTCGGGACCGTGGACTACTGGGAGCGCGAGACGATCGACCTCGTCGACCAGCTCGAGGTGATCCGCGGCGCGGCGACTCCAGAAGAGGGAGGCTTCACACCCGGCGAGGAGGACCAGAAAGAGGAGGAGTCCGCGCTCACCAACAAGGACTTCTTCTGGGACTGGGAAGGCGAGTAGGTCCTCCGGAGGACTGTGCTAGCATCCGCGCCGCATTCGCGGACGCCCCGCTTGGGAGCCCAATGGAGATCCACGAGAACGTTCTGGAGACGCTGGGGAATACCCCCCTGGTCAAGCTCGGCCGGTTCTTTCCCGGTCCCGCCATCCTGGCGGCCAAGCTGGAGTACTTCAACCCCGGGGGCAGCGTCAAGGACCGGATCGGCGGCGCCATGATCGAGGCCGGCGAGAAGGCGGGCCTGCTCAAGCCCGGCGGCACGATCGTCGAGCCGACCTCGGGCAACACGGGCGTCGGCCTGGCCATGGCGGCCAACCTGCGCGGCTACAAGCTGATCTGCACCGCGCCCGACAAGATCCCCAAAGAGAAAATCGCGCTCCTCGAAGCGCTGGGCGCCACCGTCCTCACCTGCCCGACGAACGTCGAGGCGGACGATCCGCGGTCCTATTACAAGACGGCGGAGCGGATCCGCGACGAGCAGGGGGCCTATCTCCCTTATCAGTATTACAACCCGGCGAACCCCGAAGCGCACTACCACTCCACGGGTCCGGAGATCTGGCGCCAGACCGACGGCAAGGTCACCCACTGGGTAGTCGGAGTCGGCACCGGCGGCACGATCAGCGGCACGGCGAAATATCTCAAAGAGCAGAACCCGGCCATCCGGGTCATCGGCGTCGACACGGTGGGGAGTGTCTACAAATACTACTTCGAGCACCGCGAGCTGCCGCCCGCCGACCAGATCCACCAATACCTGATCGATGGTATCGGCGAGGACTTCCTGCCGAGCTGCGTCTGGTGGGACTACATCGACGGCATCGTGACCATCGACGACAAAACCGCCTATAAAGCGACCATGGATCTGGCGCGGAAAGAGTCGATCTTCGTCGGCTCCTCCTCCGGAGCCGCCGCGGCCGGCGCCCGGCAGATCGCCCAGGAGGCGGGCGCGGGCGCCCTGGTGGTCACTCTCTTCCCCGACTCGGGGGAGCGCTACCTGTCGAAGCTCAACAAGACCTGGTTGAAGGAAAAGGGCCTGCTGGACGATTGATCCTTGGTGAAGGGAGCGCCTCAGCTCGCCAGCAACCGATCCAGCATCTCCGCCAGGCGGTATCCCGCCAGGGCGATCAGCGGCTCGACGGTGCGGAAGGCCTGCTGGCGGTACTGCTCGGAAGGCTCGTGTCCGGGCTCGAAGCCCGGATAGACCGTGGTCTTGCTGATCTCGTAGCCGACTTGGACCCAGTCCTCGTAGTGGCCCGGCGCCAGACGCGAGCGCATGGACGCAACTGGGAAGCGCTCTTCAAAAGCGTGGGCGACACGATCCACGTACTCATCCTGGCTCTCGGAAGCTCCCTTCGGGAAGGTCTTGCTGACGAGCTGGTCCCAATACCAGTGCAGGCTCTCCTGGTCCGAAATCTTGATGAGATTTCCCCCCTCATCGCCCTGGGGCGTGTCGGCCGTCACCCGTGCGCTCGTGTGCAGAGGCTGGTGGATATCGCCGACCAGATGAAGGACCCAGGCGAGATCGATGGCCCGGTCGGCGGCGGGACGGCTCGCGTCGGCCAAGGATCGCTCGAAGTGGTGGAGCCTCTCGACGACGTTCTCCGGATCGGGGTGTAGATCGGTGCGGTCTCGCGGCCCATTGGGTCCCTGCTCCCAGAAGTGATTGGTGTAGTGCCACGTGCCGTGGTGATACTTCTCGAACCGCTGGGGGACGTTCTTGTCGCGCACGATGTCCGCCCAGGTGCTGGCGAGCTCGAAAAGCTCCCGTTCCCGCAGGGCGAGCGGGCGGCCGTCGGCGGGCAGCAGCTTCGCCAGATCGGCGTCGGGCGGCGCCGCCTCCAGGAGAGCGACCGCCTTCGCTCGAGTCTCCGGCTTCATGGCGTCCCAGGCGATGCGCGCGATGACCTCGTGGCCGGTGGCGTCCCAGGCGTGGGCTGGCAGGGCGAAGACGGCCAGGGCTCCATAGGTGGATAGGACGCGCAACGATCTCTTCATGACGTCTCCTCTGAGTCTCCGGAACATAGACCCTAGCCCAACCAGCCGCGGTAGAGCTCCGGCCGGCGGTCTTTCCAGAACAGGCGCCGCGCGGTGGAGGTCCGGCAGCTCGAGAGATCGACGTCGGCAAGGACCAGATCCCCCTCGCCGCTCTTGCCGCGCGCCAGGACCCGCCCCTCGGAGTCGACCACGAACGATTCGCCGGAGAAATGCAGCTTCCCTTCGACGCCGACCCGATTGGCGAGGGCGGTGAAGTAGCCGTTCTGGAAGGCCGCGGTGCGCACCTCGGCTTCGTAGAGACCCTCCGGCCACTCGCCTACCGTGCCCGCCTGTGGAATCGCCACGAGCTCGGCGCCGGCGACGCCGAGGGCGCGCATCACCTCGGGGTAGTGGCGGTCGTAGCAGATGGCGACTCCGACCTTCCCGACCCGGGTGGCGTAGACCGGCACGCCGCGGTCGCCCGGGTGGTAGTAGGCCTGCTCATGGAAGCCCGCGTAGTCGGTGATGTGGATCATGCGGGTGATTCCCAGCAGCCGGCCATCGGCGTCGAAGACGGGCGAGCTGTCGAAGCGGTGCCCCTCGGGGCTCAGCTCGTAGAGGTTGAAGACGGTCACGATCTCGAGCTCCCGCGCCCGCGCCGCGATGCGGTCGGTGCTGGGGCCGGGGATCGGCTCGGCGAGTTGCAGCGCCTCGCGGTCGTCCGGATGCTGGGGGAAGAACCGATCGAGGATCACCTCGGGGAAGACGATGAGGCCGGCCCCCTGCCGCTTGGCCTCGCCCATGACGTCGAGCGCGCGGATGAGGTTGGCGGCGCGGTCCGGGCCGGCGGGAAGCTGGGCGAGGGCGATCCGCAGCGGGGGCATCCGGTCAGCGGCTCCGCGCCTTGAACGACCAGGTGAACGTGAAGCGGGCGACCACGGTGCCGTCCGGGCTGCGGCCCACGGTCTCGGCTTCTGCCGTGGCCGGCTCGCCCGTCTCCACGGCCTGCGCCACCGCGGCGGCCAACTTCCCCCCGTCCATGCAGGTGAACGAGGTGAGCGCGGTCGCCTTCTTCTCGAAGCTCGCCGTCATGCCCACGATGAGCATCGCCACCGGCCGGGGAGCGAGCTCGACGGCCAGCATCGCCAGCGCCCCGGTCGACAGCTCGGCGGCCATCGAAAGGGCCGCGAAATAGGTCGACCGGAAGGGGTTGGTGGAGCGCCAGCCGTAGGGGACGCTGGTGACGGCGTGCTCGGGGTCGAGCTCGCGCAACCGCAGGCCGGCGAACAGCGCGAGCGGCAGCTTGGTGAGGAAGAACAGCCGCAGCAGGAACGGGTTCAGCATCCTGCGCCGGCGAGCGGCGGCGGCCGGCGAGAGCTGGGCCGGCGTCGGTGCGGAGATGGTCGTGTCGATCATCGCAGACCTCCTCTCAGGTCTTGTCGAGGTGCCCGGC
>Ga0075426_10000812_pt1 | contig 21947 bp, 16 predicted proteins | sample SoiMethybrSBSTD5_FD_75304 | JGI IMG/M metagenome (GOLD analysis project Ga0075426, IMG submission 75304) | Bulk soil microbial communities from a Populus tree surrounding site in Tennessee, USA - Soil MetaG P. TD hybrid SBSTD5 | ecosystem: Environmental > Terrestrial > Soil > Tree plantation...
TTGCTGTTATCCGCTGCACTTGGAGGCATTTACGGCCCCAATGTTCGGGCCACCGCAGCCTCGGCGGACGATTATCAAGGCGCGGTGCGAGACTTCACTCGTGTCCTTGACGTGGTCCAGAACAGCTACGCGGACCAAGTTGACGTCGATAAAGCTGTATATCAGGGCGCCATCCCGGGAATGCTTCGGATGCTCGACCCGCACTCCAGCTTTTTTGACGCGAAGCAATTTTCACTGCTCCGGGAAGACCAGCGCGGAAAGTATTACGGCGTCGGAATGATCGTAGGACCGCGCGAAAACCATACCGTCGTGTTGGCGCCATACGCGGGCGCACCAGCTTACAACGCAGGGATTCGCCCAGGGGACGTGATTGTCAAGGTTGATGATAAATCCACTGAGCAACTGTCCACCACCGAAGTAGCTGACCTGTTGAAGGGGCCAAAAGGAACTGTTGTGAAGATTACGGTTTCGCGAGAAGGATACCCCGAACCCCTGGTGTTCACCGTTACGCGCGACGAGATCCCGCGGCACTCGGTGGATATTGCGTTCTTGCTGAAGCCAGGCATCGGCTATGTCCGCCTGTCAGGATTCAACGAGACCACTGACCGCGAAATTGCGGAGGCTTTGAAGAAGCTGGATGCTCCTTCGCTGGACGGACTGATTCTAGACATGCGAGGAAATCCTGGCGGCTTGTTGAATGAAGCCGTCGCGGTTGGCGACATGTTCCTGGACAAGAACCAGTTGATCGTCTCGCACCATGGGAGGACTTCCCCCGAGCGCCGTTATTACGCTGTGCGCGGCAATCAGGGGATGACCACTCCTCTCGTGATTCTGGTGAATAACAATTCTGCCTCAGCAACGGAAATCGTTTCTGGAGCGGTGCAGGATCATGACCGCGGCCTGATTGTGGGTGAGACGACCTTCGGCAAGGGCCTGGTGCAAACGGTGACTCCGCTCAGCGAGAATACGGGCCTAGCCCTGACCACCGCGCGCTATTACACGCCAAGCGGACGGCTGATTCAGAGGGATTACAAATCCGTTTCCCTCTACGAATATCATTACGAACGCAAGGTGCCGGATCATCCGACCGAAGTGAAATTGACGGACAGTGGGCGTCAGGTAACAGGCGGTGGCGGAATCACTCCGGACATCGTTGTTGATGCGCCAAAGCTGACAAAGTTTCAGCAAGTGCTGTTTCGCGACGACGTTCTCTTCCCCGCAGAAACCGGCGTGGGCGGGTTTACCCGGTACTTTCTGGGAACGAAGCCAACCGTCACAAAGGATTTTGAAGTCGATGACAGCGTAATGCGGATGTTCCGCGAGTATCTCAGCAAACACAATGTCCGCTACACGGAACCGGAAATGGCGGAAAACCAGGAGTGGCTCAAACGCAAGATCAAGCAGGAAGTCTTCATGACCGTGTTCAACATGCAAGAAGGATTTAAAGTTCTTCTGGAAGGCGACCCGCAAGTGCAGAAGGCGGTCGAAGCCGTTCCTCAGGCGCGCGCGCTTTATCAGAACGCCCATAAAATCATGGCGCAGCGCATGGCCGGCTCCTCAGATCAACCGTAAGACTTACAGGTTCGGTTTTTGCTGTGGAGCAGGAACACGCGAAATACCGCGCCCCCATTCGTTTCATTGCTGAAAACGATGCGCGCGGCGTGTGTTGGCAACCCATTTCTGCTTTGCTAACATGGAATTTGCTGCTCGTGGGCGAGTAGCTCAGCTGGGAGAGCGCCTCGTTCGCAACGAGGAGGCCGGGGGTTCGAATCCCCTCTCGTCCACCAACTCTCTCTCCTGTTCTTCCTCTACCTCCTTCGAAGGGCTTCGTCAGACCGTTATTGCACGGACCAACGCAAAACGTAGTGCAGGGGCGCGTGTGCGGGGAATCGTACGGTGTATTCGCCCGCAAGAGGTTGAATTCCTGACCAAGCCCGAGGCTATGCCAAAGCAATGTCTCGCCCGGTCTGCCATTTTAGAAAAGTAAACTTTGCGCCGAGCTGCATGATGCGCGCGTCATGCGCCGCAGTCACTTGGCCAAAGAAGCCTGAATCGGTACTCCCTGCTGCCCGAAGAATCTCAGCTTCAGATTCACTTTTGCTTCCAACAGTGCGGTGCGCAATCAACCTGCCGAAACGAATTACACTACACAATCGGCGGGCGCCGCTTGCCTACGTTCGTGGCTTGTTCGAAAGCGTATGCCATTTGCAAAACGCCCCAGTCGTCGTTGTGGCGGCCCACAATTTGAATCCCAATCGGCAGCTCGCTTTCGGAAAACGCACAAGGAACGCTCATCGCCGGATTCCCCACCGTCGAAATGAAATACGCGGACTTCATCCACGCGATGTAGTTTTCCATTTTAACGCCTGCAATTTCCGTCGGGTAATGCGTCTTCACGTCAAACGGTAAAACCTGATTGACCGGCAGCACAAAAAACTCGAACTTCTCCATAAACTGCCGCATGCGCTGATACAACTCCGTGCGTTTCGCTTCGGCCCGCGAGAGTTGCGGCCCGGTAAGCTTCCGCCCTTCCTGCACATGCCAATGCACGTATTCATTCAATTTGTCCGCGTTCGCTTCCAAAATGTCGCCGAATCCCAGTTCCACCGACCAATGCCGCCATAGCGAAAAACATTCGTTAGCTTCTTTCAAGTCAGGTTCCGCCTCTTCGACGACGCAGCCCAACGATTCGAACACTTTGCGCTGCGCCTTCACCGCATCACGCACCGCAGGCTCCCAGGGAAGCCCCAGGTCTTTGAACATCGCCACGCGCACGCCTTTGAAATCGCGCTCTAAGGGTTGCGCAAATTGAGAGCCAGGCTGGTCAATAGAAATCGGCGACCGTCGATCGAGTCCTGCCAGCACGCTTAAGAAGAACGCACAGTCCGTGACGTTGCGCGCCACAGGACCATCCACACTCAGCGTAAACCACCCGAGATTCGTCGGCGGATTCGGCACGCGGCCCGGCGAAGGCCGCAGCCCGACCACGTTGCAGAAATTCGGTGGATTCCGCAGTGAGCCGCCCATGTCGCTTCCATCGGCGAGCGGCACCATCCCGCACGCCAGCGCCACCGCTCCTCCGCCGGTGCTGCCTCCACAGGTCTTCGTCAAATCGTAAGGATTCAGCGTCGGCCCAAAGACCGGATTGAATGTCTGTGACCCAAGTCCCCACTCCGGCACGTTGGTCTTGCCGATGACAATCGCTCCGGCCTTCTTTTCGCGCTCGACCACCAGGCAATCGAAATTTGGCACATCGTTCGCGTGCAGCGGCGAGCCATACGTCGTCCGAACTCCCTTCGTCGCATGCAAGTCCTTCACGCCAACCGGCAGCCCATGCAGCGGCCCCAGCCAATTCCCTTTCGCAGCCGCCTCATCGGCCGCCAAAGCTTGCGCCATCAACTGGTCTTCAGGAACCAGTGTCACGATCGCATTCACTTTGAAATTGACCCGCGCGATTCGTTTCAGATGCGCCTGCATCACTTCGCGCGAAGATATTTTCTTCTCGCGGATCATCGCGGCCAGATCTTTGGCCCGCGTGAAGCAGATTTCAGTCTCTGCAGTGGGCGCCATCACGTTCGAATCGTACACTGAAACCTCACTCGATTCGCTCCTCAAGCATTCCGCACCTGAAGTAAGTAGCGGCGCAACCGTAGCGCCAAACGCAGCTCCCGTTCCTAGTTTCAAAGCATCGCGCCGCGTGATTTTCTCCGTCATCTCACACCTCGCCTGACAGCCGACACACTTTGCACGTTTTAGGTTCTTGATGCAGGACGGTCTTCGATCACCGAAGGTTATAGCGCAGCTCTACTCGCCAGACAACTTTTGTCTCGCCAAAGCCAATGCGCTTTCCACTTGCGTAGCATTCCCCAGTTTCCCGCGCGCAAAATCGCGCGTGCCTCCGCCCTTACCGCCCAGTTTTTCAAGCACCTGCTTGAGAAGCACGTTCATATCCTTGCCCAGCGAAGGGTGTTGAGCGAAAAGCAGGTCACCGCCATCCGCTAGCCCCATCAACGCCACCGTTTTCTCCGTTTTGGTAACGGCCGTTCCAAAGAAGCCTAGATATTCGGCCGCGACATCTTCAAAAACGCGCGAGATAACGCGCCTCCCATCTCCGTCCGCCTCAACAGCTTGCAACGCGAGCGCGGCTTCTGCACTGGCCAAACGCTCCAGCAGAGCGCGAATCTTCTTGAAATTCGCATCGCGCTCCACCAACGCCCTCGATGCGGATGAAACCACATCCTCCGGCGCGCAACTGAGCTTCTCCGCAGCCCGCCGCAACAACTGAAAATCACCTCGCGCCACTTTTTCCGCCCGCCCGCCGCACACAAACTCCACGCGCCAGTCCTGCCGGATTTTTGTGCACCGCCGCGTCAGCACCATGCCGATCTGTCCCGTGCTTTTCACATGCGTCCCGCCGCATGGCTGGAGTTCCACGCCTTCAATCTCGATCGCGCGCAGCATGCCCCCGCGGTCCACTTCTTTTCTCACTCCCAGCCGCGACAGTTCCTCCGCCGTGCCAAAGCGAATGGTCACCGCCCGGTTTTCAAAAATAACCTGATTCGCTGCTCTCTCCGCCCCCTCCAGAATCTCTTCCGTTGGCTCCGGCCCGCGCAAATCAATCGTGCACACTTCCGAGCCGAGATGAAACGAAACCGTCGGCCGTCCATAGCGCTCTTGAAACATGGCCGAGAGCAAGTGCTGTCCGGTGTGCTGCTGCATGTGATCGAAGCGGCGCGGCCAGTGGATGCAGCAATCCGCGTCCGGATCCGCGGGCTTGCGGTCAACAACGTGAAGGATGTCCTCGCCTTCATCGCGCACGTCAAGAACGTTCGCGTCGCCAATCTTCCCCAAATCATGCGGCTGCCCGCCGGAAGTGGGATAGAAAGCCGTGCGATCGAGCATCAAGCCCCAGACGGTCCCCGGAATCCCGGCCTTCACGTTCGGAGGAAGCACTTCGCAATAGACAACCCGGGCAGTGAACTCCTTCAGGAAAGAATCTTCATAGTACAGCCGGCGCGTGGGCACAGAGGCGAACCTCCAAATCTTTCACACCCATGAGGAAATTTTTGCGATTTTCGAAATTCGAATGCCGTGCTTCGTTTTTGCAGCTTCTTTGACAGTCAGCTGTCAGCTTTGAGCTGTCGACTGCAGCGCTCGTTCCCACGCCTCCGAGTACTTATACCCGGTCCCCGTATTGAACAACACGACCGTCTCGTGCGGCTTGATCCAGCCCGCTGCCGCCAGGACGCGTGCGCCAACCACCGTCGCCGCTCCTTCTGGCGCAGCGAAGATGCCTTCCAGCTTCGCCAGTTCCCTTCCCGCGTCCAGCATTTCTTTATCGGTCACCGCAATAGCCGTCCCGTTCGTTTGGCGCAGCATGCGCAAAATCAACTGATCCCCCAGCGGCCCCGGCACGCGCAGTCCCGAAGCAATCGTCGCCGCATTCGGAAAGAATTGTGCCGTACTCTGGTGCGCTTCCCACGCCTTCACAATCGGCGCGCAACCTTCCGCCTGCACCGCCACCATCCGCGGCCTTTCCGAGCCAATCTTTCCCATCTCCTGCAGTTCATCGAACGCCTTGCACATCCCGATCAACCCCACGCCGCCTCCCGTGGGATAAAAAATCACGTTCGGCAGTTTCCCGCCAAATTGCTCCCACAGCTCGTAGCCCATCGTCTTCTTGCCTTCCACGCGATAAGGCTCTTTCAGCGTGGAGACGTCATACCATCCTTCGCGGTCCTTATGCTCGGCCACATATTTCCCGCAATCCGAAATCAATCCATTCAGCTTCACGACCTTCGCGCCAAACGCCTGGCACTCCATCACATTGGCCGAAGGCGTGTCTGCAGGCATCACGATCACCGCCGGAATCCCCGCCGCGGCCGCGTACGCCGCCAGCGCCCCTCCCGCGTTTCCTGCTGTAGGAGCCGCCAGTGCTTTCACTCTCAAGCTCTTCGCGCGTGTCACCGCCGCCGTCATCCCGCGCGCTTTGAACGACCCCGTCGGGTTCAACCCCTCGTCCTTCACATAAAGATTTTCGAGGCAACTCGTCCCGCAAGGCATCGCCGTACCCAGCCGCTTCGCATGCACCAGCGGCGTCATTCCCTCTCCCAGCGAGACCGCAGGATCATTCGGCAGCACTTCCGCGTACCGCCACAGCGTTCGCGGCCTATCTTTCAGCGCCTCCAGCGCCAACGTGCTCGCAGCCTGCCGCAGATCGTACCGCGCCAGCAGCGGCTTCCCGCACGTGCACAAGTGCTGTTCCACCTCCGCGTCATACTTCTTCCCGCACGCGGAACACTCCAGCTCAATCAGGTTGGAACTCATCGACATAACTTTCGACATTGGACTCATAACCCTGCCAGTCTACCACGCGCCCACAGCCACGCTGCCTCAGGTGATTCCCCACCCATCGCAGTCTCTTTCAATAGGCTGAACAAACCCGTGGACTACACTCACGCTCTCTTGGGCAAGTGGCCAGGGTTCCGATTCGGCTTAGCGGGTAGCCAGATATCAGGCATAATCGCGATATGTTTGCTTTCTCATCCAATTTTCTGCGTGTGATTGGAGTAACGCGCTGCACAAAAGCCGAACCAGTGAACTCCTCCTCGTTGGATCACCAACTTTCAGTACACAAACCCCAACGTCTCTTCCGAGGGGCCCTCTTCCTCTCCTGTTCCTGTGTTGTCCTGATCCTTACAAGTGTGTTGCCAGCTCAGGACCGTAAGCCCAGCGATACGCACTCATCCAGTCAGAATATCAACACACAATTCTTAGACCCACATTCAACGTGGCGCGCCTATGGCGGTGCCGCGGACGGCGCGCAGTACTCTTCGCTACATCAGATTGACCGCGGCAACGTCAACAAGCTGAAGAAGGTCTGGAGCTATCAGACCGGAGACGATCTTTCCTACGCGTTCAATCCGTTGGTCGTCGACGATTTGCTTTACGTGATGGCACGAAACAATAGCATCGTCGCCCTCGACGCTACTACAGGAAAGGAAATCTGGACTCATCCCATTGGAGCGAAGACAACGCTGCTGACCAACCGAGGCATTGACTACTGGGAAAGCGCGGATCGCTCTGAACGGCGCCTGCTCTTTGCCGCCGACAACCAGCTGCAGGCCATTGACGCCCGGACCGGGCGAACCATCGTTGACTTCGGCACGGGTGGCAGCACAGACCTCCGCGAGGGGCTTGGGCGCGATCCCAAGGCGCTAACGCTGGTGCAGTCATTTAATCCCGGCCGCATCTTCGAAGACCTGTTGATCCTGGGCTCCGCGACGAATGAGGAGTATGACTCCGGCCCTGGCGACATCCGAGCGTACAGCGTGCGCACTGGCAAGCTGGTCTGGAGCTTTCATACCATTCCGCATCCGGGCGAACCAGGCTATGAAACTTGGCCCAAGGACGCGTGGAAAACGGCTGGTGGCGCAAATGATTGGAGCGGTTTGGCCCTCGATTCCAAACGCGGCGCCGTCTACGTGCCCACCGCAAGCCCCAAATACAACTTCTACGGCGCCAACCGCAAAGGCTCAAACCTATACGGCAACTGCCTGCTGGCTATCAATGCACGCACGGGCAAATTGCTCTGGTATTTCCAAATGATTCATCACGACATCTGGGACTACGACAATGCCGGCACGCCTATGCTGACTACGGTCCGGCATGACGGCCAGTTGATTGACGTCGTTGCCCAGGCCACAAAGGTGGGGTTTGTTTGGGTTTTCAATCGCGACACTGGCAAGCCGCTCTGGCCTATTGAGGAACGCGCAGTTCCAAAATCCGATATGCCTGGTGAGGAAACGTGGCCAACCCAGCCTTTTCCGACGAAGCCAGCACCCTTCGCGCGGCAGAGGTTCACGGTGGACGATCTGAGCCCGTATCTGGAGCCGGAAGAGAAAGAACGCCTGCGCACGCAGATTCTGAAGGCGCGCAACCAGGGGCTTTTCGAACCGCCCAGCACGGAGGACACCATCGAGATGCCCGGCAACAACGGAGGCGCGAATTTCGGCGGCTCTGCCGTAGATCCTACGCATGGCTATCTCTACGTCGTCTCCAAGGATTTGCCGGCAATGCTAAAACTTTCGCTGGAAGATCCTGTTTCCAAAACCGACCCGCCGCGATTGCGTGCACGCTCTCTCTACCAGGCCGACTGCGCGCGGTGCCATCTTGACAACCTACAGGGAGCGCCTCCGGCTATTCCATCCTTGGTGGGGCTGCCCACACGGCTAACCGACAACCAGATCAGAGTGATCGTGAAGAATGGTAAGGGCTTGATGCCGCCATTCGCTAAGCTGACGAGTGAGGAGATCGGTCTAATCGTAAGTTACCTGGCGGACCCTGCGGGCGCATCCACACACGCCGGCGCAAAATTGATTCCGGCCAATGCTGGAAGCGCTGATCCTGCTGCGGCGCATTACAAAAGCGGTTTTGGATTTATGCTCGCGCGCAGTGGCCTCTCAGTGATTGCGCCGCCATGGACTACTCTGACCGCCTATGACCTCAATTCGGGTGAAATTGGCTGGCAGATCCCCTTGGGTGAAGTCCCGGAGCTTGCGGCGCGCGGCATCACCAATACGGGCTCCCACTTCCCAAAGGTGAACCCGGTCGTCACCGCTGGCGGCCTCATTTTCACCAGCACGCGCGACCGCAAGGTAAGAGCATTCGATTCGGATACCGGCAGAGTGCTGTGGGAAGCCACCGTCGACGCCGCGGCGGAGGGCATGCCAGCTGTTTACGAGCAGGCAGGACGGGAATATGTGGTCTTCTGCGCAGCCGCACGGGATTCCCTCCACCTACAAGCGACACCGGACCATCCCGAGTCCTCAACCAGGATTAACGGAGCTTACGTCGCATTCGCTCTTCAGTAAAAATTGCCTTCCCGGGATGGCGCGCACGGGTGAACCAAACAGGCACATTTCTCGGGTCGTACCATTGGGACCATCAAAAGCGCATGCTATTTCTTTCTTGTGTCCGAAAGGCAATTCACCCGCTCTTGCCCTCTTTGTGGAGCCATCAGTCCCCATTCCGCGTCCGCATGTCTACAATGCAATTATTCATTCTCGTCGTCAGAGGCTGGCCAGACCGCATGGTCGTACAAAAAGATCTTCTCCTGGATTGCCGGAGTTCTTATCACACTCGCCCTTCTCTTTGTCGTCGGTGTCGCAGCCCTGATTCACACGCAGTTGAGCTCCACGATGGCCTACCAGGAATCTTTGAGAATCGCTAAAGCTTCCCCGGCGGTTCAGTCAGTGCTCGGAGAGAGCATTCACCTTAGGTCGACCGCTCTTGGCTTAGCTCTCACTTACCGGGGGTCGCAATTCATCCAATTTTCTGTGGCCCTGGCGGGATCGCGCGGCTCTGGGCGCCTCTATGCGGTTGCCAACTCAACCAACCACACCCTCGAGTTCTTTCGTCTCACCTTCCTCCCGGCGGTTGCTACTCAATCTATTGACCTCACCCCTGCCCCACAACATCTCACCCTGCCAGCGGTCCCGGCTAAAAAGGTCTACCTGATTCCTGTCGGTCTCGACGACCGCGAGTCCCTCGATTGGGTACCCGCTTATTACCTTGCGAAGTTTGGCATTGAAGCCGTGCTTCTTCCTCCCGTTCCCGTCACGGAACAGTTGATTAATTCCACGCGCAAGCAGGTGGACTCGGAAGCCGCCATTGAGTACGTCCGCAAGTTGCATCCGGAATTGGATGCGGATCCCTCAGCCATTCTCATTGCCGTCACTTCAAAAGATATCTACATCCCGTCATTCAATTGGACCTACGCGGAAAACTACCGCCAGGGTGCCCGGTTCGCGGTCGTCTCCTCGGCGCGCCTTCATCCCCCTGATTTCTTGGCGCGCTGGAACCCCGAATGGCTGCATTCCCGCCTTCAGAAGATGCTCACCAAGAATATCGCCATGCTTTATTTCGACCTGCCCATGAGTAGTGATTACACCAGTTTGCTCAGCGGCGGAGTCTCGTCCGGCCCCCAGGTTGATTTCATGGGCGGAACGATCATTGGGACCGAGGGAAAGTGGGACCCCTTCATCGATGGGGAGGGCCTGGGGTCACCATCTATGCTGTCCCCGGCAAGCCCCCCTTATGGCGCATGATGGATGCGGAGGAGGCCTTACCTCAACATAATGCGCATGTCTTTCGCGCGAACTTGGAAACCGGTCTCTTCATTGACCGTACAGAGGATTTCCATTTGCCAGGAGAGTTTCCCCTGAGCTTCACAAGGACTTATCGCAACCGGGACAATATCTCACGTTCTTTCGGTATTGGCACCTCGGATTCCCTGGACATTTTCCTGGTCGGACAAATGGGGGTGTCTGTCGACCTGATCTATGAGCATGGGGGACGCCTTCATTTCTTGCATTCGCACCCAGGTCCGGGCGAGTTTGGAGACGCTTATAGAGCCAACGGCGCCACGGCTCTCTACGCGGGAGACGGTTGGACCGTCACCATGAGGAACGGGTCAAAGCTCTATTTTCCTTATCGGCCCCAGGCCCTCGGCTACAACGTTACTGTCCTCACCGGCTTTACCGATCCCCAGGGGCTCAAGTACGAGATGGATCGTAATTCGTTAGGGGAACTGCTCTCCGTCACCACCCCGTCTGGTGAGTGGCTGCATTTCGAGCGCGATGCTGAGCATCGTGTTCATCGGATTTCGGATTCTACTGGCCGTGTAGTTACCTATGACTACGATCCTCGCGGCTGCCTCTCGAGAGTCACTGATTCTGACGGCCACACCGAGTCCTACACTTACGACGATAAGTTCCAATTGCTGACCGTCGCGCAAGGATCAGGTAATCCCGTTATTACCAACGATTACGACATTTCGGGCAAAATCATTAGTCAGCTCATGGCCACCGGCGAAAAGTTCTTGTATCACTACACTTCGGACCCGCAGGGCCGCGGAAGCGCTACTGTACCCGACGTGATTACTGACCCTCGCGGCCTTACCACCTACATCCTGTACAACTCAGAAGGCTACACTCAGTCCCTGCCTGTGCCCGGCGAAAAGATCGAGCCGCTCCACAAGTAGCGACCAAAGCCCCTAAGCCCCTCGAGCGCCGCCAGTCCATGAGGCAGGTGACCCACTCTCGATACCCTGACCCTGTGTAGCCTGTCCTAAAGTAGCGCATCACCCAAGGATGGCGCTGCTCACCGCGCGCTCCGGTCCGGTCGGAAGGCTGCCTTTCGCTAACTTCTCTCTCCAGTTTCCTTTCGCAGGCCCACCGCCCCTGCGCACTCTACCCCTTTGTTTTCTTTCTTTTAGGCAAGACACGTTCGAATGATGCCCCATGTGCAAATTCTACTATTATTACAAGTGGACTTAACAGAATCAGAAATATAGTATAGAATTCTTGATGAAATCGAACTCGGACCACGGAAGGGCCCCGGCTCAACTTCACGGTCAACCTCTACGGCGCGGTCGGCTCCCCTCTTTGCCTTTTCAGGATTACGCCTTTGTCTCTTCGGTCTAACTTCTCACGTCTGCCACTGAACCTCTTCCGTCCTACACGCATGCCTTGCTCCTTCCTTTCTTTTCAACAACTTCCAACCATCAAATTCTGTAACTCTCTTCTTTTGATAACGATACAAAATGCCCCGGGTGTATGGGGTCCCCTCGCTCTTTCCCACAACGATCTGTGCAAATTTGTATCTTTACTTTCAATCACTTCCAAGATGCTCCTCCCGCAACTCTTTTGCTTTCTACTCTTTGCATCGTTGCCCGGGAATGCCACCCCCTATTGCCTCCATTCTGATCTTGCCGCCCGGAATCGAAGGCCCCAGGAGTACGTTCTGGCTTCTTTAGATTCCTACAGTCCGTCTCCAAACTTTCCCAACGTGCAAACCATGCCCTCCCGTTACAATGGGACGATGCCCGTGAAACTCATTGCGCTGGATATTGACGGGACGCTCCTGGACAGCCGCTGGCAGGTTTCCGAGGCGAACCGCATGGCCATTGCCGAGGCGGCTCGCCGCGGCATTGAAGTAGCGCTGGTCACCGGCCGCCGCTACGACTTCGCCATGCCCGTCGCGCGCCAGTTGGACGCGCCCCTCACCATGATCGTGAACAACGGCGCCCTGATTCGCTCCAACGATGGCCACACCCATTTGCGCCACCTGCTTCCACAACGTGTCGCGGACCAGGTTCTGCGCCTCACCAAGCCCTGGCGCGAGGGCGCAGCCGTGGTTTTCGATCGCCCCGCCGAAAATCAGTTGATGCTCGAGCGCCTCGACCCCGACGATTCCCTTCGTTACGCTTATTACTCGCGCAACAAACAATTCATCGGCCTCGCGAATCCGTTAGAAACCTGCTTGACCGAAGACCCCATACAGGTGATGCTTTCCGGGAAGGTAGCGCCGATGCGTGATGCGGAACAAGCGCTCCGCGGCGCCGGGTTTGCCCAAGAGTTCGCCCTAGCCGTAACTATGTACGAAGCTCGAGACTTCGCCATGATTGATGTCCTCAATCCCTTCTGCTCCAAGGGTGCTTCGCTGGCGGAATGGGCCGCTCTTCGTGGTCTGGCGCGCGAAGAAGTCATGGCCATCGGCGATAACCACAACGATTTGGAAATGCTGACCTTTGCAGGCATTCCCGTGGTGATGGGCAACAGCGTTCCCCAACTGAAAACGTATGGCTGGCATGAGACCCGCACCAATGACGAAAACGGCGTCGCCCACGCCATCGAGCAATTTGCTTTGCGCGAGGCCGCCCCATGCGCCTGATCACCGCTTTCGCCTCGACGTCCAAGGGATCCGTCATTTCGAGCGGAGTGAGAAATCTCTCTTCAGCGTTACATCCTTTCGGGTTGTTGGTTCTACTGGCAGCGTTTGCCGCCCCTTCCGCCCGCGCCGAGTACATCGTGCTGCAAAGCGGCCTGCGCCTTCACGTCACCGGCTACCAACTCCTCGGCGAAAAGTACCGGCTGCAACTGCAAGGCGGCTGGATGGATGTCAGCGCCGCCGACGTCGTGAAGATCGAGCCGGAAGAGGTCTTTGCGCCGATACCGCAGCCGGTTGCGGCGGCGCCTACCCCGGCGGCAAATCAAACTCCCTATCACGAGTTCGTGCTGGCCGCCGCTTCGCGCTATGGCGTGGACGCTGAGCTCATCAGTAGCGTGATGGAAGTAGAGTCGAACTTTAACTCGAAAGCCATTTCCACCAAGAACGCGCGCGGCTTGATGCAATTGCTTCCGGAAACCGCCGCCCGCCTGGGCGTAAAAGACATTTTCGATCCGAAAGAAAACATTGACGCCGGAACGCACTACTTGCACGACCTGCTGCAGCTTTACAACAACGATCTGACGCTCGCGCTGGCGGCGTACAACGCCGGCCCGGACAACGTGCAAAAGTATGGCGACGTTCCGCCGTACCGCGAGACGCAATCCTACGTCAAGCAAGTCAAGCGCAAGTATCAGAAGAACAAGTCCGCCCCCACAACAAAAACGACAACCTCGCCCGCCTCATCGACTGCTCCCAACGCTGCACCAACCACTCCCAGTGCGTCCCCAACCGCTCCTTCAGGGCCGGCGAAAGCACCTCTCTAGCGTCGGCTTACCCGCCGGAGTCGAAACCGACGAGAACCCTGCAAACGCCAGCGCCCAGATGGATGACTTTGTGGGGTTGGGGATGTTTAATCCAGCAGAATGAGGCGCGCGCAACTCCCCTGAGGGGAGATTGCGAGGCCCGCAGTAAAACCAGGATCAGCTACAAACTTGTTAGAAATGAATAGCGATGCCGAGGGAAGCCCGAGTGCAATTCAGTGTCTGGCCGGAATTGTGCAAGCCAACGTAGTCGATTTGGGGACGCAAATAGATGCGCGGAAGTATGCCGATATCCACTCCGCCGCCAACGCTGAAGGCAAGCTGGTCCGAAGAAGCTCCGCCGCCGCTGAGACGCGAGCCGCCGACCAAGCCTTGCACGAACGGATTGATTTTCGTGGGGTTCCGAAAAGTCAGGCGCGGGCCAAACATATACGTGTATGTATTCAGGGAAACTCCGCCCGGAGATGCGTGATAGGCGCCGAAATCACCAGCAATCCCGAACCAGCGGTTGGGGTTAAAGGCGATGGAGCCGCTGACCCCGTTCTGGTTGATGCCGTTGGAATTGTCCAAGCGGAAATAGGAATAGCTGCCGGAGACGTCGAAGGACTGCGCATGTGAGGGTATAGCGAACAAAAACAGCCCTAGGGCCAATAAGAGTAGCTTTTTCATTGCGTTCCATCCTTTCGGGAACAACGAGAGTTCGGAAGCGAAGCCGCCGCGACCTGTCGGCAGACTGAATACCCGTGCGCAGGGCTTATCTCTAGTCTTCAATAGTCTGTGGAAAAAGTGTTGGGAACGACTGATACGGTTTCCATGCGGGCAACGTTCGGCGGCGCCTTGCGAAAGAGCGGCAATGGGGCGAACTCTCAGCGGTTCGCAAGATTCTGAGAGTGGGTATTAATACCCCCATAGGCTCACCGAGTTTCATCGTCGGTAGCGGCTACGGAGCCGCGGGATTGAAATAGACCATGCTGTCGGCTGTTTTGCCCGGAGAAGGAGGCACCACAGGTTATTTAGCGGCGGCGTGGTGGTCGTAGCTGATGACACGGGTAATCTTCCAGGCGCCATCTTTATATTGCCAGAGGTGAATGAAGCTGGCCTCGCCCACGCCTTCGGTGTCTTCATGCCCCGGATGGTGGAAGCGGTGGACGCCCATTTCGACCGCGCCATATCCATTCATGTGGTGAACTTGCAACGTTCCGGGAACGAGTTCGCGAGTCACTTTGCCACAAATGTTTTTCTTTATGCTGTCCGTGAGCGCCACTTTGCCGAGCGTGACACCGCCCTGATCGTGATAGAACTCGACGTCGTCCGCGAAGAAAGAAGAAAACTTTTCCAGATCGCAGCGATTGTAGGAATCAAAGAGAGTGGCATCGAGCGCGGCAATGGCTTTGTCCAGTTCTGCTTGAGATTTGATGTTGTCGAGAGACGGCACAGCTTGAGCGCCGGCGCGCGGGACGCAAATGGCGAGCAGGAACAAACACACGAGGAGTCTTGACGAAAAAAGTCTCTTCATTGGACAGTCCTTTTTTTCAGGTTTCGTTGCGCGAAAGAAGATACGGGAGGCGGCCGGAGAATGTTCCTTGGATTCGTGGTCCCTTCATCTTGTCGAGGTAGCCTAACCGTTCGCGAGACGCGGAGTCTATACCGGATGGTCTTGAAGGAATAAACTTGTCCGTCATTGATTTCAGTTGTTCGTTTGCGGAGGGCTCATGAGAAATTCATTCGGTTTTTTGAGACGGCAGTGGATTCGCAACACAGCAGCATTGCTGGTGGTTGGAATGGCATTCACCTGGTTGAGCATGGAACTCTGCAGCCAAGGGCACACTGCGGAAAGCCGGTCAGGTGAAAAGGCGGTAGCACAGGCGGCAGCACCGGACGAACGGATTCGAAAGATTGAAGCGACGGCGGTGGATATTCCGATGGGGGACAAGGAGCCGCTGCGGCTGAACCTGGCGCAGCTCATGGAGTTGTACAAGGTCCCGGCGCTAAGCATCGCGGTGATTGAAGACTTCAAAATTGCCTGGGCAAAGGGATACGGAACGATTGGGATGGGATCGAGCGCGCCGGTGACGACAAAAACGCTTTTTCAGGCGGGCTCGATCAGCAAGCCTGTTGCGGCTACAGGCGCGCTGTACCTGGTGGAGCACGGCAAGTTGTCGCTGGACCAAGACGTTAACTTGAAGTTGAAGACGTGGAAGGTCCCCGACAATGAATTCACGAAGGAACAAAAGGTGACTCTGCGGCGATTGATGTCGCACACGGGCGGCCTGACGGTGCACGGATTCCCCGGCTACGACGTGGATGAAAAGATTCCGACGCTGGTACAGATTTTCAATGGCGAGAAACCGGCGAATACGGCACCGATACGCGTGGACGTTGTGCCAGGAACGCTGGAGCGGTATTCGGGCGGCGGAGTGACGATAGAGCAGCAATTGATGATGGATGTGACGGGGAAAGCGTTTCCCGAATTCATGCACGAAACGGTGCTGGACAAAATTGGCATGACGGACAGCAGCTACGAGCAGCCTTTGCCGCCAGCCCGCGCTGCGATGACGGCGATTGGAACATACAGCGACGGAAAGCCGGTGCATGGAAAATGGCACGTGTATCCGGAAATGGCTGCGGCGGGGCTTTGGACAACGCCGACGGACCTGGCGAAATTTGCGATCGAGATTGCAAATTCGCGGCACGGAAAATCAAATGGCGTGCTTTCGCAGAAGATGACGGAAGAGATGCTGGCGCCGGTGATGGAAGGGGCGGGACTGGGATTTTTCATGGAGAAGGAAAACCCGGGACAGTTCGGCCACAACGGCGCGGACGAAGGATTTCAGGCGCTGCTGACGATGAATTCGGAGACGGGCAAGGGCGTGGCGATGATGATGAATTCCGATAACGGCATTGGCATGGCGAATTTCGTGCTTCGCCGCGTGGCGCAAGAGTACGCGTGGAACTATAAGTTTGAAGGCGACATACCGACGCTAGGGATTATCGCGAGGGCGCGCGGGGCGCAGGCGGCGCTCGATCGGTATGTCGAGTTGAGGAAAACCGGAGAGCTTAAAGGCGAACGCGCGGAAGCTTCCTTGAACCAACTTGGCTACTCGCTCTTGTATTCCGGGCACGAGAAGGACGCGATTACCGTGTTTCAGCGCAATGTGCAGGAGTATCCGCAATCGTCGAACGTGTATGACAGCCTGGGCGAAGCGTACGCGAAAGTGGGAGAAAAGGATTTGGCGATTACGAATTACGAAAAGTCGCTGCAACTGGATCCGAAAAACCAGAATGCGGCGCAACGGCTGAAAAAGTTGCGGGAAACGAAATAGAAAACGCAGGCAAAGGCCGCGACTTTCCCGCGGAATCAACGGGATGCGGGAGGAAGCCCGTGTCCCCAGACGGGATTCGTAACAGCGATTCTCTCGAAATTCGCGACGAGCGGCTTGGCTTGAGGGATGGCGTTCTTTACCTGCGGCAAGGATAGCGAAGCGTCGTGACTGGCGACGCTGTCCCAGACCTCAGTGACCCAGATGACGTTTTCGTCTGCGGTGTCTTTGGCGACGACGTAACTGAAGCAGCCCGGCATATCAGCGGCGCTCTCTTTGAGTACACGAGTCATCTCCTCGCGCTTGCCCGGAACAATGGTCATTTTCACGATGAGTCCGTACATTTCGCCCGCTCCCTGCAAATCGGAAGAAACACACGCGGACACCAGGCCTGAGGCGGCTGCGTACTTCAGAAAATTCCGGCGGTCGACTTGCATGCTGGAAGAATAGCATCGGACAGCGGAAGATGCGCCGAAAGGTAGCTTCGTGCGGCGTGGACCGCAGCTGTTACATAGAAACGAATCGGCCGGGAGCGAAAATGTTTTGGGGGTCGAAGGCGGCTTTGAGGCGGCGCATGAGAACGATGTCGGAGCGAGTGACGGCCGAGCCCGAAGGAGGAAGATGCCGGCTGGAAACCGGCGCTACAAAATCAGGGCCCCAAATATTGACATGGCGTTTGAGTTGAGTCGGGCACCAAGCGAGAGTGGCGGAGGCGCTTTGCGCGGAGCAGAGAGAGAAGACGGCGGAAGCAACCTCGGCAAGGCGATAGAGCGAGGAGGTGGTGTCTGCGGGCGGAAGAAGGGCAAAGTAGAGGACGCCGCAGGCGCGGGCAAGGATGGCGTAGGGGAAAGAAGCCTGATCGGCGAGTGCGTGCAACTCCTGGAGAAGTGCGGCGAGACGAGCGGGGAGAGTAGAGATTTTGAAGATGGCGGCGTAGGGAGAAGCTTCGAGAAGGAGCGGAATCGATTGACCGACGTAGTGCCAGAGGTCGGCGCCTTCGGATTCGTTGAGAATGATGAGTTGTGTGTGCTTGGTCTCGGGAGATGCGGCGAGACGATCCAATTCGCGGGAGGCGCGCTCGCAGACTTCGGGAGTGCCTTCGACGCTGACGCAGAGATGCCAGGAATCCGCGGGGAATTCTCCTTGAAGAGGGGCGGCGGGAGATTCGGGGGCATTTTTCTCGGCTTCGAGGAAGAGTTGCATGAGCTGAGGGCTGATGAGATCGATAGAAGCTGGGCAAAGCGGAGAGCATTCGACGAGTCTGTTGAAAGCGAGAGCGTCTTCGTTGGCGCGAAAAGAGATGACGAAGCCGCGGCTCGATGGCGACGCCGGAAAAGTGCGGAAGTTGAGTCGCGTGATAACCGCGAGAGTGCCGCAAGAGCCGATGAGCAGTTTGTGGAGGTCGTAGCCGGTGACGTTCTTGACGACGCGGCCACCACTTTTGCAGAGGCGGCCCGTGCCATCCACAAATTCCGCGCCGATGAGGAAGTCGCGCGCGGTGCCGTAAGAATGGCGAAGCGAAGAGTCGACGCCGGACGCAATGATCCCGCCGATGGTGGATTCGAAATAAAAAGGGACGGAGAGCGGGAGAAACTGCTTTTGCTTGTAGAGGGGCGCGGCTAGGTCGTTGAAATTGGCGCCGGCATCCACGCTGACCGTGAGATCGCCCGGGTCGTACTGGGCGATTTGATTGAGGCCGGTCATGTCGAGCGCAATGTCGTAGCGGGAAGGTGGCATGCCGATTTCGAGTTTGGTGCGATGGCCGCAAGGGATGAGGGCGAGCTTTTCGAGCGCCGCAAAGCGCACGATTTCGGCGACCTGTTCGGCGGAGGAGGGTTTGGCAGCGACGGACGGAACGATTTCATCAACGGCGTATTGCGCGCAGACTGCCGGATCAGAAGAGACATAAGAAGAGCCGATAGCGGATTCGAGGCGGGCAGCGAGATTTGGCGAGAAGTTAGGCATGAAAAGAAAATCCAAGAATTAACACAGAGAACGCAAAGGACACAGAGATCACAGAGGGTAGGGGGAGTAAGGCACAAGGGAAAATCACGGAACGCTCGGACGCGATGAAAAGTGAGGGCGGACGCGAATTTCGCCACAGCCTTTGCTGAGCGGAAAGATTTTTCCTGGATTGAGCGCGCAATTGGGATTGAAGGCGTCGTGCACGCGGCGCATGAGGTCGAAGTCGGCGTCGGAAAAAAGAAGCGGCATGAGCTCGGATTTTTCCATGCCGATGCCGTGCTCGCCGGTGAGCGCGCCGCCCACTTCGACGCAGTAGCGAATGATTTCAGCGGAGGCTTGCATGGCGCGCTCGAATTGGCCTTTGTCGCGCGGATCGTAAAGGACGATTGGGTGAAGGTTGCCGTCACCGGCGTGGAAAATGTTGCAAATGTCGAAGCCGTAGCGCGTGCCAATTTCGCGAATGCGGCGAAGCGCTTGCGGAAGCTTGGTGCGGGGAATAACGCCGTCAAGAACATAGTTGCTGGCCGCGAGCCGGCCGAGAGCGCCGAAAGCATTTTTGCGGCCTTTCCAGAGAAGCTCGCGTTCGGCGTTGTCGCGGGCGAGGCGAACTTCGCGAGCGTGGTGCGAATTGCAAACCTCGGTAATGGTGACTGCTTGAGCGGCGACAGCTTCGGCTAGACCTTCGACTTCGAGGAGAAGAACGGCGGCGCTGTCGCGCGGGAAGCCGGCGTGGACGAAGTCCTCGACGACGCGGAGCGTCCAGCCATCGAGCATTTCGCAAGCGGCGGGAGTGATGGCGCGGGCGGTGATGTCAACCACGGTTTCCGCGGCGTCGTCCACGGAATCGAAGATGGCGAGAAGCGTTTTGACGGCTTCAGGCTTGCGGGAGAGCTTCACGGTGATTTCGGTGACCAGGGCAAGGGTGCCTTCGGAGCCGACGAAAAGGCCGGTCAGGTCGTAACCGGGCGCGTCGCCCTGCGCGCTGCCGACGCGAACGATTTCCCCGTCGGGAAGGACGAGTTCGAGGGCGGTGACGTGATTGGTCGTGACGCCGTAAGCAAGCGTGTGGGGACCACCGGCGTTTTCCGCGACGTTGCCGCCGATGGTGCAGGATTTCTGGCTGGAAGGATCGGGCGCGAAATAGAGGCCGTGCGGCTCCGCGGCCAGCGTGAGATCGAAATTGACGACGCCGGGCTGGACGACGGCGCGCTGATTCTCGGGGTCGATGGAGAGGATTTTGTTCATGCGCGAGAAAACGAGCATCAGGCCGCCGGTGCGAGCGAGCGCTCCGCCGGAGAGGCCGGTGCCCGCGCCACGACCGACGATGGGAACGTTGTGCTTTGCAGCGAGTTTGACGATTTGGGAGACCTCCTGCGTCGTTGTCGGGAATACGACGATATCTGGGCGTCCTTTTTCGACCGAGCCGTCATATTCGTAGAGGAGAACGTCTTCCGGCTGAAAGAGAACGGGCCCAGCGCCGAGAAGTTTTTCGAGGTCGCGAAGAAGGCCAGAGTGCATAAGGAACGCCGTAGAAGGCGCACCTCGCACTATAGTGAGGATTCTCGAGAAGGCGCAACCTTAAGTTGCATGAAGGGTGAGCGGGTATGTTAGTGTGAATGCCCAGACTGCGACGAGGAGAAATGGCGAAGCCGAAGGTTTTTGCGACACACCGGTTGTTTGACCCAGCGAGAAAAATCCTGCAGGAACACTGCGAAGTGGAGTATTGGGAAAAGTCCGAGCGTCCGCCGCGCGAGGAAGTGCTGCGGCGCGTCAAGGACAAAGAGGCGCTGATCTGCCTGCTGACCGAAAAAGTGAACGACGAATTGTTGCAGGCGGCTCCGAAATTGAAGATTGCGGCGAATGTGGCGGTGGGGTTCGACAATATTGACGTGGCGGCGTGCACGAAACGCGGCGTGGTGGCGACAAATACTCCCGGCGTGCTGGATGAGACGACTGCAGATTTTGCTTGGACTCTGCTGATGGCCATGGCGCGGCGATTGCTTGAAGGTGACGCGCTGGCGCGGTCGGGGAACTGGAAGGGTTGGGATTTGGACCAACTGGTGGGTACCGATGTTTGGGGGAAAACGCTCGGGATTGTAGGTTTCGGGCGCATTGGAAAGGCGATGGCGCGGCGGGCGAGCGGATTTCAGATGAAAGTAATTTATACCGACGCGGTGCGCGCGGCGCCAAACGTGGAAAAAGAGCTGGGAGTCGAGTTTCGAGAAATGAACGCGTTGCTGGCAGAGTCGGATTTCATTAGCGTGCATACGCCGCTGCTTCCGGAGACGCGCGGACTCTTCAACGCGCAGAAATTCGAACGCATGAAGCGGACGGCGTTTCTGATCAATACTTCGCGAGGACCAGTGGTGGATGAAGGCGACCTTGTCGCCGCGCTGGAGAACGGAAAAATTGGCGGCGCTGCGCTCGATGTATTTGAGAAGGAGCCGACGATTCATCCGGGCCTGCGGCGTGCCAACGTCGTGCTTGCGCCGCACATTGCTTCGGCCTCGCTCGAGACGCGGACGAAGATGGCGTGCATGGCGTCGGAGAACGTCGTCGCGCTTTTGCAAGGGCGGCGGCCGGAGAACATTTTAAATCCTGAGGTGCTGAAAGGGTAGACCGAAAGCTCGGGGCCAACCTCCCATGGCGGAATTGAAACAACTCGCCCGCCAAATTTTCCACGAGACCCTGGCTGCAATAGATATCCCTGCGACGATGCAGAGGAAGCTGCGGCGGCAGGGCACGCGAATCGTGTGCGGCGAAAAGACGCTGGACCTGAAGGACTTCGGGAAAATACGCGTCGTGGCGATGGGAAAAGCGGCTCACGCGATGGTGGAGGGACTGGTGCTGTCGCTTGCTCCGTTTGTGGGCTTTGAAGGAGTGGTGGCGGCTCCTTCCCTTCCAAAGAAGGCTGTGCCAGGCCTCAAGTATTTTGCGGCGGGACATCCTGTGCCGAATGAGGCGAGCTGGAAAGCGGCAGAAGCCGCCCTGGCCCTGCTGAAGAAGTGCGATGAAAAAACGCTCCTATTTTTTCTGTTGTCCGGCGGCGGATCATCCCTGGTAGAGTTGCCGCTGGATCCGAAGCAAACGTTGGAGGACGTGCAACAAG
>Ga0075426_10000814_pt1 | contig 21922 bp, 23 predicted proteins | sample SoiMethybrSBSTD5_FD_75304 | JGI IMG/M metagenome (GOLD analysis project Ga0075426, IMG submission 75304) | Bulk soil microbial communities from a Populus tree surrounding site in Tennessee, USA - Soil MetaG P. TD hybrid SBSTD5 | ecosystem: Environmental > Terrestrial > Soil > Tree plantation...
GTTCGGGAACTCGAAAGGCCTGACCACATTGTCCGCGCTTTGAGTCTTAACAGCCGCCTGCTCTACCGTTGAGCTACTCCGGAACGGGTCCCTCGAATTCTAGGTGCTGATCTCGTCCGGCCGCCCAGTGCCGCCCTGTACCGGGGTGTTACACCGCAACTGTGGTCAATTGCAGTCAGCAATTGTGGTCAGGACTGTGGTCAATCGGGCGATCACTACTCGGAACATCACGGTCGCGAACGGCGGGCTGGTCGACGAACGTGCGTCACCCCGAGTGTCGCAATCTGTGCTGATTTGGGCCGACCCATATTCCGAGACATTGTCGCGCGGCACAGTGCTATCAGCGATCGGCTCTATCGGCGGCTAGGGCCCTGGACGCGTCGCCGTACTACGAAGGCCCGTTGCCCCGGCGCACGAGTGCATTCGGATGGCGATGCTCTCGATAATTGGCAGTTACCCATAGCTCCCCGCACGCGTCCCTCAGCTATATGACGCCACTTCCCACAAGCCCGTCACGCAAAGTGCGGCGCGGAAGGAGTGTTGCCATGGCCATCTGTTCCTTCGCTCTGGTGCCCAAGTTGACTCTTCACTAGACGCCTGACGAAGACTTCCCAGCCAAAGGCTTGCCACTTGATCTCGGGTCTTGTGCACTCGCGACTACCCTCGCAAAGCCGGCCTCCACAGGGTGCATATACTCCTCGCACCTCTCTGGCTATGGGCAGCAACCTCCCTGTCCACCTCAGCACATTCGTCGGTCGCCAAAACGAACTGGCGTCTCTGCGCGACGTGCTCGACAAAGCGCGACTCTTGACGCTGACCGGCGTTGGCGGCGCCGGCAAAACGCGTCTCGCCGCACGGCTCGCCGAACTTGAACAACGACGTTACCCAGACGGAACGTGGTTCGTCGAATTGGCGCCGGTTGTCGACACATCCCTGCTTGTCTGGGTCGTGATGACAGCGCTCGGAATAATCGAGCCGGCTGACGGGACGCTCGCGATGCAGACTTTGACGGACTCCCTTCAGGGCCGTCGGGCCTTGTTGGTCCTCGACGGCTGCGAACACCTCGTTGAAGAGTGCGCGTTCTTCGTCGAGCCATTGTTGCGTAGTTGCCGGGAACTGACCGTGATCGCGACCAGCCAGGAAGCCCTTCGGGTGGAGGGCGAGCTCGTCTGGCGAGTGCCTTCGTTATCACTAGCACCCGACGAACCCGGGATGCCGGCCTCGCGGTCGATGGAGAGCGACGCGGTGCAGCTCTTCGTCGATCGCGCCAAATTGGTCAAGCCAGCATTCACGGTCAACGATCGAAACGCCGCGACAATCGCACAGATCTGTCGCAGGCTAGACGGGCTGCCGCTCGCGATCGAATTGGCTGCAGCAAGCATGCGTCTCATGCCGGAGGACGAGATCCTTCGTCGGCTCGAAGACCGATTCCGACTGTTAAGGGGCGGTGCCCGCACCGCGGTAGCACGTCATCAGACGCTGCGCGCCGCCGTGGAATGGAGCTATGGCCACCTAGATGTAGCGGAGCAGTCCATGTTCCGCCGACTGTCAGTTTTCAATGGCAGCTTCGACCTTGATGCGGTTGAAGCTGTCGTAGGGACATCGCCATCCGACCCGGCGGCCCTGTTATCCGTGCTGACAGGCATTGCGGACAAGTCGCTCCTGACCGTCGAGGAAAGCCCGTCTGGGCAGGCTCGTTTCAGGCTTCTGGAAACGGTTCGTCAGTTCGGACAGGAACGACTCTGTGACCTGGACATCGACGATCGCCGCCGTCATGCGGAGCATTACCTGCGACTGGCCGTCGGGGCTCAGCCGCACCTCGCGGCGCCTACGCAAGATGTATGGATGGAGCGGCTTGTCCAAGAGCAGGACAACATTCGCGCTGCCCTGGATTGGGGCTTAGCTACAGAACCGTCGCTCGGGCTCCAACTCGCGGCCACAGTAGGTCGCTTCTGGATCATGCGTGGACAGTTGCGCGAGGGCCACAGCTGGCTCACCCGTGCCCTCCAGAATGCGTCGCCGACGGACCCTTCTCGCGCGCGGGCTCTGATCTTCGCGGCGTGGCTGGCGTTCAAACTTGGTCTGGTCAGCGAAGCCGAAACGATGTCCATGGAGGCCTTAGCGCTCGCCACAGAACGCGGGGATCGCAATTTGGAGTCCAATGCACTTAGCCATCTCGGCTCAATTCGTGAGCATGAGGGCGACCACGAGGCAGCCATTGCGTATCTCACCAGATGCGCCGAAGTTGTCGGGGAGATGGGTGGCCTTATCGGCCAGGCCGCGGCGCTTAACAACCTAGCAATGGCTTTCCTCACGGCGGGCGACCTGAACAGTGCTCGCGACCGCGCAGCCCAAGGCCTCCATCTCGCAAGAGAGGCGGGCGATCGGTACGGGCTGGCACACGCGTTGGACACGATGGCCTGGATCGAGCTGGAAGCCACGAGATTTGAGGCTGCCTCTTCACACGTGCGTGAGATCCTGCTCTTGGCTCCTATGGCAGGCGATGCGCTCAGTATCGTCAACGGGCTCGAGGGCGCCGCATTGTTGGCCGGCGTGAAGGGCGCCCACGAACGAGTCCTCGTCCTGGCAGCGGCCGCTGCTTCGGCACGAGACCGCCTAGGCAGCACCTTACCGAAGCAGCGGTTGGCACGGCTCGACTCGACCATCCAACGCAGCCGTGAGGCGCTCGGGGCCACGGCGGCCGACTTCGCGTGGAGCTCAGGCCGGCGTCTGAGACAGGAAGAGGCCGTGACGATGGCCATCGCGACGATAGGTGAGGGACAGAGCGGCGAGTCTCTGCGCGACGAGCTCAGCCCGCGAGAAATCCAGGTGGCGAAACTGATAGCGAACGGGCTCTCGAACAAAGAAATTGCCACTAGGCTGCACATCGCCGTGAGGACTGCGGACGCTCACGCCGAGCATATCCGCAACAAGCTTGGCCTGCGGTCCCGGGCGCAGATCGCAGTCTGGGCCCACGATCGGTTAGGTGCGGATTAGGTATCGAAATAGGTGGTTTTGCCGATGGCAGAGCTACCCCGCTCCTATTACGGTGCACGCCAATGCGATCTTTCGTCGTAACTGACGCCTAGGTCGTGGGAAGTAGGGCGCAGGCTGATTGATGAGTTCTAACCGCCCGCAGTCGAGCCGTTTGCCCGCAGAGGCGGATTCGCACCACGAGTGCCGTTTGGGAGGAAAGAGCTATGCGTGATCGCGTTAAGACCGGGCTGGCCCACTTGGCTGCGGCGGGGCTGTTAGCGATGTCCTTGGCAGGTCTGGCGACAGTCGCGTCCGGAGTATCAGTCGCCCAAGCATCAGTCGAGTGCTACAAGTCGGGGATTGTCTCGAACTCCGCCAGCAAACAGGTTGCGGTAGGCACGGTGATCACGAGTTACGTTCAGTTCACGATCGGCTACGACTGCAATCTCAACCCCTACGACGTAACAGTCCGCTATTTCAGTACCACCATGACGGTTTCCGGCGGAGTTGCAAATAGGTTTCACAACATCACCTCAACCGAAGTCTGCACATACGAGGTCAACCTCTACTGCGCTCAGGTCGATTGGTCGTCATACTCGGGAAACAGTTGCACCGGCAACTGCACGGTTTCGTATTACGCATATCCCAATAAGACGATCCCGTACGACTACGGAAATTACGTTTGGGTGCACTGGAACGGCTGCGATCGACTCGGTGGCTCGTGGTGTGAGAGCCTCCACTTCTTCCACCAGAGTTACATGTATGTAGAAGGCTCGGCGTTCACGGGCTAGTACTCAAAGCGATCGATCCCGATCTGCTGTCGATAGCACCAGGGCGAAACCGCGCATCCAAAGACCAGACTTCAATATTTGCGAAATCGGGTCCGGCGACATTCGTCAGTCGAACGTACCCAGGGACTAGCCGGGTTGATGACGATAAGTCCTCAACTATCGCGAGCACGCGCCGAGCCACCCAAAAGGTCGATTGCAGCCACGGCCCAGGAACGATTGAACAGCACCTTGACCCCACCACGTTCGTGCAGAACCCGGTTGCTGCAACTGTTATGCCCACGAGATCAGCCTCCAACTTATGCAGGCGGCGTTGCGGTTCGCGCTCCGGTGGCAGGTGTGGCCATCGCGAACGCGCCTGCGACTGATCCGCCTGCAGATGCGCTGGGCATAGCCCCAGCTGGCGCGCTTTGGTCCTGATTATTCAGGCCACATTGCTAAGGAGATGTCTGAATGATCCATTCGCTGCTTGTCATAGCGGTCGTCCTGTTCGTTCTGTGGCTGCTGTTCCACGCGGCCGGTGGTCTGGTCAACCTCATCTGGCTGGCGATCATCGTCCTCGTCGCAATCTGGTTGTTCGGTCTGGTCCGAGGTCGCTCCGCGAGCTGAGGGACTGCATGCGAGCACCGCAGGGCAGCGATACTCGCTCCGCGCCGACTGCCAAGCCGCAGACAAGCGATCAGGCGCCAGGGGAGGACGTCGTCCAAATCAACGACCGCTACATGGGCGGTGGTCCGCCGCCTGATCCGAACCAGGAAGCACACGCACAGCACCAGACCGGCGGCTGAAGCGAGGCGGCGCGACCGACATCAACCGCTGCCCGGGCCGCGACCCTAGGCCGCTGTGCGGCTCAGGCGATCGCGGCGACCGGCGCGCCATCCGGTACGGCCATTCGCGCACTCACGGCCAACCTCCTGGCAATCGTTTCTGCGACGAGCGCTGCATCGGGACCCTGGCCTCCGATGAGTCCGGACGCAAGACGTGTCTGAAATGGCAGGCCCATGAAGTAGAGGCCCTTCTCGCCTTCGGCGACTCCGCCAACGTGCTTGGGATAGCCGTCGTCGCCGGCGACGGGGAACCGGATCCACGAATAGTCGCGAGTGAACCCCGTGCACCACACGATGGTCTGGGGCTGCAACTTGCGCCCACCCTCGCAAACGGGAAGGCCTGCATCGATAGCGGTGACCCTCGGCGCGCGCTCGACCCCAGCGGCTAAGGCCGCGCGCATCGTTACCCGGATGAGCGGCGCGCCGCGGTGAAGCACCAACGGCTTCATGCCCCGGCCGATCGGCGTTCGCACCGAGGCGATCTTGTTCGCGTAGAACCAGAAGAACTTGCCCTGGAACGCATAGAAGATGGGCGGGATCGCGCCCGTTCCGCGGCCTGCCAGCACGGTGTTGTGGCCGGCGCGAGCAGCCTCGATCGCGATTTCCACGCCGGATGTGCCGGCGCCGACCACCAGCACATCGCCGATCAACTGCGACGTGTTCTTGTATTCCGAAGCGTGGACCTGTCGAATCTCGGGCCGAATGTCGACGGCGAATCCGGGAGTCTTCGGGCCCTGGTAGCCGGTCGCGACCACGACATGGTCGGCAATGATCGGCCCGGCGGACGTATCCAGTCTGTATGACTCGCCACTCCGGTCGAGGCTGAGCGCGCGGACGCCGGTGCGGATCGGCAGGCGGTGCTCCCGTGCGTACTCCTGAAGGTAGTCCGCCAGCTGGTTCTTGTCGGGGAAGCTGTCAGGAGGCGCGGGAAACTTCGAGCCCGGAAGGCTGTCGAAACGAGCCGGGGTGAACAACCGCAGGGAGTCCCACCGGTTTCTCCACTGGTCTCCAACCTCAGTTCCGGCCTCCAGCACGACCTGGTTCACGCTCAGCCGCGCCAGCTCATAGGCGGCCGCGAGACCCGCCTGACCGGCTCCGATCACCACCGCATCGACCTTTTCCACGTCACCCATTCGCCACTCCTTCATTTAGCCTGCAATAACTGCAGTAATACTGCAGTCTGTGTCGTGCTACTGTAGCGGCCACGATGGCCGACGTCAAGGCGGAAAGGATTCCTTACCGGCAGCGGCAGGCCCTCGCCACACGCCGCCTCATCGCGCAGGCCGCACGGAAGCTGTTCACCGACAACGGCTACGCGGCGACGAGCATCGAGGCCGTCGCGATTGAGGCGGGGGTCTCGCCGCGCACGGTCTATGCGATCTTCGGAACCAAGAAGGCGATCCTGGGCGCCGTCTGCGAAGAGTGGCTCAGGGAAGCCGGCGTGATGGAAGCAATCGCCGCGGGCCTGACCGAATCCGACCTGGCGCGCCGGCTCGAGCTGGTTGCGCGCACGAGTCGCCGCCAATGGGAGCTGGATCGTGGGGTGCGGCGAATGATCGGTGGCGCTGCCGCCGCTGACGCCGACGTGGCCCGGATGCTCGCCAGTTGGAGCGAAGACCGAGCGCGTTCGCTTCACCAGCTCGTGATTGGCCTCGAAGATCAGCTCCGCGAAGGGATGGACGGAAAGCGGGCAGGTGCAGTCGTCCGCGCCTTGACAGCGGCGGAGATCTACTCGGAGCTCGTTGAGGGCGAGCGCTGGACGCCGGCGGCATACGAGGCCTGGCTGTCCGCGATTCTCGTGCAGCAGCTGCTGCGCCCCCGCCGAGCCAAGACGCAGCCATAAGGTCGCGGCCGCAAGTTTCGCGCCTGAGCAGCGCACCCTCTTTTCGTCTTGCTGACTCTGTTATGGGCTCCCGCGCAAGCTCACCGAAGACAGCGAACCCGCTGTTGGAAGATCGCGGATTCAGTCCCTCTCTCGAACCAGCAATGGCTGAAGCGTCAGACGGCGAAGGCGGAAATCGGAATGAGCGTGATATTGGTAGTTGACGACGACCCGGCGACACGGCTCCTGGTGAGGTCGATACTCGAGATCGACGGGCACGAGGTCATCGAAGCCCCCCACGGCTCCGCGGCGCTTAACCTCATCACGCCGGAGCGGCTCCCAGATGTGGTCGTGACCGACCTGACGATGCCGATCTTGGACGGCAAGAAGTTGATCGCCTATCTGCGGTCGTTACCTGTGACCGCAACGATTCCGATCGTGGTCGTCTCTGGGGACCTGGTTGAAGCCTGGACTCTGAAAGCGTCCGGTCTCGTCGAGGCGGTGGTGCGCAAGCCTTTTGCGGCGGCCAACCTGGCTCAGTGCATTCGCGCCCTGACCAGCCAGCAAAGCAGACGACCGCGCGTGGCCTGAGACGGACGCCGCTGAATGCTTCTGAAAATGAAAAGGCCTCGCAGGGGGTAGTCTGCGAGGCCGCCGAACGCGTGGACGCTCAAGGCGTCACGGAGAGCTCCCGTCGAGCTGTTGGATTCGCGCCTCCCAGTACCCAAGCCGCTGCCGGAACTTCTCGGCTTGAGCCACAACGACTGGAACGTTCGTGAGCTCGACCTCGCGACGGGCCGCCGCCGACTGCTTGGCCATCAGCTGGTGGATCCGGTCCAGCACCTTCTCCTCCATGGCAAGGATCTCGGAGTAGATCTGCCGCCAGTAAAGCGCCTGCTTGAGCGAGGCGTCCGCGGGGATGTTCTCCCCATCCATCCGAAGACTCCAGTCGCCGCCGCGGATCGCGGCCTCCACGTCAGGCCGCTCGTTTTCAGGTTTGAGCTTGCTCATGTCCTTTAATTACGGCGCCGTCGGAAACTAAATCAGCAACATTCGACAGCGCCGGCGCAAACCCACGAGCGGGTTGGCTCAGTCGGGCCGGAAAACCAGCGAATAGCCTCGACCCGGCTTGTTGACGAGATCGACCGGAATCTCGAGCTTGCGAAGGATCTTCCTCAGCCTGCCGACGTAATTGCGCACTTCTTCGGGGAAGAGCGCTGGATCCGCCCAGGCCTGACCCAGGATCTGGGCCGTCGTGAAGTACCTGTGGGGATGGTCGAGCAGGAACGCCAGGAGCTGAAATTCCCGCTTGGTCAGCGTCACGTCACGGCCGCGGTGACGGACGATGCGGTCTGTGGCGTCCAGCTGGAGGCCGTGGAGCTCCCAGATCCGGGTGAACCACAGGTCCAGACGCTCCTGGTAGCCGAGCATCTGGCTCTCGATGATCTGAAGGTCGACGGCGGCGGCCTTCTGGGCGGTCGGGTGAAGTCCGGGCAGATCCCGCCCCGTACGCCCGAGGATGCCTCGCTTGAACTCCAGCAGATCGGAGTAGATGCTCATCCAGTGGCGGGCGTCCTCCCACCGTTTGGTGGTGATGTCCTCGCCTTCGAGCGGCCGCGATTGGCGGCGGCTCGGGCTCGCCCGACTGCGGGCCGGCAATGGCGGGGGGGGGGTGGCAACGTCCTTCCATATTGCACCCGGGCGATGTGCCCGCAAGAGCCGGCGTTTGCTGACTTTGTTACGGCTTCGGGACCAACCTGAATCCCCACTGATAACGAAACCTGCTTCTGAAGAGCCGGCGTCTCGACGCAGACGCCACATGTGGTCTTGACGCGTGCTGTCATTGCACGCGCCTGCTTTGGCGATCATCTGCCTGCTCCTCTTCCTCGAAGAGGCCGGCCTTCCGCTTCCGGTCGCGCCTGGCGAAGCGGTGCTGCTCGGCGCGGGGCTCTTGATATCTGCGGGGACCGAACCGGGATGGCTGGTGATCCCGCTGGCCTACCTTTCAGTTCTGGCTGGAGTCGCCACCGCGTACTGGTGGGCGCATCGAATCGGCCCTCGACGTGTCCGCTCACTTGCGCACCGACTCCATATGAGCGGTCCTTATGACCGCGCCACCGGACGACTCCGCGAAGCGAGCTCCATTCAGATAGCGGCATCGCGCCTGCTTCCCGGACTTCGCGTCTACACCTCGCTGGTGGCTGGCGCTGTCGGTCTCAACCCCCGGAGGTTCGCGATCGGAGTGATCCCCGCCAGCGCGCTCTGGGTGGCCGTATTCATCGGCCTTGGCTATTTCGTTGGCGTCAGGGCCGAGCGCCTGCTGGGTTACGTCGCCGGGTACGGCCTCGAAGCGGGATTGATCCTGGTGATCGCGGTCGCCTGGCTCCTCGCCGCTCGGTGGTTGCCGGCGCCTCACGACGACCAGAACGTGCGCGCTTCACCCGCAGCGTGGCGGCTGCCGCTCGCCCTGATCTTTGACTTCTTGCTCGTTTTCGTGGTCGTGGCGATCCTCAGCATGCTCAGCGACGTCGCCACCAACAACCTCAACGACCTCGTGGTCGCGATGGTGATGTTCTCGCTGCTGAGTCTCGTCTACATACTGGTGGCACGCCAGACGGTCGGATTCACCGTTGGTGAAGCGGCCCTCGATGTCAGGTACCACCCGCCCTGGGCGAATCGTCAGATGGCGCGGGTGAAGCGGATGAGGCTCGGTCCCTGATGGCAACCACTTCCGAGTCTGCCGCCGCCGTCCGGCAGCGCGACCTCACCGCGCTTGCACGTCCGCTGAGGTGGCTCATCTACCTCCTGATCGTGCTGGCGATCGTCGAGCTCTACCGCCAGGCGTCCGCGCTGGTGCTGCAGCTGACCAACATCGGCTTGATATTCATGTTCGCTTCGGCGGTCGCGGTGCTCGTCACGCCGATCGTGGACGGGATTCAGCGATTGCCGATCTTCCGAGGCCATCGTGGCGCGGCGGTCCTTGTCCTATACGGAGTCATCGTGGTCGTGGTGGGTGGCTCGGCCGCGCTGCTGGCGCCCGCCGTGATCACCGACGCGTCGAAGCTCGGCCAGCAGTTGCCATCGATTCTCGATGGAGCTCAGCATGCCCTGGACAACGTGCAGTCGAGTCTTCGAGCCTTCGGCATCAAGCTCAGTTACACGATTCCCCGCGGAGGCGCCTCGATCGGCGGTGACATCTCACCAGCGAGCCTGACCCAGATCGGCGGCCTCCTGAGTCCCCTGGTCAACTTCCTGTTGGTCATCGTGATCTCGGTCTACCTGACCAGCCAGGGCCGCCAGTTAGTGGCCACTGCACGCAAGCTCTTCCCGCAACAGGAGCGCATCTTCGATTTCACGATGCTTGCGGTCGGGGCCGCAGTGGCCGCGTACATGCGCGCGCAGCTGTTGATGTCGCTGCTGATGGGCCTCTACACCGGGATCACGCTTACGTTGCTCGGCGTCCATTACGCGGCCGCTCTCGGGGCGGCGGTCTTTGTCCTGGAGATGTTGCCGCTGGTCGGTGCGCCGATTGGGTTCCTGCTGGCGATTGCCGTCGCCGCCACGCAGAGTCTGCAGCTGGGTATCGAGGCAACCGTGGTCAGCCTGATCGGCCACGGCATCGAGGCCTACATCCTCGGCCCGCGGATCAGCGCCAAGGCGGCGCGGATCCACCCCCTCGCGGCGATGGGCGCACTCCTGATCGGAGCCGAACTCGCCGGCATCCTGGGCGCTTTGCTGGCGATACCGGTCGCCGTGATCGGGAACATCTTTCTTGGAGCGCTGTACGTGTCCTCGCAAGGGCGGGATGGCCTGTTGATCGCAAACACGCCGGGCCCGGTCGGGGTCGGCGATCTCCCAAGCCTCGCCGACCAGATCTCAGTCAATCCGGAAGATGGCCAAATCGAGATTGGTAGCGACCTGCGGGCGAAACCGAGGAGACGAAAGTCGCGTGTAGTGCCCGTGAGGCCGGGCGGCGAAACCTGAGCGCCTGCAGAGAACTCCCAGTAGCTTTGGTCGCCCACGCGGTTACCCGACTCTACCGTTGAGCTACTCCGGAACGGGTCTCTCGAAATTCTTTCGCTAATCCGGTAATGCGCCCGGCGTAGCTCCGATCACCCTCTCGATGATGCCCAGTGCCTGGGCCCTGGCGACGGCCTGAAGTTGCGAGTGCACGTCGAGCTTTGCGAGCAGGGCTCTAATGTGCGTCCTGACCGTCAGCGGTGAGACGTGCAGGCGGCTCGCGATGGCTCCCGCGTCGGCGCCTCCGGCGAGCAGATTGAGGACTTCTATCTCTCGCGGCGTCAGCGAGCTGAGAATCTGCTGCCGCTCGCGGTCCATGCGCCGGCGCGCGCGCCGCCATGTAAGGGCGAACTGGATCTGATCGGGCTCGATAAGCGTCTCGCCGCTCGCCACCCGCTTTATGGCGTCGACGACGGTCTCAGGCGCCTCGGACTTGGCGACAAAGGCTGCGGCTCCTGCTTCGATCGCTTCGGCCATGGCCTCCTCGCTGTCGTACGCGGTCAGGAAAACGAACGCTATGTGCTCCGCTGTTGCCCTGATCGTCATGGCGGCGTCCAGACCAGATCCGTCCGGTAGCCGGACATCCATCAGCACGATGTCGGGATCCTGTTCTCTAGCAAGCGCCACCGCGGTCTTGACAGACGCCGCCATTCCGACAACCTGGATCTGCGGATCCGCGCTGAGCAGCGCGCCGAAGGATTCCGACAGGATCAGGTGATCCTCGACCAGGAGCACCTTGATAGGTCTCCCGGAGACGGCAGCCTTAGCCACGCCCGGTCCCAGCCTGCATTGAGGCCGCCGTCTTCAGAGCAATCAGATCTGCGAGCGCCCGCATGCTGTCCTCGGACTTGGAGAACACCGCCTGTGCGCGCGCCGTCGAGGCGGAGTCGATCTCGGCGAGCGGAAGTGAGGTTCGGATGACGACGGGTATTGCGGCGGTCGAAGCGTGCTCGCCAAGGCGGCGCAGGACGTCGATTCCCGTCGTACCCGGCATTACGAGGTCCAGGACGATGGCGCAGCAATCTCGTTCGCGAGCGAGCAGGAGAGCGGTCTCCCCGTCCGCCGCCTCTACGACGCGCCACCCAAGACGCTCCAATTCCTCTTTGGCGACGTAACGACTCACTGCGTCGTCGTCGACCACGAGTACGTAACCATCGACGTCAACTGGGCGCCGACCCTCGGCAGACGGCTGAGAGTAGATGCGGGGAACCCGCAGGCGGAATATCGATCCCGAGCCGACCTGACTCTCGACACTGATAGAGCCTCCCATGAGCTCCGCCAACTTGCGCGAGAGCGGGAGGCCGAGACCGCTGCTTCGCTCGCGCCCTCCGCGGCGATTCTCCACCTGGATGAATTCATCGAATATGCGTTCAAGGTCGCCGGCGGCAATTCCTATGCCAGTGTCCGCGACCGTCACGACCACCACGTCCGTTGCTCGCTCGTGCGTGGCGGAGACCCGGATCTCGCCGCTCTCGGTGAACCTCAATGCGTTCGAAATCAGGTTTCTCAGGATCTGGCTCACCTTGTGCTCATCCGTCTCCAAGGTCGGCAGGGGTGAGAATTCGAAGATCACCGGAACGTTGGCGTCGGCTGACAGGGGGCGGAACATTCCTCGCAGAGCCGTCAGCACATCGTCGAGTGCGAACGGTGCCGCGTGCACGGCAACCTTGCCGGCACCGACCTTGGCGAGGTCGAGGAGGTCACTGACGAAGTCGAGCAGGTCCTGCGCCGACTTCTGGATGTAGGCGATTTGCTTGCCCTGCTCATTCCTGAGCTCGGAACCGCCCTCTTTCAACAGGAGCCGGCACAGCGCCGTGATTGAGCTCAATGGCGTTCGAAGCTCGTGCGTCACATTGGAAAGAAACCGGGCACGCTCTTCGCTCATCTCGCGGACCGATTCCGCCTTGTCGTCGAGCTCGGCGTAGAGGGCGAGCACGCCCCTGTTGGTCTCGTCGAGCTCTCTACTGACGCTGTCCAGTTCCGCGTCACGCCGCTGGAGCTCTTCGTGCAGCCGGAGTAGCTCGGCATCCTGCTCGTGCACCGCGCTGTACGGATCCAAGGCGCTGGCGCTCAAAGCCTCGAGCCCATCGTCGAGCGTCGCCGATCGGGGTAGCACGCGGCTGAAGTTCCATCCCCCGTCGTCAGCTTCGCGGCCGATCGGCGGCCCGATGAGTCGCCGGGCTGCCACGACGCCGCGAAGGTCCAACCCTCGACCGCCGGCGTTGGTGCATCTGGCCGTGATGATGAGCCGGCGCGGGAGCGCCGGCGAGATCGAGAACTCGAGCTGCCCTCCGCCTGCGGTGACGATTTCGCGGCCGACCTCCGAAATGCCGGTTGCAAGCTGGACCTGATCGAACTGATCGAAGCCGAACCGCGCGGCCGCCTCCCGAAGCCGTTGGCGCGCCGCCAGGACGTCGATCGAGGTCTTGATCGGAAGGCGGTGGAACGGAGCGTCGCGCGTCACAGGCCGTCAATCGCGGCCGATGGCGGCCGCTGCCTCGTCACGACCACGGTGACGTCGTCGAGCTCCCTCGCGTAGTCGCGGAACAACACGGCTGCGATCAGGGTCGGGTCTTTGGCCAAGAGCCCAGGCTGATCCAGGCGCCAGTGCGTCGCCAGCCCGTCGGAGTGTGCGACGAGAACCGCCCTGGGCCCCCATTCTGCCTCGAACTGCTTGAACTGGACCGGCTCGCGACCGACCGTCCCGTTCAATGACATGAGCCTGTTTGCACGGTCGACCGTAACGACCGCGGCCCCGATATTCCCGATTCCACAGTACGTCACGCGCTGAGCACGCGTATCGACAGTGAAGACGCTCGCGGTCGCGCCGCGGCTCGACCTCATGGCGGGGTGGATCGCGCGGAGGACGTCAGCTGGTTCGCTGCCCGCCTTGGACCTGAATGTCTCCAGGGCCAGTGTGGCTGCGTCGTGCGCGAGCAACCCGTGGCCGAGGCCGTCGACCACGAGCAGCTGAATGCCTGAGGGCACCTCGGATACGGCCCAGCCGTCGCCGGAGACGTCCTCGCCGTCCTTCGGGATCGCAACGACGCCGACCTCGAATTGCGACTCCGCGAGGTGGCCATCCGCAGCAACCCGCGCGAGCACGGCGGTTCCGCGATCAGGCACGGAGTGAATCTCGAAGTGGCTCGCGTGGCGCCGGATCGCGCCCATGCCGACCCCGAGGCTCCCGGTGCTCGAGTAGCCGTCTTCGAAAGCCGCGGCAACGTTTGCCATGCCAGGGCCTCGATCGATGGCCACGAGCTCGACCGCACCGACGCCGCTTTCGGGAACGACCGAGTTGATCAGCATGCTGCCGCCCTGACCAGCGTGCTTGAGAAGATTGCTGCTCAGCTCGGCCGCGATCAGTGAGACTCGGCCTTGGAGCCCGCTATCGAATCGAGCCTTCTCGGCCGCGCGCAAAGCCATTCGGCGCGCGCTGGACCCTTCGGACTGGTCGCGCACGACGATGCGACGCGTGAGGCCTGTTACTTCCATTGAACTATCCGGACCGTGGTGCCTCTACCGACTTCAGATTTGATCTCGAACTCGTCGACGAGGCGCCGCGTACCGCTGAGCCCGAGGCCAAGGCCGCCGCCTGTGCTGAACCCAGGTCGCATGGCGTCGTCGATGTTCGGAATACCAGGCCCCTGGTCGGCGACGGTGAGAACCACCCCTTTGCGGCCGGCTTGGTCGCAGCCTTCGATGATCGCTTCGCCGCCGCCCGCATAGTTCACCGCATTCCGCCCGAGCTCGCTCGCTGCAGTCACGATCTTGGTCTGGTCCAGGAGGCTCAGGCTGAGCCGGACCGCAGCCTCGCGCACGCGCTGGCGAAGCACCACCACGTCTTCCGAGCTCCGCAACACAACAGTCATCGGTGCGTCCGAAGAGATCAAGTGTGGTCACGGATACCCGCCATCGCCAGCGCAGCCTCGACGTTGAGGGCGGTCCGGACACCCGTGAGCGTGAGCCCAAGCTCTACCAACGTCATCGCCACGGCGGGCTGCATTCCGACGACCATGACTTCTGCGTCAAGAAGGCGCGCCATCCCGGATATGTCACCGATCATCCGGCCGATGAACGAATCGACGATTTGCAGAGCGGAGATGTCGACCAGGACCAGGCGGGCGCGGCTTGCCACGATTCTTGTGCCCAGGTCCTCCTGCAGGGCAATGGCGACGCTGTCCTGGACGTCCGGCGGGATCGTCGCAAGCAGGTACTTGCCAATCTTGATTATCGGAACACGGTCCACGGATCAGCGCTCGTGATCGGTTCGCTTGGCGACGACATGCTGACCGATACGACTCAGAGCCGTGATGAAGGCGTCAGCCAGGGTCGCCTTGGTCACCACGTCGGGCAGAGTGATGCCGAGGTGGATGATGGTCTGCGCGATCTGCGGCCGAATGCCGCTGATGAGGCAGTCGGCGCCCATGAGGCGCGCCGCGGACACTGTCTGGATCAGGTGTTGGGCCACCTTGGTGTCGACCGTCGGCACACCGGTGATGTCGATGATCGCGATCGTGCTTCCCGTCTCCACGATTGCCTGCAGCAACGTCTCCATCACGACCTGAGTGCGCTCGCTGTCGAGCGTTCCGATCAACGGAAGGGCCAGGATGCCGTCCCAGAGCTTCACGACGGGGGTGGAGAGTTCGAGCATCTCCTGCTGCTGCCTCTGGATGATCTCCTCACGGCCCTGCTGATAGATCTCAGACGTCATCAGGCCGAGACGATCGATCAGCCGGTTGATCTCGAGGACCGCCTGGACGTGTTGGGTCGGTTCCAGCTCATCGAGTGAGCTGAACAGAGGCTCCTTCAAAGTCAGAACGAACCTCATCGTCTCCGATGGGCCGAAGCCCAGCCGCCCGCGCGACAGTGTTATTCCGCGCAGGCTGGCTCGCATTTGCTCCCATCTGGACCCGGTCGGATCCATCGAGTCCGAGTTGAGGCCCGCGAACAGAGCGGACATGAATTCCGAGCACTCGCGCGCGAGGTCGGCATCGCTCAGAAGATCGGGCCGGGCAATGCCCTCCCGCTTTTGTTCGGCAATCCATCTTTCGAGAATTGCTTCGCGCTGGGCACCGAGGATCGGAATCGGTGTCACGTACGGCCTTGAAGTCATTCCACCCCTACCTGGCGATTGATGAGTTCGATCGTAGCCGGAGTCCCGGCCAGGCGCCTCCCAAAAGTTGACTAGAGAGGAACCGTCAGCTGTGGTCATTCCGAGGGGCCGCCACCGCGCGACGATGTCGGTCACAGACCCACGCTATGGAGAAAGACAACTTCCGGGACCGCCCATCGAACAGCTCTGCCGGCTACTTCGGCGGCGACATGCTGACGGGCGCTCGGCAACGAGAGGAGAGGAGCGCGATCGACCGGCCGGCCTGCGCCGGCCGGCCGGTCGTGATGGTGGTCGACGATGATCGCGACACCGCGGACATGTACAGCCTCGCCCTCGCGGCGGCTGGCTTCAAGACCATCCCTTTGAACGATGTGAGCTCGATCTTCGCCACGATCGATGAGGAAGTTCCTGACGTGGTGGTGTTGGACTACCACCTTGGCGGCATCGTCTCCGGCGTCGATGTACTGGAGAATCTCCGGCTTGATCCGAGGACGTCAAACGTGATCGCGTTCATGTTGAGCAACCACATAGGTGACCTCGACGGCCAGGTTGAGCGTGCTCTTTCGGCTGGCGCCGTCGCCTGGCTGCCGAAGGTCCAAACCGACCCTGCTCAACTGACCGCTCGCGTAACTAAGGCGTTGGCATTCAGGATCACGCGGCAGATCGCTGATGGTTCGGACGATGTGGCATCCGACGCAGCTGTCTGAACCGGGACGGTGATGCGCCGTCTACCGCGCGGAATCGCCTGCTGATGCCCAAAACTGTGGTCAGAAAAATCGGTAGTGGCCGCAGTTGGCACTCAACGCGAGATCAAATGCCGTGACCACTGACGCCAATTTCCTCGCTGGACTTAGGCCAAACGGTGCCTGGAAACCTGACGGCCACCTTCCAAAGCTGCCAGTACGATCTCAACGCAACTGTCAAGGGAGAGCTCCGTGCTGTCGAGCACCATGTGATACAGGGATGGATCGGCCCAATCCCGGCCGTAAAACTGTTTCACGTACAGGCTTCGCGCACGGTCAGTTGTCGCGAGCCGCTTCGCGGCCTCGTCAGTCGTTAACCCGAGCGCGGCCGCTGCTTGGAGAATGCGACTTTCGCGGCTCCCGTCAAATCGAACGTGCAGGGCTCCCGGGAAGCCATGGAGCGCGATGGCCCCTGCCCTGCCGACGATCACCGTGTTGCCGGCGTCCGCGATTCGACGGATTATCGATTCACTGTTCTCTCTGAAGGCCGCCGGATCCAGAAAAGTCTCAGGGGGAATAATGCCGGGGGCCTGGGATGCCAGGTGCACCGAGAACCGCGCCAGAAGCTGCCCAATTCTCGTGTCGGACGCCTCATCGTGGGCAACAGCTGCGTCCAGCGGCACCGAAAGGCGCGAGGCGACCTCTTCAGGAATGGCCCTGTTGTGAAGACTCCATCCCAACCTGTCCGCAAGCCGACTGGCGACGACACTCCCGCCGCTGCCGAAGCTTGACGAAACAGTGATCACGCCCAATCTGACGACCGCCTGTCAGTCAATCGCACACGAGCCTGTGCTACAAGAAGCGACCCTGACACACAGTATTATCGTATGACATGTCGGGGTCGGCGCCGAGTTGAAGGTCAACCATCGCTGGCTGATTCTCGGCGTGAGCGTTATGGCTCAAATGATGACCGGCCTGGCGTTTTTTCCCGGGCTTGCAGCCATCGGCCCATTGATCACGTCGTCCTACCACCTGGGCCTCGTCCAGGCGGGCATCCTGTTTGGCGGGATGCAGTTCGGACCGGTATTGACGGTCGCGCTCTGGGGTCTTGTCGCTGACCGGATGGGTGATCGATTCGTGCTCGCGGTGGGCCTCGGGTCCGGCGCGCTGGTCCTGGCATCGGCGGCATTGGCCCACAGCTTCGTGCTGCTCGTTGCCGCGCTCACAGTTGCCAGCATGCTCATGGCCAGCACCAACGTGGCGAGCACGCGTGCGGCCGCGGCGGCGTTCTCGCCGAAGGAACGCGGTCTTGCGCTGGGTATTCGACAGATGTCGGTACCCCTCGGTGGCGTCGTGTCGGCGCTGCTTCTGCCAGGCGTGGCGCTCGCGGTTGGAACGCCTTACACATTTGTCGTGCTGGCCGTCATTTGCGGATTGGTCGGCATGCTGGCCACCGCCGTCCTGGCCGAGCGCGCCGTCGAACCTTCGCAAGACGCAGCGCCGGACCTCAATGTATGGACCGATGCTCGGCTGTGGCGGCTTGCTTTTGGAGTAGGCCTCCTCGTGCTTTGCCAGAACAGCATGCTGGCGTACCTCGTGCTCTTCCTCACGGGCTACCGGCATATGCCACTGCAGGCAGCGGCTCTTGCCTTCCTCTGCACCCAGGTGGTGGGCTCGGCTTCGCGCGTTGTTCTCGGTCGCCTGTCGGACCGGATTGGATCACGCGTGCGGCCGATACGGTGGATCGCTCTGGCGCTGGCGGCGGTGATGCTGGTCGCGGCATTCATAGTCGACGTTCCCCTGACGATCCTGATTCCTGTGATGATCGTCGGAACGATCCTCAGCATGGGTAGCACCGGCCTTGCCTACACAGCGACGGTGGAGATAGCCGGTTTCGATCAGGCGGGCGCGGCCATCGGTTTTGAGACCACCTTGTTCGCCGTGATGGGGACCGTCGCGCCTGTTGCGTTCGGCATCGCGGCCACGGTTATGGGCTGGCAAACCGCATTCGCGATGATCGGAGTCGTCGCGATCGCCGGGTGGCTGATTCTCCGACGCCTGGCAAGATTGGAAAGTCGCGGTTGGAGGCTGGATCAGCGACCTCGATCGCTGGTTGCGGCACCGCAGTCCGAGTGACGCTTCAGAGCTGGTTGTCGGCGGATGAGCTGGAGGAGCTCGCGCGTCAGAGGCTCACGCCGGCCGTGTATGACTACGTGGCGGGGGGCGCCGGCGCGGAGCGTTCGCTCGAGGAGAACCGGGCCGCCTTCGGGCGGCTGCGGCTCCGGCCCCGGGTCCTGACGGGAGCAGGACCGGTATCCACCGAGACAACGATCTTCGGCCGTCGCCTCGCCGCGCCCGTCTTCGTCTCGCCGATGGGAGGCCCCTCGCATCGCTTGGTGCATCCGACCGGCGTCGAAAGCGCGGCGGCCGGTGCGTCTGACGCGGGCCTCGCCTACATGGTCTCGGCCAGCTCGGTGCCGACCCTCGAGCTGCCTGGTGAAGCGCTCGTTTGCCAGGTTTATCTCAACGACCGCTCCGAGACTGCGCGCCTGGTGACCGAGGCCGAACGCCTCGGCTACCTCGCGGTCTGCCTCACGGTCGATGTCCCCGTTCCTGCTCTTCGGCGGCGGAACCTGCGTCACGGCACGGGCCTTCCCAAGCCTGGAGGTGAACCGGTACAGGCGGGGTTCGCAAACCCGGCCGCCTACGCGAAGGCAACATCGTGGAGCGATGTCGAGTGGCTGCGGACCCTCACCAGCCTGCCCCTGATCGTGAAGGGCATCATGACCGAGGAAGACGCGTCCCTTGCGGTTCAAGCGGGAGCGGCGGGAGTCTTCGTTTCGAATCACGGTGGCCGGCAGATCGATGCGTCGCTGGCCACGATCGACGCGCTTCCCGAGGTCGTTGCCGCCGTCGCGGGCAAAGCGCTGGTCTTCATCGACGGCGGTGTCCGGTGGAGCACAGACGTGGCCTTCGCCCTGGCCCTCGGCGCCGACGCAGTTGGCATCGGCAAGTCCGTGATGTGGGCTCTGGCCGCGGGCGGCAGGGAGGCGGTTGCAGATTACCTGCGGTCGACCGTGGACGATCTGTCTCGGACCCTGGCAATGCTGGGCGTCGCGAGCACCGCCGACCTGCGCCCTGACCACGTGGACCTCAGGTTTACGCGCTGAATCACGGAGCGACATCGAAGGAGAAACAGATGCCAGACGAAGAGGTCGTTCTCACCGAACGTCGAGAGTCCGTGATGCTCGTCACGCTCAATCGACCCAAGTATCGAAACGCCCAGAATTCGGCGATGCTGTACGCCCTCGAGAGGGCGTTTCACGAGGCTGCCATGGACGATGAGGTGCGCGTGATCGTGCTTCGTGGCGCCGGGCCGTCCTTCTCGGCCGGACACGACATGGGCAGCCCGGGCCGCGATGTCGATGTGTCATACGAGCGCATGACGATGTGGCCTGACCATGTGGGCAAGCCCGGCATCGAGTCCCGGCTCCTCCGCGAACAGGAGGTCTTCATCGAGCTCTGCAGACGCTGGCGTGAGATTCCCAAGCCGACGGTCGCCATGGTTCACGGGGCTTGCGTCGCGGGGGGGCTGATGCTCGCCTGGGTCTGCGACCTGATCATCGCGTCCGAGGATGCGTTCTTCTCAGATCCGTCTGTCGGCCAGGGCGGCGGAGGCGTCGAGTGGTTTGCGCACCCCTACCAGATGTCCCCCAGGCACGCGAAAGAGTTCCTGTTCCTCGGTGAGCGCGTGAGCGCCCAGCGCGCGTTCGAGATTGGAATGATCAACCGGGTCGTGCCGACCGACCAGCTGGAAGCCGCGACGATGGAGATCGCGGAGAGGATCGCCAAAGCGCCTCCGTTCGGCATCCGAGCAGCCAAGCGGAACATCAATTTCGCCGAGGATGCGATGGGCCTTCGAACCACGATCGAACACGCCTTTGGCTGGCATCAGCTGATCCATGCCTATGGAGAAGCGACCAGAGAATCAGCGAGTGACGCTGGAAAGGACGCGAAACCCGGGAAGGACTGAAGGCCCGATCAGCGGATGGCTACGGCGTTCGCTGGAGACCCAACCCCGCCTGGAAGATTGAGCGGGACTGACACGAAAGCGAAGTTCCAGCGCCCGTCTGACGCACTGGTATGGGCGAGCTCCTCGAAATCGAAAAGCTCGCCCAGCGCGAACCCGAGCAGGGGAAGCAACCGGCGATGAAGCGATCCGACCTCACGGCTGCCGGGCGACACCTCGACGCCCGGGTTGTCGCAGGCGACAGCTGCAACATGGCGGTTCCACAACCACCGTGCCATGGCCTCATCGGCCGCGAGCCCCGCGAAAGCATGCGAATTCGTCGCCTTCAGTCGCCCGGCCTGGTCCAGGTCCTCGTATCGCTTCATCCAGCCCGTTCTCACGCAAAGAATGTCGCCGGTCTCGAGATCGACCCGCTGCGCCGCGCACACCGCCTCCAGCTCTTCGACGGTGATCGATCGGCTCTCCAGCGGGTCATAAACGGCGTTGTTGCCGGCCAAGAAACGGGCCAAGTCCAACAGCACGCCGCGGCCGATGATCGCGTGCTCAGCCCATCTTTCGATCCCGATGGGGCCACCCCCAGACACGACTCGCGACTCGTCCTTGATTCCGCCCCAGAAACCAAACTCCCTTGCCTGCACGTGGCGAAGACCGTCCCAATGCGTCGAGCTCTGGAGCAGGAAGTTGTCCAGCTTGTCATCCCAGTAGTTCTTGTCCAGGCGGTACACCGTGTGGCGGAGCTGCTCCCTTCCGTAAAAGGGCGGGTCGAAGGCGGTAAGGGCCTTGGTGAGGTTGATCACGTCACCGTTTCTCACTGATGCCAGGGCGGCCTGGACGCGGTTCGGGGTCAGGAGATTGATGGTGCCGAGCTCATCCCTCGCGCCGAAAACATTCCAGGCGTGCCTTAGACCGAGTCCCTCAACGAGGGGCAGGTCATCGAAGTCGGGGAGTGCCTCATCCGTCACGGATCGGGCAACGTCTCAGGGCCGTCGATCAGCGGCAGCCGGCCGCCCCGCCGCTGCGCGCCACCGAACGGGCCGTCGCGCCATTCGACCGCCTCACGGATCCCCGTGTTCTTGATCTTCTCCAGGAATTCCCCGGCGCGATCGGTGCTGTGGGCGAGGTGGTTGTAGATCATGGTCGACTTCATCATCGCCTCCATTCCCATGATCTCGAAGGCGCTGTTCACCGCCTCTTTTTGTATGGACAGGGTCTCAACGCCGACCGTCGCGATCCGGCGCGCAAGCCACTCGACGTAGGCGTCGAGCTGCTCGCCTGGGACGGCCTTCGTGACCATCCCGATCGACTCCGCGGTCTTGCCGTCGATCGAATCCCCGGTGAACACGAGAAGCTTCGCCCACCGGGGTCCGAGCGTGAGCGCCCAGAAGCCGAGGAAGGGCTCAAATCCGAGGGCGCGCGCCTCCGGACTTCCGATGCGCGCCTCCTCTTCGATGATCACAACGTCCGAGGCGCCCATCAACGAGATCCCGCCGCCGATGCAGTAGCCGTGGACCTTGAGAACGATCGGCTTTGGAAACTGCCAGATGGTGCGGTACAGAAAACGCCCGATCCGAAGGCTGTTCTGGCGATCGTCGTAGCGCGTGCCTCCAAAGACGCTGTTGAGAGCCTGCAGGTCGCCACCGCTGCTCAAGCTCTTGCCGTT
>Ga0075426_10000816_pt1 | contig 21892 bp, 12 predicted proteins | sample SoiMethybrSBSTD5_FD_75304 | JGI IMG/M metagenome (GOLD analysis project Ga0075426, IMG submission 75304) | Bulk soil microbial communities from a Populus tree surrounding site in Tennessee, USA - Soil MetaG P. TD hybrid SBSTD5 | ecosystem: Environmental > Terrestrial > Soil > Tree plantation...
CCGACGGCTAAGCTGCGATTACCGGCGAGCTTCCGCCGGGCTGCCTTCCTTCTGACACGCGCCGATTGAGCTTTCCATAGATTCTGCGAACGGCTGCCAAGTGGCTCGGACGGGCAAAAGTAGCCAAATAAAACAGTCCGTAGCTTTTGTTCGTAGGCCAGTGCCGCAGGGCTTTGCGGAACATGCGACGGGCATTGGCGTGGTCCTGCACCCGCAGTAATGTATGACCCATGCAGGCATAGGGCTTCGCCAGCCTTTGATTGATAACTGACCACCCGCACTCCGCAGGAATGGCGGGATAACGCGCCAGGATTTTTGTCAACACTAGTACTTCCCAGGGCATGCCATCCTGAAGAGCCCTGCCCAGGTTCAGTGTAGACATGCTGGAGTGTTGCCGGTACATGAGCACGGGCCTATCAACGTAGCCGACCGCGAAGTTGCGGGCAATGCGCAGCCACATCTCGTAGTCGCTGCCCACCAGCAATGACTCGTCGAACGGCCCAACCTTGTGGAAACATTCTTTGCGGACAACTACAGACCCGGAACCGAAAAGGGTTTCCTTGAACAACGGTAAAAATATGTTTCCCTCAGGAAAGGTAATGTGAAAACGTTGTTTGACGCTCTCGTCAATCGTTCCCCTGTCATCAAAGGTTGTCATATCCCCGTACACCATGGCATAGCCGGGGTGCTCCTCTAAGTACGCTACTTGCACGGCCAGCTTGTCCGGGGTCCAGAGGTCGTCACCATCGAGGAAAGCGATCAAGTCGCCCGCGGCGTGTTCAATGCCAAGGTTTCTAGCGGCGGGCTCTCCACGATTCTCCTGGCGCAGATACTTCACCGTGCCGCATGCCCGAACCACGGCGCCGGTTTTGTCGGTAGAGCCGTCGTCCACAACGATGATTTCGAACGGCGGATGCGTCTGCGCCTGCACGCTGCGAATGGCATCCGCGATGTAGCGCTCGCAGTTGTAAACCGGGATGATGACGCTAACCCTGCTGGTTGGCATCAGTGATTTCCGCCGGCCTTCTGGCTCTTCTCAGTCAGTTTGTCCACCCAGTGTTGCGGGCTGGTTTCATACAAGCGGGAGAGAAGGCGCTTGACCGTGCGCTTGCCGCCGAGGTTGTCGGCGAAAGCGCGCGAAAAGCGGTTCCGGGGCAGCAGCTCGTCGAGGGAGTAGTCCTTTTGGGCGGTCCGAGAGAGCGCCCCATCCAGAACCGCGATGGCGGTGTCAATCTGCTCCCTGCTGATGGTGAGGGGCGGTATGAACCGCAGTACGGGCTCGAAATAGGTGAAGGTGAGATGAACGCCCTTGTCCCGGCAAAGGGCCATCATGGCAACTGCCAGCTCCGCACCAGCGGGCTCAGCGGCGCCGGGATCAGCAAGCTCCATGGCCAGCATGAGGCCTTGGCCGCGAACGTCGGCCACGAGGGGGTGCCGATCCTGGAGCTGGCGTAGGCAATTGAAGAAGTACGCACCGTTTGTATCCGCAGCCTGCACCAGACCCTCTTCGCGCACAACGTCAATGAGAGCACTTACCGCGGCGGCTGCTACCGGATCAGACTGATGGCTGGCCAGGTGGACGAAACCTTCCCGGGCGACGCGATCGGCGATTTCCGCCGTGGTGATGAGCCCCGAAACGGGAAACCCGCCGCCCGCGCTTTTGGAGACCACCAGGATATCGGGCTCCACCTCGTGATGCTCGGCGGCAAACCACTTCCCCGTTCTGCCAAAGCCGGTCTGTGCTTCGTCCATAATGAGCAGAGCGCCATGCTCATGAGCGAAGGCCTTCAGTTGCTTGAGATATCCCGGCGGCGGAATGATCATGCCCCCGGCAGAAACTACCGGCTCAACGATGATAGCGGCCAGATTGTCGACGCCGGAGATGGAGTTTTCGATCGAGGTTTGCAGGCAACGCAGTTCACATTCCGGATAATGGGCGGAAATGGGGCAGCGGAAGCAATATGGCGTAATGAGCTGATAGGTTGAGGGCACGAGCGGGCCATCACCGTGGCGTTCGCGCTCGGTAAAAATGCGAGACAGGCTCTTGGTGGTTAAGGAAAGGCCATAGTAGCCGCGGGAGAAGCCCACCACTCCCGCCTTGCGCGTGTACATTTTGGCGATACTGATGGCACATTCATTGGCCTCAGTGCCAGTGGACAGGAACAAAGAACGCTTTAGATTGCCGGGAGCGACGTCGGCGAATTTTTCGGCGGCTTCCATCACCACTGGGCTGAGAAACTGAGTGCCGATATGCAGCACGCGCTGCAACTGGTCAGTAAGCTTGGCGATCAACTTGGGGTGGTTGTGGCCGATGAGCGAACAGAACTGGCCGGCGGCCAGGTCCAGGAATTCGTTGCCGTCAACATCCTTCAACATGCAACCCTTGGCGTCGGCGATCAATTCGTCGCAATACGGCATGGCCATGAGCAGGTACTCGCCATACCGCTCCCACAGCGCCAGACTCGTCTTAGTGTCTCTTGGCATTAAGCTCTCCCACACTGCAATCAACCGCTACCCTGCCGGGCAGCATTGCCCCGCGAACATGACCATGCCACGGCTACAGCTCATTACGGCCTCCCACAGCTACGGCAGTGCCCACGCGATAGCGCCGCAAGCTCCGACCCAGCGAACGCAATTTATCCACTTCCCGCTGGTCGAAGAAGCCCAACAGATACATGGCCACGAAGAAAGCCGGAACAAAGGCAGCCTTCACGGCCGCCGACAGAAAGGGCGACGAGAGGCTGACCATTTCCGAGAGAACATACACGACGGCGGCACCGGCAATGGGGGCGCACAACCGGAAAACCTGGTAGGGCACGCGATAGATCTGCTGCGATACGACGAAAGACATGATCGCCACAAAAGCAAAGCTAAGAAACGTGGCCCAAGCCGCTCCCATGGCTCCAAAGCGGGAAATCAGAGTCCAGTTGAGAACGATGTTCAACACGCCGCCCACGGCCCCCGTGAGGGCGATGTAGGGTGTTTTCTTGGTTAGGAAGAGCGGCACCTGAAAATAGGAGGTCATGCCCTGGCACAAGTATGCCAAGGCGATCAGGGGCACAATCGTGTAGGCTGCCTGGTAATCCGGACCAGCGATTACGCGGATTACATCGTGAATGGTGGCGGCCAGGAAGAGCACTCCCGTGGTCAAAATCAAGCAAAAGTAGGTGCCGACGCGGGAGACGGTTTCACGGGCGTCGTCGCGCTTGGACAGAGCGTAGAGGCGTGGCGGCCAAATCATGAAAAAAGGCTGGATGAGAAGGAAGTTCAGCATAAAGCCAAACTTGTAACCCAACGCGTACACACCGACATCGGAAATTGTTCGGTAATGCTGCAGGAAGAAGCGGTCAGAAAAATTGAGGAGAAAGCCCGCCAGGCTGGAAACAATCATTGGGGCGCCAAACTTGGCCATGGCAGCCATTTTGGAGAAGTCGAAGTGCAGCCCGGAAAAGCGCAGGGTCTGGGTGCCGATAATACTGGTGTTCAGGAGATGGCCGATGAGGCCGCTGCACAGCACCCCCAGAACACCCATGTGCAGCCCGGCGATGAAATAAATATTCAGCGAGAGCATGACCAGCAGCGAGGCCAGGTTGACGGAGACAATGAGCGTGGAGCGCTCGCGGGCACGCAAATAGTTCCAAGCAACGCTGTTGACACACATTAAAAAGAACGAGCCGGAGATGACGCGGATGTAGAGGGCGAACTGTGGAGTTTTCAGCAGCAGGCTGGAGAAGCGGCTGGCGAAGATAAACCCGCAGGCGCTGATGGCGAAAGCTCCGACGGCTGCGGCAATCAGGGCGGTGCTTACCACCTTGCGGCGTTCGTCTTCGTTCTCGTGGTCGTAAAAGAAGCGCACCAGGGGTGCAGCCACAACGACATTGAGAATCAGGCCGGTGAGCGACAGAGAAAGATCGAGCAGTTCCAGAGTGCCGTACTCACGGGTGGACAAGTAATGGGTATAGAACGGGATCAAAAGAAATCCCGCCATCTTGCCAAGCAAACCACCCACGCCGTAGATGGTGGTGTGCTTGAAGAGACTTTTTAGTTCATCCCACATACAAGGTTCGGACCGTCCCAAGAGTACAGGTTAGAGTTAAGGCCGCTTCCGGTTGTGTGCTGCCCAGACATTCAAGTAGCGCAAAGCGGGAGGCTTTCAGTTATTCCAGATAGCCTAAGCCTCGCAGGCGCTCTTCGATAACCGCGGCATCCTCGGCACTGTACGGAATTTGCGAAGCGACAACCGAGTTGTCGACATCTTCGTAAGACACCGAGCCAGGGGAGGTAAAGACTTCCTGGAGAACGCGGCCGTCCATATCCATGGGTACAGGCAGGCCCAGGGCGTGGAGAATGGTGGGGGCTACATCCACCAGGGTGGGCTGCAAACCATTGCGGCGGGGCTGAATTCCCTTCCCACCCATGACCAGAACGCCGCTGGGATGATGCATGCCTTCTTCTTCGGGAGCCGCTTCCGGGATAGCATCAACTATATCCGCGGAACAGTTGTAGCCCTCCACCGGAACCAGCATAACGTCGGGCAGGACCACGTTGGGACCGGCATTGGGGTAGATATCGGTACCGCGGGCGGCGCGGGCAACCAGCTTTTTCCCGGTTCTTGGGTCGCGGACTTCGCTGAAGCGGGAGACCAAATCGGAGACAATGGCGTCGTACTCCGGACCCGACTGGACAAAGCCCAGCGGTCCTCTGCCCACCTGATTCACGAATAAACAAGCGCAGTGATAGGTTTCGACGGCAACGACGCGGGTGCGCCCCCAGTCAATGGCCCGGCCGCGCTTCTGGGAATTGGCCCGGCTAAGGTCAATCCAGGAGTCGTATTTGTCGCTGTATTCCTTGAATTCGTTGGAGACCTCCTCTCCGGCAATCGCCTGCTTGGCTTTGGCAGCAGCTCGGTAGACAGAACGCACCGAGGAAAGGCGCGACTGGCGGAACAAATCTTTGACCGATTTGAGCGGGTCCTTGGGCTGAGGCTTTTCGCCGGCAGTGTGCAGATAACCCCAGGCCTTGAGGTAATGGTTGGGATACAGGTGACCGTGGTGGCGGCTAAAGCCATGATCGGAGAGGATCACGATCATGGGCTCGCAGGCGGAGGTGTGCTTGACTATGGTGCCCAGGCACTCATCCACACACTGATAGACCTGGCGGACGCGCTCGGCACGGACATCGTTGTTTTTGGGATCGCAGGCGCGCTCGATCTCAGGCCAGAGCTTGTGCTGGATCCAGTCCGTTTGATGGAAATGGATCATGAAGGCATCCCAGGAGCGGGTCTCGAGCAGGCGGAGCGCCAAGGTCGTGGAGCGGTGGGCGGCCGTCTCTAGCTTCTCCACAAATTCATCAAATTCCTTTTTAGTCTTGGCCGGAATCAGCTCGCAGAGCCAAAGCTTGGAGTCGTAATAATCAGGCATGGTCTCCAGGATTTCCTTACCCAGTTCCGGAGGATAGGTGAATTCCGAGGAGACCGAGTCCCATCCGGATACCATGACACCGTTGACCGGGTAAGGAGGATACGTCTGGGGCAGGTTGAGGACGATGACCTCCTTGCCTTTGTCGCTGAGTATTTGCCAGATGGTTTTGCTCTGTACGTAGCGCGAGTTGTTAGGCGTCCAGTTGTATTGCTTGGGATCGAAATGCATGAACCCGAAGATGCCGTGCTTGCTGGGGTGCTTGCCAGTCATGAAGGAAGTCCAGGCAGGCGGCGTCACCGGAGGCAGCACGGAAGCCAGCCTGGCGGAGAGCCCTGACTCCAGCACGCGGCGTAGATGAGGCATGCGACCCTGCTGCATGAGGGGCTCTAGAACGTCGAAAGTGGCTCCGTCGAGGCTGATAATTACGACCTTTTTGCTGGCTTGCGTCACGTTGGCTCCCGGCTTGGTATTTGAGTTGCAACCGCTCCTATTGCTGAACGGGGGGAAAGGGTTCGCAGCCGTTAGAGTGGCAATTTTGCTGCCAATGGACAGGCTGGCATCCCCTTTATAATGTGAGAGTTTGAAGCAGTTTTTGGAGTGGAAAAGCGGGCATAGCAGGGTTGGATGTGAAAAGATTTGCACTTTTCCCGGGTATTTTCCCGAGACAAGCTAAGCAGAGCGGGCTAGGCGGGGCTCTCTAGGGCGAGCAGGCACCCGCAGCCAGGCGCTCGATGCGGCCAGCCCACGCGCACGGCCAGGAACAAGGAGACGGTTTGGGCAGCGAAGCCACTGAAATAAAGCCGAGAGCCGGTCAGGACACCCGGACACCGCAGGTGAGCGTGATCATACCCGCTTACAACAGCGCTGTTTTCATTTCTGAAACACTGGAATCTGTGTTTTCGCAATTGTTTAAGGATTTTGAGGTAATCATCATCAATGATGGGTCGCCGGACACGGACGCTCTGGAGCGCTCCCTGCAACCGTGGATGCACCGGATCGTTTACGTGAAGCAGCCGAATCGAGGACCGAGCGCGGCGCGCAACACCGGAATTGGCGCGGCGCGCGGGGAGTTTCTCGCCTTCCTGGACAGCGACGACACCTGGCTGCCGGAGTACTTAGCCGAACAGATGGCCTGCCTGGAGAAAACACCCGGCCTGGATGTGGTGTGCGCCGACACGATGTTTTACGGAGATTCGCCTCTGGCCGGGCAAACTTTCCTGGAACGGTCCAAGTTGAGAGGCCCGGTTACGTTCATGGACATGCTGGATGTGGGCAACGCACTGACCACGTCCTGCGTGGTGGCACGCAAGCAGGCGGTGGTGGCGGCGGGGGCATTCGACGAAGGCCTGCGGGTGGCGGAAGACTACGAGCTGTGGCTGCGGCTGGCGCATCAAGGCTCAGCTATCGAGCGCCAGTGGAAGGTGCTGGCCAAGCACCGGGTGCACGGCGGCAGCCTGGCAGCGGAAGAAGACGAGACCTGGATGGCTGGGCACGTCGCCATGGCGAAGAAGCTACAGACAAAGCTTCAACTCTCCGAAGAAGAAAGGGAATTGCTACAGCGCAAGCTGATTTGGTTCCAAGCGCTCTATGACAGAGAGCGGGGCAGGCAATTTCTTTTCAGGGGAGACTTCGAAGAGGCGCAAAAGGCTTTCTCCCACGCCAACGCCGAACTCCCCAGCAAGAAGTTGCGCCTGACGCTGGCAGGATTGCGCGTAGCCCCGCGGCTGACGCGACTGGGAGCGAAAATTCTGAGCAAGAGGAGTAATCGACGCTAGTGGCGGGAGTTCCTCAAGCCGAAGGTCAGCAGGATTCTGCCCGAAAGATCCGCGGTCGCCCAGACGCGCGCAATGAGCGTGATTGGTTACGGCAACGCTGAGCAGCTATTGCACCACCAATCTTGCGGTGGTGGATTGCTGAGTAGAGCCCGAGGTGCCCACCACGGTGATGGTATAGCTGCCAGCGTTGGTGGCAGTGGTGCTGCCGCCAGGCGATTGTGGCGGAGCGTTACTGGGTGCCGTAGCCGGACCGCCGCCACAGGCGGCGAGCACGAGAAGCGCGAGCAACAGTGCGCTTAGCAACCAGGAGCGAAGCCGCCGTTGTTTAGCGTCGCGACTGACGTGCACCACTCCCAGCAAACCCATCCCCGGCAACGACAGCCAGAACGCGAACCAAGGAGCGGCAGGAGAAGCTGGCCGCGGCTGGTGCAGCGAGGCAGAGACAGCGCTAGTCGTAATGGTCAGAGTAGAGGTCACAGCATTGGTGCCAGGAGTGACCGACCGGGGCGAGAAGGAGCAGGAAGCGCCCATGGGCAGTCCGGCGGCACATGCCAGCGTGACCGCACTGCTGAAGCCACTCTGGGCGGCAACGCTCACGGTGTAAGTGGCGGACTGTCCCGCGGCCACGGTGGCACTTCCCGGCAACGCTCCCAGCAGAAAACTGGGAGCACCCGCCATCAAAGCCACGGCCGTGGAGTGCTGCACGGAGCCGCCGGTTCCGCTTACATTGATGATGTAACTGCCATTAGGCGTGCCCCCGCTCAAGCTGACAGTAAGCGTAGTAGAGACAGGATTGGACCCGGGGGTGACGGATGCCGGCGAGAAGGAGCAACTGGCGCCCGAGGGCAAGCCTGAACTACAGGCAAAAGTCACCTGGTTGTTAAATGACCCGTTCTGGGGGCGAGCGGTAATGGTGTACGTAGCCGATTGTCCTGGGGTAACGGTTCGGCTGACGGGCGAGGTGGTGAGCAGAAAACCAGGCACGGTGTTGCCGGCGGCGGAAAAAGCGCTGCCCGGCAACTCCCAAATCTGGTGACCAGTGGCGGCCGTATCGGTCACAGCGACATACATGTCATTGATGGAATCGTAGGCCATGCTTTTGGACGGCTGCCAGTCGGGATGCGTGGGACCTCCGGGCACGCCGGTCATCGTCCAATGGTTCTGCGCCGGATCGTAAGTATAAAGAGCGTCCTGCATAATAATGGCGAGGTTGCGACGGCTGTCCCAGGCAAAATCGGGAAAGTAGCTCAACGGACTAGCCAGAGGAGCGGAACCGGTGATGGCAGGCAGCCGGCAATTCCTACCGCTAAACTCCATCCATTGCGAAGTGGCCTGACTGGTCTCCGAGAGGCAATAATCGTTGGTGGTGGGGTCCCATTGCGCAACGCTGGTCCAGTAAATGATGGGAGCCGCGGTATTGGTGCGGCCACCAAAAATTAATACTTTCTTGTGCAAACTGTCATAGACCAGGCGCCCGCCATCGCGCGGCCCTGCCCTGCCATGAACGGGAGCGCTCACACTCCCTTGGCACGCGACGGCATTGCAGACGGGCAACCAGCGATTCAAAACCAGAGAAGCGGCATTGTTCGGATTCTGGTCGCTATGGCAAGCGGCAACACCGGCAGCATCCGCGGAGAAACAAAAGACCCACGCGTTGTCGGTCGCGCCCGAGTGCAGCCCGCCAAATTCATAGAGTATGTCGAACCCAGGTACGTAGATCTGATCATTCTCGGTGTAGCCTTCGGGATACTCACCAGACGGCGACGGATAGGGGCCGGCGGTATTGCCCGACATGTTCACGTGGAACCAACCATCCGCGATCTGGGTATTGCTGCAGTAAGCGGTCTGGAAGATGCAGAGATACCACGTGTCCTGGAAGCTGTAAATCTCCTGAAAACCCCATGCTTTCCAGATGCGGCCGCGTTTGGAATCGTAAGTGGCACCACCGACGGGATGGCGGGTGGTAGGCGCATCGGTAGTGAGGGTGCCGTTCAGGCGAGGACCATTCGCGGTTTTCGGGCAGGACAGTCCGGCGTACGCATTGACGTTATGTCCAGTGGGTGGAGTCCAGCCCGCCAGTTGGCGCTGGCCACGATTGTTAAGAGAAAAGTTGAAGGTGATCTGGGTGGCACCAGTGCTGCTGCAATGCCCGGAAGAGTCATTGCAATTGACCGAATTGTAATCTATGGCTTCATCATCCACCCAGATGGTACCGCTGGGCTGCAGACTGAAGACCGAAGTCTGGCTGCACCCGTAACGGGGATAGCCGACACAAAAGGTGGCGCTGGTGTCGCTGGCAGTGATGGCATTTTTAAGATAAAGGTGCTGCTGCAGCGACATAGGAGCGAAACCATTGCCGACGTCGCCACAATCGGAAACTTCAGTCCAGGGAGGCGCGGTGGCCACCGTGGGCTGCCCGCCTGAATTCTTCAAAGTGCTGAATGAGAACAGCGAATTCGACCAGGGAGAGATAATGGTGGATTGCGGAGTGGGCGTGCCCGCGGTCACGTTGCCGGCGGCTTCAATGTAGAACTTTCCTACCGCGGGATTATTGGGGTCAGAAGCAAAAAAGATGCGGTGCCAGCCGTTATCAGACATGCCCAGAGGAATGCCCGAAGCGGAATTATCATATACGTTGCACCACTGGCTGGCCGGACACTGCGCCCAGAGTGCCAGCGGAGCGCAGCAGCAAAGTATCAACACTGCAGTGCGCAGCAGAAAATGTCTGCTCATATATTCCTCGAGGTCAGGTTTTCGATCCAACTGCCTGTTCAAAGACGAACGGTCGCGCGCTGCCAAGAAACTCAGTGCACCACCAAGGTGACGTTCGTAGCTTGTTGAGCCGTGCCAGAGGTGCCCGTCACCTGAACGCTGTAAGTTCCGGCGGGAGTGGTAACGCTGCCGACGTTGGGTCCGGAACCAGGCCCATTTCCGCTATTAGAACCGGTCGCGCCAATGCCGCAGGCAGTAAGGAACACCAGAAGGACCAGCATGAGCACCGTCAGGGCGTAGAGCCGGGTACGTTTGTCCGTGGCACTCGCCGCGCCTACCACGCCAACGAAGCCAAGCCCGGGAAACGACAACCACAAGGCGAACAGAGGAGTGCTGTGCTGGCGCGGCAAAGGATCCAGACGAGCCGACGAAGTAGTGGTGGAGATGGTCAACAGCGTGCTAACCGCGTTGCTGCCGGGAGTGACCGCCGAGGGCGAAAACGAACAACTTGTGCCCGCGGGCAAACCGGCGCCGCAAGCCAGCAGCACAGGCGCGGAGAAAGAACCAGCGGCAGGGCGAATAGTGATGGTGTAGGAAGCGTTCTGCCCGGCCGAAACAGTTTGCGCCGTGGAGGAAGTGGTGACCAGGAACCCGGCCGAACCAGGAGCCGCGGGCCCGGGAACATAGGCCTTAACGGCAAATCCCGAACCGGCAGGAACACCTGATACGGTGAACGTCTGCGTACTGCCAGCGGGCGCGGGGGCCGGCGGATTGGCGACGTCAATGGAAGAGAACCAAGGCCAGTTGTGGTTGGGATCCACCCCATAGGTATCGCTACCCGCGTCATAGTACAGCCAGTCAACTACGTTCTTGCCGGGCTCGTACTTTATGCGATAGCTAGTCGCGTGTTGCGGTACTTTCCAGCTCAAGATATAGGAGCCGCTGCCGTTGCCGGTCGCAGTAACCGGAACGGAGACCAGGCTGTGGGCAGGCGGAGTCAAGAGCATGCCCATGGAGGCTTCCATTACGTGCGATCCGAACTCAATGAATCCGCCGTTCGAAGCCGTTCGCTGGAGATACCAGTCAAAAGCCTGCTTCCAGCTGGTATCGCCGGAGTAGGCGGCGAGGGTGAAAAAGTGGAACCAGTTGGTGGCAATCACCCCGGGTTTGTACCACCAGGAGTAAGTACTGTTGTTGGGCTGGTCGAGAAAGAGCATGTACCGCCAGCCGGAGTTACTCTCCATGGGAGTCTGGCCGGCAACCGACCCGTAGCTTTCAGTCAGCGCCCAGCGGGCCATGCCGTCGGCCAGGTCCATTGCCAGGTTGTAATTGGACCAGGATGGGCCTCGGGCTTGAGCGAATTCGTAAAGGCCTTCTTCCAGAATGGCGACGTGAAAGGAAGAAGTAACGCGCCCTGAGTATCCGCCCGATTCCGTGTCGTGAGCGCAACAGCCGAAATGAAGTCCTCGTGTCCGGCTGGTGCCCTGGTGAGTGGTTCCAAAGCCGGAAACCTGCAAATCAGCAAATACTTGTGTATTGAGGACCTGATCAGCCACCGGGAGCAGGTTAGTGGCGTCGGGATCGCCCATGGCGCTAAAAGCGCGGTACAAGCGGGCAAAGGACATCAGAGAAGCGCCCAGGTCGCGCGTATCCCATTCAAAGCCGGTGTTGTACTTGGTCTGAGCGTTAAGGTAACGATCTTTTACTCCGTCCAGCAACTGGTCCTTCACGGTCTCGTCGCCGGTCATGAAGTAGTAATCCGTCATGCCATACCAGTGGGCATGCTCGTCGTCAATCCAGTCCTTGAAAGACAAGTAGTTATTGGCGGAGGCGATAGTCGGAAAGCCAGAGGAATCCAGCTGACTTATCGGATGGTTACGCCAACTGAATCCATCGGAATGGGGAAACCCGTGCTCCTCGATCATGCGGTAAAACTGCGAAGCGTAGAGATAGCGGCCCGTGAGCCCCCGTTCCAGGAAATTACGCAAGTAGGACCAGCGAAGCTCGTGCTGGTTGCCGGCGCCGGACATGGGCCACGCAAAATAGCGAAACACCCTGGGGGAGAGGTCGGGCACGCTACGGACGATTCTGAGATTGCTCAGGTAATTGTCTTCCGCAGCGGGATCAAGCAACGGAAACGGAAATACACCCGCCTGGTTGTACTGGCTGATGGGAGCCCGCGCCAACAAATAATGCTGGTAGGAAAGAAAGGTGTTGGCAGGAGAAGGTAAAGCGGCGTTATGAAAATCCACGAACAGATCGTGGATGGAATACTGCGGCCAAGCCTGGTAATAGGGCTGCCCGCCACCGGTCTGAAACAGGCTTTGGTCAGGCCAGATCCCGATGCGGACTTCGGAACCGCCATTGACAAACTGCAGCGACTTCGGCCAGTAGCCCGCCAGTTGGTAAACGCCCACTTCGATACCCGCGCCGGTGGAATCGCTCAGATCAGCCCATCCCTGCGGGTACTTGGTGTGATTCGCCTGCAAAAGAACGGAGCTACCGTGAACGATCTGGTATCCATCCTGGGCATAGCTATAGGTGAACGAGCCGTTCGAGCCTGATGTGGTCGTGCGGCCGATATAGGAGACAGTGCACCGTCCGGTCACCGTGGGCGAACAGTTGGTGATATTCCAATCCGGCCACTCCATGTCTTTGGAATAGGCCTGGTACAGATAAGCGTTCTCCGTTCCGCTGAAGGAGCCGGAAACCGATGTTGGCGTGTCGGAGCCGATATTGAAATGGCGGCCCGAACCCAGGGCGGGGGTAATTCGCGCCTCATAGGAAGCGAATCCCTTGAATGCCGAATTAAAGTCACCGGCGGTATTGGTGGTTTCGTCGGCGTTCCGCAGGATGACCTCGACCTTGGCGTAGGCCTTGCCTTTGTAAAACTGCATGCGTACGGTGTAGTGCATGTAGGCGTGGCCGGCGGAATCCACATGCGAGCCGCTCACCCTGAGGGACGCGCGCGCGGGACCGTTCTCTTCGATAACGGCGGTGGACGCGGGATCATTGACAGAGGCGTAAGGAACGTTGCAAACACCGCATGAGGTTGCGCCAGGAGCCGGGCCCATCATGACCAGCCCGGCGCTCGTGCCGGGAGCAACTAGTTGTTTGCCGTTCACCATCACCGAATCGAACAGGTTGAAATTGGCTTTTCTGATGGTGAACTGAGCAGGGCCGGTATTGACGGTGATACTGCCGCCATTATCAACGGCCAGATTTGAGCCGCCGAAATTACCCGAGCCGGTAGTCAGAAACACCGAAGTATTCTTCCCGCCAGCCGGCACATCGGCCTGAGTATCCACCTGCACCCACATGATGTTGCCGGAGGGCCAACGTCCGAGAACACGGAACTGTCCCACCGTAGCTCCCGACAGGCCAAGCTGGGAGGTGCTGGTAATACGGCTGGAGTCAGCAATGGGCACACCTACGGTGACCGGATCCTGGCTTCGTGCAATACCCGTGGTAGGCGCGCCGGGGTAAAGCGCTTCCTGAATGGTAAGAGGAACAGCTAACTGGCAATATGCGGGCAGAGCAAAAAAAGCGACTAAGATGATTACAGTAAGTATTTTGCCAACTTCAAGGCGCACGCTCTTCAGCACAATAGGGGATCTCATGCGACCACCTTGTTTAAGATTTGTGACCGTAGTTTTGCCTTGAGTAACTACTGGAGGTTACCGACAGGCATCGCCATGCGGCAAGTTACAATGGACGCCCTTGTCGTACAGTAATCCGCCTTGTACGTTGGTAACTTCCTATCAAAGCTGCATTAGAGCGCTGGGGGGCCGCTCCGAGGGTGTGCTCACTGAGTGTTCTCTTGGTGAGAAACACCACCCTTGTTCCGTTCGGCCAGAGAGGTGGGTACTTCGGCTTTTATTGCGAAAGTATAGGTTTGGCGTGGCGTGCCGTGGAAGTGATAGGTTTGGGGACCCTGGGCGTGCGCGGGAGGACTGGAAATATCATCCGCCGCAAACCAGGGCCAGTTCTTATTCGGATCTAGACCAAATGTGCCTGTTCCAGCATTGAAATCCAGCCAGTCAACAATGTTCTTGCCGGCTTCGTACTTAATTCGGTAAGCCTTGGCGGCAGCCGGCAAAGTCCAGCGAAGCGTATATGTGCCGTCGCCGGTCGAGGTAGCCGTTACCGGAACCGAGACCAACTTAGCAGCGGGAGGATGGAGTATCTGCTCCATCGAGGCCTGCATCATGTGGGAGCCAAACTCCACCATGTCACCATTGGAAGCAGTCCGTTGCAAGTACCAGTCGAAGTCGCGCCGCCAACTGGTGTCGCCAGAGTAGGCAGCCAGGACAAAGAAATGGAACCAATTTGTGGCAATTACTTTGGGCTTATACCACCAGGATTTGGGACCTTCATTGGGCTGGTCAATAAATAACATATAGCGCCAACCAGAACTCGCTTCCGAGGGAACAGTGCCGGCAGTTCCGTAACTTTCGGAGAGCGACCAACGAGCCATGGCATAAGTCAGATCCATGGCCAGGTTGTACTTGGGCCAGGAAGGACCGCGCGCCTGAGCCAATTCATACAGGCCTTCTTCCAGGATGTTGAGATGGAAAGAAGAAGAAACCCGCCCATTGAAGCCACCGGGCTCGGTATCGTGGGCGCAGCAGCCAAAATGCACACCCCGCGTCCGGCTAATGCCCTGGTGACTGTTGCCGAAGCCGGAGACTTGCAGCTCAGGAAATACCTGGCTGTTCAGGACTTGGTCGGCAACAGCGAGCAGAGGCTGCGCATCTGGGTCGCGGATGGCTCCCAGAGCCTGATACAAACGGGCAAACGCCATCAAGGCGGCACCGATGTCGCGCGTGTCCCACTCGTGGCCGGTATTGTAGACGGACTTAGGGTTCAAATAGCGATCCTTCACGCCGTCGAGCAACTGATCCTTGATGGTCTCATCCCCGGTCATGAAGTAGTAATTCGTCATGCCGTACCAGTGGGCATGCTCGTCATCAATCCAGTTACGGTAAGCGAGATTGATGTTGGCAGAGGGCAACTCAGCGGGAAAGCCACGGGGATCCAGGCGGGCGATGGGATAGTCGCGCCAATCAAATCCATCGGAACGCGGAAAACCGTGCTCCGCGATCATGCGATAAAACTGAGCGGCATAAATATAGCGGCCGGTAAACCCGCCCTCCAGAAAATTGCGCAGGAACGACCAACGCAGCTCATGCTGATTGCCGGAGCCGGACATAGGCCAGGCATAGTAGCGGAAGATTTTTGGAGCCACATCGTGCAGCGGGTGGATATCGAGCGAGCTGAAATAGCGGTCTTCGGCGCCCGGGTCCAATAAGGGGTAGAACAACACGCCTGTGCGGTTGTAGTAGTCAAAGGGCGCACGCGCCAGCAGATAGTGCTGAAAGGAGAGGAAAGTATCGGCAGGCGATTTTAGAACTTGATCATGAAAGTCAAAAAAGAGGTCGTGAATGGAATATTCCGGCCAGGGTTGATAGTACGGCTTCCCTTGCCCGTTGCGAAACAACTTTTGATCAGGCCAGATGCCGACGCGAACTTCCGAGCCGCCGTCCACAAACTGCAACGACTTGGGCCAGTAGGCTGAAAGTTGATAGACGCCCACTTCCACCCCCGCGCCACCGGCTTCGCTCAAGTCGGCCCAGCCCCGGGGATATCTGGTGTGATCTTTATGGGCCAGCAGCTGGTCGCCGGCGACAATCTGGTAACCGTCCTGAGCGTAGGTAAATTTACCTGGACCGGCGGGAGTGCGCGTGATGAACGGTTCAACACAACGGCCCCGGCCGGCTCCGGGACAATTAGAGGCGCGCCAGTCGCCAAATTCCATGTTATCCGAATACGCCTGGTACAAGTAGGCGCTCTCGCGAGCATGGAAACGGCCGTTTACGGAAGCATCGGTATCCGTTTCGATGGAGTAGGCACGCGGCTGAGTAAGAGCAGGAGTTATGCGGGCTTCATAGGAAGCGAAACCCTTGAAGGCGGAATTGAGGTCTCGCTCATGGCCAGCAGGAGCGTCGGCGTTGCGCAAGATCACTTCTACTTTGGCATAGCTCTTGCCTTTGTAAAACTGCATGCGGACGGTGTAGTGCATGTAAGCATGGCCGGAAGCGTCTACGTGAGAGCCATCGGCCTTGATGACCGCCCGTGCCGGACCGTTCTCTTCAATGATGGCGGTGGAATGAGCATCATTATTCGAACTGTAAGGCACATCACATACGCCACATCCCGTTCCCACGCCGTTGACATCGGGGTAATGCCGGGTATTGGTGATCCGGCCAGATGGCGGTTCTGACCAGGGTGCTCCCATTGCGATCGCTACGGGCGTTTGAAGAGTCTCCTCGTCTTTTGCTTTGGAATCGTAAACGTAGTAGCCGGTGGCATGAGCCTCCGGTGGAGGGGAAGCGACACGCAAGAGGTTTCCGGCGGAAACGGCGATGCGCTGTTCCGGACCGGCCTCGGTTTCACCGGATGCAGTAGCGTAGGAAAGCCGCACATAATAAGGGCGCTCGGGCAGACTTCCCCCGGAGGCGGATGACAAATCCGGCGCCTGCTTGGGAGCGGCAACCGTCAGTGTCGTATCCGGACCCATCACCACCAGGCCCTGACTGCTGCCGGACTCAACCAGCGGTTTTCCATGAACCACGACACGATCAAAAAGATTAAAGCGGCTCTTGCGAATGGTGAACTGCGCCGCTCCGGTGTTAACGATGATCTCTTTTCCCTTGTCGAGAGCGAGATTAGATCCGCCGAAATCACCGGTGCCGGGCACAAGACTGATGCTCGTATTTTTGCCACCTCCCGCAAGAGAAGCCTGCGCGTCCACCAACACCCACATCGCGTTCCCAGAAGGCCAACGGCCTAAAATACGGAACTGGCCGACCTGTGATCCGCTCAGGCCCAATTGAGAGATACTCTTAATGCCGGCTGAATCGGACAAGGGCAGCCCAACCGTGACCGGATCCTGCACCCGCGCAACGCCACCCGTTGGCGCACCGGGGTAAAGCGCTTCCTGGATGGTCAGCGGAATCCGAAGCTGCGCCTGGCAAGTAAAAACTACGGCGAGCAGGAAAAAAGTAATCGCACCGACCCGGGTTGTGATCGCCAGCCTAATCATTCTGGGAACTGGATAGCTCTCCGACACAATGCAAGGCCAGAGCTGATTTCCGCGCCCTTCGCGAAAAGCCGGAGGGAAATACTGTCTGCAACGTGTGCAATTTTGTTGCCTAATGATACAGCGGCGCATCTCCCGCCAATTATCCCGAGAAACGCAGGTGATTGATACCTCAACCGCAAACCCGCTCAGAAGCGGAAGAAAGCGTTTCCATGGTTGGCGCGCGGGTTGCAATCGTAGCGAATCCGGCGCGCGTGAATGCGAGGGGCAACCTCAAAGTTAGAGTACAATAACAAACCCAGCGCCCCCAGGCAACGCCAGCCAGCATTTCAGAGAAATACAAAAGGACACGCGTGCGACTGCGAGAAGACATCTGTTATTGGGCTGCAAAAAAAATTGTAGCGCGACGAAAAGCCGGAGATGTGGGGGACAATCCGGCGACCTATGACCGTTTCAGCTACGCCCAGTGGCGCGACGAGGCCCTGCTGGATCAATTCACCAATCACTTTTCCGCCTGTGACCTGAAGGACAAGGACGTTCTTGATTTCGGCAGCGGCCAGGGGGGACTGTCCATCTTTGCCGCGCAAGCAGGAGCCAGATCGGTTACGGGACTTGACGCCAATGCCGCGCAAATCGCGTTTGCCGAGGAACGGCTCAAGAGAGAGAACCACCTTCCGGTAATACCCCGGTTCATCCAGGCCACAAATTTGAAGACCATAGACTTGCTGGATGCTTCCATGGATGTAATTCTGTGCTTCGACACTCTGGAGCACATCATGGAGTACCGGGCGATTATTGGCGAATGGTACCGGGTGCTGCGCCCCAAGGGACAGGTGTTCATCTGGTGGGTGCCGTGGTGGAACCCATACGGCCCCCATATTGAAAGCCTGGTGCCTCTGCCTTGGGCTCATGTTCTGTTTCCCGACCAAGTGCTGATCAATACCTGTGCCCGGGTCTACGATTCAGCCGATTTCAAGCCGCGGCTGTGGGACCTGGATGAAGCCGGGCGAAAGAAGCCCAACAAGTGGCGGACCATGAAGGTCCTGCCGGAAGTAAACCGGCTGACGATCGCAGAATTCGAAAAGACTTTTCGGCGAGCGGGGTTCCAACTGGAGAAGCGCGATGTTATCGGGTTCGGCGGATCACTCGCGGGAAGGATGACGCGGGTTTTTACCCACCTGCCGCACCTGCGGGACTTTTTCTGCGCCTGCACCGCGTATCGGCTGGGCAAGCCCGAATCGCAGCCGAATCGCTGATGGCTACGCGCTCGGCGCGCGAGATTTGCGGCGGATGCGCCGCAGCAACTCGGCAAACCCGGCCATTTCGGCTTCAAACTCAATCTGGGTAACGTCTTCGGAATCCAGCACGCGCAACAATCCGTACGGCGCCGCCCCGGGAAAATTCAGGCCTGGAGCGCTGGTAGTGGCGCTCTTGATCCCTTCCCTGGCCAGCACAGGCCAATGATTCTTCGACCACACTCCGCTGGGATAGCAGAAGTGCCGCAAAGGCTTCCCTGCGATGGGTTCCAGAACGGCGCGATTATCTCTTATTTCCCGTGCCGCTGCCCCACTCTCCTCCGGGAACCTGTGGCGGTGGGTGTGCAACTGGACATCGAGGCCCTTAGCCGCAGCCGCGACCAACTCCTCGCGGTTCATCACGTGAAAGACTCTTTCCGTTAGAATGCGCCCCAGGTCTACTTCCAGGAGACGGGCTAGCCCCTGGACCAGCGACAGCCGTTGCTGCTCACTGCATTGCTCTTGTCCTACGCGGATAATCTCGTCGGCAGCGTCACTCTTTTCCTGCTTCGAAGCCAGGGAAAATGTTCCTTGAAGCGGGCGCAGCGACTCAGGAACTGCAACAGTTGTGGCGCTCGTTTTCCATAAGAGGTATTGCACGAGCAGGCGAAATACTGGGTTCTGTTTGACCGAGTAGTAACTGGTGACGTAGACAGTGGCCGGATATTTGTAGCGAGACAGGGCCTCACCGGCGCAGCGGTAGACGCTGGGAAAGCCGTCATCAATGGTGATGACGGTGGCGCAGGCAGGCAGATTGCCGCCCGCCAGGCCCTGCAGCGCGGCGTCGAGAGTGATTACCGGGTAGCCAGCGGAGTGCAGCGCCTGTAACCGCTTCTGGAAGGTGCTGCAGCGCATGAACAGCTTGGGACGAAAATCGCACTCATCGCCATCAGTGCTGAAGGCGTGATAGCAGAGAATTCTCACTCCGGGGCGCGTGAGCCGGCGGGAAAGGTAGAACAATCCCAACCACTTGCTGATGGTTAGAAAGACAGTTTTGAAGCTGCTCAACGCGCTTCCCCGATTTTTGGTGTGGAAACCGACTCCCAGCCAGCCTCGGGACGGGGATTCCTGCGCCAGAAAGTGGCCAGGAACTTCTTCAAATTGGAAAAATAGAGGCGCCGATCGCCCGGAAAGAAGAGATCGGAATAGATGCGGGGATCGAGGCTAAGCGCCAGGAATTCTCCCATTGGCGCGATCCGCCGAAAGAAGGGCAGGCCGCGGTCGCTGAGCCGCGACCAGACATACTGGACCTCCATCGGGAAGGTATGCCGGCAGCGCAGGCCGCGAGGAAATTCAGGAATCGCGTCCGGAGCATGGCCATGAAAGCTGTCCAGCAACAGGCGGGGAAAATCCACGCCCGCATACAAAGCCAGGTGCAGCGAGCCCCAGAATCGGCCGTTCATCTCCATCAGGTAGAACTGACCAGAAGGTTCGTGCCACCGGTACTCGACCATGGCGACCCCCTGCCATTGCATGGCCGACAGTTTTTTCAGTGCATCCTGGCGTATTTCATCGTGCCACCAACTCTCACGCAAAGAGGACGTTCCGCCGGTATGCGGGACCTCGTGCAGGCGGCGATGCATGAATTCGGCCCGCACGGCGCCGTCCCAGAGCAAGAAAAATGCGCCCACGCCCGAGCCCGGCACATAGCCCTGAACCACGAGCCGCTTGAATTGCGGACGCAATTCCCGCAGCAGACGAAGCGCTTCTTCGGGGGAGGACGCTTTGTAAGTAGCCGCACCAGCCGCGGAGCAAGCATAACCAGTGTCTGATTTTATGAACACGGGCATACCGAGCTCTTTGAGTTCTTCCAGGCTGGGAAGAACGGCGGTATCGGCGATGAGCAGAGTGGGAGGCAGATGAACCGAAAGCTGCGGCTCGGATTGCAGTCTTTGGAAAAGGTCAAACTTGCTCAGGCCGGCATACAGGGTGGCTGCCGAGCGGCTGAAAGGAAACAGGTGCGCAAATTCCTCGTATACAGGACGGAGCACGGTTAAAACGTGCTCGGAGGGAATAATTGCGCGGATATGATTGCCGGCCACGTAATCGCGCACCCAGGAGAGCAGTTGGGCGTCATTGGCGGGGCAGACGACGCGCGCCTGGGCGTAGGCCGAACCCAGCCCCAGGGCATCGGGTCGAGGGGAACAGGCGTGAACCGGATAGCCGGCACGACCCAAGGAGCGTATGACGGCCAGCGCTCCCATTGTGTGAGCGTCGGTCACCAGCACCGGCAGCGAGCGGCGCCACTCCTTGGGGCTCGGGTCAGCCAGCATGATGTTGCCTGACTTCGTTTGCGATGCGCCGCACGCCCTGGTCAAGAATGTCCAGGCAGCTGCTGATGTAGTCCTGCCCAAGACCATAAGGGTCGTGCAGATAAGGACGAGGAGTTGCGCTCCACAAGCCCAGCAACGTGATTTGCGGACCGGCGGTCAATTTGCGGAGTTGCCGCGCCTGCGAAGGCTCCATGGCGACGAGCAGATCGCTCGGGCTGAGCGCCACATTGAGGAGTGTGCTGGCGCGATGTTCGGCAAGCTCTACGCCCCGCAAGCGGGCACGCGCGGCCACCGAGGCATTAGCGGGACTATTTTCTTCGGCGGATAAACCCAGCGACGCGGTCTGCAATCCCAAAAGGCGGCCGCGCGCTTCGCAATAAGGGCTGCGGCAAATGTTGCCATGGCACACAAAAATCACTCGTTCAACCCGCCGCCAGTCAATGCGACCATAACGACAAAGAACTCCAATCCGGTACAGGCAGAGGGCCTGCTGGTGGCGGAGAAACGCGCGCTTGCCGCCATATTGACCGGCGATTCGCCTGCTCCAGCGGGCGTAACGGCCTACCGAGGCAACCGGCGCACCAGGTGCGGCCTGCCCGCCACCTCCGGACTGGCGTTCTTCGCTAAGACTTTCCATGGAAATGGCTGGAGATAGCGAAACGATAAACGTCTTCATACCGTCGCACCAACACCTTCCAGTCTTTCTCCGCAAGGGCAGTCTCGCGGGCCTGGGCCGAGAGCTCGCTGCGCAATCCAGCATCGCTCATCAAGCGCCGAGCCTGACGGCAGAAGTCATCCACATCGTCTGCACGAAACAAGAGTCCCGTTTTTTCGTGTTCGATCAGTTCCCGGATACCGCCGACGTTACTGGCCAGAATTGGCTTGCCCAGCGCCATGGCCTCTAAAGGCTTGAGCGGCGTAACCGTCTCAGTAAGACGGCTCTTGCGACGGGGATATACCATGACGTCCATCAGCGAGTAATAGCGCTCCACCTGGTCATGGGGCACGCGGCCGAGAGGCAGGACCGTATCCTCCAACGCAGACTGCCGCGCCACTTCGCGGATGCTGGGCAAGTCCTCACCGTCACCCACCACTAGCAAGCGGCAAGCCAGGCCTGAGCGTTTCAGTTCGCTGAGCGCATTTACCAGCCAGGAAACACCTTCATATTCATAAAGAGAACCAATAAAGCCGAAAACCAGGCGTCCATCGAGCCCAAGCTGGCGGGCAAGGTCGCTATCCCGCTCCCGCGGCGCAAAACGCTCAGCATCTACGCCGTTAGGAACATGGAACAGCTTGCCAGAGGCTACGCCACGGT
>Ga0075426_10000817_pt1 | contig 21888 bp, 15 predicted proteins | sample SoiMethybrSBSTD5_FD_75304 | JGI IMG/M metagenome (GOLD analysis project Ga0075426, IMG submission 75304) | Bulk soil microbial communities from a Populus tree surrounding site in Tennessee, USA - Soil MetaG P. TD hybrid SBSTD5 | ecosystem: Environmental > Terrestrial > Soil > Tree plantation...
GCTTGGTCATGGCCGCGGCGCGTTCGCCAGCCTTCTCGATTTCCACGGCGTGCTCGGAGAGCTCGTGTTCCGGCCCCAACGACTTTTTCAACACGCGGCTGTAACCAATGATGACACCCAAGAGATTGTTGAAATCGTGCGCAATTCCGCCGGAAAGCCGGCCGATGGCTTCCATCTTCTGCGCCATGCGCAGTTGTTTCTCCAGGACGCGCTTTTCGCTCACGTCTTCCGCAAATACCTCGAAACACGCCGGATTCCCCTGCTCGTCATTCATGCGGCGGCCCGAGCAGCGCACGATGATGGGCGCCTCGTCCTGTTTCTTCCACTCCATTTCGATGTCTTTCACTTCTTCGGTGCGCGTAAGATGTTCGGTCAACCGCTGGTATTCGGCTTTGTGAAGAAAAACATCAGTGGCCAGGTCCTTTCTCAAAAGATCCTGCTCCCGCTCATAGCCCAGCATCCTGCGGAGCGCCGGGTTGACTTGGAGCAACCTCCCCGTGACGCTGGCGCGGTAAATTCCGTAGGGCGCGTCCTCCACCAAAGAACGGAAGTCCGCCTCGGAACGCTGCAAGGCTTCCTCGGCTCTTTTGCGCTCCGTGGTATCGCGATTCACAATCACGAGTTTTTCCGGCTCTCCTTTGGCATTGCAAATCACGCTGGAGGTTGATTCCAGCACGAGCCATGAACCGTTTTTGTGCTGAAGGCGGTACTGCAGCGTTTTCCCAATTCCTGTTTGCCGCGCCTCCTCAGCCGCTCTCTTGACGCGTTCGCGGTCATCGGGATGGATTTGTTCGAAGGCCGAAGAGGCTTGCAATTCTTCCGGCGAATATCCAAGCACTCGCTGGTAGGAAAGGCTGTTGAAAAGGCGCTTCCCGTTCATGTCCACGACGGCAATCATGTCGGCGGCGTTTTCGCTAATCAGGTGAAACAGTTCTTCGCGCTGCACCAACTCCCGGCGGATGCGGTGAATCAGGAGATGCTGATAAATGGTGTATAAGTCAAAGAGAAAGACCAAAGCCACGAGGCCTCGAACGGCCTGGGACATCATGTGCTGCGAAGTGAAGTCTTGATGGAAGTAAGCGCCCGGAAGCAAAAAAGAGGCCAGCGCGACGGTCAGCAATAGTGTAATGACGAAGGCGGACGCCCAGAGCCACCACTCCCTGCGCTCAATCCGGCGAAAGCTTGCGCGAAGGGCCTTGGCTTGGGCATCCACGCGGTCGGTCATAGGTTTTGTATTGCGCGATCGCATGGGGTATCAGGTGCCTGCTTTTTTGGAAATTTTGGGAGCCACCGAGCAACGTTCCGGAATGGAACACACCCTCTCCAGTACCCGGCCATGCCGTTGCATCTTGCACGCGAGACACCAGGGTTTCTCCTTTGGCGCGGGCCCTATCCTCGCAATGCATTGAAATGTCAAAGGATGAAGATGGGTGGAAAAAAACAGAAGAGAAAATCTGGAGGTCTTGTGCCATGACGGGTTGCGAGTGTCGCTTTGAAACACAGGCTTGCCAGTGCGCTAAGCGGGTGTCTGACGCTTTGCAATCGGGTTATCGCATTCCAGGTGGCTTCGCGGTCCTAACAAATGGCGAGTCACCTATCTTAAGGTAAATCTTTGCTTAGGCGATCGAGAACATCCTTCGGTTCGGTCTTGGGCGGATTGTCTAGATACTTTCCGAAGAACACCAGGTAGCGCTGCCAGCGGTCCTGGATGTGTCGCGGTTCCACGAAGCCATGGTTTTCTCTTGGATAGGTGACATACTCCACAGGCACATGCCGCTGGTAGAGCCCGCGGTAGAACTCTTCCGACTGCGGAATGGGCACGCGCGTGTCAGACTGCCCGTGCAGAATCATGGTGGGCGTCTTTACGTTCTCGATGTACTTCATTGGCGAATGGTCCCAGTATTCCTGGAAATTGTCCCAGGGCTCCTTGTTGTCGAAAAACATGGTCATGTAGCGGTGAATGTCCGTTTGCGAATACATCGAGTAGAGATCAGGCAGCCCCGCGCCCGGCGAAATGGCTTTGAACTTGTCGGTTTGTGTGTCAATCCACATGGTCATGAAGCCGCCATACGACCAGCCAAACGCTCCCAGGCGCGCGGCATCGGCCCAGCCCTTGTCTACCATCGCTTGCACGCCGCTCATGTCATCTTTGTAATCGCCATCGCCCCAATCGTTCTGATTCGCTCCAGCGAATTTTTCGCCACGGCCCGTTGATCCGCGGAAATTTGGTTCGAGAAGCAAATAGCCGTTGGCCGCCAGAATTTGCTCGGTTGGATTGAACGTCAAAAGCGATGCACCCGTCGGGCCGCCGTGCGGGTTCAGCAGAAACGGATATTTTCGCGATGCATCGAAATCGACGGGCTTAGTGACGATGCCGTCGATTTCCATTCCGTCTTTGCTGCTCTTCCATTTCACCACTTCCGTGCCGCCCAGTGCGTACTCGGCGAGCCATGCATTTTGATTCGTAACAGGCTGGAATGAGTTGAATTTCACATCACTCCGGAAAACCTCAGTTGGATGCTCAGGATCGCTCCATGTGCCCACCGCCGTCAGCCCATTTGGGCTGATTTCCGCAAGGCTCATCGCTCCCGGCTTTTCTGTGAGTTGCCGAATGGAACCTGCGGAAACGTCCGCGGCAAAGATTTCGACGGATTCTCGCGTGTTGCTGCTGAAATAAACTGTCTTGCCGTCCGGAGCCCAAATCGGCTCGCCGGCGTTCAGCTCAAAACCGGGGCTAAGTTTCTTTTCTTTACCACCGTCAGAGTTGGCTACGAACAAATTCGTCTGGTAAAAAGGAGCGGCGCGGCTGACCAGATAGGCGATCCATTTGCCGTCCGGCGACCACCTTGCCGTGTGCGTGAAGTCAGCGATGTCCGCCACTTTGCGCTGCTTTCCGCTCGCAACATCGAGCACCCAAGCGGTCTGCAGGCTGCCATCATCAAGACGCGGCGTTGGATTGCTCGTAAATGTGACATGCGTGCCGTCGGGTGACCAGTGCGGATCGCTGACCGTGAAATCACCCTTCGTTATTTGTTTTTCCTCGCCGCCGGAGATGTTCCACGTCCAAAGGTGAGCCAACTTCATGTCGTGATCGACCACTTCCGCGTCGTCCTTGTTTTTCGTGCGCTTCTCTTTGTCCTCGCTCTCGGGTTCAGTCGCCACCAGGAGCAGCGTTTTGCCATCCGGAGAGAATTCGAATGAGCGCACGCCGGATTTGTGTTTCGTGATCTGCCAGGGTTCTCCGCCATCGACGTACATAAACCAAACTTGCTGTTTCTTTTCTTTTTCGTCTCCCGCATTCATCAGGAAGCCGACCATCTTCCCGTCGGGCAACCACTGAATGTCCGAGACGCTCTCTTCGCCCCGGGTATATTGCCGCGCGACGCTGGCTGGTCCAGCCGTTGGCGCGAGCCACAGTTGCGTCACTGATTTCCAGGGCTTGTCTTTCTCCATTTTGTTTTCGGCAACCAGGTAGGCTACGCGCAAGCCGTCCGGCGAAATTCGCGGCGAGAATACACGTGCTACGCGCAGAGCCTCTGCCGTGCCAAACAATTTCTTGCCGTCCTTGCTGCGTGGGGCGGAAGCCTCCTGTTTTTCTTTCGTTTCCTGGCAATTTGCGATTGCGGATGTTACGAGCAGCAACGCACAAAGGCACACAGCGGGCTTCAAAAGGTTCATCGTACCGACCTCGTTTCTAAGAAACTTCGGACAGGGCATCGAATCCGCGGCGCAGTATACTGACACGTGAGCAACCTTACAACGCCTTGCGTTGGCTTAACTCTTCGAGTTCTTTAGTGAATTTGTTTTGTCTTGCGGGACATGTAGTCCATCAGCAGATACTGCCCCAACGTGTAAGGCGTGGTGAAATAGGCTTTGCCGCGGCACATCTGCGTGATCTGTTGCACGAAATTCACCAGGGAATAGTCGCTCGCCAGCATGAACGTATTAATCAGGATGCCCGCGCGCTTGCATTTGTTTACTTCTTCCAGCGTTTGCCCCACGACAAAGGGATCCAGGCCGAATGCATTTTTGTAAATGCGCCCGTCCTCGAGCGTCAAGGCCGAAGGCTTTCCGTCAGTGATCATCACGATTTGCCGCATGTCTTTCTTCTGGCGCAGCAAGATGCGCTGTGCCATGCGCAAGCCTTCGCGCGTATTGGTGTAATAGGGTCCAACCTGCACGCGCGCCAGCTCGGCGAGAGGCACTTCTTCTGCGGAATCGTGAAACAGGACCAGGCTTAGCGTGTCACCCGGATACTGCGTGCGAATCAAGTGCGAAAGCGCCATGGCCACGCGCTTCGCCGGTGTGAAGCGGTCTTCGCCGTAGAGAATCATGCTGTGACTGCAATCGAGCATCACTACCGTGGCGCAAGAACTTTGGTATTCGCACTGATGCACCATCAGGTCCGAATAATTCATTTCGATGGGGACCTTGGCTCCTTCGCGGCGCACGGCTTTGAAAAGAGTTTCGCTGATGTCGAGGTTCAGCGTGTCGCCAAATTCGTATGGCCGGGAAACACCGCCGGATTCCACGCCGGTCGCTAAATCGCGAGTGTCGTGGCGGCCAAAGCTGCTGCGCCCCAGCGAGCCGAGCAAATCCTGGAGTGTTTTGAAGCCCAGAAAGTCGATGGTCTTGTCTGTAATTTCAAATCGCGCTTCGGTGCGGTCCTGGGGCTGGCCGACTTGCCCGCGCGCCGAAGTTTGCGGGGGCGGCGTCACTTGTGGCGGCTGCTGCGGATTGATGAAGCCCTCATTGGCCAGGCGCTCGGTGAGCTTGTCGAGCAAATCCTTTACGGCTTCATTGTTCATGGCATTGGGATCGTTCAACATGTCCCGCAGCTCGTCGCTCATCGCGCCGTCGGGAAGCAAATCGCCTTCCTGCAGCGCCCTTAGAATCGCCTCACGCAGAGCCTCCATCGAACGCTCCGGATCCATCTTTGAAACGCCGTAGAACTGCGACTCGAACCCGCTCTGCAGGAAAAAATTCCCCAGGCGCTTGACCAATTCTTCCAGGTCGATAGCGTCGGCTGGTTCTCCCGTGTATTTTCCGAACTTGACGAATTTCATTGGGCGAGTCTCTCAGCTGTTTTTGACATGCGAAGAATACCTCGTCGCGACGCTTCTTGGGATGACGACGCTTCGTGGCGCCTTCAGTTGTATTGCCGCCGTGGCGGCCGCCCCCCTGGAAATTCCCGATCGCGATGTTCCGTCTGTTTTGGCTTCTCCGCGTGGAAGCCGCGTTCTTCGCTGCGCCCGACGCGCCGATGAGCCCACAGACCCTCCAGGATCATTTCTCCCGCGGCGGCGGCCGTGGCGGCGTCCTTCCGATCCTGAACGCCCAGCTTGCTGATGTGCTCCATCAGACCTTGAATTTTCGAGAGTTGCTGGCAGCGCTCGATAGCAGTAGCTAAATCAGGCAATTTCAGCTCGCCGCCCAGCTCGAACCATTGAATGACCGGCTGAAAATTCACGTCCGCAAAATGTTTGGTGAACGCGCGCCCAAAAGCTGTTCGAATGAGCTCGCGCGCAATCGTGTCTGCGCCTTTCAGCTCGCCTTCGTACTCCAACTCCATTTTTCCGGTAATTGCCGGGAGCGCCGAATAAACATCCGCCGGCCGTGCAACCGTGGACTTTTCGCCGATGCGCGATGCGCGCTGCTCCGCACTGCTCACTACGCTCTCGAGCGTAGTAATGGGAAGCCGCTGGCTGACGCCCGAACGGCGGTCGACGCGCTTGTCTTCGCGCGCCTGGAATGCAATTTCCTCCACGACTTCACGCAAGTAAAACGGCACCTCCACTTTGCGACTCGAATCCCGCCCCACCCACGCTTCCTGCGCGGTGATTCGCATGCCCTCTTCCAAAGTGGATGGATAGTGCGTGCGAATTTCCGCGCCGATGCGGTCCTTCAGCGGTGTAATAATTTTCCCGCGCGCTGTGTAGTCTTCCGGGTTTGCCGTAAAAACAAGGAGCACGTCCAGCGGCAGACGTAGCGGATAACCTTTAATCTGGATGTCGCCCTCTTGCATGATGTTGAAGAGGCCGACCTGAATTTTTCCCGCTAAGTCGGGCAGTTCGTTGATGGCGAAAATGCCGCGATTGGCGCGCGGCAAAAGCCCGTAGTGAATCGTGAGTTCGTCGGACAAATCGCGCCCCCCCTTTGCGGCGCGGATCGGATCGACGTCACCGAGAATGTCCGCCATAGTCACGTCGGGCGTAGCGAGCTTTTCGACATAGCGATGCTCACGCGGCATCCAGGCGAGAGGTGTGTTGTCTCCTTCGGCAGCGATTTTTTCACGGCATACCCGGCAAATCGGCTTGAAGGGATCGTCGTTGATTTCGCAGCCTGCCACAACCGCCATTTCCGGATCAAGCAAATTGATGAGGCCGCGTAGAATCCGGCTCTTCGCCTGCCCGCGCAATCCGAGAAGAATGAAATTGTGCCGCGAGAGCAGCGCGTTCACGATTTGCGGAACCACGGTGTCTTCGTAGCCGTGCACACCGGGGAAGAGCGTTTCGCCTTTCTCCAACGCGCGCAGCAAGTTCCGGCGGATTTCGTCTTTCACCGAACGGCTGGCGCTGCGCGGATCGAAGTCGGGGATGCGCTTGAGTTCGCCCAGCGTGCGGGGCCGGGGCTGTACTGAAGATTGCGAAGTGTTGGCCATCATTAGGTCCCGTTCCGCGGCCCGCCACCAGCGGACCGCAATAGCTAGTTCAATCCGTGTCCATTGCCTCCAGCGCGTTGCTTCATGACCTTATTATTCTGTAGATGCGGCGCCCACTCGCGAAGATATCCCACCAGGCGCTCCTGCCGGTCTTCTTCCGAGCGTAATTCCAGAATCTGCTGCTTCCACAAGAGGTCCATCGGGAGAGTGCTTGCGATGCGATAGGAAAGTTCTTCTACGGGAGCGCCTTCGAGATTTTTCGGATAGTCCTCGAAAAGCAGCGTGTGACAGGCTTCGTAGAGTTCGACGAGTTGGCGTTGCAGCACGGGATTCCCGCAAGCTCCACGGTCCTCCAGGTAGTCCACTTGCCCTTCCCACAAAGGGTTTTCAGAAAATAGTTCTACTACGCGAAACGGAATGCGGCCGATCATGACAATGTCCATGCGCCCGTCGGGGTAGCGCTTCGCGACTTCAAGAATCTCTGCCGTACAGCCCACTTTGGCGACGCCTTTGGGCAGAGCGAGGAGCATGCCGAATTCCGATTTCTGCTCGAGACAATCCTTCACCATCTCTTTATAGCGCGGTTCAAAAATGTGCAGCGGAAGTGGCGCGCCGGGCAGGAGAACGACGTTCAACGGAAAGAGCGGAATGCGTTCTGGCCGCATAATTCCCATACCAAATGATACCAGACCGATGCAAGGAGGTCAGTTCTTGAATCGGCCCCGACTAGAAAACTGTCGCATCCGACGGCTTCGAATGCTGGTAATGCGCTCACGTTGGTGGAAAAATGGTTGTTGAAGCTGCATTTTCGCAGCTTGTGATTTATCTCCCATTTATCTTGGGAGACGGAAAATAGCTGTAGCGGTCGGGAGGGGAAGTGAATTACGCGGGCCTGCTGCGCTCGGCGCTCGTCGCGCTGTTGCGAAACAAACTGAGGAGTGTTCTTACGGTCCTGGGCATCACCATCGGGATCGCGGCGGTGATTTGCGTGGTGGCGATTGGAAAAGCGGGCCAGGCGCGCGTCGAGCAGCAACTCAACAGCCTTGGCGACAATTTTGTATGGATTGAAGCGGGGGGACGCGCCGTCAATGGCAGACGCACCGGGACACACGGCACGAAAACGCTGGTGATGAGCGATGCTGTGGCCATTAAGAATCAAGTGTCTTTGATTAAGAGCGTCTCGCCAAATGTTGATGGTACGGTCCAGATCATCTACGGAAACCAGAACTGGTACACCGGATACCGCGGAGTCTCGCCCGAATATTTCGACATTAAGCGCTGGTACATGGATCAAGGCGCGGCCTTTACGCAGGATGACGTTGAGCGATCTGCTGACGTATGCGTGATCGGACGGACCGTGCGGGATCAGCTCTTCGGCGTAGAGGACCCCATCGGAAAAGTCATGCGGGTCAAGGATATGCCCTGTAAGATTGTTGGCACGCTTCTTCCCAAAGGGCTGTCCGTTTCCGGCCAAGACCAGGATGACACGGTCCTCATGCCGTACACCACGGCAATGAAGAAGATCAGCGGCAATTCCTGGTTGGACGATATATTGTGCTCGGCAGTTTCGCAGGAGGCGGTGAAGCCTGCGGGGCAGGAAACGGCGGCCATACTCCGGGACCGCCATCACCTGCGCCCGGAAGAAGAAGATGACTTCAACATTCGCAATCCTGAAGACATCATTCAGGCGCAGCTGGAGGCTAGCAAAACGCTCACCGTGCTGCTGATTGCCATCGCCTCGATTTCGCTAGTTGTCGGCGGCATCGGCATCATGAACGTGATGCTTGTTTCCGTCACCGAGCGCACGCGGGAAATTGGAGTGCGCGTAGCTGTGGGAGCGACCGAAGAAGCCATTCAACTGCAATTCCTCGGCGAGTCAGTGATGTTGAGTTTGGTTGGGGGCGCCGCCGGTGTTCTCGGTGGAATAGTTGGTTCTTACCTGGTGGGGCAGACACTAAAATGGGAAATGCAGATGTCCATTGAAGCAGTGGTGGTTGCGGCGCTGTTCTCGGTCGCCGTAGGCGTGTTTTTCGGATATTACCCGGCGCAAAAAGCCTCGCACCTGGATCCCATTGAGGCGCTGCGATACGAATGAGGCGCCCGGACACTAAGCCCTTGGACTTGTGATGAAAACGAAAACCAAATGGCTGGTTCTTGGCGGGATCGTGGTTGCGATAGTCGTGATTGCCACGATTGCGCTTAACCGCAACGGCCAGCCGCAACACTTTACGACCAAAGTAGAGCGTGGTGAAATCCACGACGTAGTGGAAGCCACGGGAATGATCAACGCGGTCATTACCGTGCAAGTCGGTTCCCAGGTATCCGGAGTCATCGCGAAGCTTTACGTGGATTTCAATTCTCAGGTCCATAAGGGGCAAGTGGTTGCGTTGATTGATCCGGCGCTGCTGCAAGGAGCGCTGTATCAGGCCACCGCCGACTACGAGAACGCCAAGGCGAATCTATTGGTGGCAAAAGCCAATCTGGAAAAAACGAAAGCGGCATTTGTGCAAGCGAAGGCGGACTACGACCGGACCGTGGGCCTGACAAAAGATGGAATCATGAGCCAGCAGCAGCTCGACGTTGCGAAAGCCAACTATGATTCGGCAAAGGCAGCAGTCGGCGGCGCGGATGCAGCTGTGTCGCAGGCCGAAGCGCAAGCGAACCAGAAGAAAGCGGCTGTCGAGGTGGCTCAAACGAATCTGAACTATACCGTCATCAAATCACCGATTGACGGCACGGTGGTTGCCCGCAACGTGGACGTAGGGCAGACGGTTGCAGCATCGTTGCAGGCGCCGACGATTTTCACCATCGCGCAAGACCTGAAGAAGATGCAAGTCTATGCGAAAACGGACGAATCGGACGTAGGCAACATCAAAGTAGGAAAGCAGGTGTCGTTTAAAGTGGACGCGTTTCCCAAAGATACGTTCCACGGAGTCGTTAGCCAGGTGCGGATGAACGCGACCACCATCCAGAACGTGGTGACCTACGACACTATCGTGGATTTCGACAATCCGGACTTAAAGCTGTTTCCCGGGATGACCGCCTACGTGACCATTCCCGTGGCCACCGTGCAAGATGTAACCAAGCTGCCCAACACGGCATTGCGCTACAAGCCGCCCCTGCCCCAGGAGGAGATTCTAGCGCTTTACAAGCAGTACGGCATCGAAGGCGGCGAGCGGAGACTAGCAAGCAATGAAGTTGCCGCCGCGGAAAAGCCGGCAGCCGCCGGGCCAAGCGCCATTCAGCCGCGTACGCCCCGCGCGGACAGCGCCGTGGTGTGGAAGCTACATCGCGACAATTCCATGGAGCCGGTGAAAGTGGCGCTCGGTATCACCGACCATGCCTACACGGAGGTAAGTTCCGTCCTTCACGGCGACTTGAAGGAAGGAGACGAGTTGGTAGTTCGCACGGTGATGCCGAAGTCGGGCGCTCCTGGAGGGCCCGGAGGCCCACGCTAGGTTCTGGTTCCGCGGGAAATTCAGAGAGTGTCTACACTCGAGTCCATGCCGGCTATCAACCAATCCACAATAGCACCGACGACGGCGGCGGAAACCGCGGTGATTCGCGCGGAAGACGTCCACAAATACTACGAGCTGGGCGAAACGCGCGTGCACGCGCTGCGCGGCGTGAGCGTGGAAGTGCGGTGCGGCGAATTTGTGGCGTTGATGGGCGCGAGCGGCAGCGGGAAATCCACGTTCATGAACATTCTCGGCTGCCTGGACAGGCCTAGCTCCGGGCGATATCTGCTGGAAGGCCTGGATGTCTCCCAGCATGACAAGCGGGCGCTGGCCCTCATCCGCAATCAGAAAATCGGCTTCGTTTTTCAGGGATTCAACTTGCTGGCGCGCACCACGGCTCTGGAAAATGTCGAACTGCCAACGCTGTATTCCAAAGTCAGCAACGAAGAGCGTCATACCAGGGCCTCCGAGGCGCTGACGCTGGTAGGACTGACAGACCGCGCCGAGCATTTTCCTTCGCAAATGTCGGGCGGACAACAGCAACGCGTGGCGGTAGCGCGAGCGCTCGTGAACCAACCGTCGATTTTGCTTGCGGACGAGCCTACGGGGAACCTGGACAGCCGCACTTCAGTCGAGATCATGGAAGTGTTTCAGGACCTGAACGACAAGGGCCTGACGATTGTGATGGTGACGCACGAGCATGACATCGCACAGTTTGCGAAACGAGTGCTGGTGTTCCGCGACGGCAAGATCCGCAAAGACGAACCCGTGCGCAACCGCCCGCGAGCTTCTGAAGTGCTAAAGACCCTGCCAACACTGGAAGACTGACGAACAAAGCTCTCCATCCGTGAATCTTCTGTTGGACGAATCTCGGAATAGTGGCAGAATCCGCCTACTATGCGCACACCAAAGCTTGTGTTTCTCACCGGATTGCTGTCCATGGCGGTTCTGTTTTTTGCATTGCCAATGCGTATCGAGCACGCGGCGGAGCAAGAGACGCTGCGCTACGTAATCCTTTCTGCCGGGCACCCGGCGGGAAGGGAAGTGGACACACTTAGCCCCGGGGGGCAAATCGCCAGCACGTTTGAATTCAATGACCGTGGGCGCGGTCCGAAGATTGCCGCTCATTACGTGCTGGGAGCGGACGGTTTTCCTTCACGCACGGACATCACGGGTAATGATTATCTGAAAGCTCCCGTGGATGAACACTTTGCGGTGGAAAACGGCCGTGCTCATTGGAAGAGCACGTCGGAAGATGCGTCGGGAAATCCGGGTGGATTTTATGTGAGCAACAACGGTCCGGTCGTGGAAGCGGCGATCTTGGCGGGGGCGCTGGTGAAGGCCAAAGGCGGGCCGGTGAAACTCTATCCCGCGGGGGAGGCGCGGCTGGAAAAGCTGACAGACACGACGTTTGAGGACCACGGGAAAAGCGTGCATGTCACCGAGTACGCGATCACCGGGCTGTCGTTTGAGCCGCAGACGCTTTGGCTGGACGACGATCTGCGGTTTTTTGCGACGCCGGGAAAATGGTTCGCATTTTTGCGGGAAGGCTGGGAAGGCGCAAACGAAAAGCTCGACGCCATGCAAAAGAAAGCGGCAGACGATCGGTATGCGCGGCTGGCGAAGGAGTTGGCGCGGCGGCCGGAGCGTTCGGTGGCCATCGAGCACGTGCGTGTCTTCGATTCGGAAAACGCAGCTGTACGCGAGGATCAGACGGTAATCATCGATGGCGATCACCTGGCGGGGGTTGGGCCAAGTCAGTCAGAAAAAGTGCCGAAGAGTGCAGAAGAGATTGACGGGAGCGGTAAGACCCTTGTGCCGGGATTGTTCGACATGCACGCGCACCTGCAGCCCCTTGACGGCCTGCTGAACATCGCGAGCGGCGTGACCGGCGCCCGCGACATGGGGAACGACATTGATGAATTGGCGCGGCTGCAGTCGCAATGGGACAGCGGGACGGCCATCGGGCCGCGCGTGTGGAAATCAGGATTCATCGACGGCCCTGGACCGTTTCAGGCCCCAACCGGAATTTTTGTGTCAACTCCCGAGGAAGCGCAGGCCGCGGTCAATCGCTATGCGGACCTTGGGTACATTCAAATCAAGTTGTACAGCTCCTTGAAGCCTGAACTGGTGCGGGGCATCACCAAGCTCACACATGAGCGCGGTCTGCGCGTGAGTGGGCACGTTCCCAACGGAATGATTGCCAGCCAGTTTGTCGAAGCCGGAGCGGACGAGTTGCAGCACATCAATTTTATTTTTCTCAATTTTCTTGGTTCGAAAGTGAAAGACACGCGCACGCCGGAGCGATTCACCGCGGTGGGCGCCAATGCCGCGAAGCTGGACCTCGACTCAAAAGAAGTGAAGGACTTCATCAACCTGTTGCTGCAACACCACACGACAGTGGACGTGACGATGGCAACGTTTGAAAGCATGTTCACGGGGCGGCCAGGGAAGGCGTCGCCGGATTTTGCTCCAATTCTGAGCCGACTTCCGGCGCAAGTACAGAGGAGTGCGTACTCGGGCGGGTTACCCGTTACAGCGGAGACCGATCAGCTGTATCAGGATTCCTACGCAGCGATGCTCAAGATGACCAAGAAAATGTACGACGCCGGAGTGCCCATTTTGGCGGGGACAGACGCGCTTGTGGGTTTGATGCTGCATCGGGAATTGGAACTGGAAGTGAGGGCGGGAATTCCACCTGCAAAGGCGTTGCAAATCGCCACCTGGAATGCCGCAAAATTGCTGAAACAGGAAAAAGAACTTGGCTCAATTGTGCCGGGGAAGAAAGCGGATTTTGTCCTGGTGGATGGAGATCCATCGAAAAACATCAGTGACATTCGGCGCTGCCGGTTGGTGTCGAAGAACGGAACGCTCTACAAAAGCGATGCCGTGTATGCCGCGGTGGGAATCAAGCCGGCGGACTAGATTAAAGAAGATTTGCCCACCACAACGCGGGAGTGACCCCGCCATTGTTCCTTCGTGAAGCTTAACCTAGATCGTTCAACAAGGCTTCCATTTCGGAGCGCGCATGTTGATTCCCCGCTTTGGTTGCGGCGTCGATGCCGCTTGAGAGAACGCGGCGAGCTTCCTCCGCGCGCGATTCGCGAGCCAGAAACTGGCCGTACATCTGATATCCAGGAATGTAATCAGCATTGCGCTCGATGAGCGCGCGAAAGTGCTCGTCAGCGGCAGCGGAGTCCCCGCTGTTCATGCATTCAAGCGCCAGCCCATAGCGCGAGAACGCATCGTTGGGCTTTTGGGCCACAGACTCTTCGAGCATTTGGCGGCGGGATTTCTTTTGTGCGGGCGTTGACTCGGTCATGTGCTCCTTCACTGTTCACTTGGAAGAACGTCCCGTATTATACGGGGGCGCGGAAAAGCCGCCAAACGCGGCAACGAGGATTCGCATGAACGCGAAAAAGACGGAGAAAGAGCGCGGGGAAGCAGGCCACAAGGGTAAACCGGTCAGCGCATCGCGGTCGGAGATGACAGAAATCGTCCTGCCTGCGCAGACGAATCCGCTGGGCAAGCTGTTGGGCGGGCACGTTATGCACTTGGTGGACATGGCTGCGGCAATGGCGGCGCACCGGCATTCGGGGAGTTATGTGGTGACTGCCTCGGTGGACTACATTGATTTTCGCAATCCGGTGAATCTGGGAGAAATCGTAAACCTGAGGTCGCAAGTCAATCGCGTTTTCCACACTTCGCTTGAGGTGGGCGTGGAAGTCTATTCAGAGAATGTGCTGACGGGGGAGAAGAAACACACGACTTCGGCGTTCGTGACCTTTGTCGCCATCGATGAACACACGCGACTGCCGAAGCCAGTGCCGCCGCTGATTCTGAAGACGGAAGAAGAGAAGCGAAGGTTCCACGAAGCGGGCGAGAGACGCGAGGTGCGCCTGGCATTGCGTTACGGCAAAAAATAGGTTCGATTAAGAGAGAGCCAACAAGGTTGCGCTCTCATTTCGCTACCCTCGCCTTTACCTCTTCGGCGACATCTAAGGCCTGCTCCACGCACGCTCCAATCGCCGGACCACGCAGATAATTGCCGGTCAAAAACAGTCTCTGAAAGCGCGCCAAGCTCCCGTTAATGGAAGAAAGGCGTTCAGCGTGGCCGAGATTGTATTGCGGAAGCGCGCGCGGCCAGATTGTCACGTTACAGAAACTGGGTGAGTTCCTAAGCGCCAGCAAAGGAGCGATCTCCCGATGAACGAGGCTCGAAAGCTCCTCGGAACTTAGCTTTGCAGCGCCAGGATCCGTTGCTCCGCCGACGAACGTCGTGAGAAGCGCGCTGCCTTCCGGAGCACGGCCGGGAAAGAGCGAAGAATTCCACACGGTGCCAAGGATGCGAAGTCCGGCAGAACGCGGAACCAGAAAACCGAACCCATTGAGCGAGTGACCAACATCTTTCTTCGCGTAGCCGAGCGAAACCACGGCTACCGCCGCGTACTCGACCGTGGTCAAAAGCGATTCGAACGAAGAATCGAGCTGAGCGAACAATTTTCCAGTCACATCCGTTGGCGTGGCAAAAACCACACTCTTTGCCGACACGGAATCGTTGCTGCCACCTTCCAGGGAAACGTGGAAAGAACCGTCGTTTTGCCGGTAGATGTTGGCGGCGGGCGTCTTCGTAAGTAGATTTGTGCCAAGCTTGTTGGTCACAGCGCGCACTAGCGTTTCATTGCCATCGCGAAGAGTATTCAGCGGGGCGCGTTCGCGCGGTCCCTTTTTGTTTCTGGCCAGCCGCATTATTCCGCGAACGATGCTGCCCGCAGCTTTCTCAGCTTCATGAAGCTGCGGAAACGCGCTGCGAATGCTGAGCTTTTCGGGGTCCCCTGCGTACACACCGGAAACAAAGGGGCCCACCAGCCGCTCAAGAAGCTGGTCCGAGAATTTTCTGCGGACAAAAGCAGCGACGGATTCGTCGGCTTCGGGCGGAACGCTCTTGCCAAAAATGTCGCGGACGAGTGCCCACTTCGTGGAGCCGTTGATCAGTGAGCTGGTGAAAAATGCCGGCGGGCTCATTGGAACGGCTTGTAGTTTGCCATTGACTAGGACGTAGCGTGGCGCGCGCGCAGGAGCTTCGAGAAGCTGGTCGGCAATTCCGAGGTGCGCGCACAAGCTTCGCAGTTGCGAAGTACCAGAAAAGCTTTGTGGTCCCAGCTCCAACAAGAAGCCGTCGCGCCTAACCGAATGAATCACACCCCCGGGTCGCGCCGAAGCCTCGACGAGCAAAACTTCGACGCCTGCCTTCTGCAGCGCATACGCACAGACTAACCCCGAGATGCCGCCGCCAACCACCAGGGTTTGGACGTGACGGGTCACAGTGAAATGCGCATCCTTTTGAGGTCAGAGCGTTTTTGAAAATAGCGGCTTGGCCGCGAGCTGCTGTTCTTCCAGGTACGGATCGAAAACCATGGCCAAGTTGCGGATAAAAATGCGGCCAAGCCACGTGGCCCGAATTTCGTTGCTTTCCAATAACACCAGGCCATCTTCGCGGAAAGGTTCGAATCGCCGCAGTTCTTCGGCAAAGTACTCGTCGAAGTCCACACCAAAGTCGCGCGAAATTTCCTCCTTCACCAACACGGTATGGCATAGCAGGCGGCTGATGACCGCGCGCCGCAAGCGGTCTTCCTCGGAAAGATGATAGCCGCGCATGGTGGCTAGGCCGCGCTCGTCCACCGCCTTTTGCCACGAAGGGATGTCGCGGTGATTCTGCGCATACGCAGACTGAATCCCGCTGATGGCGGTGATGCCCATGCCATAGAGGTCGGCGCCCGCCTTTGTCGTGTATCCCTGAAAATTACGGTGCAGCGTGCGGTTTTGTTGAGAAACGGCCAGCTCGTCTCCGGGTCTAGCGAAATGATCCATCCCAATATAGAGATAACCCGCTTCAATGAACTTCAGCAGGCCCGTGCGGAAAATCTCAAACTTCACCATCCCCTCGGGCAAATGTCCGATGAACGACCCTTGCTGTTTCTTTAGCCAGGGAACGTGCGCGTAACTGAAAAGCGCGATACGGTCCGGGCTGAGGCCGATGATCTGATCCACCGTGTGCGCAAAACTTTCGGGCGTCTGGTACGGCAGGCCGTAGATCAAATCCACGTTGATGCTTTCGAATCCCAGTCGGCGCGCGCTGATGAGCAGATCGCGCGTCATTTCGAACGGTTGGATGCGGTGAACCGCTTTCTGCACTTCGGGCTGAAAATCCTGAATGCCCATGCTCAGCCGGTTGAAGCCCAGCTTGCGGAGAGTTTCAAGGTGTGCGCGCGAAGTGACGCGGGGATCCACTTCGACGCCGATTTCACTGTCCGGCGCGAATTGAAAATGCTCGCGTGTAAATTCGAAAAGGTCTTCGATCTGCTCCGGCGAAAGATAAGTGGGTGTACCGCCGCCCCAGTGGAATTGCACCACGGGGCGATCCTTGGAAATGCTGCGGCTGACGCGTTCCGTTTCGCGCTTCAACACGTCGAGATACGGTGGCGCGACACTTTTATTCTTTTGGATAACCACGTTGCACGCGCAAAACAGGCACAGGCTCTCGCAGAATGGAATGTGCATGTACAGCGAAACCGGCGTCCTCGCGCTTTCCGCTTCGCCAAAGACGTTTTCCAAATCCGTTGGGCCAAAGCTGTCATTCCAAACGGGCGCGGTAGGGTAACTCGTGTAACGCGGCCCGGGGCGATTGTATTTCGCCAGGAATTCTTCGTCGACGCGCAATTCGCCCCGCATTTGCTCGGGCGTTGGATAGGCGAGCGTCATTGCAAAATCCTCTTACCTCGATTGCGCCGCAGGGCGCATTTCCTGCAGCAAGGCTTGCTGGCCGGTTTCTACAAAAAGCTGTGCGTTCTCGACAGGCGTGCTCGGCAGTATCCCGTGACCGAGATTGAGAATGTGTCCTCGCCCTGCAAGCGAGTTCATTGTGTCCTGCGTGACTTCCCGGATTTTCTCCGCCGGCCCAACTAAAACCGCCGGATCGACATTTCCTTGCAGTGCGATTTTTGGACCCAGGGCCGTGCGAATTTCTCCTAGGTCTACGCGCCAGTCCACGCTCAGTACATTTGCGCCAGAGCGCGCCGCCGCGGAGAGCAGATGCTGCGATGCCTTTGTGTAGTAGATAACGGGAACTGAGCCGGAAATCTCCGAGATCACTTCTTGCACGGCGGGCAGGGCAGATTCCTGATAATCCTCCAAATTCAGCTCGCCGCTCCAGGTATCGAACAACTGCACTGCGGTCGCTCCCGCGGCAATCTGCGCTTTCAAGTAGGGAATCGTGGCTTGCGCAATACGATGCAGCAACTCGCGAAACGTTTTCGGCTCTTTATAAAGAAATTGCTTCACCGTGGCGAATCCCTCTTTGGCCTGGCCCTCGACCATATAACACGCGAGCGTCCAGGGAGCGCCCGCAAACCCCAAAACAGGAATTTCGGGCCCGATCGACTTGACGATCCGTCGGATGGCTTCGGGCAGGAAGCCCGTTTCCATCTCCGGGTCAAAAACCCTTAGTCTTTCGACGTCGGTCTTGCTGCGCACAGGGTTCGGCAAATTCGGCCCTGCATCACCAAGCTCGAGCGCTAGGCCCATCGCCTCCGCAGGAATCAGGATGTCGGAAAAAACGATCACGGCATCCACGCCGAGCCGGCGAAACGGCTGGAGAGAGACCTCCACTGCCAGTTGCGGTGTCTTGCAAACCTCAAGGAATCCGTGTCTTGCGCGGATTTCGCGATATTCAGGCAGGTACCGGCCTGCCTGTCTCATCATCCAGACAGGCACGCGCGGCAGAATTTCCCCGCGGCAGGCGCGGAGGAATAAGTCCTTTCGATTGACCGATGTGATTGAGGCCATGTTGTTTTTCCGGCAGTTGCAGAATAGCAAATCTTAACAGGTCTTGCCGCTGCAAGTACTGTGACGAGCGTCACGCTGTGCAGGTCGCCAGCCGTGTAAGTTATACTCGAAGCGTCAAACCAGCTCGGCGCCCGTTGCCTGAAGGCGGCAAGTCTCCGCGCTTGGGTCTTTGTCACTAGGTGCAAGAGTGCACTTCACCCTGTTCATCTCGACGGCCGTTGCTTACGCCCTGAGTCTTGCGCTCTATCTAATTTTCTTGAATACCGGAAAAGCGCTTACCGGGCGGCTGGGAACCGTGCTGCTTGCCGCCGGGCTAGTCACTCACTATTTTGCTTTGCTGGAAAGGTCGCACGGACCCCACACGGTTCCGTACCACGACCTGTACGGCTCCATGTCGCTCTTTGGCTGGTTGTTAGCTCTTACCTATCTGGGTTTAGAGCTTTACCATCGCCAGCGTTCAGTCGGAGCTCTGGTTCTGCCGTTCATTCTTGTGTTTTTCCTGGCTGCTCATCTCGCCCCTGCCGACAAGCTCTCCCCGCCGGAAGCCCACGGACCTTCTTTCGCCTTTCATGTGGCCCTGAGCATCCTGGCCTATTCCGCCTTTGCGCTCTCCTTTGTCCTCAGTCTAGTTTTTCTCGGAGAAGAGCGCCTGCTTCGGAATCACAAACTGGGCAATGTGGTTTGGCGCCTTCCGCCGCTGGAACTCCTGGAACGAATGAGCCGGTCGAGCGTTCTGATAGGTCTGGTATCCATCACCATTGGAACCGCCCTCGGATTCTTGTGGGTCGACCGCCTGAGCAGCAAGTACTCGTTCTATGACCCGAAATACGCCATTACGTTGCTCGTGCTGCTTCTTTATGCGGTCTATTTCTGGTTGGCGCGCACCACCGGTTGGAGGGGAGCGCGCGCCTCGAAGCTGTGTGTCTTCAATTTTCTGATCGTCTTTCTGAGTTTTACGGTGGTGAATTTCTATTTTTCGCACAGTCACCGGTACTTTTAGGAGAGACAAAGCCTCGGGATGGAGATCGTTCTCGTCGGATTGAATCACCGCACCGCCCCCGTTGAGGTGCGCGAACGAGTGTCTTTCAATGCCGAGCAGGCGCGCCGGGCCTCCGAGGAGCTTCGCTCCAAGGGTATTCTCGAGGAAACGCTCGTACTCTCCACCTGCAATCGCAGCGAGGTATACGGTGTCCCGCCGGAAACCTCACGCGAATCCGCCCCTGGTCTTTCGACTTTTCTCAGCGAATTTCATTCCGTGCGTATGGACGTGCTGGGCACGTCGTTGTATTACCATTACGACCGTGAAGCCGTGCGGCATCTCTTCCGGGTGGCCGCAGGTCTTGATTCCATGATGCTGGGTGAAGCAGAGATTCTCGGCCAGGTCCGCGAGGCCTATCGCGTCGCTCACGAGCAAGGCGCCACGGGGCCCGTGCTGAATCGTCTGTTCCAGGGCGCCCTCGAAGTTGGCAAGCGCGTGCGTTCAGAAACAGAATTAGGCACGCGGCCCATGTCCGTGGCTTCCGCCGGGGTGAAGCTGGCCGAGCGCATTTTCGGAAAGTTGGGCGAGCGCAGCGCATTGGTGCTCGGAGCCGGAACCATCGGCGAGCAGGTGATTGGGCAGCTGCGAGACCGTGGCATTGCACGGCTGTTTGTGATGAATCGCTCGAAGGATCGTGCCGATGGCTTGGCCAAACAATACGGTGGCGAAGTGCTGGCTTGGGGAGAATGGGAGCGCGCCCTGCCCGTGCCCGACGTCATCGTTTCCTCGGTGGCCGCCGAAGGAGCGATTGTGCGCCGCGAAATCGTAGAGCAGGCCATGGAAAAGCGCGCGAATCGCGCATTGTTCCTCATGGATCTCGGTTTGCCACGAAATATCGATGCCAGTGTAGGCAAGCTCTACAACGTTTATCTTTACAACATGGACGATCTCACCCAAATCGTGGCGCAAAACCGTCGCGCGCGCGAGAATGAAATTCCCAAGGCCGACGCCATCGTGGAAGAGCATGTTGGAAAGTTCCTTTCATGGCAGGCCAGCGTCGAGCTTGTGGGGCTAATGAACGAACTGCGCACGAAAATGCGAGAGGAGCGGGCGCAATTTATTCGTGCGCGAGTCGAATCCATCAAGCACCTAACCGAAGCCGACCGCGCTTATGTGGAGAAAATGATGGATGAATTGCTCCAAGGCCTGCTGTTGGAGCCGGCGGAGCGCTTGCGGGGCGAAAAGGATTTGCGCAGGAAGATTCACAACGTTGAGGCGCTGCGCGACCTGTTCCTTTCGAATCGGGAGAAACCTTGAGGACTTTACGCATCGGCACGCGCGGCAGCCTGCTGGCCAAATGGCAGGCGGAATTTGTCCGCAGGCGGCTGTTTGGCGCGACCGGCATCGAGCCGGAAATCGTGATCATCAAAACCGCCGGCGATAAGATGCTGCACGCCCCCGTCGCGCAAATCGGCAGCAAGGGAGTTTTCATCAAGGAACTGGAAGAAGCGCTGATGGACGAAACCATCGACCTGGCCGTGCATAGTGTGAAAGACATTCCGACAGACATCCCCTCGCGCCTGATGTTCCCTGCCGTTTGCAAGCGCGACGATGTACGCGATTGCCTGGTTGGCTCGACGCTCGCGAACCTCCGGACTGGGGCGCGCGTTGGGACGAGCAGTCTCCGCCGCCAGGCACAATTGCGGCACCTTCGTCCGGACCTGGATTTGCGCGATTTGCGCGGCAACGTGGACACGCGCCTTCGCAAAGTGGAAAGCGGCGAGTACGATGTGGTGTGCGTTTCGAAAGCCGGATTGGACCGCCTGGGGTTCAGTCAGCGAATTTCCGAAGTTCTTTCTCCCGAAGTTTGCATGCCGGCCGTGGGCCAGGGCGCGATCGCAGTGGAGTGCCGGTTGAAGGATCGCGAAGCGGAAGAATTGCTGGCGCCGCTCGATGACGTGGAAACGCGCGCGGCTATCATCGCCGAACGAGCGCTACTCGGGGCGTTGCACGGCGGATGCCAGGTGCCCATGGGCGCGTTTGCGTGCGTCGAGCATGCAGAGCTGGTAATGGATGCCTGCGTGTGCTCCGTCGACGGTGTGCATTGTGTGAAGCAGCATGCCGTCGGCGCGCCGGACCAAGCGGCACAACTCGGCGAGCACATGGCCCGGCTGCTCCTCGAAGCCGGCGCGCAGCCCATTCTCGAAGAGGTGGCTCGTCAGCGTGCCTGAAAACCCCACAAGTTCGCTCGCAGGGAAGCGCATCCTGATTACGAGGGCGATGACAGACAGTGAAGAATTGGCTCGTGAGCTGGCTGCTCGTGGCGCAATCCCCATTGTTTTTCCACTGATTTCTTTTTCGACACCTGAGGACTTTGGGCCACTGGACGAGGCAATCAATCAAATTGCGCAGTTCGATTGGATCATTCTAACGAGCGCACGGGCCGTGAGCGCACTAGCACAGCGGGCTTTCGAGTCGAGCCGATCTTTCGTTCCCAAGGGAAGCCAGCTGCGGGTGGCTTGTGTGGGGCCGGTCACGGCGGAAGCGGCGAGAAGGAAGAAGCTTCCAGTGGACTATGTGGCGGAGACGCACAGCGGACTGGCGTTGGCTGAAGAATTGGGTAGTAAACTAAACGCGGCAAGGGTCTTGTTGCCCCGGAGCGACCGTGCGAACCCGGATTTGCCTACGGCGTTGAAACGCCATGGCGCAGTTGTCACCGAAGTGATTGCGTACAGGACGCTGCGACCGGCTGAAGTAGATCGCGTGGGATTGCAGGACGCTACGAATGGCGAGACCGATGCAGTGCTGTTTTTCAGCCCATCGGCAGTACAGAATTCTCTGACGCTGTTTGGAATTGAAGGATTGCGCGTTCCAAAGGACAAAATCGCCTTTGTAGCAGTCGGTCCCGTCACGGCGAAAGCTTTGCGCGAAGCGCACTTTGCGCA
>Ga0075426_10000818_pt1 | contig 21879 bp, 19 predicted proteins | sample SoiMethybrSBSTD5_FD_75304 | JGI IMG/M metagenome (GOLD analysis project Ga0075426, IMG submission 75304) | Bulk soil microbial communities from a Populus tree surrounding site in Tennessee, USA - Soil MetaG P. TD hybrid SBSTD5 | ecosystem: Environmental > Terrestrial > Soil > Tree plantation...
CTCGAGCCCGCGAATCCGTAAGAACTTTTCATAGGAGGCCTGAATGAGGCGTTTTGCCCTGCTGCTGTCGCTTGTTCTGGTTGTCCCCCTCTTTGTACTGGCCCAGGAGGCGTCCGTTCCTGAGATTGCTTACGATTCTGTTCCCAACCTGCTCAAGCTTCCGCCTGACCTTTATCTGGGCGAAGCTGCCGGCGTGGCTGTCAATTCCAAGGGCGATATCTTCGTGTTCACCCGCAGCGGCCACACTCGCCTATTCGAGTTCGATCCCAGCGGCAAGTTCATGCGCGAAATCGGCCAGGACCTTTATGGCTTCTCCTTCGCCCACGTGGTGCGCATTGATAAGAACGACAACATTTGGGCCGTGGATGAAGGCGCCAACATGGTCATCGAGTTCAGCCCCGAGGGCCGCGTCATCACCCTTTATGGCCGCAAGCCGGAAGCCGTCGAGGGTGGCGGCCCGCGCGCGCCCGGCGCCCCGCCGCCTCCGCCCCCGCCGCCCGATTTCGCCACCTTCCAGGAGCGGCTTTTCAACCGTCCCACCGATGTTGCCTGGGACGCCGAAGGCAACAGCTATATCTCTGATGGTTACGGCAACTCGCGGGTAGTGAAATACGACAAGAACGGTGAATGGGTCACCCAATGGGGCAAGCGCGGCAGCGAACCGGGCGAGTTCTATCACCCCCACACCATTGCCACGGATGCCAGCGGCAACGTCTACGTCGGTGACCGCGAAAACCACCGCATCCAGGTCTTTGATGGCAACGGCAAATTCCTCAAAGCCTTCACCAACATAGGGGCGCCCTGGGCCATCTGCATTACGCCCGGACCGCACCAGGTGCTCTATACCTCCGATTCTAATAAGGGTCGCATCTACAAGATGGACCTGAATGGCAACATCCTGGGCGCCTTCGGCAAGCCCGGCAAGCAACGGAAGGAATTCGGATGGGTTCACGAGATTGCCTGCCCCTCCGAGAACACTCTTTTTGCCGCTGAACTCCTGAATTGGCGGGTACAGAAACTAACCCTGCATCCGTCTCACTGACCAAAAGTGAATGCTTCGGAACGACGCGCCGGGTTGGGTATTTAGCCTTTCCCAACTCGGCTGCATCTGGCCTCCCCGGTTTGCACCGAATCCATAAATGACAGTACAAACTGTTTGACACGCCTGGGGGTGTTTGTTAGAGTCGCGCGGCATTGGTGGCACGCCAGTGTGCTCTCGGCAAACTGTTGCCGGGATGGAAGATCGGTCCTGCCTGAACGGAGCGCCGCAAGATGGCGACCCAACGACCCGGGTTCGAAATACCTCTCCTCGATTTCGCCGCCAGCCTCCTGGTTCAGGGCGATACGGCGCAGCGCGCCCAGGTGATTGCCGAGCAGGTGGCGCAGCTCGATCCCGGTTCTGCCGTTGTCGTTTATGTGATTGAAGCACCGGAGGATCCGGGCTGGACAGCCTGGGGTCTGGCCGGCAACATCAAGGTGAGCCGCGAAAAGATGGATTTTCAGGCGGGCACCCTCGGCATGGTGGCCGAATCCCAAACCCCCCTCGTGCTGGATGGGGCGCGACTGGCGCGCGAAGATTATGGCCACCTTGATGTTCGCCGCACCCTGGTTTCGCTGGCCTATGTCCCCCTGATTGCCGAGGGAGCGTTGGTGGGCGCTATCGAACTGGTAGGTTACGAGCGGCCGGTTTCTGAGGCGCTCCTCGATACCGTGAGCGCGATCGCGCAGCTCGGGGCTCCCGCCATTGCCAGTGCCGTTGCCCAACAAACGGAACGCAACAACAGCCTGCAGTCCATTACCCGGGTCACCCAGATGTACGACCTGGAAAAAGTCTTCAACTCCAACCTGGAAATGGACGAACTGCTGGCCACCATTGCTTCCAAGGTGCAGGAAGTAATGAATGTGCAGGCGGCGAACGTCTGGATGGTGGAGGGTGAGACGGTCACGCTGACCAACCGGGAAGGGTCGGACCCTACGGTAGAGCTCGGCGCTCGGCAGGCTCCGGCGGATGGGGTTGCGGGCAAGGTCTCCGATGACGCCGAAGCCGTTCTGATTGACGACGCTGAAGACGAACGCCTGCGCGCCCGCAACGCCAATATAAATAACGCCAATATAAATGAAGAGAGAGCCGTTTTCTCCCTGCTGGCCATGCCGCTGATGGACCGCGAGTCTCTGGTCGGCGTGGTCGAGGTGCTCAACCGCCTGGACGGACACCCCTTCGATGAAGACGACCAGTTCGTTCTCACCAATGTCTGTGAGACCGCCAGCAACGCCCTGCATAACGCCAGCCTGCTGCTGGCCGAGCGCAAGCTGGAGATCCTGCATACTCTGGTCAAGGTCAGCACGGAAATCACCTCTACTCTGAACCTGGACCGGGTTCTGCAAACGGTGGTCAATGGGCCCTCGGCCGTCATTCCCTATGAGCGTGCCGCCATCGCTCTGGAAGAGCGGGGCCGGACCAAGTTGCGGGCCGTCTCCGGTAAATTGCAGATCACACCCGGCGACCCGGAGACCGCCGACTTGCGGGAAATCCTGGAGTGGGCGGCATTTTTCGACTCCGATGTTTCCGCCTCCCAGCACGGAAACGAAATAACCTCCTCTCGCGCCGACGCGCAGGAAAAATTCCGCCGCTACTTCCAGACCACCGGCATGCGCGGCTTTTACGCCGTGCCTTTGCGCGACGAAGAGGGCGGCGTCGGCATACTCTCTTTTGAGAGCTCCGATCCCGATTTTCTGACCGAAGCGCATTTTGAAATGATTCGCGTGCTGGCCGCTCAGGCTACGGTGGCCATCCGCAACGCTTCGCTCTACCGCGAAGTGCCTTTCATCAATGTGCTGGAGCCGCTCATCCACAAAAAGCAGAAATTTCTGGCCCTGGATAAGCGGCGGCGTGCTTTCTTCATTGCTGGCGCCGTTGCGGCGGTCGTATTTCTGGCGGTTTTTCCTTTCCCCATGCGGGTGGAAGGAGGCGCCACGGTCTCGCCGGTGCGCCTGGCCAAGATTGAGCCTGAGGTGGCGGGCGTGGTCCGCCAGGTCTTGGTACGCGAAGGGCAACACGTCACTCGCGGCCAGGTTCTGGCCGACCTGGAGGATTGGGACTACCGGGCGGCGCTGGCCGGGGCTGAAGCCAAGTACCAGACCTCGCTTTCCGAAATGAATCGCGCCCTCGCCCACAATGACGGCGCCGCCGCCGGCGTGCAGCGGGTGCAAGCCAATTACTGGCAATCCGAGGTGCAGAGAGACCAGGAGCGCCTGGAAAAGACCCACCTGCGTTCACCGGTGGATGGCTGGGTCACTACGCCGCACGTGCAGGACTTCGCCGGACGGCAGCTTAAGCCGGGAGATAATTTCGCGGAAGTAGCTGACAACTCGACCGTTACAGTAGACGTAGCGGTGGATGAGCCCGACCTGCCGCTGCTGCGCCCGGGCGCGCCGGGCTGGGTCAAGCTGGACAGTTTTCCGGCCCGTACCTTTCGCGGGACCGTGGACATCGTCAGCCCGCAGAGCCAAGTAATGGGCGACCAGCGCACGTTCTTCGCCCGGCTGCAAGTTCCCAATCCCAGCAATGTGATTCGCGCCGGCATGGGCGGACGCGCCAAGGTGGCAGCCGGCTGGCACCCACTCGGCTACGTGATGTTCCGCCGGCCGTTTATGTGGATTTATGCCCAGCTATGGTCTTGGTTTGGATGGTGAAAAAGTGGGGGAAGAATGCGCCTCAACCTAACGGTCCTCTTAATTCTCGTGGCAGGTTTGGTGGCCTGCGGTAAATCGGGCCCTGACACTTCGGTGCTGGCCGCGGCACCCGAAGCTGCCGTTCCGTCCACACCTTTGGCCGCACCCCGCCCGCAAGAGAGCGCGTTTATTGCCTCCGGACCGTTGGTGGTGGAGGACCAGGTCGATATTGCCGCCCAGCGCCCCGGAGTGGTCGCACAACTCCTCGTGGATGTGGGCCAGTCCGTTCGCAAAGGCCAGTTGCTGGCGGCGCTCGACGACCGACAGTTGAGCGCAGAGCGCGATGCCGCCCAGGCCCAAGTCGAGGTCGCTCAGGCAAATCTCAAGGACTGGCAGGCGGAAACCAAGATGGCGGAAGCCGACTTTCGTCGCGCCCAAGGCATGTTCAAGGCCCAGCTCAACACCCAGGAGCAGCTTGATCACGCCCGCTACAAGTGGGAGGGCTCCGTCTATGAGATTGACAAGGGCAAACAGGAACTGCTCCATCGGCAGGCGACGCTCCAGGCCATGGCCCTGGAACTGGAAAAGACGCATATCCGGGCTCCTTTTAATGGCTTAGTAGCGCGCCGCTACGTTCGCCTGGGCGAGCAGGTAGCCACCGGCGACCGCCTCTTGTGGGTGACCGCGGTCAAGCCGTTGCGCGTCAAATTCACGCTTCCCGAATCCTTCATCGGGCAAATTAAGCGCGGCCAGGTGCTGGATGTCACCTGTCTCGACGATCCCGGCGCGAAGCATCCCGCCAAGGTCATCCAGGTGAGCCCGGTGGTGGACCCTTCCAGCGGCACATTTGAGGTGCTCGCGCAGCTAATCAATCCGGGCCCCAATCTCCGCCCAGGCATGATGGCAAATGTTCGGGTTGAGAAGCCGCGATGAACATTCTGGAAGCGCTGGAGGTTGCCCTTCCGGAACTTCCCAGAAATACGGGGAAGCAGCGCTTTCCCCAGCTTGATCCGCGCGTAATCGCGCGCGAACACATCGAGCAGGGTGCTCCCACCGTGCTGGCTAAGATGCCGGGAGCGGACAGCTTTATCCGCTTCACCACCGAACAATGGAAGCTGATTCAGCTTTTTGACGGCGAGCGCTCCTATGCCGAAATCAGCGAGCAGTCCGAGGCGATTTCCGGGTCTTGCTACTCGCCGGATGAGGTGCGCGACCTGGCCACATTCCTCCAGGAAAACACCGACCTCCTGTACAAAACTGCTCTAGAGCAGAACATCACCCTGCATCAGAAGCTGCGCAGCCAGCGCCAGCACCGCCGCAGCCGCTTTCACGACCTTGCCGATGTCCCCCTGGCGGACTGGAAATTTGCGGATGACTATCTCTCCCGCATTCACCCTTACCTCGAGTTCATCTATACCCGCTGGTTTACCTTGCTCACCCTGGGCATGTTCGCGCTCATGCTTTACCTGTGGCTGGATCGGTTCCATGAGATCTGGTCCGACAGTTTCGAGTATTACAATTTCACCGCCAAAGGCTTTTCCGACCTGGTGGAGTTCTGGTTGCTGTTCGGGGCCATGGCCTTCATCCATGAGACCGCGCATGGCCTCACCTGCAAGCACTATGGCGCCAAAGTGGAGAAAATGGGCTTCATCCTGATGTACTTTGCGCCCACCTTTTACTGCGATGTCACCCAGATCTGGATTTACGGCGGCCGCTGGGAGCGGGTGGCCACAGTCATCGCCGGTATTTGGGCCGACCTCATGGTCTGCGTGGTGGCCACCATCGTCTGGTGGGCCACGCCCGTAGGCATGCCCAGCCACGACTTTGCCTACAAGGTGATGATGATCACCGGCATCGGCGTCAGCCTGCTCAACCTGAATCCACTGATCAAGCTGGATGGCTATTATCTGTTTTCAGAACTCAGTGGTGAAGTGGACCTGAAGGAGAGAAGCACCGCGTACGTTTCGTCGTGGGTTCGCAGAAATGTTTTCCGCCTCCCCGTGGAACTGGAGTTTGTCTCCCGTCGCCGCCGGGTGTTTTACCTGGTTTACGCTTTGCTTTCTGGTGTGTACAGTTACGGTCTGCTCGCGGTCGTAATCGTATTCGCTTACCACGTCTTTCGAGCCTACTCGCCCGAATGGGCCTTTCTGCCTGCCCTGGTCATCGCTTATTTCATGTTCCGCACGCGAATTAGAAGTTCCATCACTCTTATGAAGACAGCCTATCTGGACAAGAAAGAACGGTTGCGGAAATGGCTTTCCACTCCGCGTCTGGCGGCCATCGTGGCAGCAACAGGGATAGTCTTGTTTGCGCCCGTATGGCCGGAATTCGTGCGCGCCCCGTTTATTCTAGAGCCCGCCCAGCGCGTCATCATCCGGGCCCAGGTTCCCGGGCAGGTGCAGCAGGTTTTCATCCACGAGGGAGAACAATTGCAGGCTGGGGACCCGGTGGCGCAACTCAGCAATTTGGAATTGCAATCGCAGGCGGCTCGCGTCCATTCCGATTTGCAGTTGGCCAACGCCCGCACCGTACAGGCCGAGCTCCACTACTCCGGCATGGGCCCGGCGGAACACTTGCGCAATCAATTGACCCAGCAGGATCGCTTCCTCAATGAGCAGGTGAGCCAGTTGCGCCTGCGATCTCCTCTTTCGGGCATAGTGGTTACGCCTCGCCCCAACGACCTGCGCGGCTCCTACCTGCCAGCCGGCCGTGAGGTGGCCGAAGTGGCTGATATTTCCACTATGTTGGCACGCATCTTTGTGCCGGAGTTTGCCATGCGCGACATTCACCTGGGCGCTCCGGTCAAACTGCTGCCCGCTTCTCTTATGAGTGCTATTCCGGGCAGGATTGACTCCGTAGCTCCCGCCGCCGCGCAAATCGATCCCAGTCTCGCCAACAAAAGCAATCTGCAGGGCATCAACCTGCCGGATTACTACTTAGCTACGGTGCGCTTCCGCAACCAGCAGATGAACCGGGAGGGGGAGGCCGGAACGGCCAAGATTTTTGTCCGCCGCCGCAGCCTGGCAGGCTTTGGCTGGGAATACTTCCATGACATGCTCACCCACCGAGTATGGTAAGCATCCGGACAATAGAAAGGCCGCGCTTTGGGCGCGGCCTCAGTCGAAGTGGCGATAACGTGCCGGTACTTAGTTGTAGGACAGCTTGGCAGAGACCTTCGGGGCCACCTTGGGAGCCACCTTCGGCGCTACTTTCGGTGCGACCTTGGGAGCTACTTTCGCAGTGACCTTAGGAGCGATCTTCGGAGCTACCTTCGGCGCGATCTTGGGATGAATCGCCGGTCGAATTCCCGGGAACTGCTGCGGGTTCTCCTTCTCGGAATTCGCCAAAATAGCCTTCGTTACTGCGGTGCGCTGGCTGATTAGTGACTTTTTCTGGACTGACATTCGGTAGTCTCCTGTTTCGCTTTTGGTTCCGTCACTTGCCAGAAGGCCAGCGCGGACGTGCTTGCTAGTGCACCCCGTGTGCCAAACGGCCCTTCTTTAACGTCGTAGCAGGCTCTCCTCTTGTTTTCAATAACCTGCAGCTGGTAAGCGTTTCGAGCCAGTAGCGGGAGAGGCCGTCTCTCCCTGCCTGGCGATTAAATTTTCAATCTCTGTGGGATTAGTTTTTAAACTTTCCCAGCCGCGTATGACTTTTTAATCGCGCGCGATGCGGTATTTGCGGCACAGATAGTGCATCTTCTGTTTGTCTATTTGCAGCAGGCGCGCAGCGGCGATCTTGCTCCCGGAGCAACGTCGCAGCGCCGCCGTCAGATAAGCGACCTCGATGCGGGCAATCTCCTCGTCAAACTTAACTCCCCCCTCGGGAATCAGCAGCGATTCCTGGCTGGCGGTGCTGTTGTAGAGAATCCTTTGCGGCAGGTGATTGACCTTAATTACCGGTCCGTCCACCATCAGCACCAGCCGCTGCACCAGGTTCTCCAGTTCGCGGACATTGCCGGGCCAGGAATCCTCCTCCAGGATGGCCATTACCTCCGGCTCCACCCGCTTAGGCTCCACCCCATTGGCGGCGCAGTAGCGGCGAAGGAAGTGGTCCACCAGCAAAGGGATATCCCCTTGCCGCTCGCGTAAGGTCGGCAAGACGATGGGCACCACGTGAATGCGGTAGTAGAGGTCTTCGCGGAAGCGGCCCGCCTGGACCATTTCTTCCAGCTGTTCGTTGGTGGCGGTAATCAGGCGGAAATCAATCTTTTTGGGGCTTTTGCCGCCTATCCTTTGCACCGCCCGGTCCTCCAGGACCCGCAGGAGCTTGGACTGGAGGGGAAGGCCCAGGGTGGCAATTTCATCTAGAAAAAGGGTGCCGCCGTCGGCCATTTCGATGTGGCCGGCGCGGGAATTGCGGGCATCGGTAAAAGCGCCTTTTTCATGGCCGAACAGTTCGGCTTCAATCAGGTTGTCGGGCAGGGCGGCGCAGTTCAGGCTGATAAAGGCCTTATCCGCTCTGGAGCTCATGGCCACGATGGCGCGGGCCACCAGTTCCTTCCCGGTCCCGCTCTCGCCACGGATCAGGACAGTGCTGGTGCTCCCGGCCACCCGGCGGATAGCGTCATAAACGCGCTGCATGGACTCGCTCAGGCCGATCAGGCCGCAAAAAGACGACTGCGGCACCTCCTTGTCCTTCCGCGAGCGGTATTCGATTTCCGCCATGCGCTTGTCGAGGGCGCGGGCGAGAATAATCTGCACTTCGTGAAACTCAATGGGAGCGACAAAATACTCGTCCGCGGTCGCCTCCATGGCTTTCCAGCGCAGATTGCGGCTATTGGAGCGGGTCATGGCTACCAGCACCAGGTCGGGGTGCAGGTTACGCAGTTCGCGCAGGCCGGCTACGCCCACATCGCTGTTATCGCCCAAGGTGTCGAGGTCGAGCAGGATGGCGTCCAGAGCTTGCTGTTGCGAGGCGGCCAGCAGTTCCTCCCAGGTTTGCAGCAGCTGGAGCTGGTAGTCGTTGCCCAGGTATTGAGAAGCTTCCGGGCCGACTTGTTCATCGGTGGTGACAATGGCAACCGCGGGAAGGGCCGGCTGGGGCCGGGTGGCGGCGCGATTCATGCTGTCTCCATGCTGGCGCGGGGGGCCGCGCCAAGGCGCCACATTATGTCAAAAATTCACGCGTGTGACATGAAATTTTTAGTTCCTCGCGGTGCCGCCGGCCGGCCACATCAGTGGTTGCAACGGAGGCACACTTCCCGTATGGTGGGCGACGCCATTGTTAGCACCGGCCTGTCGCCGGTCGCCGGGCAGGTTTTGCGCCCGGTTTTTCTGCGCCACTTTGGGTGGTGGGCCCGCGCCCGCCCTTTATGAGGAAGCCATGGACATCAACACGCAGAGGCGGTCGCAGGTAGAAATCATCCAGTTGCGGGGGCCCTTGCGCCTGGGCCCGGCGGTAAATGAGTTTCGCCAGGCGCTCGATGAATCGCTGAGCAACGGCGACACGCGTATCGTTCTGGACCTGGCCGAGGTGCCCATGATTGACTCCAGCGGCATCGGCGTGCTGATGAAATCCCTGGCCTCGGCCCGCCAGCGCGGCGGCAACATCAAGCTGGTCAATCCTTCCAAATTCGCCGTCCAGACCCTCCGCATGGTGGGTCTGCTGAACCTGTTTGAAGTCTTTCCCGATGCGGATGCGGCCGTGGCTTCCTTCGCCTGAGCGGAAACCATGTCCGACGCTATCTCTCCAACTCCCGCTCCCGGCACCGGCCACCCCGCCTTGCGCCCGCAACTCAGCCTGGCTATCCCGGCCGACGCCGAGCAGATCGCCAACGCCACCGATGCGGTTCTGGCCTGCCTGGCGGGCCTGAAGGTGGAGGAAGAAAAATGCATGGCCATCGGCTTGGCGGTGCAGGAGGCGCTGGCCAATGCCGTAGTGCACGGCTGCCAGAACGATGTTTCCAAAACCGTTCAGTGCGAACTGAGCTGCGATGACCAGGGGCGGGTGCTGATTGTGGTGGCCGACCCCGGGCCCGGCTTCGACTTCTCTGCTTCCCCCGAGCCGATGGTGCAGGATGTTTACAACGACCACGGGCGCGGGGTTTTTCTCATTCGCCAGCTCATGGACGAAGTCAGCTTCGAGCGCGGCGGCAGCATCATCCAGATGTGGAAATACTAAGCGCCGAGTCCACCGTCGCCCTAGTCCCGGGTCTCGTACACCCACATCTCCGCGCCCCGATTGGCACGCGCGGGCACCGCCACGTACAGGCTGTTGTGCTTTCCTACCTGCCCAAAGTAGGCGCTGGTGCGGGCGCCGATGGCGCTGGGAATCTTGGCAATGCGGGCATAGTGGTCAGCATCAATCTGCTGGTACACAAAAATGAAGCCCTCGCCGCTGGGAACGTAAATGCGCTTGCGGGTGGCGTCGTACCACATGTCGTCGGTATCGGCGGCGCCCGGCAGGCTGGCGATCTGCTTTCCTGAATCCATATCCAGCACCAGCAGCCGTGCCGGTCGGCGCGCTGCAACGAAAATTCTATGATTTGCCTCATCCAGCGCCATGGGGAAATTGGTGCCGGCGTTTGCGAGTTGCCACTTGCTGATTTTGCCCGTGGTCCGGTTGATGACGGCCACCTGGTCAACCGAGGCGAGGTTCACAAAAATGTGCGAGCCGCCTGCCTCCAACTGGAACGATTCAGGATGGGCGCCGAGCTCGAAGTCCTGCCCGACGCGCTGGTCGGTGGCGGCGTCGAAGGCGCCGACAGCTCCGTCGCCATAACCCACGTACACGCGCTTGCTGGCAGGATCGTAGCGAAGCTGGTCGGAATCAGCGGAGAACTTGACGGTCCCAATAAGCTTGTAGGTTTCCCCATCAAAGATCTGGCAGGCGCCGGTGCCGCTGTTGGAAACCACAATGCGGTTGCTTTCGGGAATGTAGGCTACGCCCTGCGGCTCGTTCAGACCGCCACGGATAGTGTGGATGCGCGTGGCCCTGCGCACGTCCATGACTTCGACAGTATCGTTGCCGTAGATGGCGGCGAAGATGCGGCTGCCCTTCACGTCCACGGCCATGTGATCGAAGCGGCCTTCCGCGCCGGGCAGGGGAATGATGCGTACCAGCACCAGGGGCTGAGATTCTTCGTTGATGGGAATTTCCTGCGCACCCGCCCCCACGGCCCAGCCGATGCAGAGGAAAAGGCACAAGACGCAAGCCCGCATACAGAGCTGTACCAAATCGTGCTTCTTTAGGCGGCGACGAACCTGGTTTTCAGTAGTGCTCATGGTTCCTCTCTGAACAGGGAAGTGCGACGGCAGGCCAGCCAGTCAGCTGGCACCCACGGCAGTTGGCGCAACGGACGCATTGCCGGGCGCTTTGCTCGGTCTTTTGGCTGCGAGCGGCAATACCAGGGAGACGAGCATGACCCCCGCAATCACATACAACGCAGTGTCGAAGCGCCCAGTGGCCTGGTGCAGGTGCGCGGCCATGATGGGGGAGGGAATTGCCGCCGCTCCCCACGCCAGCAGGATGATGCCGTAGATGCCGCCCATGAACTTGGCGCCAAAGAAGTCGGCAGTGAACGAAGGCATGGTGCCGAAGCCGCCGCCGTAACACAGCCCGATAAGCGCGAATGCGGCGCTGAACCATGTCAGGTTGTGAATTCGCGGCAAAGAGAAAAAGATAATTACCTGGATGGCATACAGCAGGAAGTACACGCGGGCGCGCCCCAGGTGATCGGACGCCCAGGCCCAGAACACGCGACCCGTGCCGTTAAAGATGGAAATCAGTCCCACCATTCCGGCGGCTGCTACAGGAGTCATCCCCACTAGTTGCTGCGCCATAGGGGAAGCTTGGCTGATGATCATGATGCCGGCGGAAACGTTGAGGAACAGCATCGCCCACAGCAGCCAGAACTGCCAGGTGGCCATGGCCTCGCGCACCGTGTAGTCGTAAGTGGTGGCCGCTTTGGCGACTGCCGAGCGCGGTTCCCATCCTGCAGGGCGCCAGCCTTGCGGCGGGTTGGCGTAGAACTGGGCCGCGGCCACTACCAGCACCAGATAAACGATCCCCAGGCTCCAGAAGGTAGCAGGCACGCCGTAAGCCAGGATTTCCCGGGCTGCCACCGGGCTCATGATGAGGGCGCCGGCGCCGTAGCCGCACACAGCCACTCCTGTCATCAACCCGCGTCGTTCCGGGAACCATTTGACAAGCGTGGCCACCGGGCAGATGTATCCCATTCCCATGCCGATGCCGGTGAGCACACCATAGGCCGCGTATAAGCCACCGAGGGAATGATGAGTAGCCGACACGCCGGCCAGCATGTAGCCGAGCCCATAAATCAAACCGGCCAGGGTGGCCACTTTTCGCGGACCAACCCTGTCCTGCCACAGCCCGCCGACAATCGTGCCTACGCCGAGAAAGAAGATGGCCAGGGTGAAGTTGAGCTGCACCTGGGTTTCCGACCAGTGCTCCGCCCGCATGAGGGGAATCTTGAAAACACTCCAGCCATAGACGGCGCCCAGGCAGATCTGCATGATGACGGCTGCTACGGCAATGCCCCAGCGGTTGGGGAGGCGGTCTGAAGTCATCGAAGGCTCCTCGAACGTGCAGCAAATTCACGCACTGCCGGACCAACGACTACATCGCAACCAAATATGGCGAGAGCTTAGACTGCCGCGGTGGCCACGGCCTGCCGTCTGCCTGCGGTTACCACTTCGACGGTGGCGTTGTAATCGGGCACACCGCTGGGGTCGAGGCGCCCGGCGGGAATCAGCACGTTAGCTTCCGGCCAGTGCGCCTGCAGGCACCCCGGCTTCATGCGGTCTATCTTCACCCGCCCCTGCAGTTCCCCCAGTTCATTGCGCAGGGTGATGGCGTCTCCGTCGCTCACTCCCAGGCGTCGCGCATCTTCGGGGGACATGAAGATCTTGTCCCGCGTGACTCCCGTCAGCGGATCTTTTTCCGCCAGCACCATGCTGTTGAACTGTTTGCCCCGGCGTGTGGATAAGAGGAACTGGCCTGCGGGCACCTTCTCCTCCGGCAGCTCCACCGCGCTGAAATGGCCTTTGCCGTCGGCGGTGAGAAAGCGCTCAGTCAGCAGGCGCCGGCCCCCATACTGGAAGCTGTCGCCTTTCTTGCGCAGGTTCGCGATCCCCTTGTAGGAGGGACACACCCGGTCAATCTCTTCGCGAATATCCTGCGTGTCTTTCCACGGGAATACCCTGGCGGCGCGCTCCGGGTCCATCTTGCGCGCCACCAGCACCGGGATTTCCCATTCGTCGCGGGCCTCGCCGGGGCGTGGTCCGGGAATTTCCGGGCTGTAAATGATGCGGCGCTCGGTGCTGGTTTCCGTGCCGCCGCCGCGCTGCTCGTAACGGGTGCGGGCGGGCAGCAGGACCACCGTCTCCGCTGGATCCACCAGCATGGTAGGGTTGGGAACGATGTCCTGGTGAATGCGTAGCCGGATGCGTCCCAGCGCCTGCTGCACCAATTTCGGCTCGGGCAGTGTCTGCTGGAAATTGCCGCCGCTCTGCCACAGGGCGTCAATTTCACCCTGTCCGGCGGCGTGGACCATCTCGGCGGCGCTCAAGCCCTTCCACGCCGGTGGCTCGAAGCCCCACATATCCTCGCCGGCAAACCGTCGAGCATTTTCCTCCGTGGCCGCCGAGCCCATTACGTAAGCTCCCGGCATGCCGCCCATTTCCGCTCCGCCCTGCACGCCGCTGTGGCCCCGGATGGGCATCAGTCCGGTGTGGGGGCGCCCCACGTTGCCCCGCGCCAGTTGCAGGTTAACCAGGGCGCGAACGTTATCGCTGCCGTAGCGATGCTGGGTGATACCCATGCTCCATACCAGCACCGCGCTGCGCGCTTTACCGAAAGCCTCCGCGAAGCGCTGCATGTCAGCGCGGGTCAGGCCGGAGCCGCGCTCCAATTCCTCCCAGGAGAGGCTCCGGGCTTTGGCCTCGACTTCCTCCCAACCCAGGGTGCGCGCGGCGACGAACTCATGGTCCACCCAGCCGTTCTCGATCAGCAGCTTCAGAACGCCGTAAAAGAAAGGAATATCGCCGCCAACGTGGACGGGGAAGAAATCATCAGCGATGCGGGTGCCGAACAGAGCGCTGCGTAGCACCGAGGGTACCCAGTAGCGCTCCAGTCCAGGCTCCAGGTAGGGGTTGACCACGAACACCTTGGTGCCCGCCTGTTTGGCGTAATAGAGATACTTGGTCGTCACTGGCTGGTTGTTGGCGGGATTGCTGCCCACAAAGACGATCAGGTCGCTTCCGATCCAATCGCTGTAGGAACAAGTGGTAGCGGCGCAGCCTACGGTGGCATTCAGCGCCGCGGTGCTGGGTGCGTGGCAGATGCGCGCGCTGGTATCCACGTGGTTGGTGCCGAGGAAACGCGCGACTTTCTGGTGGGCGTAGTAAGCCTCGTTGGTCAGGCCTCGCGAGGTGATGTACCAGGCCATGCGATGCGGGTCCGTGCCGCGAAGACCATCGGCCACTGTGGCAATGGCTTCATCCCAGGACGCCCGGCGAAAGCCCTTCTCGCCACGGCGGCGGACCATCGGAACCGCCAGTCGTCCCAGCTTGCGGAGCTGCTTTTCCGATAAGCCACGCAAACTGTCCACGTCTTCCAGTCTGTGCCAGTCCATGGCGGGCATGGTATTGAGCCGCAACAATTGCAGGCGCACGGCGCAGAGGTGGACCCCTTTCATGGTCCAGTCCCGCATGCCCTTCGTGCCTAATGAACAGCCGTCACAACAGCCGTTGTTCAAAATGCGCCAGGCGTAGCCCAGGTTGTCGCGGTTTTCCCACAGGGTGGCTGCGATATCGGTGTAGGCGTTGGGATGCTGTTCCGTGACGCCATAGGGAATCAGGCTTACCCAATGCCGCCGCTTGCCACGGCCGGCGTCCATGCTCATCCACGTTCTCCTGACAGCAAGGGCTCGATCTAAAGGCTAAAGACAAACCGTAGTTGCGGCGCGCGTAGGCAATAGCGGCCCTAGCGGGCTCGCTTTGGGCGCGGAAACGATATCTCTTAACACGATTGTTTGCAACCCACTTTCCCTGCCTGTGGCTGAGTCCCGCTTGCATCGCGCCGCGCCCGGAGTTATCGTTGCGGCGAATCTCAGGAAACCGGATATGTCCCTCGACATCAGCACGCGCAACGTAGCGGGAAGCAGCGTGCTGGTGTGCAGCGGCCGCATGGTGCTGGGCGAAGAATCAGCCAAGCTACGCCACGTGGTGAAAGAGGCCATGGGCGAGGGCAGCCATATCGTGCTCGACTTGGGCGGTGTTACTAACATTGACAGCACCGGGCTCGGCGTACTCGTCGGCCTGCATGCCTCCGCTCGCAAGGCAGGGCGCGGAATTTAAACTGGCTAACCTGAATCCCCGCCTGCGAGATGTGCTTGGCGTTACCCGGCTGCTCACGATTTTTGAAGTTTTCGACAGCGCCGAAGATGCCGCCGGCACCTTCAACCCGCTAGCCGGGCAGGTTACGCCCGGAGAGTACTAGTTCCGGTTTTTGAGGCGGCGTGCGGCGTCCGGTGTGGCGTGTCGCTGAATCTTTTTCAGGATGCGGGGTTGCGGCTTAAGCTTTCCTTAATCTTCGTAAAAATACTTTCTAACGCTGCGCAGCCCGTGGCTGGGGCCATCGCTGCGAACCGCGTCGGATAACATAATCGCTGTAGCGTCGCGATTTCACCGGAGGAAGATGATGAGCCAAGAAAAACGCAACAGTTCAGGTTGGACGCGCCGTGACCTGCTGGGGGGAGCATCGCTGGCCGCCGCTGGCATCGCTGCCGCATCGCTGGCCGCGCCTTCGCCCGCGGCGGCGGCTCCGCGCGCCGGCGCCAGGCATGCTCCCCTGGAGAATTTCAAGTATGACATTGAGAGTTCCAAAGGCTGGTTCGGCCCCGGCGGCTCAGCCAAAGAAGCAAATATCGAAGAATTCCCCATTTCCCGGAGCATGGCCGGCGTTTCCATGCGCCTGCAACCGGGCGGCCTGCGCGAACTGCACTGGCACGCCGTGGCTGCGGAATGGGCCTACGTGATCAAAGGCAATGTTCGCGCTACCGTGATCGCCCCCAATGGCCAGGCCGAGTCCGCCGACTTCGCGCCGGGCGACGTCTGGTACTTCCCCAAGGGACACGGCCATGCCCTGCAGTGCCTAGGACCAGAGGAGGCCCACTTCATCCTGGTGTTCGACGACGGAAACTTTTCTGAGTTTGGGACGTTCAGCATTACCGACTGGATCGCCCGTACCCCACATAATGTTCTGGCCCGCAACCTGGGGCTGCCGGAGGCGGTGTATGCCTCCATGCCCAAGGAGGAGGCCTACATCATTCCCGGCAGGGTGCCGCCTGTGGTGCCGGAGCAGTTACGAAACGGCGACCTCAACGAAAACCAGTTTCCTCACAAATTCCGGCTGCTGGCGTCGCGGGGGTATATCTTTCCCGGAGGCGAGGAGCGGATCGTATCTTCAAAAGAGTTCCCCATCCAGACCACTCTCACCGGGGTCATCCAGGACCTGAAGCCGGGGGCGCTGCGGGAAATGCACTGGCATCCCAACGCCGACGAATGGCAGTTCTACATTTCCGGCAAGTCGCGGGTCACCATTTTTGGCGCCCATGGACGCACGGCTACCGAGGAGTTTGCTCCCGGCCAGATTGCCTTCATCAAGCAGGGATTCGGCCATTTCGTGGAGCAGATCGGCAACGAGCCCACGAGGATTTTGATCCTCTTCAATAGCCCGGTGTACGAGGAGATTTCGATTTCCAGTTGGCTGGCGGCGAACCCGCCGTCCATGATTGCTGATAATTTCGGCCTCACGAAATCGCAGGTGGCCCAACTGCCCAAAGGCGCGTTTGGCATTATCGCCTGAGGGCTCGTCAGCTTACTCTTTTGCTGTCTAACCTGAACCCAGCAGCGCACGGCCGGTGTGCGTCGTTTTCTCTTCACTTTCGATCTTCTCACCCTGGAACGCTAGAACCCGCTCACGCCGCAGTACCTAGTTCCCGTTCATCACCCAGCGTATGGTTCCATCTAAGGTGATTCCCCGCCGCAAAATTGGGCGTTCCTCTGATTTCACGGTCCGAGCCCATGCTTTAGTCTCCACTTAACGCTGGCCGCGGCATGATTGCTTCGTCCAGACCTGCCACTCGTCTGCTACCTGCTGTTCTGAGGCAAGACTGCACCATTCGTAAGCTCAAGCTGTATCGGCCGCGCAGAGGTGCTTTTGTGCGGCGAACCGCAACCACGCGCTCACTTCAATAGAACCGGAGGCCTGCCGCTCGAACCTGCGCGACGGCCGCAGCACTGTAGTCATTCGCCAATCTTTCATCGAAACCGATCCGGGGCAGGAGATTGCTCCGGTGGCACATTTTCGAACATAGGGAGCGAGCAATAATGACTGATCTCGAAAAGCGAGAACGGATTGCGTGGAAAATTCGGCGGCGCCGTCAGTTGCACCGAAGAAACGGCATTTGTCTGGAGTGCACGCGCGCGGTCGTTTCAGGCAAAAAGTGTTGCAGTGTGCACCTGGCCAAAGCGAGGACGAAATCCAAGCAGGAGTACGACTGGAGAACCGCCAACGGCGTTTGCATTAAGTGCGGAATCCCCAAGGAGGAAGGAAGGACAGCGGTGAATTGCCTGTCGTGTGCAGACAAAGCTGCGGCGAAGGAGCGCCGGAGGAGAGCGTTGTCCGCAGGCCACACCGCAGCCGCGTTCAGGAGGGCCTTGCAAGGCAGCGAGTTCGGGCTTGCCTCAGCTGATGCTGGAGATCACGAGGATCAGCAAGAGCGGCAACAACGAGTCGCGTGAGTTCCTCAGTCACGCTCCGTTGTAGGGCACACGGCGCAGAAATTGCCCGCGCCCGGGGCGGCCCAGGAACTTGTCATGCTGCACGATGACTTCTCCCCGTGACATCACCAGCTCCGGCATGCCGGTGACCTCGATGCCTTCAAACATCGAGTAGTCCACGCGCATGTGGTGGGTTTTGGCGCTGATCTTGTGCTTGCGATGGGGATCAAAGATCACCAGGTCGGCATCGGCTCCGGCGGCGATGGTCCCCTTGCGCGGGTAGAGCCCGAACAATTTGGCCGGTGTGGTGGAGACCAATTCCACGAAACGGTTGACATTGAAGTGTCCGCCGCCAACTCCACCGTTGTACACCAGGCTCAGCCGGTGCTCGACGCCCGGCCCGCCATTGGGGATCTTGGTGAAATCGTCCAGGCCCAGTTCCTTCTGTTCTTTGAAGCAGAAGGGGCAATGATCGGTGGACACTACTTCCAGGTCGTTTTTGAGCCCTTGCCACAACTTCTGCTGGTGCCACTTTTCGCGGAGAGGCGGCGTAAACACGTATTTCGCGCCTTCGAAGCCAGGCACATCGAAATTCTCAAGGGAAAGATACAAATATTGCGGACAGGTTTCCGCGTGCACCGGCAGTCCCCGGTCGCGTGCCTCCCGCACTTTTTCCAGAGCCTCGTTGCAGCTCAAATGGACGATGTAAACCGGGGCTTGCGCCATTTCGGCCAGCGCGATGGCGCGGGCAGTAGCCTCCGCCTCTGCCGTGGTCGGACGTGTAAGCGCGTGGTATTTGGGGGCCGTCTTACCTTCGGCCAGCGCCTGTTTGACAATGACGTCAATCGCGCCACCGTTTTCCGCGTGCATGCACACCATGGCGCCCTGCTTGGCCGCGGCCTGGAATGTTTTAAAGATGGTGGCATCATCCAGCATGAAGACGCCGGGATAGGCCATGAACAGCTTGAAGCTGGTCACCCCCTCGCCGACCAGCGACTTGATTTCCGGTATGCGTGAGTCTGGCAGGTCGGTGATGATGCAGTGGAATGCATAGTCGCACAGCGCCTTGTTTTCCGCCTTTCGCATCCAGGTGTCGAACGCCTGCCGCAGGGCTTGTCCCTTGTACTGGATGGCGAAATCTATGAGCGTGGTCGTGCCGCCAAAGGCCGCCGCCTTCGTCCCGGTTTCAAAATCATCCGAGCTGGTGGTGCCGCCGAACGGCATGTCCAGATGGGTGTGCACATCAATGCCGCCCGGCATTACATACTTGCCCGCCGCATCAATCACCTGGCGCGTGTTGTCGCGGGGAAGGCTCTTGCCCGTGGCGACGATCGTGCCGCCGGCAATGGCCACGTCCGCCACGTAGGTGTCAGTCGCGGTGACCACCGTGCCGTTGCTAATGATTGTGTCGAAACCCATTGTTCCTCCAGCGCGGCGCCTAACTCTAGTGATTGTTTCAGAAACGTTTCTTTGAAAGGGCGCGGCTTCAGCCGCGCCGGTCACGGGCCAGGAAAATGTGGGCTTTAGCCCCTGTGGGCCGTACCTGGCCTCCGAGGAGAACGCCGGAGATCAGTTCACGGGCTTTTCCACCGCGCTGAAGCTCTCATCCAGGATGCTGACTGCCTCATCCACGTCGGACTTGCCGATGTTGAGCGGCGGCGACATGCGGATCACATTCCCCCACAGGCCGCCCTTGCCCACCAGCAGCCCGCGTTTACGCGCCTCCTCCATGAGCGCGGCTGTGGCCGCGGCTGCCGGCTTTTTACTTTGCCGGTCCTCCACCAGTTCCATTGCCTGCATCAGTCCCATGCCACGCACATCGCCGATCAGCGTGTGCTTTTCCTGCAGTTCCTCCAGCTTCTGCCGGAAATAGCCGCCTACGTTGGCGGCATTGCTGCGCAAGTCATCTTCTTCCACCACGTCAATCACCGCCTGGGCGGCCACGCAGGTCACGGGATTGCCTCCGAAGGTGGAAATGCTCAGCCCCTGCATGGAATCGGCGATCTCCGGGCGTGCCACCGTCACACCGATCGGCACGCCGTTACCCAAGCCCTTGGCCGCGGTCATGATGTCCGGTTCCACCTCCCAATGCTCGATGCCGAACCATTTGTGCCCGGTGCGGCCCCAGCCCGTCTGCACTTCATCGGCAATGAAGTCGCCGCCGTACTGTTTCACGATGTTGAATGCCAGCTTGAAATATTCCTTCGGCGGAGTAATGAACCCTGCGACTCCCTGGATCGGCTCGGCCAGGAAGGCCGCGATGCGCCCCGAAGTCGAGGTCTGGATCACGTCTTCCAGATCGCGCACGCAGGCCACGCCGCAATCGGGATACTTCAGGCCCAGCGGGCAGCGGTAGCAATAAGGATTCATGGCATGCACCACGCCTACCTGGATGGTTCCACGCCGCCATGTGTTCAGCCCCGTCAGGCCGCGGGCCAGCGACGAGCGCCCGCTGTAGCCGTGGCGCAGCGCCACCACATCGAAGTTTCCCGTGTGCATGCGCGCCAGTTGCACCGCGGTCTCGTTAGCTTCCGTGCCGCTGTTGGTGAAAAACGATTTTTTCAGCGCCCCCGGCGTAATCTGCGCCAGCTTTTCCGCCAGCGCCACCATCGGCTCCATGGGGAAGCAGGTGGAAACGTGCTGCAGCTTGTCTATCTGCGCCTTCATAGGCGCGGTCACCCGCGGGTTGCAGTGGCCCACGCTCACGGTCACGATGCCGCCGAAGAAGTCCAGGTACTTGCGCCCCTCCACGTCCCAGACGTGTTGCATGTAGCCGTGGTCGAGCGGCAGCGGATCGGAGTAGTAATTGGTGACCGCGGGAAAGATGTACTCCTTCTGTTTGCGCAGAATCTCCTGCCGGGAAAGCCCGGTTTTTTCGCTGGCGCCAATAGTTCGAGAAGCCAAGTGACACCTCCCAAGAAGGCGGAAGTAGCTGCAATTCAATCGCTTACACGTGTAACCCGGGCGCTGAAAGTACCTGCTTCGGAGAAGCGTGGAGAATTGTACACCCGCTTGAGCGACACCTTTGCGGAGGGTGATGAGGTGAGTTGCGTATTGGCGCAAGCTACTGTAGGAAAATAACTTACGAACAGATATCTGCGCCGTTATTGGAGCTTATGGTAGAATATAGAAGTAAAAAGGTAGAAAGGTAGATATATGGGGTTGAACATCAAAAATGAAGAGACCCATAAACTGGCACGCGAACTGGCAAAGATCACTGGGGAGAGCATGACGGAGGCGATCACCAAGGCACTTCGTGAACGCCTGGATCGGCTATCCGGCGAGCACGCGGGCGGACTTGCGGACCGCCTAGTCCGCCTGGGAAGGGACTGTGCCGCACATCTTCGAGAGCCCTTTCGATCCGCCGATCACGGCGACTTGCTTTACGACGACAAGGGTCTGCCCAAGTGATTGTTGACACCTCCGCCCTGCTGGCCATATTGCGAGCGGAACCGGACGCCGCTTCCTACGCCAAAGCGATTGCAGACGCCACCGTCCGGCGCATTTCGGCTGCCAATTACGTGGAAGCCGCAGCGGTGATTGATGGCGGCCATGATGCTATTGCCAGCCGCCGCTTCGACGAGCTATTGCGCGAGGCACGATTCGTCATCGAGCCGGTCACCGAAGCGCACGCGCGCATTGCCCGCGAGGCCTATCGGGATTTCGGCCGGGGCACCGGGCATCCAGCTCATCTGAATTTTGGCGACTGCTTTGCCTACGCTCTGGCCAAGGCCATGAATGAGCCGCTCCTGTTCAAAGGGCATGATTTCAAGTACACCGATCTTATGCCCGCCATTTCAGACCGGCGTTACTTTCCTTAAAAACATGGTCAGTGTGCCGCAAGCCCTCGGGGACGGGCCGGCGTGCTAAACTCGCCCTCCCGGGGGGAGGTGGGCTATGCAGTTCGGCTTCACCCTGAAACCTGATCTATCCGTGGAGCGCATCCTCGGACTTACCCGCCAAGCCGAAAAGTTGGGTTTCCAGTACGGCTGGATCTTCGATTCGCATATTCTGTGGAAGGACCCCTACCCGCTACTCGCCTTGATGGCGGCCAACACCCGCGCGCTGCATCTCGGCACCTGTGTTACCAATCCTGCGGTGCGCGACATCACTGTGACGGCGAGCCTGTACGCCACGCTCAACGTGATTTCCGGCGGGCGCATGGAACTAGGCATCGGGCGAGGCGACAGTTCCCGCCGCGTGCTGGGCAAGAAGCCGGTCACCTCCGCGCGCCTGGAGGAGGCGATCTCCGCGTTTCGGTCGCTGACCGCTGGCCGCGAAATCCAGTACGAGGGCCAGCCAGCGCAGATTACCTGGGCACAAGGTTCGCCGCCGGTGTGGATCGCGGGCTACGGCCCCAAAGTGCTGACCCTGGCGGGGCGCATCGCTGACGGAATCATCCTTCAGTTCGCCGACCCGGATCTCATCGCGTGGTGCCTGGGATTTGTATGGCAGGGCG